>Ga0315903_10003493_pt1 | contig 21765 bp, 32 predicted proteins | sample LakEriMetagenome_7_FD_203524 | JGI IMG/M metagenome (GOLD analysis project Ga0315903, IMG submission 203524) | Freshwater fungal communities from buoy surface, Lake Erie, Ohio, United States - Buoy 2 MA119 | ecosystem: Environmental > Aquatic > Freshwater > Lake | place: USA: Lake Erie, Ohio... | reverse complement strand
GCACGAGCGTGCTTGGAACCGTGCTTCTTGCCGTGCATTTTGCCCTTCATCATCTCGGAACTCCTATTTTCCTAGGGGAAATCACCTATTTCGACATTTGTCAGAAACAAGTGTTGACAACAACTGTTGTCGCATGTTCAGATACTCACCACTGGCCTCCCAGACGGGCCAAGCCGCTAGGTGAAAAACAAAGGTTCTGGTGCCGGGATGGGCGAGCAGCAGCCCCGGCGGCTCCTCAAGGGGAGTCCGGCCTAAAGCAGACCAGTATCTGCCCAATCTACCGGGAAGCCTTGGCTCAGTAGAGTGCCTTCGATGAGGGCACTGCACTGAGTCAACAACTGTCAACAACACTGGAGAATGTTATGGAAATTGAAAAAATGGAACTTCAAAAAGGCGACATCGTGCAGAGCTTCGACTTCCCAGACACCAATGACTGCTATTACGTAGGCGAAATCATGAGCATCAACAAAGCGAACGGGACGTTCAAGGCTCGAATTATCCGCCGCGTGTGGAACGGGAGGTCTGAGCCGTTCGACGGCCTAACCTTTGTCGCGCCGCTTCCAAACCTCAGCTCTGTGGATGGCGTTGGCTCCCACAGAGTGTATTTACTCGAAGAGTAGGTCGAAACGCCCTTCGGGGCGTCTGGCAGTCACGCTGCCACTGATGAGACCAACAACTGTTAACAACAACAATGGAGATTGTTATGAAACTTCTGCTAGTCGCTTTCTTCCAGCTTCTCGCCATGGTCGAGATGGCATGTGGCGTTCTGCTTGTCGCTGAGTCGGGCGGCGTCGGCGTCTATTCGCTGATCGCGGTCGGTGCTGCTCTGTTCTCCCTGTCCTTTGCCAACGAGGTGTCCAAGTCATGAACTACGCAAACCACTACGGCTACAGCGACGTGAACCCTTTCGAGATCGTGCGGCGCGTGAGCGATCGCACCATCGACATCCGCGCCATGAAGGCTGAGCGCGACCCCTCGTGGAAGCCTGACTTTGTCCCCGGCGGCTTCTTCGGCACGGTGGTCAACCAGAGCAGCCAGCAGTGGCTGATCAACAGCGACCCGGACGGCGACGTGCGGCGCATCCGACTGGGCAAGCATGGCTGGAAGGATGCCCACGGCAGGCGCTACGACCTGTCCGACGAGCCTGTTCGCTTTTACGACTACAACTTCTGACCGGAGGCTATATGCAGATCGTTGATCAACTGGGTGCGCTCAACGCACAAATCTCCGCCCTCAACCAGCAGGCTGAGGCCATCAAGAAAATCCTGCGCGATTCTGGCGCTGGCGAGTACCGCGGCGAGGTTTTCCGCGCCGTCGTCTCTGAACGCGCTTCGAGCCGAATCGATTCGACCAAGGTGCGCAAGATTCTGACCGACGAGCAACTCGCCGAAGTCGTGTCGGAAGTGCGCTCCACCAGCGTCTCGCTGTTCGACCTGTGAGGTGATCGATGGACGCATTCCTGTTCTACGCGCCACGCATGGCGCTCGCACTGGCCGTGTTCGCACTGGCCGGATACATCGCTTTCGGTTGGCTGGACGAGGAGGATTCGAAATGAAACACGAAAACGAAGAAGTCGATCGGATTGTCGAGCGACTGTTCAAGTACATCGAGCAGGCATCGAAAGATGGCTACGTGGTGTCTGAATCCTGCGTTCGATCGCAGATCACCTACGTCTACCAACTCGGCCACTTCGATGGCCGGATCAAGGGCATCAAGGAGATGGCCCGATAGACCGAAACAGGCTCGCCGTGAGGCGTCCCTGTCGCAGCGTGATGCGCTGCCTGACGAGGTCAGACAATCAACAACAACTGTGAGGCTCCCATGATCCACCAAATGTCCAAGTCCCAACTCGTCGAGTTGGTTCGCCGGGTGTCCGGTTCCGCTGGCGACTACGCTCGCAAGTCCAAGCAGGACTTCATCGAGCAAGTGGCCGCTCTGCCGCAGGAGAAGGTCGCTGAGGCGATTTCCTCGATGGGCCTGATCTCAGGCTCCCTCGCCCCGATCGCGGCTCCTGCGCCTTCTGCGGCGGTCGAGGTGCCCAACGTCGAGGTGGTCGCTCGCAAGTCGCTGCGCGAGGTCTTCGGCATCCGTGGCAAGCACGGTGCGTACGAGGTCGATGTCTACAACGACCCTGCAGCCCCCGCGCTCGACCCGCTGTACAAGTTCAACGCGGAGCAACTGTTCACTGCTGTGACGGCTGTTGCCCGTGGCCGCAACGTGTGGCTGGCTGGCCCTGCCGGCACCGGCAAGACGGAGTTCGTGCGCAACCTGTGCGCTGGCCTTGGTCGCGCCTTCGTCCGCGTGTCGTTCGACAGCGGTGCTGAGCGCTACGAGTTCATCGGCGGCGAGCGTGTCAAGAACGGCTCGACCGTCTACCAGCACGGCATCATCCTGCGCGGTTTCGTGCGCCCCGGTGCAGTCATCCTGCTCGACGAGGTGTCGTTCGCTCGACCTGAGTACCTGTCGGCGCTGCATGCGCCGCTGGAGCCGGAGGGCGTGGTCACGGTGCCTGAAACTGGCGAGGTGATTCGCAAGGCTCCGGGCGTGGTGTTCATGGCTGCGGACAACTCGAACGGTCGCGGCGACTACACCGGCATGTACGCCGGGGTGCGCGAGATGAACGTCGCGTTCGTCAACCGCTTCGCTCGCACGATCGAGTTCAGTTACCTGCAATCGGCGGACGAAGCGCAGGTCATCAGCAGCCGCACTGGCGTCCACAGCAATCTGTCGACGCTGATCGTGAGCATGCTGTCGGTCATGCGGCAGGCTGGTCAGTCTAGCCAACTCGACCATGTCCCGACGCTGCGCGAGGCGTTCTACCTTGCTGAGGCGCTGGCCGACAAGGTGCCGCCGCGACTGGCATTCGAGCAGACGATGGTCAATCGAGCATCGCCTGAATCGCGTGAAGTCCTGCAGCAGATATGGAAAGCGAACATGTCGGACGCTGGTATCGAGGCCGCGATGGCTGGTCTCGCGCCGCCTGTCGTCACGCCCGACGTGGTCGATGTCAACTCCCCAAATGCGCCCGAAGCGGCGTGAGGAATCGTCATGCAAAAGATTAAATCGGCGACCATCAAGGCCGCGGCACTTGTCCACTCGCAGAAGCAACTGCGAGCGCTGCTGGGCAGCGATGCCGTGTTCTCAGGGGCCGGCACTGTCACCTTCGGCGGCGAGATTGCCTTCGCCCAGTGGGCGCTCACTTCCGACCGTAGCAAGGTGATGACCTACCGCATCAACTACCCCAGCATGCCCGACAACTCGTTCGTGTCGCGCATCGAGGCAGACCTGATCGCGGCCTACACCAGCCACGAGGTCGGGCACGTCGCGTACACCGACCAAAGCAGCCTACTCCGGTACTCAGGCCCGGAGTATTCTCTGCTGCGGAATCTGTGGAACGGAATCGAGGACGGTCGCATCGAGCATGCGGTGATTGCGTCCGGTCGCGCAAACGGTGCGCGGTCTGGGTTCAAGCGACTGATGTCGCAGTTCACGTCCAAACTCGATGACAAGTTCAACCCGACATCGATCAACAGTGCGCCATTCGCGCTCGCGCTGATCAGTCGGGCCGCGCTGGGTGACGGCAACGGTTTCGCCAAGAAACTGCTCGACCGAATCCCGGAGCCGAAGCGCAGCCTGTACAAGGCGGTCGCTGACGCGATGCCAAGCCTGTCGCTGGATCGCGACGGCACTGGCCAAGCGCTGGGGCTGGCGATGCAGTTCCTCGAAGGCTGGAAGGCCATCGAGCCTGTCGACCAGAGTGCCGACAGCCGGCAGCCGTGGGAGCAGCAACAGTCACAACAGCCACAACAGTCGGAAGACGACGACTCTGAGTCGGGAGACTCCGACGAGTCGTTCGGTTCCGAAGACGGCGACAGCGATGCTGCTGAACTCGCTCAGGCTGAGGCTGAGATGTCTGAGACGACTGAAGCCGGCGAGGCCGACAGCGCTCCTATGCCTATCGAGTCCGGAGACGACGAAGGCGAGGACGGCGAGGCTGTCACCAACAACGGCGGCGATGAGCCGTACGAGGACAGGCAGGAACAGTACGACGAACAGTTGTGCAAGTCGCCTGAGCCTGACATCGATGACGTGTTCAAGCGTATCCGTGAGCGCACGATGGTGCCGATCTCGTTGGCGTCTGCCCCGCCTCCGGGCCGCAGTGAAATGCGCCGCTGGACATCGATGCAGAAGGACGATGCCGGACTGCGTCGAGCAGCGCGTACGCTGTCGAAGACGGTGTTGCCGGCGCTGAAATCGCGTCTGTACCAGATCCTCAAGGCTCCTGAGCGTTGCGGCTGGGACAGCGGGTCGGTCAGTGGCCGGTTCGATGGCCGCCGTGCGCCGCGCATGCTGAGCGGTAGCGAGTCGGTCTTCAAGCGCCGCTGGGTCAGCGAGGGCATCGAGACTTCGGTGTCCATCATGGTCGACATGTCTGGCTCGATGGCCGGACAGAACGCCAAGAACGCCGCCCAACTTGCTTGGACGATCGCTCAGGCCGCAGAGACGGCTGGCGCTGAGTGTGAGGTGGTTGGCTTCCGATCACCCAGCACCTACGACCACGTCCAGTACGGCGGCGGTCGCGACATGTTCGGGAATCTGCTGGGCGGCAATGATAGAGACTCGTCCCGTGCCGGCGTCCTCGTGGTCGCCAAGCGCTTCGAGGATCGTGCTGGCCAAGTCCCTCATCACTTCGTGAGGATGGGACAGATCGCGAGCGGCGGCACCCCGGACTACACCTGCCTACGCGCAGTTGTTCAACAACTGTCGCAGCGTAAGTCGGGCCGGCGTCTGGTGATCGTTATCACCGACGGCTTCGGCGAGTCCCAGAAGGTGCTGCAGATGACGCGCTGCAGCAAGGCGATGTTCGATGTCGAGGTCATCGCCTTCGGCATCGGCACGTCGAATGACCTGCTCAGTCAGGCGTACGAGTTTGGTGCGGCGGTACGCCACGCTGGCGACCTGCACTCAATCGCTCTGCGTAAGGTGATCGAGCAGTTGAAGGCCGGTGACACCCGGCGGGTAGCCTAACTTGCGGGGGGCTTCGGCCCCCCTTTTTTTAAGGACAAGGCTTCCCCGCTGTCGGTGCGCAATATAGTTATAGTTGGAATGCACCTACCACAGATTCTAATCCCTTGACTAGGGCACTTGCAAGTTTCTTGGGTCGACTTGATGCATCGACCATCTAGCGGTCACTCAAGTTGCCGGTTCACCTGCCTCCGGGCAGTGTGGAAAGCATCGCCGGCAATCTCCTTGGCTAAGTCCACCCGCTTAGTCCACCAAGCCTGAGGCTCATCAGGCCCAAGTCCCATCTGCTGGCTACGCCAGTGCCACTCAGGGACAAACTCCCCCAGCCCCTCACACAGCGGACAGTCCTGCTCCTTCTGGTCTGCTGAGTCGAACCCGTAGTTCAGAAGCGTCTTGCCGGTGCCGTTGCACCCGCGGCAGGCCTTCATCATCCATTCGATCAGCCCCTGCCTCGACGCCCTCTGGGCAGCCTGCCAGCCGATACCCCAGTTCCTGCGCCGGCATGCCTTCTTCAGCACCCTAGCCAGTTCGTCCGACGCCGGCCGCAGTTCTTCAGCGAACCCGCCACTGATCAGCATCTGCAGGGTGGCCCCAAGTTTCGAGGCATGCGCCAGTGCGGCAACGAGATCGGCATCGAAGTGCGTCTCGTCGCTCTTCAGGTTTTTGGAATTCAGCGCGGTGCCGATGCGCTCGTTACTTGGCATTGGATAGTTCCTCGATGAACTCTATGACCAAGGTGTCGTCAGGCTTTGGCCACATCACGAGAGGCGCGTCATCGCCAATGCAAAGCCCGATGATGTTGTAACTGATGTACTCCTCCGCTTCCTCGCGAGACATCCTGCTGCTGTCCATCAGGATCTCAACGATCTTGCTTCCGTCATAGATTGCTCGATGCACATGGCCGTCTGCGCAACACGCAGATGCCGTGCCAACTATCGCGTTGTCGAATCCGTAAAGAGTAATCATGGAACACCTCGTTGTATTTTGTCTTTCATGGTTTCAATGAAATGCTCAAGTCTCAGCATGACCAGCGGTCGAGTGTCTCCATCGACACGCATGATCACAATCGGAATCTCACCCGGCTGCACACCGGTCTCGCACTGCTCGATGAACTCAGTCACCGCCAGTTTCTTTCTTCGCTTCACCTCGATGCGGTAGGGATAGACGCTTATATCTTCCCCCGAATCCCTCGCCTGCCCCAGTTTGCGTTTGATCTCCATCCCAAGTTGTTCGCTTAGGAAGTTTGCGACTTCGCGCTCTGTCTCTGCGCCTCGTTGGCGTTGCCTCTTTCCCATCTTTCTTCCTCCTCTCGTATTCTGCTAACCCATCGATCATTGCGTTGGCGACATTCATTGCCACCCTGACTGACGAGTAGTGGTCGACGAAAACGTTGTCGATGTCTATGCCTCTGCGCTTCTGCAGATTATGGTAGGAGTGGGGTATCCCTCCGGTGTTCTCCATCCCGCATATCGGGCATCGCTTTCTACTCACGCCTCACATCCAGATAACCGTTATCGAACAGCCAGCCGATCGTCTTCCGATGCGCGGCCTCCCACTGCTCAAGCTTTTCAGTCCTCGTCATGCGATTGCGCTGGTCGATTTCCATGTGGCAGTCGTAGCACAGGAAGGCGACACGATAGTCGGCAGCCTTGTGCCCGATGCCCTTGCCATCACGTTGCTGGTTGCTGTGTGCCGCGACAACTGTTCCGCAGTTGTGTCTGTCGCACATCATGCACTCTGTAGCGTGACGCGCTACATCGAGCAGCCTTCGATTCCGGTAGGTCATAGCGAGACGGCGTTCTTCTCGCTGCGCCACTTGATGTACGGCTTCTTAATCTTCTGCTCGAAGGCAACAGCCGCATCGCCTGTATCCAACTGTCCGCGGCTGTTCACTCCACAGGCCTTGAGCATTCGCTCACGAGCCTCGCCTGCGTCATTGGCCTTCGCCCAGAACAGGAAGTCGGGATCGTTGCACCACAGATAGGCCAACTGTGAGTTGCGCTGTTCCTGCCTGACCGGCTGCTCGTCATCTCCGATCTCTGCCAGTGCGCACATGAAGCGCTGGCCCGATCGCTTGCCGGCCTTGATCGTGAAGTCCTTGAACGGGTGCGAGTCTGAATCCTCAGCCAGCAGGAACGTCACCGTCCTGCCCCGTGTGCTGCTGTCTGCCCAGCCAAGCAGCATGATCTCCCCATGAAACACAATCTGAGTTTCGTCCATACATCCTCCTCACTTGTATCTTGTCGACTGTCTCACCAACTGTTTTGCTGTTAGCTTCTTGCCCTTCTTAACCTTCGGCTCTTCAATGTAGAACCCGGCGCGATACTCCGCGCCCGATACGCCTTCAGGCCACACCTCGCCGACTGTAATCTCAGCCGACTCAAGTCGTGCAAGTTTTGCCGACGGGAATACATGCCTGACTGCGTCGGTAAACTCAGCGATGTCCGGGTTGTTCTGTCTTGCGGCCTTCAGCGCCGCGACCTGCTCAGTCGAATACTTCATCGCCAAGATCCTCAACGATCAGTGACGGCATTGGTTTGACACGAGCAGGCGGCTCCCACCGATAAGGCGATGCGCCCTGCTGGTCAGAGAAACTCTGCGCCCCCTGAGTCAGCCACAGCGCAGCCTTCCCCTCCCACTCGAAGTGACGCTGCTTGCCCCACTGCAGAACGCAATCAGGCAACTTCTTCGTGTCCTCCATCTCAACAGCCGACAGTTGTTTGTCCATCAGCTTTCGCTCCTTAGAGCGGTTGCGCCACACGATGCAGACGTTGTCGACCAAGTCAGTGATCGAGCCGCTGCCCTTCACGTCGAACTTGTTCGGCATGCTGAACTCGTCTTCACGTTTGCGTACGTGGGCGATCAAGTGGACGTGCATGCCGGTGTCCTGAGCGATCGCGCACACACTGTTCACGAAGTCCTTCTGGCCGTTGTAGTCATCGTCGCCGCGCACGACCTTCATCATTGAGTCGATGAAGAAGTGATCGATGCCAAGTTTGTTTCTCGCATACAGCATGACGCCGCGCAGTGTGTCCGGGTCGACGATGCCTTGCTGGTCGTAGATCCACAGCAGGTCGTCAGTCCATAGATGGAAGCGGCGGATGTAATCATGCTGCGGCAAGCCGTTCGCGGCAGACTGCTTGACCATGCGAGCCATCGTGGCCTCAGCCTTCATCTCGAATGACGCGATGCAGACCTTCTTGTTCTGCACCATAAGATGCAGCGCGACCTGACTGGTCACCAAGGTCTTGCCGTGTCCGTTGATGCCGGCCCACAGGGTGACCTCGCCGGGGCGCATCTGAAAGTTGTCTCCGATGCGCTGCCACGGCGTGACGGGAGAGTTGTTCGCGCTCTCGCCGTGTATCCGGTCGATGACTGCATCAAGGAACTTTGAAGCAGGGACTACCTTCTCGCTGCCTTCAGCGTAGTCTAGGTACTCTTTGAAGTTAATGGTATCTGGGATCAGTTTCACAGGCGACTTCCGATAAGAATTTTTGGAATTGATTGTTTTGGAAATCCATCCAGTACTCGTTGTCCAAGGCCCACTTCCATTGAGTCTTGGCTATCTTCCCCTGTACCCATGCATCGATGGAATCCGCTGTCGGGAAGTAGTACAGCGAGCCGCCCTGCTCAGCATCCGGGTGATAGTAAAGCAGAGGCCTAGCAACATGCTTGAGTAGTTCAATTGCATGGCGCTCGAAACTCGACATGCCAATCGGGCAAACGATGCACGTTGTCATGCGAGCAGCAAAGCGCCAGTCGTATGTCTCCTCCGGCCTCGCGTACACCACCGGGTCGTACGAGATGCGCGGCTTGTCGTAGAACGAAACGATAAGCGTGTCGTTGTATATCAAGCCCTTCATGCGCACACTCAGGATTCGATCTGCGTTCTGCGGGAGTTTCATTCACCCACCCCTCGCCCGAATCGCGGCGGCGCAACGCCTCGCCTCTGCATCTTCCCGGTTGTTGTCGCCCATGTGCCGCGCCTCACACACCCTCGCACACGCCTCTCGTTCTCGCTCGGCAACTAGGGCGGCGAAGCGTTCAAGACGGTCGTCGATGCCGCGACCATCGACACAAGGGACAGGCCCGTAAAGCGTTTTCTCAATTTCAAATCCCGCTTCCTGCGCCATGCGGATGATGTCGTCGCGGGTCATGACACCACCCATACAGCACGGCCACCTGTTGGTTCGTACTTGTCCTTGTTCAAGTAGATATACGCTTGGCCCTGTTGCCCTGCGTTTTGCACATACACCATAAGACGGTCATCGCTCTTTATTTCGTTTACCACTGCCAGACACCCGCCAAACCCATCCACCGACGGATTGATCTGCACAATGTCGCCTAGCTGTAATTCGGTCATCGCGGTTGCTCCTGTTTTGGCAGCAACAACACCTCAGTCGTTGCGGGAATGTGCCAAACGTTGCCCTCATCGTCGGTGCAGTACGAATACATGCCGTCGATGCGCTTGAAGTTTAGTTCCTTGCCTGTGACCAAAGAGATCCGGCTGTTTCGCGGTACGTCATAGAGTTTCATGTTTGCTCCTCCTTCCAAATCCTGTAGTCGTATTGCTTGATGCCGCGGTACACGGCGGTTGATAGGTGGTAGTGCGGAACACCCCACTGCTTGATCAAGTCGCGGTACTTCACGCTTCGGCCATTCGCCTTTTGCTTGCGGTCAAGCAGGATCTTGTACTGATCGTACGTGAGCGCGACCTTTTGGAATTTCATATTGCATTGTCCCAAGGGTTCTCAGCCTGCTTCTGCTCGTCCTCGTACCGACGCTGGTTCAGGTACGTGGTCGCATGCGGAATGAATCCGCGCTTCCACTGGTCGCTGGCCTTCATCGCTTCGACATGGGCGAGGATCTTTTCAACGTGCTTATTGGCATGGCTGCGCTTCCAAGAGGACAGCGCACCAGCCTTGGATGTCTTGACAGGGTAGGCAGACCAGAACCGCTCAAAGTCTGCGTCCGCCCCTTCAGGTACGCCTTTGCCCCTGCGCTTGAACTCCTTGCTCAGGAAGTCAGCGATCTCCAGAGCCTGATCGGCGTGGATGAAAAGCTTCTGCGGTTCCCCGTTCGGGACGATCTGCGTGACACAAGCCACCCGCGCATCGCGGTTGACCGAAATCTTGATCGGGAAGTGATTGAGTTCCATGCGTCCTCCTCAAGCGAGAAGTTACATGGAAGGTTCAACAGGTGTCAATACTCTGTTTGAATTCTTTTTGAGTATGAGGCCAGAAGGATACTACTGAGGCCTCGTGATCTGACCCTGAGTGAGCAGACCTAGCCCATCCTAGATCTGCCTTCACACGCTGACCCGTCGGTCGCATGACCCGCCAGCCTTGTCGCTCTGGGGTGCTAGCCTCGCCGCCCCGCCCGGTGTTTCAAGCTATCCCACAGTACCGGTATAACCCCGCGCACCCTGTCGTTGTCACCGACGATGCGCGGGGGTTGCCTTTTTACTAGCAGGTCAGGCAGCCGTCAAGCTTTCTTTTGCCTCGACCGTCTCAGTCACAAACATGATTTTGTTGCGGCTGTTCAGGGCAGACTTGATGTAGTCCCAGTCCACGTCCTCAGCCCGGTTCATCAGCGTTCGGAAGTCCAGCTTGCCCCCGCTGTGCTTGTCCATAGCCACGGCTACGGCCAAGGAGGTCGTGGATGCGTTGCGGTAGATCATGGACGTGATGTACGCCCCGGTCGTTCCGCCCAGCCGGCCCAGATCCTCGCGCTCGCGCAGGTTCAATCCCTTGATGTATTCGATCAGCGTCATAAAGCCTCCATTTGAGTCCAGACTGCAGTGTACACGGGGGTGTTGACACGTTCAAATGGCAGGGGGTACACTCACGTCTAGTCACTAGGGAGGCACCCAATGGATGACCAACTAGACGACGGATTGCAGGCCTATCACGAGCAGGTCTCGATGGCCGAAAGGTTTTTTCACGAGAAGGAGGCGAAGATGAGTTTTATCGTTTCAGCAAACAACAGTGGCGGTGGTAGTGACTTTGCTCCCCCGCCGGCTGGTTCGCATGTGGCCCGGTGCTACCGGATCATTGACCTTGGCACCCAGACTTCTGTCTGGAAGGGCAGCGAGAAGAAGCAGCGCAAGGTTCTCATCAGTTGGGAACTGCCGGATGCTGTGATCCCTGACGGCAAGTTGGCCGGCAAGCCGTTCTCTGTCAGCGAGCGGTTCACCGCAAGCATTGGTGAGAAGAGCAAGCTTCGCTCTGTCCTTGAGAGTTGGCGCGGTCGTCAGTTCACCAAGGAGGAAGAGGCGCGGTTCGATATGAAGAACATCATCGGTGCGCCCTGCGTGGTCAACATCGTTCACGCCAACAACAACGGCAAGGTCTACGCGAACATCGCATCGATCATGCCGCTGCTTCCGGGCATGAAGGCAAGTCCGCAGGTCAACGAGAGCATGATCTTCTCTCTCGACAACTTCGATGCGGCTGCCTTCTCGTCCCTCTCCAAGGGTCTGCAGGAAGCCATCCAGAAGTCGCCTGAATACTCACGGGCCGTCGCAACAAAGGATCGCGTTGAACTCTCAAACGGTGGCGTTGAAGAGTTGAACGATGACATCCCTTTCTAAGTTTATGGAAGCCATGAAAGACTTGTTCGACTTCAGGACGAATGACTTGTTCGGCAGCCGTGGTCTGGCCAGATCGTCAGATCCGGACACCAGCCATGTCGCTGCCGCCAAGATCAGTACTGCCCGTCTTGAGGAGATGGTCTACGAGAAGATCCGTTCGTTTGGTTCGGCAGGCTGTGCGGCAGACGATGTCGTGCAGTTGATGCCGGACATCAAGAGCAACAGCATCACCCCACGGTTCGCCCCTTTGATCAAGAAGGGGCTGATCGTTGACAGCGGGAGACGCAAGCGGATCTCTTCGGGCAGTACGCAACGTGTCTTGGTTGCATCTTCATTCGTGAGGGAAGGCCAATGCTCACAAACAAACTGAACCTGCCGCGCTCGATTGTCGCTGCTGTCACCAACGATGGGTACAGCCGCGGCAAGTCTGACATCAGCGTCACTCAGCTGATCTCTCCGCCGTTCCAACGGAAACTGCGGGAGACTGTTGAGCCGCAGGAGGATGTCGCCGATCGGATCTGGTCTCTGCTTGGGCAGTCCGTACACACGGTGCTTGAGCGAGCCTACCCGGAGGGGACAACAGACGCAGTTGTCGAGACTCGACTGTTCACAACTGTTGAGGGCTGGTCTGTCAGCGGACAGATGGACGTCCTCGAAGCCGGCACACTGATGGACTTCAAGGTCACGTCAGTGTGGTCGCGCAAGGGCAAGCCTGAGTGGGAACAACAGTTGAATCTACTGGCCGCGCTGTGCCGTCGACAGATGGCGGAGACCGGCGATGTCAGGTTCAACGTCAACCGCATTCAGATCATTGCCATCTTCCGCGACTGGGTGCAGAGCAAGACGCTTGCCGGTGATGACTACCCGGAGTCTCAGGTTGCTGTGATCCCTGTCCCTCTGTGGACGGCGGAAGAGCAGGACAACTTCCTGAACGAGCGGGTTAGGCTGCATCAGGCTGCGCGTCCTGAGCCTTGCACCGACGAGGAGCGGTGGAAGACGAGTGACGTGTGGGCGCTGATGAAGGAGGGCAGGAAGTCAGCCGTCAAGCTGTTCAGCAGCGAGATGGAGGCGAACTCTGCGGCAGATTCTGCAGGCAATGGACACTCAGTGGTTCACCGTCGCGGTGAGTACAAGCGCTGTGCCAATTACTGCAGCGTCTCTCACGGGTGCCCAGTCTGGCAAAGCGTTCCATTCTGAGGTAACTGATGCGCTGTCCATCTTGCAACTCGAAGACGTTGATCTTCGATACGAGGATCAGTTACAGCGGCAGCGGTCACCCAATGACGATTCGCAAACGCCGCTGCATGAACTGCATGACTAGTTTTCAAACAACGGAGATTGTTAACGATGATGTCCCGGTCAAAAACAAAGAAGACGAAGAGCGCGAAGAAGAAGGCAGAGGTTCGTCGGGAGGAAGATCTCTCCCCAGAAACTCAGGTGTCTCGCGTTTTGCTGGTCGCAATGGTTGAGGCCTACAAGATTCTTCACGCCGGACTGCTTGCTGCAGGGGAAATCTCTGAAAAGGCAGAGAAGGCCGGCATCAAGCAGGCTCGATAAGTAAGGGGGCGGGGTATGTCTTATCAACTTGGCAGGAACGAGGATGAAATCCGAAGCATCATGGATAGGCTGAAGCAGGAGGGCGGATTTCTAGCCAAGAGCGAAGAGCATGCCTCGCCCCCCGACATGGTTAACAACCCACCGCATTACCAGATGCCCGGTGGCATCGAGACCATCGACTACATAGAGGCGGTGCTTGCGCAGGACTACTTCAAGACAGTGCCGGGAATTGTCGCGCACTGCGTAGGAAACGTTCTGAAGTACGTGAGTAGGCCGACGAAGGGCAAGTTTTCGCAGAGCATTCGCAAGGCCGCTTGGTACTGCAACCGCGCAGCAGATGCGCTGGAGAAGATCGGTGAATGATCAAGGCATAAGACAGCTGTGGGCTAGTGTTATCAGCCAAGCCATCTGCGATATTGACCTTCGAGGAGACAGGGTCGTGCGTGCGCAGGCGGCGCGTTGGATAAACAGCGACTCCCAAGAGGCTGGTTCGCTGCGCTGGATCTGCGACATGCTGGATCTCGATGCGGAGAAAATTCGCATGCGATGCATGAGCCGCTCCGGCAGGAAGAGCCTGACCGGCAAACTGTTTTCAAGACGTGCGCTGGAAAAGCGCGTCGACTTCGAGGAGGAAAGCCGTGACTTATCTTTCGACTTTTACACAGAAGGTCAGTAGGTTTTGGTGGTGGCTGTGGACTGGGTACTACAGTATTGACGATGTCCGCAGGCGTATAGAGTCAGACGCTCGCAGGTTTGGCGGGAGGGTTCACTGGGATGAATGAGAAACTAACAGTTGGGATGAGCCGGTGCAGATGCAGCGGGTGCGGACACTACTTCAACAGTGTCGGCGCTTTCGATGAACATCGAATCGGGAATGTGATGGTAGATGGAGTGCGCAAGAAGATCCCCCGCAGGTGCCTTACCGTTGAAGAGATGGATGCTCGCGGTATGGTTGTAAACGCGAGCGGATATTGGGTGCGCGAGAAATGGGAGGGGGTGCCATCATTGACTGCAGAGGAGGCAGCATGAAGAGGAATGGCGATCAGTCCCGTGACCCGGATCGGGTTTACAGGGAACAAAGAAGGATAGCCACAGGCATTGCGGTGTTCCTGCTTTCAACGGTGTTCTTCTACGTTGTCGGCGTTGCAACAACAGTTGTTCTGCTGTTTAACTTTTTATTCAGATGACCGACGAACTAAACTTCGGTGCCCTGTCTGATGCTAAGCGAGAGGAGCTTAGCAGAACGATTGAAGAGCAGGCCCGTGTCATTGAGGAGCTTCAGAAGAAAGTGGAGTTCCTTGAAACCGTCATACAGGAGATGGAAATCAGATGGAACAAGTGGTGATGTTTGTAGTCTTCGCAATAACATTCACAGTTGTTGCATGTGGTTTTGTGAAGATGAAAAAGAAGTCGGATGAGATCCGCCGGCAGATCTGGAGGGAAGTCCCTCCCCCCAACTGGCGGTGCAGGAGGGGAGGGCGCGACTACCTCTGATTACTTGCGCTTATTCTTCAGCTTGACCTTCTGCTTCTTCTGCTTCGGCGGCTCGACGCTCGGCGTAGAAGGCGACGTTGAACTCAACTTGGGTTTGACGAATCTGCTCAGCAATTTCTTTACGAAGTCCATATTTCTCTTCCCTAGTTAAAGTTTCATCCTGCTGGATGTCCAAGTCCTGCTGGCGCAGGTTTGAGATGGCTCGCTTCTGCTTGTCTGCAAACCGCGATAGTGCGGCCATGCCAGCAACAGAGTCGGCGTAGGCAAGCTTCTCTTCGGACACTTCGGTCTCTGACTCCATGATCGCATTGAAGTCACGAGCGGCTTCCTTTGCCTCCTTGGCATTCTCGTAGAACGCGCTGGAGTCATACCGACCGTCGGGCTGCCTGTGAACGGCCTTCAAGATCGGGATCAGGTTCTGCTCAGTGGCCGACGCAGTGCCGGTGTTGGCCATCGCATCGAATGTCTTGATGACATCCTTCACAAACGTACCAGCACCGCCTGTCAGGAACGACGTGATGTACTCGACAGACTCAGGCGACACGTCGATAGCCATCTTTCCGCCAGCGCCACCGCCGGTCATCTCATACAGAGCAGCAGTTACGTTCTGGAACATCGTATCGCGAGTGTTGTTCCAGTACCGCTCGCTGTCCGGGGTGACTCCAGTGAAGTCTTCCGGCATAAGCGGCAGGCCAGTCTCCTTCTCGCCAGTGATGAGAACCATCGCCGGATCGATGAGCGTCGGAGACAGGAAGGTCGCCATGTTGTCCATCGAGCCAAGCGGCGAGAAATGAAGCGATGCGGAATCTCGCATAAACGCACCGACCTTTAACGGGTCTGCGCCATTCTTCAGGTCACGAAGCGCATAGCCAAGGTTCACGAAGAAGCCAAAGCCATACGGCAGCGGGACATTGTAGGTCTCGCCATTCGGCCCGAAGAACACAAGGTTCTTCAGCTTAGTCTGGCGCATTGATGGCTTATCCCAGTACGGCTCCTCATCGTCACCGACAGCGGAGGCCGCCATCTCTGCAATGAAGTATCCAAGGGTGGCAAGCCCAGTTGCGACAGCAGCGCCACGCTTGCTGAACACAGCGCTCACCGTGCGCTTCGCACCCTGCACTGCAGGGTTGAAGAACAGGTACATTCCGCTCAGCACCGGAGTCCACTTGCCGCGACGGTTGAAGTTGACCGTGATTTCCTTCGCAATGTTAGTCGCTTGGATGCGCGACTTACCGTTCTCCATTGCGACCTTGTATGCGGCAACACGAGCAGCGCCTTCGATGGCACCGTTGATGTCCATCATGAAGTTTTCTACGCCCTTCAGATACCGCATGGTCAGGCGGTGGTACGTCAGTGGCTTACCTATCGACGCCTGTGCGTTGCGATACATGGACATCAGATCACTGTGGCGGTCTTCGATCTGCCTCAGATCAAGCGCACCAGTCTTGCCGCCATCAGCACGATACATGTCGTAGTACTGTTTCAGGTCGCCAGTCCAAGCGTTGTTACGCTCAGCACGCCACACTGTGTAAGCAGCCTTCGGCAGTGTTGCCAACAGCTTCGCGGAACTCCACAGCCCTTGGTCGATGCCGGTGTTGATCAGCGATGTCTGAATGTCGCGAGATGCGTTGATCAGCACGAACGGCGGCGACAGCACAGTCCACAGCTTGGATAGCGTGCGGCCAAACGTATTCATGCCGCCAAGGATTGACTTGATCGTATCCGGGAACTGCGACAGGACACTCGTCATCTGCAGTTCTTCGAGGATCTCAGGGTCTTTGATGACCATGTGATACACCTCGCCGCCCACACGGACTGGGAGGGTCTCCGCATCCTTCTGGATAGTCAGGCGGTATCGCACTTCCTCGACAGGGTTCTTGTAGAACCCGCGCTGCATGACAGGCTTGTTCACCTGCCACAGCTCGCTGTCCTTGTTTGCGAGGATGAATTGCAGCCAAGCTTTGCGGACGTTGTTACGCTCAACAGCGACAACAGCTTCCTCGTAGTCGGCCAAGATGTTCTCGACGATTGCACCCGCCTTGCTCTTTCTGCCAAGACGGCGCTTCGAGAATGCATTGGCAAGATCGAACCGACCGTTGCCAGTGACACGGCCAAGATCGTCGGCCTGCTCAAGTGTCTTGAGCGGGACGTAGTAGTTGTACGTGGCATTCCAAGCAGCAACATCTGCTGGGCTGACAATGTCGCCATTGACCAGCGCAGTCTGAGTCATCTTGGTAATGTTCTGGATCTCATCCGCGATGGACTTGATGCGCACGAACTGAGCCATGTCCTGCCGAAGAGCGGTCATAACTTGGTCTGCCTCAGCATTCGTCATGCCTGAGCCGCCATCCGGCATCTGCGGATTGATCGAAGCTATGCGACGGTTGGCTTCCTTGGCATGGTTGGCGTACAAGTACAGCTCGACATCAGCAAGGTCGACGTTGTTGTCTACTGCACGCTTGAGGATCGGCTCGACTACGTCCTTGCGGAAGCGATCGAGGCGGTTTCCGGCGCGGCCATACATGCGGTGCATTGCCGACTCAATCTCTGTCGACTCAGTCAGCACGCCGCCCTGAGCAGCAACGGCCTTCTGCGCACGGGAAGTGGCAAGCACTTCGTTTTGCACGCCACGCAGCAAACGCTGCAGTCGACCGAACTCAGGCAGCCAGTACTTGCGGCCCTGACGCACCTTCGAGAACTGGATCTCAGGACTGTCAGGCGAGAACTCGCCAACATTCCCAACAGCTGACTTCAACTGTGACGGGTCGTACAGCGCGAGGTTCTTGGCCCCAGTCTCCTTCACGTAGTAGCTGTCGAAGCCGGCAAGCTTGATGGCGTCTTGGATCTCGACGTTCTCGATCATCTGCCACTTGCCTTTGGCAATGGCCTGCTCACGAGTCTCGCGGATGCCGACGTTGTTGCTCTCCCAGATATCCATCACTCGCTTAACGTGATTTGGATTCTCGAAGTCAAACGGATTCTCAGCGCGGACATACAGCGGATACACAGATCCACCCGGCCCAGCGTAGGTGTTCGCAACTCGCTCGTCAGGTGACACGAAGATCGCGCCACCCGTGCCGCGGCGAAACACACTGATGCCTTGGTCGATGAACTCTTCAGCGCCAACGGTAGGAGGAATCGTGCCGTGGTACATGACCTTTGGTCGGCCACGTCGGTCTACGAGCTTGCTGTCGCCGAACCAGTTCCAGAAGTTCTGGATGAACTCAGGCGTGCTGGCAATCTGCTTGCCGTCAGCATTGGTCTCGCTGCGAACGCGGGAGAACTGGATAGGCTTCTTGCCGATCGCCTCTTCCTGCGCGGCTACGCCATCGTCGTAGTTCTCAATGGTCTTGCCGCCAAGCTCAGAAGCGTTGGCCGGGTCATAGACCATGAACACGACATCAGGCTCGCCGTTGTTGTACTTGGCGAACGTCGCCTTGTCCCAGCCTTCAGGGCTGTACTCGTCATTCCATTTGACGCGAGCAACAACCTTGAAGCCGTTGTCTGCATACAGCTCAGGGAGAACAGTGTCGAAGGCATCAAGCCGCTGTCCGCCCTGATCCACAGCAAGCTGCAGCATGGCGTTGGCAGATCCCTTCTGTCCGCTAAACACAGAGACAATGTCATTGCCCTTGAGGGCGAAGCCTGACTTGCCGTCATCAGAGATGAACAGGCGCATGTTGGCGTAGTCGGCCTCGTCGTAGACGTAGACCGCAGCACCGAACTTGCTGTTGTTCTTCGAGTCTTGGATGGCCTGACGGAACAAGGGCGCTCCGCCATCCAGCTCGTACATGGTGGGAGCCGGCTTTCCTACGGCTCCAAGTGCGTTCTTGAAAGTAATGACCGGCTTGTATTCAGCCTTGGCGTCATTACTCAGAACCCGAATGCGTCGGCCATCTCCTGCGCTTCGGATCTTGTAAGACCCTTGTGCCTCTGCACTGCTCTGTCGATACCGCTTAATGACTTCGGAGACGAGGAGTCGCTCACGCTCTCTTGCGGTGAGCTGGCGGCCTGCTCTTTCTGCAGCATCAGGCTGTTCAACTTGTCCGACAACTCCAGCATCTTCGGCTTCGAGAGGCTGGCCAGCCACTCGTTGTGCGCCTCTTGATCCAGATTCGGCTGCTGCGCTGAGTTCTCTTCCACTGTATCCCTCCTTCTCAAGGATTTTACGGATTGCACCGGCATAGTCTTGGCTCGTTACACGAAGCTTCACGCCAAACGACTTGTACAACTCCTGCTCTGGATACCAGACAAGAGCCTGCATAGAAGCCGGCGGGATACGCTCGCCGACAACACCCTCAACAAGGGATACTGTCTGACGAACAATGTCACGTAGGTTGCGCCTCTCAGACCCGCTCGAAGGTGCATCCTTCGGCTTGTCGAGGGACTTTAGCATGTTGGCCGCGTTATTGACTAGCGATGACTTGACGCGAGTCTTGTTGTCGTAGGCCTTGCGATTGACCTTGAAGTCACGCTCATGCGCACGGGTAACAAGTCGAGCCAAAGTAACAGCTGCGTCATCGTCTGTTGCCGCGTTCTGCACAAGGTCTGCGCTGAACAGCCGGCTGCCAGCCATGTTGCGGGAGTTGATGAAAATTCCGTTGACGCCTTCAACAGCAAACGCTGCACGGAACTTGTCTCGCTGCGAGGCAAACAGCTTGGCGTCGAAAGCGCGAAGCTTGCCTATCAAGCGGCCAATGGTTCGCATGAACCACATGTCGATCGTGACAGGCTCGAAGTTGCCAGAGAGATTCGAGTAGAAGCCGAAGCCGATCTTCGGGCCGAACACAGACGAGCCAAGGATCTTCTCGTCAGCAAGTTCGTCGATGTTGAAGCCGACTGCATTCAACTCAGACGCAACGAAGTCAGTCTCAAGGAAGCGAGAGAATCGCTCCATGCCCATCTTTTCCATGAGCGTATTGGCAAGCTGGAAGTTGCTCACCATCGCGCCGCCGTTCTTGCCCTGCCCCTTGAGCGGGAAGGTGCCGTTCTTTCTGTACTCACCGTACACCTGCATGGCGAACTTGAGGTTGTCCTCTACGTTCAGGCCTTGCGAAGTGATGGCAACAGACAGACGGAATGCGGTCTGCGCTTCCTTGTCTGTGGAAAGCTCAGGAAACTTGAGCGATGCCATAGCGAGAGTGCGACGGATGGTCTTGTCATACCACTCCTTAGCGCCACCGCCGGCACGAACAGCCGCAACAACTTCAGCGGCAAGCATCTTCGCAACAGTCTTGCGATCGCTCTCGCTGTCGAGGTCGAGCTGTCCAAGAGTGCCTTCTCGACGGGCACGCTCAATCTCAAGAACAGTGTTGGTCAGTCCGCCAACAACTGGTGTGTTGAACTGATCCTCGCCGGACTTGCCGGTCTGGTACTTGAGAGACGTGGCCTCAGACAGTTCTGCGTTGAGGCCAACATCTTCAGCAACACTGTCGGCGAAGTCAGGGTCTACCGCAGGACGCTTGCGCGAGAACTGCGGCAGATCTCTGATGACTTCCTCGTCGGCTACTTCTTCCGGCTGCGGCCTGCCTTCTGCAGCGCGATCGCGACCGCCTGCTTCTGCGCCTTCGGCTTGCTCGACGGGCGGCTGCTCCCGATCTTGCCGGACTTCTCGTACTTGTTCATCAGCTCGCTCACGTTGCGGCTCACGACGCTCTTCGACTTTCCTTTCTTCAACGGCACGACGCTCTCCTATGTTGGTTGCCGGGGCTTCGTAGGTGCCGTCCTCCTGAACAGCACCCGCTGCCTTGACGACAGCATCTCGATAGTTCTTTGCGACATCGATCATCTCTGCGCGTGGCAGGCCAGTGACGGCCATGAACCGAACGAGACGAGCGTCGGCTGATTCACGGTCAGACTTGCTCAGCGTTTTTGCGGCCTTCTTCAGCTTAGCGCCAAGCTCGAACAGATCCTTGTCGAGGTCAGCGGCAAAGGTGACAAAGCGGCGGCCCTTCTGGCCAATGTTGACCTGAGCCTGCCGTGAAGGCGGAACCTTCGGTGGGCCAAGCTCCGCCGGTTTGGGTGCATTTGGGTCTAGTGATGTGCCGACCAAGAACGGATTGACCGCTGGCGCTGGGCGAGTAACGGCTGCGGCAGCCTGCACTGCGGCTTGCTGGTCTGCGGCGACCTGCTGAGCAGCCTGTTGTCGTGCCGTGATCCACTGCTGGAACGCTTGTTGAGCAGCCTGACGCACGGCCAGCGCATCCTTGCGGCTCTGGACGACCATCGGCTGGTAGCCCTGAAGCGCACTCAGGATACGGTCGATGATCTTGTTCAGCGCATCGAGGAACCCCTGAGCGGAAGTCTGATCGCCAGCTGCGTCGAACACTTCCTGCCAGAACTTCGGATCAGTCGATTGCTCGCCGACCATCTCAGCCACCAGCTCTGAGTTGAACTCAGCGTCGTTAGCAACTTCCTTGCGAAGCTGGTTCTGGAACTTCTTGCTGACCTTCGCCTTGGCGAGTGTTATCAGCTGCTGATAAAGCTGCGGGTACTGAGTCTCCAGAACGTGGGTCAGCTCGTGGCCCAGCGTGTTCAGGAAGCTGTAGTTGTTCGCGTCGAGCAGGATGGCATTCGTGCCGGCAATGCGTGCGCCGTTGATGGCGACCAGCTCGCGGCCCTTTGTGGTCTTGACCTTGCCGCCCTTCGGCAGGCTGGCCCACACCACGTCCACCCCGAACGCATCCTTGATGACGGAGGCGATCTTGGTGCGCACCGGGTCAACCGGCGCTTCGGGGATGACAACCTTCTCCCCTTCTGGGAGGCTAAACTTTTCCCCGATCTGGTCGCTCGCCAGCTGCATGAGGGGGCTGACGGGAGGCGTAGTGATCCCTGTCGGGACTCGATACACCGCCCCAGCTTGGACGCCGGACAACCCGTTCTGTGTCGCCACACGGGTCGCCTCCGCCCTCTGGGCGACTTCCTCGACGGGGATACCCAGAGCCTCAGATACCTTGGAAGTCAGCTGACGCGCCGTCTCCGTCAGCTCAGGCGTCTTTGCAGGGCGACGATTCAGCTTGCCAAGAACATACAGCTCCTTGTCGGTAGGCGACTCGAAGGCGGCGAAGCGTGTGTCATCCGGCCCGAAGTTTTCGGTG
>Ga0315903_10003492_pt1 | contig 21769 bp, 20 predicted proteins | sample LakEriMetagenome_7_FD_203524 | JGI IMG/M metagenome (GOLD analysis project Ga0315903, IMG submission 203524) | Freshwater fungal communities from buoy surface, Lake Erie, Ohio, United States - Buoy 2 MA119 | ecosystem: Environmental > Aquatic > Freshwater > Lake | place: USA: Lake Erie, Ohio... | reverse complement strand
TGAACATGGGCTGGTTGTTGTACTCGTGGATCGCCACCACCGTCCCCTGGGTGGTTGCCATCAGGTCGGAGGCGTAGGCGGGCTGGTTGGTGGAAATGAACACCGAGATGTCCATGCGTCCGATGCCTGTGGAGGTGGCATCAAAGTTGGTCCACGCGAAGTACACGTACTGGCCGATGCCTGCGAACGCGGTGATCGGAGTGTTGATGTTGTTCAGCGGTCCGACGATGAGGTTGCCGTTGTCGTCTGCGGTGCACAAACGGAATCCTGTCGTGGTGCCGATAACCACGTAGCTGAGATATCCGTAAATGGTCTGAATAATTTCGCCCTGCGGTAGCTCTGCGGCAACTGTTGGAATATCTAGCGCTGTGCCGTCGGCCTTGATCGTTGTCTTGTAAATCAGACTGATGTTGCCTGCGGTTCCCGCCGCATAGATGTGGTTCTGTCCGGCAGCGAACCCAACCCATCTGAAGTTGGAGTTCGGGTGCGCGTACAACGGGGACGGGTTATTCGCAGATGACCCTGGCGACGTGGTGATGTTCCAAATCTTGTGTTTGTCTGAACCCTGACCTGCGACCATGAGACGGCCTTTGACATACGACAGGTAGCCAGCCTCAATACCCGTGATGTACGCCGACGAGGTGGATACGACTGCGTTGGTTTGGTCAATGTCTCCGTTGGCGTACGAGTAGAACACGTTGTAGCCGTCTGAGGTGATGCTGTAAATGTTTGATGCCGCGGTGCCCGTCACCGTGGTCACGGTGTTGAAGTCGGTGGTGAACTTCACGTTCTGACCGTCCGACCCGTAGAGGCGACCGTCGGCGGTGGTCGCATACAGGTTGCTGTTTGCTGACGAGTACACCTTCGTCGTGTCCTTCAACAAGGACAGACGGCCCTTGCTCCAGACATTGATTCCTTTTGAGGAGTAGAACCTAAACGGCTCAGAGTCAGATGCATCTGAGTATTCCTGGCCAGCTCCGTAATGCCACGACGACTGGGAGCGCCGCCACAAACCCTGGGGATTGATTGCGGATTCTCCGGGTTCGGCGGATTGGTCAACGGAGTCTCGGACTCGCGCATCAAATTGCCGGTTGAATTCGTTGGAGCGAAGATCAACCATGTACGGTCGTCCATTAATTGCCACAGGAAAAACATCTGGAACGAGCTGAGTTGAACCTGTTCCCGTGTAGTAAGCAGCTGCCGGGAAGTAGGCATTCGTAAAACGCCTGAGCGTAGTCATCGCTACTTCCTAAACTTGATTGGGTACTGAGCCTTCAGTCTTCCTGATTCAGCAATGATGCGTTCGCGGCGGAGCCTGAGGATGTTCGCAATAGAACTGGTGATTGCACCGGCTGGAACTTCTTCTGCCCTGCGCGTGTCTCCCTGAGCCTCTGTGAAGTTGCGCTTGATCTCTCGGCCAGCCATCATGCGCAGGATGACGCCCATCTCAACAATGTCATCACACGTTGACGGTAGAAAGCAGTTGGTCGTGAGATCGGATGACTCACTGCTGGCGCGTACAAACGGCGCCTTATATCTGACCCTGACATCTCCCGCCATGATTGACTCGTCAAACACGAGCGTGTTGCCAGACGGGAAGTCGGTGGTGGGCAGCCCGGTCTCAAGACGCACATTACGCACGACGGGGTGCTCATCGGTCAGGTAGCGAAGGCGCGCATCAAGGATCCCCAGGACAGTGCCAGAGTTCTCGATGTCAATCTGACGGTCGCTTCCGTTGTATTCCAGGTCGACACTTACGACGCGAAACAAGCCGTTAGAAGACGAGGAAAGATCGTCAAGCTCTGAGTTGACTGCGTCAAACATCTGCGCCCGCGGAAAGCGCGGGCCAAGAGTGATCATCGCACCAGAGGTGTGAGACGTGGCCGCTGATCCCGCGTACCCGCGTTGTACCGTCAGTGACTTTGTGGAGGAGTTTGCTTCCCAGACATAGAAGAGTTCTGAGTCAATTTCAAATACAGCACCAGCACGGATCCCGCCAAGATCGTAAGAGCAGATAACAGTGGTGTCATCTGCGTCAATAGTCGCCGCCAGTTTGTTCCGCTCTTCAACGGTCCCCGCTAACATTTGGCGCGACGCTCGATTGAGGATCGTCGCAACGGTGGTCATTTAGTAGGTGTAGCCACCGTACCCAGGGAATGAACCTGCCTGAGCACGAGCAGCCTTGTTCGCCTTTCGTGACTTCTTCGTGGTCTTGGGGGAACCAGCCATTTCTTTAGCTGGCTTCCTCCCCTTGGACTTCTTCACTTCTTCTTCTTGCCCTTCTTCATACCAGCCTTCTTGGAGCCGTATTCCATCATGCGCTCCTTGGGGCCCTCGGCCATCTCGTGCTTGCGGTTTTTGCCGCTCATCTTTCCCTTGGCCATTACTTCTTCTTCTTTCCCTTGCCCATCTTCATGGTCTTGCCAGTCTTCTTGGCCTCAGCCTTAGCCATGGCCATACCCTTCGCGGTGTATGCGTATTCCTTTTTCCCAACCTTAGGCATGATCAACTTCCTTTCGTCTCACCACTTTACCTTATTGGCCCAGTAGGCCGCAGACATCTTACCCTTGGCGATGTTCTTGGCGTGGCGAGCCTTGAAGGATTCGCGGCGCTTTCGGTATGACTCGGACTCGCCCTTTTTCTTGGGTGATCCAGATACGCCCTGCTGCCCAAAGCGGATCAGCTTCACGCGGCTGCCCTCTTTGGCTAGGACGGCATGTGACTTGGTGGCGTTGGGCGTACGCTTCGGCTTGTTGTAGCCAGCAAACTTCTCGCCCCTGTATTCGATTGTCATTAGTCCGCTGTCTTTTCCAGACGGGCCGATCCGTCTATCTGTGTCGGCTGCCCACCCGACTGGCGGATGCGCTTGTATGCGTCAAGATCCTTGTCTAGACGGCGTTCTTTTAGGTTCATGTCCCTTACATTGCCCCTGGTTGGGGTGGCTGCACCAGACACTCCGACGTGTGCAATGCGGCATGCAAAGCAGCCCTCGACATCAAGATTCGGGTGTGTTTCCCTGTGTTTCATAATCCCCTAGCTGACGTATGCGCCGTATCCGGCGGCGGTGAGGTCTTCCTTCTCTTGCTGCGTGATCGGGTTCTCGTGGCCGCCGTAGTAGATCTTGACGACAACTGAGGGATCGCGCTGCTCGTTCTCAGTGTACGTACCGTTTGTGAGCTTGTAAACATTCTTGCCGCGCTCGCCCGGGGTGAGGTACCGAAAGAAACGATTGGCAATTCCGTATCCCTGGTAGTCGGCCCAACGAACAACATCGTCGGTAGGTGGGCGGAAGAACATGACCTTTGCCCATGTAGCCGCAGTATCTGAACCCGTGCCGGATCCAGTCGCCGTCCGGCGGTATACCTTCCTGCCACTGCCAGTTTCGGTTCCAGCGCCAGAGCCAGTCGACGCACGGAAGTGTTCGCGTCTGAATGCGGCAACTGATTCCCCAGTCCCAGATCCAAATGCTTGCCTAACTGCACCGAACGTTGATTCGTCCGTGTGTGTTCCTGCGCCAGAACCAGTTGCCGTTCTGATGTTGATGACTAGGCGCGTAGCACCGCCGCCACTTGAACCCGCACCAGAACCCGTGGCACTACGAGAAAGGATTTCAAAGTATGCAACCGAAGCAGAGCCGGATCCAGACCCGGTGGCCGTGCGCGGAGCAATGTGCAACCCAGATGCTGTCTGTGTCCCAGCGCCGGAACCAGTTGCTAGACGTGCCGATACGCCGAGGAAAAACGCTGGGGCCGGGTCATAGTACGCAGACGCGAAAGACGTCTGACGTTCTGTTGAATACCTGGTTGGTGACTCAATCTCTGCCCTGCCGAAATACCCGGGGGTATTTACAAAAGCAAACTGAAAGTCTGAAACTTGATTTCCGCTTGGGTTGGCTTGGATTGCGGCGTATTCCGAGCCAGTCCCACTGCCAGTCGCTGTTCTTGTTGTTACAGAAAGAACTTCGGTGAGTTCAAAAAGTATAATTGCTGTTGACGTGTTTGCGGCAACACTCGTTGTGAAATTTTGCGCAGTTGTGCCTCCTGTGGGATTTTTCCATTGGGAAACAACGGTCATCGATGTCGAGGAAGTACCAGTATCTGCGACCTCGGAATAAAGAGTTGACCAAGCGCCTCTAGTAATATCGCCGTCAGCGGTTACAGTTGCGTTTGTTGCCCATCCCTGTGCTCCGATTGCCGAATTACCAGCGTTAATAGTCATGCTTCTGTTCAAAGAGGTGGAAAGTTGTGCATTACCACTTGTTGCATAGACGGACGCCTTGTAACCGCTTGGTGCAACAAGCTTCCAAACGAGTATTGCTTTACTTGTCGTGTCTGGTGAAAAATTTACGGTGAGCGTGTCAGATGTTGTAAGCGCAGTGGTCACATGGCACAAAAAAACCGACAATGTCGTACCAGCGTTAGCAGCACCGGGATCATGATTTTGTGTTCCTGCTGTCGTCCAGGTGTTCGACTTCGAATCCGAAATCCCACTAGTGGATGAAGCGCCATTTGTCCCGGCATTGTCCGCCGCAACAATGGCAAACACTGTGTCCCCGACAGCGAATGACGCAGTAAGCGTCACCGTCAAAGACGACGACGACGTTGTTGAGTTGGCTTTGCCAGCCTCTGTGATTGTCAGGGCCACGAAGGGCTACCTGTTTAGTCCAGCGACAGAGTCAGCGTGGTGATCTGGAAGGTGTCTCCAGCAGTAACCGCAGCAGATGAGGAGAGTGCGCCAGTCCACAGGCAGTTGCCGCTCGTGCTTGCATCCCAGAGCGACCAGTGCGTGTAGGTCTCCGTGCTGGAAACGTTCGTCCACTCTGCGGTTCCAGATGTGGCCATGCTGCCGCTTGACGCAGCGCTCCACGAAACAACCTTACGCGTTGCTTCAGTTGCGGCGTTGTTCGTGCCAGCTTCGCCCGGGTCGCCAGTGTGCAACTTGATGTAAGTGTTCGCAACGGAGAACGCCGTGTTCGAGAGCGTCTCAAGCAACTTGTTCTCAGCGTAATTCGAAATCGACATGATTACCTCTCGTCTGAATATAGCAGAAAGGGGGCGGGCCGAGGGGAGAACGACCCGCCCCCCACTTTTTCTACTGGTTGCTTACGAGGCGTTTGCGCCGATGCTCGACGAGCTCTCGATGCGACGGAGCGACGCTTCGCGGAAGCGAGCGTAGCCACCGAGCCAGTACCAACCGACGGGCTGGAAGCGCTGCAGCGAGTCAACCACCGGTCCGCGAATCACGCGCGGGAACGGTCCGTTGCCATCGACAATCGAGTGCGCCTTTGCAAGCGCCTGACGGCCCATGATGTGCGTGCAGTACACGTCGATGTTGCCCGTGCTGCCAGCTCCGTCCGACGCGTTCTCGAAGATCTTCGCGCGCGGCGTCTCAATGAAACGCACGCCTTCGAAGGCTCCGACTTCGCCGTTGTAGATGTTGGCCGGGTCGCTGTACACGTGCGGGTCGCGCCAAGAGGCAACGCCCGTCTCGCGACGAAGATCGTACGACACGTCGGGGTGGATGAAGCCCATGTACATGCCATTGAACGACACCGAGTTCGCCTTGCGGAGAGCGGCGACGATCTTGCGGACGTCGTTCGCCTCGATGATGTCTTCGGCTTCGATCGCCGTGCGGGAGGTCTCGTCCGATGAGCCGCCACCGCCGTAAACGACGTTGGTGCCAGCGGCGAGGACATCGCGGATGATCGAGTCAATCGAGATACCTGCGTTGTAGCCAACGACGTTCGCCGCAGCAGCGTCGACGTCGAGGAACGACGTGCCACGCAACTTGGCGGTCGTGTTGACCGCATTGCCGTATTCGGCCAGGGTTACTTCGACCTGGCTGTCGGACATCGCAACTGCGCTGACATCCGAAGTTTCGGTCAGAGCCGTGGTCGCCGCAGCAAGATCGTTGAAGATCGTGAACTTGACGGACGAACCAGGCATTGCCTGGGCGACCGGCATGACGTCCGCAACCGCGTCGAACAAAAGTTCGCTGCGGAGTGCGAAATACGCAATCCGGTCAAATGCAACCTGATCAGTGAGCAGGCTGCTTTGCTGTGTGTATGACATACCTGTTATTTCTTTCCCCCGACAGGCGCGGGGTCCTGCGGGCTAGATATTGCCTAGTTGGTTAGCCTGAGCCAGCAGCTGCATCACTTCGTCTTGACTACGAGCCTGATTGATCTTCGTGTGGAGATCCAGTTCCTGATTGGCGGTCTCACTGGCGTTGCCTGCACGCTGCAGTCTGTCCCAGGCTCGCTTCTCGGAATCGTCCGCAACCTCTTTCTGGGTGGGCTTGAGAATCTGAGCCTCTTCAGCTGCTGCGCGAATAGCCTCGGGTGAGATCTCGCCTTCGTAACCCTTGATGAAGTACTTGGCAACCGGAGCATTCACATCAATGCCTGCTTCGGCAAACGCCATCTTCCTCTTCAAGGATTCGAACTCCGCTGCCTGCTGACGAAGGAGCTTGTTTTCCTGCTCCATCTTCTTCAGGTGTGCGCGGACGGGATCCTTGTGCGACTGATCGCTCGTCTCGTCGTCGAACTCATCGATGACATCTGACATGGCTCACTCCGTTTCTTTCTGCCCACTTCCCAGAGGAGGTCCGAGAAGGCTGCGTTATGGAAACTATAGCACAAGACCCATTGTGTCAATGGTTACTGCGCGGTTCCTACTCCGGTTTCCACAGAGCCCGACGTCGCACCGCTAGTGGCCGCGAATCGGCCACCACCGGAAAGTGCTGCAACGCGGGCTTTCTTGCGGCGCTCGATCTCAGCCTTGGCTGCCTCGTCATAGCCAAATGCGGCACCGAGCTGTTGCTGCTGTGTGAAGGTCTCTTCGGCCATGCCGGGGAGCCCACCGAAGAGCTCGCGTTGCTGGGCGATGGTGCTGAATTGCTTCTGGGCCTCAGCCATCGTGACACCACGCGCGGCCAGGTCCTCGGCGGTCTCCGCGGTCAGCTTCAGGCCAGCCTGCTCGGCGGCCCTACCAGCGATCTTGGCAGCCGTGGCGCGACGCTTCAGCATCGTGATGCTCTCGCTCGGGTTCAGGAAGTAGGCCACGAGGTCTTTGTCCTCGACCTGGTAAAGCTCTTTCATCTGGGTCTTGGTGGCGGCGTCTGCGTTGACAACCTCGTTATACGCATCTGACACCCGGTCGTAAAGCTCCTGGGGGGCAACGTCGCCAGCCATGAGCTCCTCGAAGATGTCCTGGCGGTTGAAGTAGTCCAGCATGCCAGCCGAACGCAACGCCTCGCGGTAGGAGCGCTCAAGGCCAATGTAGGTGGCCGGGGCCAGGGCTGGCAGGCCGTTGGCAGCCCGCTTCACATTGGCGGCAAAACGCTTCTGGTAAGCCTCAGTATTTCGGATCTCGTAGATAACCGATGTTGGCTCCTTGACGCCACGAGCCAGCAGCTCGTTGATCTTGTCCTCCATGTCGTCCAAGCCGAACTCCGACAGGTACGCCTTGATGCGTGAGAAGGCATTCTCTACTGTTGGGTCGAGTGCCTCTTCGTCTTCGCCATCGTCATCTGGGGTGAGGTCGACGCCATAGAGGGGGTCTCCCCACTTGCGCCCGTACTGGTCGTCTGGTTTGTCCTGGTTGGTCTCATCGGGCTTCTTGACTTCCGGGGGCGTGAACCTTTCGCCCTCGAACGGGGTATCAACCCCGATCATGCCCTCTGATGCTGCGCGCTGGTAGTTGACGTCACTCATTAGATCTGCGTCCCGAATGTTCTCTCAAGAATGCTGATTAGGTTTGCCGCCTCTGTCTTGGCCTCGCGGGTGTTCTGCCACCCGTACTGCGGATCCCTGCGGAGCATGTATGCCCATTCGTCGGGGCTGAGGCTTTCACCATTGGCGTTCTTCTGTAGGGCGCGGGAGAACTTCTTGTCCGTGACCTTGATGTCAAACTTGTTTATATCCAGGGTACTGGCTGCGATCTCTCGGTAAGGCTCAAAGACGTCTTCCATGCTGTAGCCCTGGTCGAGCTGCTGCGAGAACTGCGGGTACATGATCTTTGCGTAGTCACGAGCCTGCTTCATCAGGCCCTCTTCCGTATAGGTGATGCCCGAGTATTCGGTCCCGGTCAACGCTGACTGAATGCGCTTGTCCAGATTCGGCGGGGAGTAGCCGTATGCGTTAAGTGCCTCGCGAAGCGCGCCAGCCATGTCAGTCTGCTCAAGAGTCGGGGCTCCGTCACGAGCAGTTTGGCGATCCGGAATTACCGAGTACGCGTAGTACCTCGTCTGAAGCTCACTTGCCTTGTTGCTCAGGGCATACGTAGCAATCTTGGTGAGCTGGCTGTCATCAAGCTGGAGTTCACCGAATGTCTTACGCAACTCAACAATCTTGTTGTCAAGCTGTTCCTGCTTTGTGGCCGGGGGGAGGATTGCCCACTCGCGACGACTAGGACCGACTTTGGTGTAGAGGTTGGTTGCCTGGACTTTTCTTGCCCACGCATCCCGGCCAGCCTGGCTATCAAGATCGTATTGATCGGGGTTGTTTGCGTAGTCAAGGAGTAGGTCAACAAAGTCACCACCGAGCTCCCGGCGTGCTGCTGCTTCGCCTTCTCCGCCGTCGACAATGGACGCGTAGTTGGGGAACTGCGCAATGAAGTTTGCGCGCCAGTCAACCGGCTTTTTCTTCTTGTCTTTAGCAGCCATTACTGACCCAGCGCCTCAAACGCGACTGACATTGCCTTGCCCAATCCATACGCAACACGTTGCGAAGGATCTGCCTGCTGGGCGAATTCCTTTGCTACAAGTCCCGTCTGTGGGGTCTGCTGGCCGCTGGCATAAGCACCACGTTCACGGCTGCGGATGAAGCTGGCCGCCTCGGCAAGCTCCTTCTTTGTCGGCATGCGGCCAAGCTGCTGGAGAAAAAGCTCGCGGCTGTAAGCCATGACGTCCTCATCTGAACTAACGCGGATTGACGGTCCGCTTGTCTGGCCGCTAAGTCTGTTGAGGTAGCCAATTGCAACATCGATGGTCACCCGGTTCTGGTTTGCAAAGTTAAGAAGCTGAGCCCAAGCTTTTTCGTCTTGGTTGCCCCAGCCCAGACCCTCGCGTAACTGCTCGCTGACCTCGGAATCCCCGTACCAGCCAATGCGCTTGAGTTCTTCGGAGATCGTGACCTTTTGTTCGGTTGTGAACTTCGGGCTGGTCAGCGTCTTGTAAACAGTAAACGGATCGGAGAGGTCGTACTCCTGTGCGGCCACACGTCCATCGGCATCAAAGAGGACTGGACCCTGGATGTAGCGGGTCTGCGCAACGGTCTTTGCCTTGCCGCCGCTGTAGTAGATCTTGACTCTTCCGCTCTCCTGGAGCGACTTGATCTCTGCCTCGCTCATGGACGAGGAGTAGCCATTGAATACAACCGGCTGATGGTTGCTAAGCCCTGGGATTGTAAGGTCTTCTGCCACTAGATGTCCACTTCCTGAACCAAGAAACGCTGCCAAACTCTATCAAACTCTGGGTTGCGCGCTGCGATGGCTTCGCCGTATCGGTACAGCTCGTATCTTGCGTTGGCTGACTTCTTGGACTGGAAGCTCACGAGATCACCGGATCGCATCAGAGCAGCACGCCGAGTCAGATAGCCGCGAACCAAGGACGCAATCTCGTTGCCCTTCAGTCTCGGGTCCTCAACCAACTTGTACATCTGGTCAATGTCGTTGGTCAGTTTGTTCGCTTCGAACTGCGCGCGCTTGGGGAAGCCCGGGAGTTTCTGGTTGAGATATTCGCGGTAGTTGCGGAGAATCTCAATCTGCTTGTCATTCGGGTTGGCACCGAACATACGTCTGGCTGAGCGATACTTGATTGAGCCGAGGCGCTGCTGGGCGAGCTCAATCATTTCCTTATCAGTCAGCTTCTCTCGGCTGCCCTCCTGCAACTGACGTTGCCAGACGGTGAAGTCAAAATCACCGCCGCCGCGGGGGGCCATGAAGTAAGCGGTATCTGGGTACTGGTTGATCAGGTCTTTGTTCTCGCGCTCCCATGCACCGAACTCGTAGGTCGCTTCAAGACCCTGGGCTACGGCGCGGCTCTTCGAGCTGACGTACAGCAGGAGATCCTCGCCGTACAGCTTGAGGAACTTGTCAACCGCAGTGTCGTAGTCCTCGGACTCAAACTGACGAAGCTCCTTCTGGAGTTCGTTGACGAACTTGTCGCCCTGCTTTGTCGGAACCTGGAACTCGGGGGCCGGGGAGGCCGGGCCGGTGAACTGGCCAAGAGCGCGCATGATGGTGATAACCCCAGCAAATTTCTTTGCATCGGCCATCAGCTGCGTCTGGCCCTCTTCCGTAGACAGGTCATACTTTGCCGTATTGACGGACAAGGCGCGGAGTGTCTCCATGTATGTATTGCCATAGGTGGTGTTCATCGCCACCTTGTTTGTACGAATGGCATCGACTACCGGCAACATTTTTTGTAGCCACGAGGGGACTGGGTTTGCGGCATCGGCCATGCTGACTTCTCCGTATGGAAGCAGCAGTGTCTTTACCTGGTCGTACTTCGGCACATCAGGCAGGATCGAAGACAGCGAGAAGCTGGCCCATGGCCCAAGGGCGGGATAAAAGCTGATGCCCTGCGAAAGCCTGTTCAACGGTGCGGCAAGTGGCGCGCTGATGCCGGTAAACAGTTTTGTGATTGTGCCCGACATCGGGAAAGTGAACATCTGCTCGCCCGTAGTCGGATCCTGATAGATGAAGCCGCGACCGTCTTGGTCTGGGTCGGCTTCGGAAACACCGCGGTACACCTTGTGGAACTGACGGTACAGGTGGATGTTGTCCTCAACTGCGAGCTTCATGTACTGGCTGAGAACATCTCTCCATGCGGCTTCGAACGGTGCAATGATCCGCATCGCATCCTGGTAGTTCCTGCGGAACGACGCGTTGTACAACAGGTTCTTGGTTTCCTCAATGCCGACAAATCGCGAATAGTCATCGAGCTCCTCGACGGTAAGTGTGCCGGTGACGCCCTTGCGCTTCGGCAGATTCTCAATTGCATCTGTCACCTGTCGGCGCAACTTGCTTTCACCGAAGTATGCGCGGATATTGCCGTTTGACTTCTCGTAGATGTCCGCGTACAGCTTCATGCCCTCTTCGTACGACAGCTGATCGATGTGCTTGACCACCTCGTCGTAGTAGTACTGGCGGAACACTACGGACTTCTCAAGCTTTCGTGAAGCCATATCGTAAAGATTGAACCACCAACCAGTGGCTTTTTCCATTCCGCGTACGGCAGTTTCGTCGAGTGAGTCAAGCTTGCTATTTGCCCGGTAGTGCATGCGCTGTTCACGCGGATAAGTAACTGCGAGTCCCTTGCCCTGTGCGCTGTCGTAAAGCGGAGCGTCATCAATCAGTCTGCGTGCTTCTTTCGCGCCAAGACCGTTGAAGCCAGCAGTTGCAGCATTCTCTTTGAGGATGGGGACAAACGTAACGGTATCGCCGTCAATCCTCTGGATGATCCCCTTCACTTCATTGCCGTCGATCTCAAGCTTGCGCGTCTGGCCAATGCTCAGTTTCTCCTTGGCCTTGAGCGGGAAGGCAGACGCGCTTACAACCTGTGCGTTCTTCAGATCGCCAACTGCGTTGTGGGCAAACAAGAAAACGATGTCGTCAAGTTGGCCCGTGTCATACTTGATGCCATCAATGACAACTGTGCGGATGTAGTCGTTAAGGACTCTTCGGTATAGTTCTGGCTGGGCGGTTTTGAGTTGGCGCAGGAAAATAGGCGGGAACTGCTGAAGGGAGTCGGTGGCGCGATCGTAGAATTCGAGCCCTCCAGCAAAAAGTCCATCGAGGCGCTTGAACGTGTCGGTCCGATCGTTATCGAGGAATTTAATTACTTCCTCGACGATCTCATCGTCAGTCTTTCCCGCGCTAAGCGAGAGCAGGACCCTGTTGTCCAGAGTTTCAGAAAGTCGCTTTTGCGCAGACTGGATAACTCCGTCCGTGTGGTACTGCTTCTTGTATCCCTTCGGACCACCTGCTCTATCAAACTGAACAAATGAATTCGACTGCCTGCTGTGCAGCATTTTGTCTTGGAGCGTAAATCCAGGCCGCATCGCCGCAACGTCGAATGCCTCACGGAGCTGCTCAAGAGCACGGCTTGGGCTTGTCTCTTCCCAGGCGCGGGGGCGCACACCGGCCACCGCCAACGCGCGTCCCTCTTCTGCGGCGGTTCGTGCAGCACCAGCACCAAGGTCAGTGAAGTCAACGCCGGTAAGGCTCTTCCCGAATCTGGCACCAACAAATGTGTTGATGTAGTCGACGGGGTGGCGGAACTGGTTGACTCCGCCGGTTGCCATTCGAACCTGAGCATCAAGCATGTTTCTGAGCGCGTAACCACCGGTAGCCAAAGTGGCCATCTTCCAGATGCGCTGCTGCAGTAGTTCAACTGCAGCCAATGTAAAGCGCTGCTCGCCAGTGGCAACTGGCCGGATGACAGTCTTTTCCAAAGCCTTGGTTTCAAGGTCGATCTCGTCAATGCGATCACGTGCGTTGATTCGGGCCGGGCCCTTCAGGCGCTCAAGGCTTTCACGCTCGTCGAGCAGAGAGTTGTACTTCGCAAGGTTCTGCCTCTCAACTTGCTGGACTTTCCTGAGCGGGCTGCGGCTAGTGATGCCAAGCTTCGGAATTACCTGTTTACCAGTTACCTCGCTGGTCAGCAGCTTCCTGAACAATGGGCTTCTTGTCAGTCTGCGGACTTCACGGACGTTGGGCAAAATCTGGCCTCGCGACAACAGGTCTGCGAGCTGAGCAGGTTGAGCGAACCTGACATCCTGGAAGGTGAGCCCGGCTCCCTCGAACATCTCGTTGAACAACTCCGGAGGTAGTTCGTCGCGGAATGATTCGAACAGGGTGTTCATCAAGCCATTGTCCGTTTCGACTCCAGCCCTATTTCTGAACCATGTTTGTGCTTGATCAATCCAGATCTCTCCACCCTTAAGGACGTCGCTGATGACGTCCTCCTCGATTCCAGCCGAGGTCATGAACTGACGCAGATATCCCTTGTATGAGTTGATGGCTGCGCGCTTTGTTGTCGGAGTTGCAAACTTTGAAAAGCCCTGGAGCAGACCAATCCGCCCATCGGAGCCGTTCAATACAGCCTTGATCTCCTCGTCAGTTGCGCCACCGGCACGCAACGAAAGAACCATGTTCTTGACTGAGGTTTGGTTCTCAATGTCGCCACCACGGATAATTACCTCATTGCCCGGAACCTCGCGCAATGCGCGAACTTTGCGCAGCGTTGAACCAACCACATTGCGCTCAACTTTGTATTCACCGATTGCAGCCTTGAGGGTTCTCTCGCCCATGGTCCACGGCTCTGACAAAGCGGAAATAATTTCGTCTTCCGTCTTTGCTTTCTGCAGACGCAGCGCCATGTCGGTTGTGATTTGGCCGTTGAAAACGTCTTCCCAGATGTATCCGGCATCGTCGCTGTCGCGCAATGCCTGGACCATCTTCTTGGCATAGGGATTGGTCCGCCAGAACTTATCGAACTTGATCGCATTGAAGGTCGCACCAGACGCCTCGATGGTCACGCCCGATTCGCGCAGATACTTCTGCTTTGTCTTTGTCAGACTCTTCACCAAGCTCTTGGCGTCTGCCTCGCTGAGTAGAGGGACGAGGCCCTTTAAGCCAGCAATTGCACCTCCGGCTTTCATGAGCTCTTCGCGGCCTTCACCACTTATCCGAGCTGCAATCCCGTACTTTGCAAGGTTAAGACCTTTTGAAACGTATTTCCCTGGCTCCGGAAGAAAGATGTTGAAGAGCGCGTCGATCAAGCCCGAGCCGTAACGATAGGCGATGTCATCTTTCTTGAAGATTCCAGCGGTGGACATGACTCCGCGTCCAAGAGTGAATGCAGACCCATACACGGTGCCACGAGTTGCGCGCGATCGCGCCGCTTGCTGGAGAACAATTTCTTTTCCTGGCAGGAAGCCTTCACCAACGAGAGACCGATTGTCCAACATTGTTGCAAGTGTGGTGGAGCTAAGCGCCCCAGGGATGTCAATTCCTTTTCCTGTTACCGTCTGACCAATAAAAGTATTAGCAAGTTCCGGTACGCCCATAAGTGTTCCGAGTGACCAGCGCGAAGTAAACTTAATCTTCGGATATACAGCTTGCTTTACAGCCCCAGCAAGCTCATTCGACACAATGTCCGTGGCAAACTCAATGGGCTTCAAACCGACAGTCTGAAGAGTTTTTGCAATCACACGCTTTGTGTAACCAGCTGCGTTGTATGCGGCTTGGATCGGAACGTTCAACGCTCCGATTGCTGCTTTCTTCTGGTCAAACGAATCAAGATCGCGATTCGCCGCCATCTTCCCGACCTGGTCAATTGCCGCAGTAGAAGCACCGGCCTTAGCCAATGAGAGCTTTACTTCTGGCGAAAGCCAAGGTGCGCGGTACTCAATCTGCTGCAACTTCATTGCAGTAGAACGCGCGTACGCAGGCGAAACCTGGTACTGGAACGTATTCATGTCCCGGCCTAGCTGGCCGAGATACTCGCGATCCTCAGGGAAAAGCGTTTCGTAAGCCACTAAAACGCCCCATAGCGAGACAGGAGATCTTCGAGATCCTCGCTAGGGAACATTGCAGCGATCTGGCGGATCTCCTGAAGTGCCATCTGACCGTCGTTCATCATCGGCATTCCAGCCTGGAAGGTGTTAGGTCCAGGGCCAAACGGTGCTCCCGCTGTGATTGGTTCATCCGGACGCAACGTCGGCGCCGTGATTGATGTCAGTTGTCGACGCGCTGGCTTTGCTGCTTGCGCTGCAGAAACTTCAGCTGGTGATGCACCCATCGGGACGATTGACTGCGCGTCGAGCTGTTGCTTTGCTCGTCCGTAGGTCTGCCCTTTGGCTGCTGATTTAGCAATCCTCTGTGCGGGATTCTGTAGATCAAATCGGTTCGCCATCTCATCCTCCCAACTGACTCAGGAGCTGCTCAAGGCTTGGTTCGCCAGTGGGTCCAGCAACCGGAGCCTCAGCACCCATACCAGGCATTGCCAATCCTGGCATCGTCTCTGGGGCTCCCATCGGCATCGCTGCCGCTTGTCGTTCTTGTGCCCTGCGGTTTGTCGCTTCTACTGCTTCGTACAGAGTCACATCGTTTTCCATCACCAGTTTAGTGAGGTACGCAAGATCTTCAGGCTGATACGGGCCATTCGGATCGACCGCTTGCTGTTGGATGCTTGACAGCAGTGCAGCCTCAACGCCTTCGGAGATGATGCGGTCGTGTTCGAACTCTGGGTCGGTGATGAGCGGATCTGCTTCGCGGGCGGTTTCCTTACTCATGAGTCCGGTGCCGAGTCGCTGACCGAGTCCAACGATCAGCGAGTTGACGTCAGATCCTGCAGCCGGGTAGGTGACGTAGTGGAAGTCCGTCTCCCAGACCTTGTTTGGGATGTACGTTTCAAGACCAGCGGACGCGCGCGAAGCCATGAAGAACAGCTTGGGCGTCTCACCCCAGTACGCCTTTTCAAGTGCGATTGCAATCTTGTCTTCTTCGAGCAGCGAGTTCTCGAATACAGCCTGAGCTTCCTGAACGCGGAAGTCAACGGTTGCCGACAGCACGTTCTCACCACGGCGGCCAGTTCGGATGTTGGTCGCCGATTCACCGCCGAACTCGGCAGGGATGGCGCCTTCAAGGCGCTCCTGGCGCTCAAGGCGATCGAGCGCTTCGTACGTCTTGTAGCCCGGGTTCAAATCCTGGCTACGAATGTCGCCGCCGCGGACAACGCCGAGAATGCCACTCTTGCTATCTGCAAGCTGGATGATCTCCGGGTTTTCGCCAGTACGCGCAACCAGATATTCCTCAGGGAAGATGCCGCGCTCGATGGCAATCTCGGTCAGGGCCTGCAGGCGTGCGCGGGTGTAGTACATGCCAAGTACGCCGTCGAACTGACCGCGGTTCTTGTCAAGTGTGATTCGGCTGGCCACAACTGCAAGGGGCAATCCGGTGCGATTGGGGATTCCCTCAAGCATCATTTCGCTCATGCCAGCGCGCTGTGCGGGGCTGAGCTCGGGGTCGTCTTCTGCACCAAGGACCACGAGCTGCAATGCATCGCGCGATACATACTCAAGCAGCGTGTACTTGGAGTCGGTGTCCACTTCGCCCATGCGAAGCTGGCCGGATACGAGTTCTCCGTAGTTCTTCAACAACCACGAAGCTGAAACTTTGTGGGTGAAGATGCAGTCCTCGGGCAAAATGTCGTCCTGGTCCTCAACGGGCGCAGGGTATGTATCGAGCGGATTGCGAACAACCCACTTGGGCATGAGCGTGCGGAAGTCGGGCTTGATGAATACAGCCGACTGCGAGTACGCAAGCAGGTGGCGGGCGCGACGACGCAGCTTCATCTGCATCTTGTTGTGATCCCAAAACGCGAGCGTTGCCTTGCGGCGCATGCGGGCGTAGCTCTTTGAGCGCTCCGACCCGTCCTTCAGCGGCGGGAAGTAAGCCATAGGCATTGTTGACGAGATGCGCATCGACATCTGATCAAGGCCCGTTACAAGCAAGTTCGCAACGTTTGACTTGGCAGAGCGATCAAGTTCGTTTAGCGGCACGATGACTTCGCCGTTGGCTAGGTCGCGCACACGGCGCATCTGCTCGAACACGGGCCCGAGCTTCATCTGGCGCTGTCGGTACAGCTCGACAATCTCTAGTGCGTCAAGCATTATTTGAATCCCTTGAGTTTGCCGTACTTCTGGATGTTTGCCTGCGTGCGGACAAAGACCTTTGCCTGCTGCCAGCCAGCGCCGCGGTTCTTCACCGTTTCGAGTGCGCTTTCGTACTGCTTCACGAAAGTCTTGTCAAGCCAGCTTGGGATTGCCCCAAACGGATCGTTTTTCCCAGTGGCCTTCGGGGTTGTGCGCTCAGCCCTCAATGCCATTGGGAGTTCTCCCTTGGGGTTGTCTTCCAGAAACTTGGCAATTCGTCCAAGACCCTGAGACACCTGGCTGCTGGGATTTGCCAACTCTTCCCTGACTTGTCGAGACAGCGGAGTTGGGTACGCTAAATCACTTTTTTTTTGAGGGTTAGCTTTGCTACCACGCGTGGTGGTCCCGCCCTTCGACTTTGTCGACTTGACAGCGGTGGTTGGCTTGTCGACCTTAACCGGTTCAATCGGCTTGCTCTCGGCCTTGGCGGGCTCAACCTTGACTTCTTTTGTCTTGGTGGAAGCTTTACTGCCGCGCGTTTTGGTGCCACCCTTTACCGATGCGGGCTTGGTTGTAGTTACAGGCTTGTCAACTTTCACCGGTTCAATCGGCTTGCTCTGCGCTGCTGGTGTTGGTGATTGCTGATCAGCGCGAATCAAACCCCTACCGACTTGACGAAGCCCAAACCCGAGAACTTTCTTTGTCAATCCAATGCCCTTGGCGGCCACTTTTCCAGCCGGACCAGCAACGGTGAATGCTTCTGCCGCCTCTACCCCAACAGCCTTGAGGATTCCCTTGCCAGAGAACTCAACTCTCCCAGCTCCACCAAATGGATTTGTGATTGACTCCACAAATCCGCGACCTGGGTAGTTGATGCCCTGGCCAATAACGTTGTTGCGGCGATTTGAAATTGCACCAGTTACACCGGAGGTGAGTTGCCCAACCGTGTACTTGCCGCGATCGCCTTGGCCGCCGCTGGTGCTGACGTTCTGTGTTTTTGATACAACTGGACCCATGGTGCCGCGGCTACGCTGCAAGCGCTTGTCTTCTTGTGAGATGGGCGCATATGTTGGGCCGTATATTGGTCCAGTTGGCGTAGTCGTAGTACCAGAAGTATTAACAATCTTGCGCGACGGCAACTCGGTGGCAAGCGTGCGCTTGAACGACTTACGCTCTTCCGGAGTTGCGTCGGCGAGTACGCGCTGAGCGATCTTCGTGCGGCCAGACTTCTCCTGTGCAAGATTCTCAAAGCGCTGGCGAAAGCGAGCGCGAAGTTCGGGAGTGGCCTCTTGACCACTCTGAGCGATTCTTGATTGCACAAACTGGCGCTGAGCCTGTTCGTAGGCGTTAAGTTTCTTCTTGGCCATGGCTAGTTAAAAGATAACACACTATATCCAGGATGGACGCCAAAGTTTGGGTGGGGCCTTTACCGGCCCGAGACTTGGCATGTGCAACTCGGCAAACCAGTGCGCCATCACCAAGTCTGTCCCGTTCTTCTTATCACGTGTCCACGAAGTCATTTCGTCGATGAACGCCAGCGAGCGCCAGTTGTCCGTAAGCATCGGGATACGGACTTGACCGGCACGCCACAATGGTGGAAGCAAAGCTTCCACGCCGAGGTTCTCGTCTAGTTTGTTCCTGGAGGTCGTATGGGGAATGATCATCACACCGTGAAGGGCTTGCCACTTGCGCACGAAGTCGTGTGCAAGGAGGAAGCGCTGGGCGGCGTTGATCTCGACGACCCAGTGCGAGATTGGGTACCCGTACTCGAACGACCGCTCTTGCCAAGCATCCATTATTCCGCCGTATGTGCGAGATTCGGTGTAGTAACCAAGTAGGTCTTCGGCTGTCAACTTGACGCGCTCAAGGTCAATCAGGTACCTGAGATTTGTTTCTGGCTGGTAAAGCCACCATTGGATGGCCCAGAACTGGGTGGGTGACGGGTCGACTGTGGCAATCGAAATGATTGGCGGCTCCAGGCCATAGGGGATGTAGCCGGGCCGTCGGTCCCTATCGATGCAGCCCGGATACATCACCCCATCTGGCCCGATTCCCCCGGTTGCCCAGACTCTTTCGATGAGATAGTTGCCCTCAGCCATGTCTTCCTGCTGGTAAACAGTGGCGAACTTCTGGGGGCTGGAGTGCCTGATATACGAAAGGTCACGCCACGACAGGCGGTATGGCTCAAGAAGTGGGCCGTCCGGCCATGGGGCGGCGTCGGTTCTGCGAGACTCTGGCCCGGTATCAAGGTCGTCGTAGTAAGCCTTGTATACCAAGTGCTCGTACTTGTGGCTTTTTACCGGTTCCTTGACATCTGAAATATCTGAAACGTCGCCGCCGTCGTACTCTTCTTCGTCCTCGTAGGTTACTTTCGCAAGGCAGTGTGCATAGAGGTCCAGGGGTCCAAGTCTCTGACCGATGACCGCAAGTAGCCCACCTGGGTCCACGCGAGCTTCTGCCATGGAGTCCCATCTCTCAATGAGTTTGTCTCGCGCCACAGATTCTTTGGCGTTTTCTGGGGACGCGACGTCGTCGAAGAGACAGAGATCGGCGCGGTGTCCGATGAATTCCGACTCGATTCCGTACGCCGAGACCGTGGGTTCCTTGTTGTCAAGTCCGCCTCCTGCGTACTGTTCCACGATGAACTCTTCTGCACGCCACAAAGCGCCGGAAGATGTTGGCTTGAACCTACCGTAATCCAGGGATAAACACGACTCGGCATCCAGCGCCAGGCCGCGTTTGACCATTTCCGGGTCGGGACGCAATGGGCTGGTGCGCTCCAAAGTCTCGCGGATACGACGGGAGTACATCTTTGCCAAAGTCTGGGAGATTGATCCGATCATCACGCGCACTGCGCGGTTGCGCACAATCGCCCAAACTGCCACGTCGTGGAACAGCGTGGACTTGCCAGCACCAGGCGGGCAGTTGAGAACCATGAACTTTTTGTCCTTGTTCTCAAGGCGCTCGACAATCTTGTACGCGGCATCGACCTGCCAGTTGCTGGGCACGCGACCCAGATACACGCGCCGGAAGTAGTCGAAGTCCTCCAGCCCCCGCTTGGCACGATCCTTCAGGCGTCCGCTTGGGATTACCGGCGGCACGTCCTTCATGGCGGCCAGATCCCGTTCGATGACGTTGCCACCCTTGGCGTTTCGGCCTTCCTTGATGGAAGCCTGATCTAATTCGAGCTTGGTCTTTTCAGCCCTGTCTACCCAGTTGCGGGCAGTGGTGTAGGAGATCCCGGCCAGCCGGGCAGCTTCCTTGATATTCGTCCCAGACTGCATAGCCTGGAAAAAGATGGCGCGATCTTCCGCCGATACAACTCGTTTCCCCTTGGGCATTTTGTCCTATTTGGGGCCTTGGCGGCGAAGAATCGACTTGCCGAGCTGGCTTTCCAATGCTTTCTTCTTCTGCTCAGGGGTCAGGTACTTGAGGGATTCCTTGACAATTTCACCCTTGGCCCTGAGGTACTTTTCAGCCATCTTCTCGGCTGGACGGCCAGTTCCGAGGATGTCGTCCGATAGATCCTGAAGCTGGGCGTTCCTGATGATCTCTTTGTTGATCGCACCACGGGTCATCTGTGAAATGTCGTTCTGGTCGATCATCTCCGTGTAGGCAGGGGTCTCCTCGTACAGATCCATCATCCCGGACCGGTAAGTGCGCTTGCGCAATTCGCTCTTGGCAAGGGCTTGCTGGGAACCCTCCAGCATCCGCTTCATGCCAGACATCTCGGTCGTCCAGCGCCGGGTCATAATATCGGCTTCCTTCTGGAATGCCAGTTTGGCGATCTTGCGCTCCGCATCAACCGCATTCAGCATGTTCTTGCGCGTTGTCGGGAGGTATTCGCTGGCTGAGCCAATAGCACCCTTGACAGAACTACGGACAGCCGGGCTACGCAGGGCCTTCATAACCCCAGCCCCAGCACCAGAGATGGTGGCACCGGTAACGGCATTGATGGCCAGCTGCTTGCCAAAAGCGTCCCCACCCTTCTGGGCTGCGGATACCAACCCGCCCGAAAGCGCATCGCCAACGGTCTGACTGGCCCCGATGCCCTTACGAGCCGGAGTGGGAATAAAAGGATTCTGATTGCCTTTGAGGAACACGTCCGTCGACTTAGCCGCGCTGTTCAGCCAGCCGCCGACCGTCTCACCAATATCTTTGATCGGGTTCTTTGCGCGTGCCACAAAAAAAAGATAGCACAGGTTGTTGGCACTTGACCGGCGTGCTACCGTATCGGCTCACAAGCGAATCGAATACCGGACCCTAAACGATTAGATTCCTCCTCGCGTTAAACAACCGCCAGGGCAGTATCGCTAGATCGCACGGGATGAGTGGCCTGAAAAGGGGACCGTTGGTGTTCGTCTTCTTTCGGTATCTAGACAGACGGGTTCAGACGTTAAACAGAACTTGGGGGGGCTAGAGAAGTTCTACTGACGGGCGAGTAGCCCTAGTTCGAATATTGAAGCTGAGGCTTCTAGTGCTGATATGGCTCTATGGAGAGGACGGGTATATTGCCCCCCACCACCCCCACGGTAGCGGCAGACCCCCGGTTCCCTTCGAGCTCGACGACAAAAAAAAAGAACCCCCACCGCCCGAAGGCGGCGGGGGCTCTTCCCCATTCGTGCCGGTACTAGATTTCCGACACAATCCGCACCGAGAAGAGGGACCGCTTGAGACCCTCCTTGTCGGTGTGGTTTCCTTCAGCCTTCAGCACCTCTACGAGCTGAAACGCTGAACGGCTCTTCGACACCCAAACAAGTGAACCCACGTCCACCTTGCCTGTCGCCTGTCCGTCAGCAACGGAGACGAACCACGGTGTCTCCTTGTCCTTCGGATTGGCACTATGCCACTTTCCTTTCGGAAAGAGCCCCACCGCCTCGCGGAGGGTGTCTCTCTTCAGTAGGGTGACCTCGGGTGTCTCGGGCAAGCCGAGGATCTCAAGTGCCACCGCCTTCACCTTCTCCCAGATTGCTTTGATGTCCATGACGTAGGGGCCTCCTTCGCCCCTGTCGCTCGGGACCGTCCCTTGCGACGCCTCCAGTATCGCACCCCCGTCAAGTCGGGGTCGCTTGATGCGCAGGTGCCTGTACGTATTGCGCGCCGACA
>Ga0315903_10003491_pt1 | contig 21770 bp, 4 predicted proteins | sample LakEriMetagenome_7_FD_203524 | JGI IMG/M metagenome (GOLD analysis project Ga0315903, IMG submission 203524) | Freshwater fungal communities from buoy surface, Lake Erie, Ohio, United States - Buoy 2 MA119 | ecosystem: Environmental > Aquatic > Freshwater > Lake | place: USA: Lake Erie, Ohio... | reverse complement strand
CTCAATGATCACCCAATGATGCGCTTTATGGCATCAACTGCTGCATCTGTTGCTACTGCTGCAGTTCTTGGTAGCATGGTTCGTGGCGGAGGGCTAAAACTTGCTAGATCAATTCAGAAGTCCGCTGACAATGGCGGAGCCCTTTCAACAAGAGCAGTTGAAAGTATAACCAAGTTAAGAAAAGCTCTAGACGAACTTGAGGGTATTAATCGATACGTTGACAATACCGTTGACCCATATTCAAAACTTGTTTTTGAAGACGCTGAAGGAAAGCTAACTACTGGCACAAGAACCAGTATGATCAATAGAGATATGGTGCTAGAGGGTGGCACATGGATACCAAGGTCAGACATACAGCAAGCTGGTATGGGAGTAACAAGAGAGCCGGCATCAGTTTGGACATTTAAAGATGACATACAGCAAAAGCTTGTTAAGCAAGCAAGAAGGTTGCCGTACGAACTTCCTGCCCTATATGTTGCTCAAAGGGCAGTAACTGATCCTTTATTTGGAAATAAAGACGACAGAAGAAAAGTTAAATGGTACAATCCAGTTGACGTTCTTGCAGACTTTGCCAAACAATCAACCATCAATATAGCTGCAGTTACCCTGCCTGCAGCAGGTGGTGGAGCAGTATTCAGTAGAGCAAAGTTCTACGCTAACGCACCCTATGCGTCAAACCCAAATCTTTCCTTAACCGCAAATCAGTTAAGGGCCTCCAATATGATGGCCGATGCGAAAGTCGTCTTGGAAGAATTGGGTCAAGACATTGGTAAACTAGGAAATCAAATTTCTAGAATATCTTCTAGCGCTGCCGGAGCATTTGAGTTTGCCGTTGAAGAAGCCGCTAAAAATCAAGGCTCTCCCGTCTTTGCAATGCAGCAAGCAAGAAGGGGCATGCAAAAGGCAGGCGAAGCTCTTGCAAACAAATCTGGAGTCACAAGAAGGGCAAAGGCAACTCAGCAGGCTAAGGCACTATTCTTAGGTACAGAAGCAGGAGGAGAAAGATACCAAGGCCTTCTTGACACCCTTCCTGGAATGAGGGGATTTACAAGCGGATTCTCTAATTTTGGCAACAACTTTAGAATAATGAAAAAGGGCTACGACGTAGTCTCTGGTGCGGTTAGCTTTGACGAAGCACTAAATGCAAAAGTAAGAGGCTCAACTCCAATGAGCTCCGAAATGCTACAGAAAGCAATGAACAAGGTTCAGTCTCAGCATAAGAGTAAGTTCTCTTCATTTGCTGAGTCTATGGGAACTTACATGGGCGCTGGAGGTCCAGCAGATGGACCAAGTGATGTTGGTGGTTTTGCTAGAGTACTTAGGGAAAATGAGTACAGAAAACAGCTCAGAATATATCTAACAAATAATAATGTTGATGAAGAGGTAGCTCAAAACTTTAGTAGCACCATAAGGATCTCTCAAGTTCCGACTACTTCCAGTAAGTCAATGCATGTAAGCAATAGGATAAGCCTAGGGAAAAGCCAGATTATTTCAGACACCGATGACGATTTCTATAACCAACTTGCAGAAAGATTTAGAAAAAATGTAGGAGCAGAGAAAGCTCCTAGCGCAGATGCACTGAGAAGATCAATTCAAGAAACTGATCAATTCTTAACTAGAAAAGAATTTGAAGCATCATTCCAACAAAAGGTAAAGCAGCAATGGAATGCGTTCTACAGCCAGCAAGCTGTTCCTTATGGCAATACAATAATGAGGCCACAAAAAGCCGTTTATCAAGACTTTGTTGGACCACTGACAGCCGCAAAAGAAGATTTTCTGAGAAGAAGAACCGCACAAGTTCTTGGCATAAAACTTGCTGATCAGCAGGGTAGACAAATATCAAGTAAGATTGTTAATAACGAACTTAGAAGAAGAGGGTTTGATACCGATAACTTTGGTCAACTCAGAGGCTTTTTGATAAACAACAAAGCTATGACGTCGCAGTCAAGTTCTGGTGGATACAATCTTTTTGGAATGAAACAACTTTTGGTTGACGAAGCCTTTGAGAAAGGCATCTTCAATCACATGCCGGCAGATCAAAGAGACATTGTTAGAAATCTTGCAGGTAGAATTAAAGCAAGTGATCCAGTTTCAAAGTCAATTGGTTTCTCAAAACTTGATGGAGTTTACCAGAATAGAAATGGAGAAATAGTTGACTATACCAGAATCAGATCAATGGTCACAGGCCTTGGTAGATTCTTTGCAAACGAATTTCAAATACCAATTGTTAAATTCAATCCTCTCCAAATGCTTGGAGTGGGAGGACCAACTGGTGTAAACGCCAACGCTCCATTCCAAATTGTTGCTGGTCAATCAGTTCAGCCCTTTGGTGGCATAAAGACAAACGCAGCAGATGTTTATATATGGACCAAAAAGAAAGGGGGAATATTTGGTCCAAAAGGTGCTCTATCTTACGTTGGCGCTGACGAAACTGGTGGATACTCTGTAAAAGAATTAAGAGGCAGCTTCAGACAAATGAACGTGTCTGAAAACAATCTATTTACACGAGCTGCGTCATTTGCTGCCAACAGAGGATCAATGATCAGAACTGCAGAGATGGAAGCTGCAGCAGCTGGCAAACAACTTTCGTTTACAGAGAGGATGAAAGCAGCATTTAATGTTGACGAAGATCAGCCTAATTCTCTTTTTAGATTAGGGGGTAGATTCGCAAAAAGAAAAACAGATATTAATAATCCTTCCGTTTTTGGCAGACTTCTTGAGGGAGATGAAGTATCAATAGGAAGAAAATCTGGAAGAAAGATATCTCTTCAAACTTCCGCAGATGGAAAGTACTCTGTTATTGATGACGCCGGCGAAGAACTCTATGGACACTCTGATGTACTAAAAGCTTACGATAGCTTTAGAAGAACGACAATGGAGTACGCAACACCTTTGAGGGTGATTGCCGAAATGGAAGAAAGACTTGGCCTTGGCGTTCCAGTTGGTGGAAGAATCAGAAAGATATCTGACATAACTTCTGAAGCTGAAATGAAGGAAGCCGCCATATCAATAGGGGCAATGCTTGAAGAAGATAAGGCTCTCCTATCTGCATCTGGTGTTAAAACAAGAGGCTTAACAAGGGCATATAGTAGAGTTTCAAAATTCATAGAAGATTCAAATCTAAACGCTGTTTCACAAATGGCAGCAAAGTCTCCAGCAGTTTCCACAAGACTTGATGAATTCAGAAATGAAATTTATAGATACATGGTGGAGAGACACTCCTACATGACCGCAAAGCGGAGATCCATCTGCACTACTTAGGACGATGGATGAAGCAATTAACGACCTTAAGAGAAGGGGCGTTATATCTGCAAGCCAAGTGGCAGAAGCAAGGGCCGCAGGTCTTTCAACATTCTTGAATATTAATGCATTCAGAACATTTAGCGAAAGAGCACTAAGTGGTCAGAATATTTCAACGTCAATGGCAAACGCAAGAAATGCAGCAAGACAATCTTCCGAAGCTTATAGAAGAATGGCTTCTCCATTTACTGAGGGAACTTCTGCAATAATTGATACCTCAGGCTTTAAGAGGGCAACTACTCTTATATCCCCAAGGCTTAAAAAGGCTTTTGGCACCGCTCCGTATGAAATGGACGAGATGGTGTCAGGCCCTCTTGGCAGCAGGGGCACTGCTTTTGTGCCAACATTTGGAACAGCAGTAAACAATGTTGGCTTAACAAGGGCTCTTAAGAGCGCCGCCGGCAGATCCACTTATGATGATCCAGGAGCTTTTAGCTTTGCCTCAGTTCCAATATCTCATGGTATTGAAAGATTAAATAGATACTTTGGCACAGTGGGCTTGGCTCTTGATCCAAACAAGTTTTCTGGACCACTAAGCCTTTATGGAAAAGGCATGGTTCTTCAAAGAGCTCTTCCGTTGACTGCTGCTGGAGCTGGAGTTCTAACTGTTGATAGAACTATAGGTGGATTTGTAAACGAAGAAGATGCTAGAGGAGAAAGGGTATATTCTCCGTTTTTCATTGGCAAAGCAGCTAGGGGAGTCGTTGAAGCACAAGCTGCTATTTCTGGAATTGTTCCTGGAGGAATGGGATACGAAGAAAAGAAAGAGCAACTTCTTGAAGGAGAAGTGCCGATTAGGCAGGGGAGATTCTGGCCTCTTGGTGTAACTCCATTTGAAGGCGGAAAGATAATGTATCATCGCCCATCTTGGTATAGAAGAATGCAAGCTGGAGCAATGTATACTTCTGATAGCTTTGGTTCACCTGTAGAAAAGTTTTTGTTTGGATACGACTTCTCTCCACTAAGGGCAATTGATCCATATAGATTTGAAAGAAAACATTATTATGACAGGCCATATCCAGTAACTGGAGAATATTTTAGCGGTCCCTATGGTCCAGTAACTGACATTCTGAATGCAACAGTTGGCAAGGTTCTTAAGCCGCAATTGAGAATGCACGAAGAAGAGGTAAACAACTATCTGAGCACCTACGTGTATGCAGGACAAGCTGGAGCATATAATCCAGCGGGAATAATGATGTCTGGCAGAAATGCAATTGTTGGCCAGGGCGAAATGCAAGGCGCTGTATATTCATCTGGGCCAAGCATGGGTGGGCCAACTGGCCAAGGTTCTGCAATGATAGCATCACAAAATGCCAGTCTAGCATCAAGGTCAGCTCCTCTTTCAACAGCAAGAGGAATAACATTCTCAACCATTAATGCTGCTAATACATCTTATGTACAAGCAGGTCAATTTGGTCCTCCTCCAACTCCAGGAGTTGTTCCTCCAAATATAATTCCAGCAGGGACGCCTATATCTGCCGCTAATGCCAACTTCATGGCTGGACAACTCGGATATAAGCTACAAGAAACAGCTGGTATTTATGGCTTTGCTTTTGGTTCTTTAAGAGAAGGTCTTGGTTTTGGACAATCTGATTTTGAGCCACAAAGAGCAGTGCTACAGTCTGCACAAAAAGCATATGGTACGACAAGAGCTTTCTGGGACCTAAACCTTGGTGGTCTTGGTGACGTACCATTAACCGCTGAAGGCGCTTTAGGAAATATCGAAATATCAGAAATTGTAAGAAGATTCATTCCAAAAGAAAGAACAAACGTAAATTATCTCAACCCAATTAGAAACACAATGGCTGATCAGTATCCGTTTTTACCAGGAGCTGATTACTTCATTAACTTCCAGCAAGGTGATCCATTTACAAAAATACAAGAAGGAGAGCTAAGACTTCCTGGCGTAGCTTACGAAAGGCTTAACCCAATGGCAAGGGGCTACGACAGCTTTGCTCAACTTAAGATCCTTGGAAATGTTGCTCCTTATTCAAGAGAGTTTAGAGAACTTAATAGATCAATACAATCTGAAGTAGCCACAGGAGAACAAAGAGCAGTTCTTCAATCAATAAGAGAGCAAGCTGAGGCTCAAACTCAAAAGTATGAATTTAGCAGCTATAAGTATAAAGGCAAAAGTCCAGAAGAGCTCGGAATAGACAATAGGGCTTATGCCATGGGTAGGATTGGTGAGTATATAGCGCACAGAGACACATACTTTAATACAAAGTTTCTTCCCAAGAGAACAGCTCAAGAAGACTGGGAAAGAAGAAATGTTTATGGTTCTACTTTCCCCGAGTGGCAAAAACCTTTTGAAAGCTTCTTTGAGCCAATGCTCAACAAAGCAACCCAAAGAAATCCTCTTGTTGCAGGAACTGCAATGGGTGTTATTGGATCAATGTTTGGTAGAACCGCAAGAGCAAAAGCTTTTGCCTCAATAGCAGGATTCACCGCTGGTGCAGCGTATTCCGCATATGGAAACATCAGAGAGGCAGTTACTGGAGAGAGGTTCATACCAAAAGATCGTCAAAAGCAACTTGCACTTGAAGAATACACAGACATACTAAGTTATGTTAAAAATACATCTCTAGCCAAAGAGGCTCAAATGCAAGGAGACATGGCCTCGGCCAATCAGTTTAGGCAAGCAGCAACCAGAACAATGTATGGAGCTGACATATACGGTCAATCAATTGACACTCTTTCTCTTGCTATTCCAAAGAGAAAAAGAGAACACTTTAAAGCAATGATTACGGAAACAGACGCAGAAGAAAGAGAAAAAATTCTTTCAACTTCTGGAAGACTAGAAAGAAGAATGTACCAAGCTGCATGGGGCATGGAAGTTGAGCAAAGGCCTGATCTTGTTGAGTACTTTTCTAGGCACGAACTGCCAGACGCTTCATGGGAAGGGTGGCACCCAAATACCAATATGGAACATGTTAAAATAAAAATAGGTCAATCTATGGGCATAGAGATGTCTCAAATGGGTTACTATCCTCAACAGATAAGAGAAGCTTCTCTAACCAATCCAAGTTATCCTACCTTTGGGCAACAAAGCGATCAGCAAAACGTTGCAGCACAACTTAGGCAGATAATGTCAAGAAATGGAATTTCTGGATCTGTCACTCCAGTTATGAATGGTTTCGGTGGATCAAGTGCACAAATATCTGCAGGAATGACAAGGCAATATTCTTACTAGGAATAAATCATGAGTTTGATTAATGAACAAAGACTAAAAAGACTTGAAAGAGCGATTGGCAAACAATCAAGAGTCAAGGGTCTTGTTTCGGTATTCCTAAACGCTGAAGGCGAAATCGTTTACAAAACAACATTTGATGGCAAAGAGTTTAAAGACGCTGAAGATGGACTCAGAAGTGCAATAGGTCATGTTGAGGCAACTGGCGTAAATACTTATAGGGTTTTTGGAGAAAACCAGTTCGGCAGCACAAAAGGTCTTGATCAAATAGCAGAAGAAGCAAAAGTTATACAAGAAAGACTAGCTAGCTTAAGCAGGACTCAAAAAGCAGCTCTAAAACAATTAAACCTTGATGATCTTATTAATCAAAGCGTAAGTATTACATACACCAAATACAACTACGATAAAGATGTAAATAAACTAAAGTCCATAACAGATTCAGATGCCGTAAAAAATGCTGGAGTAGTGAACATAACCGATGAAGGTGTAACTGTATTAAATTACAGAATAGGAAAAAAAGTACTTTCAGATAAGCAGGCAAGTGAATTAAGGTACCTTCTTGGAATAGGCACTTTAACAGAAGATGTAGTCAAAAAAATTCTTGAAGGCAAAGGTGGTCTTCCAGACTTTAGCCCATTTGCTAAAATACCAAAAAGAATATCTGGTATGTTGGCAGAAAGAGATGTTGCCCTAACTGGAGATGCAGTTCAAAACATGTTTAAAAATACTTATGAATATGACGACGTATCAGCATTTTTTAGAGCAGCCCTTGGTGGGGCAACAACTGAAGAGGAAAGATTCTTGCTTTCCGCTGGCTTAGACCTTAGTGAAGAAAGAATAAAGGCAGCCACACTGGCACAAGGGGGAGTTGTTCCAGATGACTTCACTGACGCAATGGGTAGAAAACTTCTTTCAGTAATCGGCATGGAAAGAAGGCCAAGAGATGTAAAGTTAAAAACCCTTGAGCAAATGAAGGAACTGTTTGAAAAATCAGGAAAAGATTTTGGCGAATTTAAAAAAGCAGTTGAACAGATGAAAGAATCAGCAGATGAGGGAGAAAGACTGCTTGCTAATCAGCTGCTTGCTGGCTTTGACGGTGTTGAAAAAATGAGAGATGGTGAATTTATTGCAAATGTTAAAGTTCTTGATCAGTTTATAGATTCCTTAAAAAACTCAAGACAAAGTCTTATAGGTAGCGTAACTGAAATTTCTCCAGAAATAATGCAACAAATAAACGACATAGATTCTCAAATTGAATCCTTAGAACACGCAAAGCAAATGGGACAAGAAGGTCTTGACTCGGTTATTGCAAGAATCCAGTTGCCTGGAAGGCAAGCAAAAGGTGAAATGTTCTTTAGAAAATTTGGTTGGCTTCCAAAAGGTCTACGAAACATGGATCTTATTATGGCAAAAAGTGCAGTAAAAAAAGAGGTACAAGGAGTCCCATCTGCACTGTTGAATGTGGCTAAATCTCACGCAGAAAACATATACATGGACCCACTGTTCATGCTGTATCACCAAGATTATTTTTCTTCGGCAGAGTATATGAGTTCTATTAATACAAATGTAAATAAACAAATGGATGGAATAAAACAGTTTCTTCAGTCTGGAGCTCTTCCAAAAGAAGTAAGAGATCAAATATTTGGAGCCATAAAACAGGAAATGAAAGAAGATCCCCTCTTTCCAAAGATGGATGCTGCAGCAAGAGCCAGTTATCTAAGAAACAGAACAGAGGCAAGGCAAATTCAAGAAATGATAATGGCTGGAGTTGACGTAAGGCAAATACCAGCACTGGTTAGAAGAATCACTGATTTTTACTCTCAAAATGCATTCAGAATGAAGGGCGACAGAGCAGACCTTGTTCTTCCAGACACAATGAGACTAGCTCTAAGAACTTCTGAATCCTCTGGCCCAATGTACGCAGACAATGTTCCGCTTTATAGATCTGCATCTGTCAATCTTGATGAGGGAATATTCCAAGGAGTTTATTCTGGACTTAGGAGTTCACAGGAAGTTAAGTCGGTTCTTGGTGGTGCGCCTGAAGCTGGTATTGACTTTGTCAACTTCCAAGTTCGCGGCAACAGAATGATAATGAATGGCGCAGCAGCCAATCTCTATCACCATTCTCTTGGTACGTTCGACCTTGACGACAAAGGCGTTCCTTTGATGACTACGTTTAAAGACGGCAAGGGACGAGACAGGCTAGCATTCATGACGCTTCGTCAACCAACTGGGTATCAAGAAAAGATATTCATGCAGGCGGACATGTCTGATGCCGACACACTAAAAGCTGTTATACAACACTCCTCTGGAGATTTTATGGGTCTTCTTTCTGACCCTAAAGCTCAAGATGTAATCAGTAATTCTCAATTAGGACTTGATGCAACTAAATCTAAAAGAATTTTAGATATCTTACGAGAAGCAGCTGCAGGGGCTAAAGATCTAGATCTTAGAAATCTAACAAGTGAAGAAATAGAAATGGTCATAGCATCATTAAGAGAATCTTCTTTGGCTGAACAACACGGCTTTGGTAAGCTGGCAAAGATAACAGCAAGAGACCTATTAGAAATGGCTCACCAGCGTTCAGCTTCACCAATTGGTCTTGATAGAATGGAGCCGACAACAGTCGGGGGAAGAGCTGCTTTTCAAAGATCTTTGGCTGAAAGAGGAATCGTTGCGGACACTCCTTCCTATACTCAAGGAAATGTTGTCACTATATTGGCACAACAAGAGTCGGCAGCAGAAGAAAACATGCTTATAAAAGCTGTTAATCGAGCCACTGGAAAAAACTTTACCAGCAGACAACAAATATTAGATGCTTTTGAGAGTGGTACAGGAAGATCTGGTCAGGCTTTAAGGGCGCAAATATCTGGAGCGATGCAGAGATTTGGCGAACAGCTTCAGCTAAGTAGCATACCCGATATAGAAGATACTCTTGGTCTTTACATAAACAGGCAAGCTGCAGCAATATCAATGGATAGGCAAATTCAAGATGTAATAGGCTCTTTTGGCGCAAGAACCTTAAAAGCTGGATCAACAGAATATGATATAGCTGAATATTTCTTTTCAAGATTTGCCGTTGGCGTAATACCCCCATCTGAAGCAGTTGACGTTAGCAAGGCTTTAGCTGGAAGAATGGTTGTAAGGCAACAATCGATGCAGGATGTAGCAGCCGCAGCAGATGCGTTAAGAAGATCAGGAAGACCAGTTACAGAAGAAGCTGTTGAGGCAATTTTAAAACAATTAAATGTTGGAGATCTCAGACTTGGTCAAGCTGGCGAGCTGGCTGTTCGTCAGATGAGTCAGGGAGTTGGTTTCTTAAGGGGTTTACAACTCGCCGCAGGAGTAGCAGCAGAAGATCTTATTGGATACGATCAAGAACTTTTTAAATTTAAAGGAGAAAAAGGAAAAGAGTTTGCAAGAATAAAAGCGAGAGATCTTGAAACAATGCGAATCAGCACTATTGTGGGGTTAAGAGATTCTTTAAATTTTATTACAGATCAGCAGCAAAGAAACATTATTTTACAAGAAATTTCTAGACTTGAAGGATCTCAAGGAACAAGATTACAGCAACTTCAGCAGTCTCTTCAGTCAGCAAGAAGCATTGCGGAAAGACAATCTATAGAAGACGAAATAGAAGCAGCCTCTTCTCAAAGAGCAGAGCAGGCAATAAGATCCTTGACAATTGGCACTGACAGCCAGTACGCAACACTTTCTGCTTATGGAAGAGAGGCAAGAAAAGCAACCGCAACTGCAGAAAGTCTGGAATCACTTGCAGCAAGAACGGCAAGAAATGCGCCCAATCCACTAGCTGCAGTGCAACAAGCAAGATATTTGTCAACTGTTGATGCAGCAATTGATTCTCAAAGATCTTTGATAAACAACGCCTTTGATTTAATAAGAATGTCAACATCCGAAGAAAGGCTAACAGATACAGCAATCTTGCTAGATGCAAGCAATAGCGAATTATCAGAAAACTTGTTTAAACTTATTTCTCAAGCAAGGAACAAAGACGCTAGTGTAAACATACTTGACCTTTACGACACGCTTGAATCAAGACTTTCTTCAGAATTTGGCGATAGAGTAGCAAAAGCCGCAATGGGAGCGGAGCTACAAATAGCCGGCAAAAATGACGCAATGACTCAGTTAGCAGAAGCTGCACAAGCGAGAAGAGTAGACAGGCTAACCATGAAGAACTCTTCGTTTGCGGCGTATGAAAGAATAACGGCTGAGCTTTCATATCTTGGTCTTGACATCGAAGACATAAATCAGCAAACAGCAAAAAGACTTGCCGAGGGAATGAGGTCCTCAATGTTTGCCGGAACTGGTGGCAGCATCCTTGATTTCTTAGAAATTATGGCAGATGAATCAGAGTTAGTCGACGCTGGTGGAAAAACTGTAGAAGACTTGGCAGAAGGTATCGGTAGATCTCAAGACGCAGTTGACGTAGCAAGAAGGGTGAGAGCAGAAAGAAGACTGGCAGAAACAGAAAGGGTTTACGGGGGTTCTGCAGCGGGTGACTTTGTTATTGATTCAGCGGAAGTCGGAGAAGATATTATAAAAACCTTAGAAGATGTAGACGATGCAATTCCTCCAGTAAGACCAACAAAGTATACACGATTTAAAGATGCCTTCAAGAGTGAGGCAATTATGGATGCCTTCAATGACAAGCTCATAAGAAGAGGAGCTTTGGCAGCAGTTGCGCTCAGCGCCTTTGGCTTTATATATTCTGCAAGAAAAGACAGAACCGAAGATGAAATAATGGGTCCCCCACTTCTTCCTGGAGGAAGCGCCTACGAAACCGACTACCCAAGAAATCTTCCTAGCATATCTGATTTAAAATATTTGAACCCAACAACCCTAGGAATGCAGTATAAAATCAATGCCTCAGGCTCTGAAGAGCAAATGCAAAAGCTTCAAGCTTTAGTTGGAAGTGTTGTTGATGGCCCTGTAGACAGTACTATGTATAACAGTCTCCCTCGTTTAGGTAGAGACCCGTACAACAACATTGCTTCTAATTTCTAGGTTTTAAAATGATTCTTGGTTCTGATTCTCAAAACAAAAACTTAAGAGATGCTGCCTCAAAAAGAATAGACACAACTCCAAGGACCAGAACTTCAAATAAACTAGCTGCCAAGATAGCAACAAGTGGCACAACTAGCAGTGGCGGATCCGTAAATGAAACAAGTTCAGTAGCCCATACTCCAAGAAGTAAAATAAACGATGGAGTGCCAGACCCAGTAAGGGGATCTTTTGAAGGTCTTGATAATGCGCCGTCTACTCATATTCAAATAAACAATTCAGGATACGCAAACAAAAAGATACAGACAGCTAGATATAAAGATAGAACACCTCCAAAATTTGAAAATATTGGTAAAATGAACTTTACTGGTTTTACAAAATATGGTAGTATGACAAGGTATAATTCAATAGCTCCAACCAATAGTTCGGCAAATAAGCTCAATAGTAAATTGGCTGTTGAAAAAATGTTTAGGTAATTAATATGTCAGAAACTCAAGATACATTTGAAGGTTCAGAATTAGAACCATATTCTAAACTCTTTGAAAAAGAGTATTCATTTGGCAGTGTGTTTACTGGCCTTCTAGAACGAGCAGTTAAGATGCCCATAACTGCTGTAACTGGTGATCTTATTTTTGATCAATCCGAAGCCTTTTTTGGTACAAACACTTTTGCAAAGTACGAAACTGATAGCTACAAAACAGGACTTAGTTCTGATTTAGAAAATAAATTCTTATCTTTTAGGTCATCTTTTTTAGGACTTGATCACAAGTATAGACTTGAAATCGTTAATAAAATTAAGAACTCGGGATTAATAGAATTAATCGAACAAATAGGGCGGAATACAAGAGTTCTCAAGGTTAAGATTTTCAAGCGCAGAGATACTAAGATCTTCTGCAGCAAAAATAAATGACCCGATAAGAGATACTGGGTGGCTTGTTGCTCTAGGTAGAGTCAGGGATTATTTTTTAAGAGACCCTGTTTCAATGTCAATTATTTATACCTATTTTCCTACACTGTCAAATATTTTTATCTCTGCTTTGGCAGCAACAGCGGACTACAACTACACCGAGGGTGATGAGCTTAATAACGTAAGTCAAATTATTGATCAGATGTTCAAAAGCTTTGGTGTTGATGCAAATGGCGAAGCTATATTTAAACCTGTTTGGGCAATTAAAAACTTCACAACAGCACAAAAAATAGAAAAAGCAATAAAGAAAATAGGAACACCGCCCGATACTCCACCGGCAACTCCAGATATATTTCATCTTAGACTTGGTGCAGCAAACTTCTTTGTGCCTCCAATTTCAATTAGTGTAAGCACTGGGTTCAAAACTGGAAGCCTTACTGGAGGAGCACTAAGACAAAAGTCGTCACCAAAGTTTAATTCAGGCCATAGAGAAACAACTATTAATCTCAGGTTGTACTTTCCTAATTACGAAGAAATTTGGGGAATTTCAATTGATGATGCGTCAAAAATTGTTGTTGACTCAAGATACAAAGTTGATTTTCAAAACGAACAAAATACAGAAAAGATTGACAAGTTTCTATCCTCTTTGAGAGGCTTGGTTGCTGCGTTCAAATATAGTCCAATCCTTCCAATAAAAAACCATTACTTAAACAGCGTTCATGGAATAACTGGAGTGGCATTATCTTCAATAAATCTTTCAACAGTTCCTGATTATCCATTTGCAATACAAGTAGATCTCGAGCTACTTAACTTTAACCACAAGCCATTTCTACCAATGCTGAACGACTTCAACCAAGCAATACATTGGGGCAAATATAGGCAGTACATGGGAAGAGCAGCAGGCTCTCTTTATTCTTATATCAATGAAGACTTTCTTCTTGAGTCCGACCTAGTTGATGAGGCTTCAAAGAAGCAAAGCGATTCTGGATTAAATCAAGTAACAAGTCCTATACTGGGGGGACCTGGTGCATATCAATACAATCCAGATACAGGAAAAACTGAATTAACAAACTCCGGAGTGTACAACACCTTAACTGACACTTTAACAACTAATGTATATCAAGAATGGCAAAATGGAAAAAATCTAGAGCTATATGTTCCCGCTAAGATTCAATCAAAGATATATGCTCCAGATGAGTCAACATTTAGAACAGCAGAAGAGGTTGCCCTAACGGATGTTGGAAGAGGCTTTTGGGAAAACATACTAAACAATTTTGGCATTGACGTAAATGAGTCGGCAAACTACCACAGAACACTGGACTCAGTGGTGGAAACAGCCAGAAACACAAACATACCACCCAATATGATGAAAAGAGCAAGATCTGTCCTAAGCGTTGTTCTTGCTGGCACAAGCCATAAAGACATAAGAGACAAAGTTTACGAAGCTCTAGCAGTTGAGTACATATCAACAAACAAGATTACCAACAAAGAGGTTGCCGACTACCTATTGGACAATAGGCCGCCAGAAGAAGTTGAAGTTCCTGGATCAGTTGGTAGCCAAACTGAAAGGGACAAAATAGTTGCAGCAAAGACCGCTATATACAACAATTCAAAAACTGCAAAAGGATACCTATCCGCATCAATTGATGCCGAAACCGATAGCAGAGCTAGAAAAAAGAAAATAGATATATCCAATCCAAATGTTAGAGAAACAGCAGAATGGCTCAACATTAAAAAGCAGGTTGAAAGAGAACTCGTCGATGCCTTCAATGTTTCTTTGTATAATAGATTCTTTTTAAATGCTGACATTCAAAATATACTTGAAGCGGTAAGAGCAAAGCAGGGGTCCTTCTCATTCAGAGAATGGGATGTGCCCATGGTAAGAGTAGAGCTTGATCCAAAAAATGTTATTATCAATGCCATAAACGTTACCACAGGAAATAACCTCGCAAAACTGCAATTACAGATGCAAGACGAGCCAACGTTCCAGCACATAGGAGCAAAAGATTCTTATGTTAATATTTCAATGACAGTCTTTGGCGAAAGAGAATTGGTAAAACTAAAGAAAACTTTTGACTTTCTAACAGGTCTTGCAAGAATGGAGCACGCTGCCGGAGTCATAGGTTTCTTGGGAATCAAAAATGTTATAACAGCTCTGGCAGGCATCAAGTACGTAATGCCACTTCAATATAATGTTGAGACGATTCCAAATTATCCTCACGCATACAATGTTCAATTATCTTTTGTAGACTTTGATGTTTATCAGCAAAAGAGAGAAAAGCTTAGTAGCGAACAGCAAAGAAAGTTTATTGAGGATTTTAAGTCAAAGCGAAACCCATTTCTAAGGCTCAAGCAAAACTGGAGCATCTTTAACGCATATCCTGACATGCCTCTAACCATTAAAGACGAAGCCGGAAATATGTTGGGGGCAATTGATCCAGACTTTTATTTCAGATCCTTTCAAATGTATGATGACGATGTCGTCAACAGCATAATAGATCCAGAAAAATTCCACGTACCTCTTGCAAACACGATTAACTACAATGAAACAACATTTGCCGAAAGATCAATTATTAATAAGGTCAAGAAAAGACTTATTGAAAATAACGCATCAATAGAAGATATAAGAGATTTTTTAATTGATGAATTAAAACTAAGTCCTTCAAAGGCAATGCAAATTTTTAGGTATGCAGTGTTTGATGGAGATAATGACACGGAATATGAAAGATCAAACCTTCAACAGGGACAAAGCCTTTCAGAGGTTCACCCAAATCTATGGCAAGACTTTATTGAAACTTTTGTAGATGAGTTTGGTGAAACTCATACATTTGAAGATTTAAAATTTAATACAAGATTTGGTCCAATAAGAATTGGTGACCTAGTCTCTGGTTCTCAAGAGCAGATTAGTAGATTTAATTCTTTGGTAAAAAGTTCTACTTATAACCTAGAAGAGGGCGAGCTTCCATCGATTGACCCAGATGAAATGGATTTCATTGGCGTCACTCACTATATACCATCCGCAGAAAGTGGCGCTCTAGGTAAAATCCCCGCAATCATGCAGACACCTGATGGTGGATTTATATTTGGCTATTCAAGCGAAGAAGATGGAAGATTCTATATTGCATCTGATAGCTTGGATATTGAAATTGATTCAAACGGAAAAGCAAATGTCAAAAACGTTAGAACAACAAAAGTTTCTGACACATCAGCGTCAGACAGAGATCCTCAGGACACTCACACTGGAGTAACTGGAGCTCAGCCTCTTCAAAATTATATGAACCCTTACGCATCTGGCGAAAAAGACAAGATGCAGTCATTGTCCAACGGAGTTTATAACAGTCCAGCAAAACACTGGGAAAAGATGATGTTGGATACTCAATATAGAGATATTAGTGGAAGAATGCTTAGAGCATTTCCCACCTACATGTTGTGGCTCATTGATGAAGGTGGATACTTTGCTGGCGTTAAGTTGTTCGACAACTTTTATGGTTTGCAATCAATTGTTGATTTTTCAATAGTTCAATCAGAAGATATTTTGGGTGACACCCTAATCCTTAGGTTGTCAAACGCCTATCAGAAACTAACAAGGCCCGAACTCACACTTGCCGAAGTTGTTGATACTGGAGCCATGTATGATCAAGCCAGTACAACCCTTGCTCAAGGAACAATGCAGGTCATAGACGTTCTGTTAAATGCCTCAAGAAACTTTGCTAACCATTTTGATAGCCAGTATATAACAGAAATAGAGAACGTAAGACTAAAGCCTGGAGTTAGAGTTCACCTAAGAGCTGGTTATGGAGCAAATCCGAATTCACTTCAGACTGTGTTTAATGGTGTTATAACTAACGTTGAAAACGGAGAAATACTAACCGTAGTAGCTCAATCAGACGCTATAGAGCTAAGCCCAATCATTAACTCAACCAACAAAAAGGGTGACAGCGGAAAAATTGATGGAGGCATAAACACCGGCCTTTGGATGTCTGAGCCAAGGGACCTTATGGTCAGACTGCTCTCAATGGGTTCCTCAAGAGTAAGAGAAGCGTTTGCTCACGCAACAAGAGGAACCGTCTTCTCTGAAAACAAGTTTGGTATTAGACACTTCGGCTCAATATTGTATGAGCCACTAACAGAAAGAGAAGCTCAACAGGCAAGGGATTTTAGAAACGCTGTAGGAAATGCCTTCAATGCAATTGGCAATAATCCGGTAACTGGTGCAGCAGGGTTGGCTTGGAACGGTGCAGCAAATGTTGGAACTTTAGGAATGATGAATTCAGCTGGAGGAAGCGTAAGAACCCCAATAGTTGGAGCGCTGCGAAGCATGTGGGCAAACCTCAGCACAACAAGAGATCTTGAAATATTTAAAAGAAATATTTATCCAGGAAATGGAATTGGCGTAGCTCAGTTTCTTGGTGGAGACCTTGAAGATGGCTGGACTACTCTTGCTAGCGTTGATCCAGATAAAGTTATGGAGCAAAAATTTGGTTACATGGATAGGCTTTCTGATTCCTCTTGGTCAAGATTAATAGAGCAATCAAACAGAAGTGATTCAAACGATGCATCTCAGGTTTTGGATTCAATGACGGCTCAGAATAAACTCGTTGACTCATCAAGGGCTGTTGGCACTACTCAGGTTATTGGCGGAGTGATGATGATGGGCATATCTCCTGCTACAGCAATCTTGGGACAAAAATTGATTCGAAACTTTAGCGGCAGAGGAACGATGAGTGTAATGAAAACTCTTGGCCTTGTTTCAGATCTTGATGACGATCTTTATGATGAAGTTTCCTTCAGGGCCCAAACTTACATGAGATCTGTATGGGACATGTTTCAACTTTGTGCAAGGTTGCTACCAAACTATATAGTTGCAGTAAGGCCATTTGAAGATAGGTCAACTGTATTTTACGGAAAACCACACTGGTTATACACTTCTGGTTTAGTTCCTATTTCTAGTGGTTTTCCAAACGAAAACCAAGCAAGAAAAGATGGTGTTCAAATTCCTAGCTGGGTTTCACCAGACGATGAACTCAGCAAGATAATGCAGAGGATAAATAAAGAAACAAATCCATTAGCCGATGCAAATGCATTTGCTGCAGCAGGAGAATCAAGTCTTGCTGGTCAAATGTCAACATTCATGAGAGATTCACTTACTTTCCAAAACGTTTACGCATCTGGTGCAAAACTTAATGGTAAAGTTATTAACTTTGGAGATCAAAACAGAAACGAATATTATATAAAGGGAGAAGTGCGATCAATTCTTCCCGTCAATGAAGGAAGAGTGCAAGTTGGTTTCCACTTGCCCTTTGGTGGACCAGATGGAGAAATAAAATCTTTTGTTCAGCAAGATCACATCCAGCTTCCATTCTTGCCGGCACGATATAGATACCCATTCTTTACCAACAGAGTCAGTGGCGCTTTACCATCTCTTGACTTTGATAAGATACTACAAAGATCTACAACTTTTGAAGATTACGCAGCAAAGGCCTCCAACATCGCTGAAATCGCAAAAGCTGAAGCAAATCTAATAACAGCAGAAGACGGAAAAACAAAACTAGTATCAAAAGATCAAGCGTCAGAATATGTACTGAATTTTAACTTTGATTTCTCAAAATATGCGTCAGCATTTAATTCAATAGCAGGAGAAGCAAGTGCAGCCTACGATCCATCGGGAATTAATACAGACGATATATCTGGAATAGAAGCCTCGCTAGAAGTTTTAATGCCACTACCGATAATCAGTAGCGGTTCATCTCCTGAACTTACGGTTGGCTCAGGTGGATACTTTGAATTTACAGAAAAGTACAAAGACATATATCAGGATCTAGATAGGGCATATCAACGCAATGTCGATTTTGCTGGAGTAAACATAAGCTTTTCGGATTGGGGTATGCCAAAAACAGCAGAAGAAGAGCAGTGGCACATCGCCATGAGGTGGCCGTATGATCCGATATCTTCTCAAAAACTAAACGGAGAAACAAATAATGATTTTGAAAATCTTAAATCTGAGGCTTTAAACAAATTTATATCAGACTATGATTTATCTGGATATCAGCTGAAGGGAACTCCGCAAGACTACAAAAAAAGAAGGGTTCTTGTTTACAACCCCGACACAAAGCAGGCTGTAGTTTGTGCTCCAGCTTATTTCTTGTGGAACGAACCAGCCGAAGACAAAGATAAGAGAATAGAGGCAATTGTTTCTCCAGACGCTGCCTTTGCTCTTGGACTTCTTATTGATCAAGATGGAAGAATTCTTTCAGCAGAAGAAAATATGAATTTACTTCCTTCAGCTAATTTAGCGGAGCAAACACAAGCAGCTTCTTCTGGAATGGCAAGCGCAGACCTCACAAAATGCTACTTTACTTTTGTGACAGACGACGTTCCTCTTGGTATAGTTACCAGCTCTTTTAACAGGGCAAATGAATTTAGTTCATCCTTGCAAGACGCTCTTTCAAACAGTAGTCAAAAAATGACTATAGGCTTTGGAAGGTTTGAATTAAATGAAGACTATGAAGGAAGTAAAGTTCTTGATTTGTCTGAGGCAGATTCAATACCATATGTGTCAGTAATAGGTGACCCATTTGAAAGATCAGAAACTGGCCAAAGAGGTTTCAGTGGTCTTAAAGCAGACAAGTACACATACTCCGAAATAATTAGGCTTCTTGATCAAGAAGAGTATTCACAGACACTAACAAAGGGTGGAAACTATTCAAAGTATTTTGAAATAGTTAAATCAATTGACAGATTAGACGAACTCAAAGAACAAACATTAATAGATGCAAGAAACGTAGCAGAAAACACTGACTTTGCCGCAGTGTACGATCCAATTGATCCTATTGCGCAAGAGGCTAGGGGTCTTTATGACGAAGACTTTGCCAGCGACGTAAAGGTAATAGCTGGAAATGGAAGGACCTTAAAGCAAGCTCAGGATATATGGGACCAGTTTAGATGGGGATATCACACATATGAATCAGTAAAGGCAATATTTGCTGAAATATATGGAATGGATCCAGATGATGATGATCCAGCTGGCAATAATCCAATTGTTGCAATCATAGCTGGAGCAGATAAATCCGGACAAATAAAAGAATTTTCAGCTGATAATAATTCCTACAACGAATTTGCATCCTTGCTTGGAGCAGACTGGCTAGAAAACGGTAGCTCACAACAAATAGCTGATAGAAAAGAAGCTCTTGGCATAGCAATAAATGAATATGTTGATAAAGGCTTTGATGGATTTGATGAAAACTCAAAGATAAAAACAGACCCAAATAAGGGTATAGTAGATATAATGAATAAAGCTATTGAATTTAGAGTTAGCTTTATTAAAGATCTGATAAAAAACAATGTATCATTACTTTCATCGTCTCAATCCTTAAACGAAACAACGGTTACATCAAACACAAATAGTTCAGCAGAAACAACTAATGCTACCGGCCAAACAACTGATCAAACAACAACTTCGGGTTCATCAACAGCATTCCAAACGTCTCAACAAATAGCAGAAGAGTACTTGCAACAAATTAAAACTCCCAAGCAGCTATTTTTACTATTAGTTGGAGTCTTCAGGCAAAAACTTTGGGAGGACGCTTACTCAAGGGCGTGGATAGTTTTAAGACCAGACAGAAAGAGGCTAGTAACCGGTGGAGACAAAGAGTCAGATGCCTGGAGCTTTAGGCCAGTTGATAAAATATGGCAGGCTTTTATTGACTACAATTCTACTTATGGCAAGGATGCAGCAAAGTTTAAAAAACTCTTACAAGCAAATGCAAAAGAAGGAAACAGCGCAACCAACTGGATGTCTGGAGGACTAGAGGACGCAAAAGACTTCTATAATAAAAATATAGGACCAATATTCTCTGTCTTCACAACTGCTATTGGCAATATGCTTAACCTGTTTAGGTTGTCAATGGCGCAAATGAGCTATGGACTTTCTGAAGTTGACAACTTTGCAAGACAAGCAAACATATTAAATAAAGCCTATAATGACTCTATCTATTATTCACTAGGTAGACCCGGAACACTCTTAAGGGCGGTGGACAATCCCTTTACTAGAGAATACGGTGAGCCAGTGGTTGAAATTAGAGAGCCTTTCCAGAGGCTGCACTACTTAAGTTCTTTTACGCACATTATCGGAAACGCCATTCAAGAGAACCTTGGCGGAGTTGCAACACAAATCACCGCAGTTTCTGACGGTCAATATCCAGTTACGGTTGCTCTTGACAAGTCTGCTCCAGCTGAAAGACAAGTTGAAAAAACTATAGAAACAGGAATTTATTTTGACAACCTAAGAGGCTCTGGATTTTTCGGAGTGCTGCATCCGATATTCCATCCAATGGAAACAATTAGAGGAATTTCCAAAACAGCATCGGGAGAGCCGGATGAGTTAACAGCAAGAAGAATAGCTCTTGCGCACCTTAAAGAGTCTATAAAAGATATCTATAGCGGAGAAATAACAATTATAGGTAATGCAGACATAAGGCCGCACGACCTAGTGTATCTTGCCGACGTGTATGAAAGAATGTATGGAATATTTGAAGTTGAGCAGGTTGTTCATCACTTTACTCCAGAAATGGGATTCATCACTTCAATAACACCTAATGCCTTTGTTTCGGTCAATGATCCGGCAAGATGGTTTATGTCTTCCTGGATATCATCTCATTTCAGCATACAAAATCTAAGAAACGACACTAGATTAATCATGGCTTCAGAACAAGGAATGAGACTCGCTCAAGCAAACGGACAAATTCCTCTTGATTCATTGGCCGAATCTCTCAGAACTCAGATGACAGGTGGCTTAATGTATACTCATGGTCACTCCGCTCTTGTAAAAGATATAACCGCAAACATAGCAGCAGACGCTCTTCCAGATGTAAAAGATCAAATAAAAGCTAAAATTAAAAACGCTACAGGAAAACAAGACGGAAGTCTTGGTGGAGCTCTTGCTATAGGGCTTGGTGCGCCAATATTAACTGCAGCTGCAACAACTGTTGGATTCCTGGTTGGAGGACCAGTCGGTGCTGGAATAGGCTTTGCCGGCGGCGCAGTAGCAAGCGACTTAGCCTGGTCTGCATGGAAGTGGACCAGAGACAATGTTCTTGATCAACACGGCTGCTATGTGCAGTATCTAAATAGAAATGGTCAGCCTATGGACGCAGGTCTGTCTTTCAATCAAGGAATGGTTGTTGGTAGATATCATTCAAAGAAATTGCTTCCAGGAATTCTTGGGGTAAGAACAAATGTTAGAACCGCAGAAGGAAACTCATATATAAGAAGCGATGATATTTTTAGGAGTATGGGATGGAAAGAAAATGAAATATCTTCACTAATAAGGCACATAAGCCTTGAAAATGCAAT
>Ga0315903_10003487_pt1 | contig 21792 bp, 12 predicted proteins | sample LakEriMetagenome_7_FD_203524 | JGI IMG/M metagenome (GOLD analysis project Ga0315903, IMG submission 203524) | Freshwater fungal communities from buoy surface, Lake Erie, Ohio, United States - Buoy 2 MA119 | ecosystem: Environmental > Aquatic > Freshwater > Lake | place: USA: Lake Erie, Ohio... | reverse complement strand
TTCATTCAAATTTAAGTTTTTTAATCGTCTTCTATGTGAACTTGATTTTAAATATCCCATGTAATTATCCTTTGCAGATAAATAAAGATATTTGGCAGCAATAGAAGAATCTTCAATTGACGTGAACTTTCCGGTAGATACCAAGTAATCACAAATTGCTCCTGCACAAATCGTATCTTCTAAATTGAATTTATCTTGCCAGCCGGAACAAAGGCATAAGATGTTCAGGTCTTTTTCTTCAAGCCATTGACAAAGTGTATCTAAATTTAAAAAGGATCCAACCACCACGATATCTGCATCTTTAGCCACGTCTAAAGATTTTGTACCATTGGTTGTTGTAAGCACGATATCCTTTCCCTTGAATTCAGCTTTCATGTACGAAAACGGAGAATTTCCAAAATCAAATCCTTCCACAATTTGACCTTTTCGTTCAGCTCCGGCCAAATACCCTTGTTGCTTGTAGGCTAATGCTTCTTCAATGGTTGGGACAGGTATAATCGAGGCTACGCCATTTTCAAAAGCAGCACATATTGCAGACGTAGCGCGCAATACATCTATCACTACTACGATTTCAAATTCACCTTTAAAGTAGGTGTACTCGCCGGGTGTAAAACAAACTTCTACGCGTTTTCTTGTGTCATTCATTAAAACAAAGGTAGGAAAAACAAAGGAAATCCGAGATTAGGCCTATTTTTGTCAAAAAAACATATACCATGCAAAGCGAAGCATTTCAGTCTATTGTAGAATTCCGAAGATCAAATAGAAAGTTTGACCCCGAAATCGAAGTGCCAGAGGAGGTTATGATAAGAAGTCTCGAACGTACGGTGCTGTCGCCTAATAGCAGTAACATGCAATTATGGGAATTCCATTGGATTCACGATAAGAAACTTATTCAGGAATTCGTTCCGCTTTGCTTAGGGCAGAATGCTGCTAGTTCCGCTAAGGAGCTGGTGGTATTTGTTACTCGAAGAGATTTATATAAACGAAGAGCTCGATGGAATAAAGAACAAATCCTTAAACACCTTGGCGATCGTGAACCCAATAAAATCGAAAAGAACGGATTGAATTACTATGGTAAGGTAATGCCCTTGTTATATGGTCGCGATATTTTCGGGATTCATACCTTTATTCGTCGGTCTGTTTGTTTTTTTGGTGGATTATTTAGGCCATTTATGCGCTTTGGTGGACGAACAGATCAACGCATTATGGTTCACAAATCCTGTGCATTAGCAGCACAAACCTTTATGCTTTCAATAGCTGCAGAAGGATTTCATACCTGTCCAATGGAGGGTTTCGATAAATGGCGCGTACGAAGAAAATTAGGATTGCCACTTGGCGCAGAAATCAACATGATAATTTCAGTAGGTAAAGGGACAGAGCCAGGAATTTGGGGGCCAAGGTTCCGAGTAGATAACAGTGAAGTTATTATCAAGCATTAAATATTTTGAGAATAAAAAAAGGGGCCGAGGCCCCTTTTTCTTTGTTACAGTAGTAGATTAGGTTTACTGTTTAACAAGTTTAGTTACATGAGTTGTACCGTTATGAACGATTTTCACCATGTAGTTTCCACGCGCCAAGTTGGTTAGACTTAGTGTAGCGTGTTGTCCGTTCATACGCGATGTATAAACGATTCGTCCATCTGAACCATACACCTCAAGTTGTGCATCGATAGATTCAGTGGATGAGATTTGAACGTTTTCATTGAACGGATTCGGATAAAGTACGATACTCATCCCTTGCTCAATAATTCCAGCACACGGGTCAGATTCAATAACGATGACATCTGATGAAGTACATCCGTTATTATCAGTTATGGTTACTGTATATGTTCCGGCAACTGATACTGAAATCGGGTTACCTGTTGATCCGTTGTCCCAAGAATAAGTTGCTCCAGGTGTTCCCGTAGCCGTAATTTGATAAGGGAAGTTATAATCACAAACAATCGTGTCGTTTCCAAGATCTACAGATGGTGCAGTGAAAATATTTACTAAAACTTGTGCTGTATCAATACATCCATTTAGGTCAGTTCCAATTACGGTATAGATTCCTGACGCATTTGGCGTGAAGGCCTGACCGTTGCTTATGTTGTTATCCCAAACATATGTTGACGCCCCACTTGCAGTTAAGGTAACTTGAGTTCCTGGACATACATTCTGGGTAGAACCAGCATTTACGGTAGGAAGTGGATTAACTGTTATCGAAACTTGCGCTGTGTTTTGGCAACCATTAGCATCGGTTCCTGTAACAGAATACGTTTGAGTGGTTGCTGGGGTAAACGCTACACCATTAGCAACATTGTTGTCCCATGTATACGTTAAAGCCCCAGACCCATTTAATGTTGCACTTGCACCAGCACACAACGATTGTGCTTGTCCTGCCGAAACAACTGGTAGGGCAATTACAGTAACGATTACCTGAGCTGTGTTTTGGCATCCGTTAGCATCAGTACCTGTAACGGTATACGTTTGTGTTGCCTGAGGAGTGAATGCAACGCCATTTGTAACGTTATTGTTCCATGTATAGGATGAAGCGCCAGAACCATTAAGTGTGACACTAGCTCCTGAACACACCGTTTGTGCTTGTCCAGCTGAAACAACTGGTAAGGTATTTACCGTAACAGTAACTTGCGCTGTGTTCTGGCATCCATTAGCATCGGCACCCGTAACCGTGTACGTTTGAGTGGCTGCAGGGGTAAATGCTACACCGTTTGTAACGTTGTTGTTCCATGTGTAGGTTGAAGCGCCAGAACCATTGAGTGTGGCACTTGCTCCAGCACACAGTGTTTGTGCTTGTCCGGCTGAAACAACAGGTAGTGCATTTACAGTAACTGTAACTTGCGCTGTGTTTTGGCATCCATTAGCATCGGTACCCGTAACCGTGTACGTTTGAGTGGTTGCAGGGGTAAAGGCTACACCGTTAGTTACATTGTTGTTCCAAGTATAAGTAGAAGCACCAGAACCGTTTAGTGTTGCACTGGCTCCTGTACATACTGATTGACTTTGGCCACCAGAAACAATAGGCAGCGCATTAACCGTAATTTGAATTGAGTTGGTCGTGTCGACACAGTTTAACGTGCTGTTTGTTACTTTTAATGCGTAGGTTCCCACTGTTGTAGCAACATAATTCACCTGATTGGCATTTTGAATGGGAAGGTTATTTTGCAACCATTCATAACTTACATTTGCCGTTGGTGTCGCAGTAATCGATGTATTTTGTCCAGCGCAAATTGTGTTATTCGGAGTCGTGATAGGCGCACCTGATAATTCAGCACAACTGTTGATTTGATAAATACTTAGCGTGGAACTCACTTCGTTCGCAAGAATTAAAATGGCATTTCCATTTGGAGATTCAGCAGCAGAGATATAAATAATTCCTTCCGCACCTAGATCTGGTCCAGAAAGCGTAGTTGATCGATTGTTTGCATACCCAACATAAATTGGATTATTTGGGTTAGTCACATTAAACATCATTGCCCCACCGATTCGCTCTAATGCAACAAAGGCATACTTTTTCCCATTAATCTGAGCAATCTTAATTCCTTCAGGTTCTGGTCCCTTGTCGTCACTTCTGTTTTTTAATGCAGGAGCTCCAGTAGCATTTGATGCATTAAAAATAGCGCCAAACGAAGGGTGATTAGCAGTAATTTGCTCCATCAATGATTTCGAATCAAAAACAATTGCACCCGTTGCAGCATTTCTAATTGAGAATGACCTACCACCCATAATGTGTAATTCATCATAATCCCCATCACCGTCGGTGTCCCCGCTATATTTAAGTGCTGACAATCTTCCAAGGAATTTGTTATTTCTAAGTATCGCTTGGTCTGGAAATGCAGTTGCGTCTAATGTATTAAAGGTACTAGAGGAAATTCGATTAGCGTCAATAACAGAACCGAATTCACGAGAATCTCCTTCGTTAGCCATTACAAGGTAACCAGTTCCTCCAGTTGAGTAAAAATCAATTGCGTCTGGCATGTAAGCAGCTTTTACTGGAATGTTCCCAGTGATTAGTACAGCACCGCTTTGATCTGAAGCATCCAAGGCATTACCACTAATTGCATCATATGCACCAAACCCCAACGCGACTAGCGAAGTAATTGAATTGGTTGTAAGATCAATAGTAAGCATCGCGTTATTCTCCTGCAAGGTCACATAAGCCTTTGTGTTATCATCAGAAATGGCAATGTATTCTGGTTCAAAATCTTGCGCCACGCTCGCACTAGTCGCAAAAACCCTGATTCCTTGTGCAATCAATGACGCAGATTGTCCATTATATGCTAGAAATCCAATGTTTGTAACATTCGCGTTCGTTAAATTGGCATACCCTGGAGTTAAATCAATGATTGAAACTGAACCCTCTGGGTCATTCGCATAGCTTGCGTCTGGCTCTCCTTCATTAGCGGTTAGTATTTTCGAATAATCTTTATTAAAGGTGATCATGTCCGGCATAGCACCAACGGTTACTTGACTAATAAAATTACCGTTATAATCCATAAACACAACTTTACCATTTGTTTGAGCAGGAACAGATTCAATAGCTAACGCGATAATACTGTCATGTGCCACCACTGAATTGATGTTTCCGTAGGGTAGGAGTGATATTGAATTAATCAATAATGGAGCTGCTGGATTACTGAAATTTACGATATCAAGTTTTCCACCAATACTATTAGCAATATATAACCGATCTACTGCCGAATCAAAGCTTACAATCTCAGCTGAGTTTGATCCAGCAACACCATTAGAAAACGAGGTGAGTAGATTTAAATTGAGCTCATTTGTAGGAGTTGGTGCTTGATAATCATTGTCTTTAATGAAGATAATTTGGTAATTATTCGTTGTTGAAATTAGCGCATTTAATCCACTAGATATTTTGACAATAATTCGTTCAGCATTCTCCGATAAGGCATCATCAATTATGGTAATAGGCAGGTTACTCACACCATTGGTATTTGCAGGTATTGTTAATGTATTTGTCCATGTGTAATCATTGTTTGGACTTGCATCAGAATATGTCGAAAGCGAAAAGGTTAAATCAATAGGACTATTGTTTGCATTTGTAACAGTAATTGGCACATTAATTACACCTATGTTTTCATTGTATTGAACAAAATTACTTGCCGCTACAATTGATATATTCGACCGTCCTTCGATTTTAACATTATCAAATCTCCATGTTCCTCCCGTAGCGACCAATGATGTATTTCCTGTTTGACGAAATTGTCCAGTAGCCTGATAGTGTGCGGCCAATATTTGTATTCCAAAATTAGGGTTGTTATTAACTGAAGCAATCGCTGAAAAGTCAAGTGATACCCTTCGGTATTGATCACCAATCGCGCTATTTTCAAAACATCCATTCGCATTTATAGTACCATTACAAAATGTTGTATTTGAAGCAGTCATGGTAAAATCATTCCATGTGGCTCCATCCGTGGTGTATTTAACACGCATCGTATTCGTTGCTGTATTTGAACTTCGTTGATCCCAGGTAAACGCAATATTTGAACTACCTACTGTAGATGCCATATATTGAACACCTGAGCTTTCGTTGGTAGGTCCAGGTGTTGCGGTGAAAGCCCATGCACCCGGATTAGCGCCATTTTGTGAACCACAACCGTTATTAATAATTGGATCCATTCCAGTCGCTGCACTAGCTACTACTAATGATCCAAGAAAACTCGAAGTTCCTGATCCTATATCAGCTATAGGTGAAACTGGCGCACCTGTTATGGTATTGTAGTTCCAACCGGCGAGTATATTCTGACTAAAAAATTGATTGGAATACAATCCAATAATTGAAACCAACGTAAAAATTACCTTTTTCATCACTTATTTATTTTAATGCAAAGTTCCTTTTACTTGGTTAGCTTGTTGTTAGCTTAACATTATCTATTTATTGCAATTGGCTGTCTTTCGTGAGAATAAGACATTAATTTATCGTTAAATAAAAAAAGGGGCCGAGGCCCCTTTTTTCTTTGTTACAGTAGTAGATTAGGTTTACTGTTTAACAAGTTTAGTTACATGGGTTGTACCGTTATGTACGATTTTCACCATGTAGTTTCCACGCGCCACGTTAGCTATACTAAGTGTTGCGTGTTGTCCGTTCATACGTGTCGCATAAACGATTCGTCCATCTGAACCATACACCTCAAGTTGTGCATCGATTGATTCAGTGGAAGTGATTTGAACGTTTTCATTGAACGGATTTGGATAAAGTACAATACTCATTCCTTGTTCAATAATTCCTGCACAAGGGTCTGATTCAATAATGATGACATCTGTTGAAGTACATCCGCTGTTACTTGTTGCCGTCACCGTGTATGCACCAGCAGTAGCTACAGAGATTGGATTACCCGTAGCTCCATTATCCCACGTATAAGTTGCTCCAGGTGTTCCAGTTGCTGTTATTTGATATGGGAAGTTGTTTTCACACACCACAGTATCCGAACCTAATGAAACGCTTGGCGCTTGGTTAACAGTAACAGTTACTTGGTCTGTTGCAGAACATCCTACAGCATTTGTGCCTGTTAATGTATAGGTTTGAGTAACCGTTGGAGTAAATGCTACGCCATTTTGAACGTTATTGTTCCACGTATAATTCGTTGCACCTGCTCCATTTAAAGTTACAGATGTACCCGCACACACGCTTTGGTCGAGTCCTGCATTAACATCCGGTGCAGCATTTACAGTAACGGTAACCGTTGCAGTATCACTACAGCCATTTGCTGCTGTTCCAATCACAGCATAGGTTTGTGTTGTAACTGGAGTAAATGCCACACCATCTTGAACATTATTATTCCAAGTATATGTAGCGGCTCCACTACCACTTAATGTTACACTGTTTCCAGCACATACAGATTGATTATTTCCTCCAGAAACGGTAGGTGCTTGTCCTACGCTAACAACCACTGGAACAACAGCTGAAGTACAGCCAGTTCCTTGCCAAGTGATTTTAGCAACACCATTCCCATTGTTTCCTGTCATGTTATTTCCTAAGGTATCAGGCATAACTGAATTACCGTCAAGGATTTGTGTAGCTGTTAGGGTAGGGTTCAAGTAACCTGAACCACCGCCGCCGCCGCCGCCGGCTTGACCTCCAGCGCCACCACCGTACCAACCGCCGCCGCCGCCTCCGCCTTGGATACAGTCGTTAGTTAGCAAGGATGCAGATGCACCTTGTCCAAAAGAGGCTGCTATTGCTTCGGTTTGACCAGTTCCTCCTGCGATTTGAGAACCACCAGTTCCCGCTGGACGGTATCCGCAATCATTAGCAGAACATACACCGGAAACACCAGTAGTTCCGCCACCTGCACCACCATCACCTTGGTATTGACAAACGCATGTACCGCCTGCCGCCGCACCTCCGCCACCGGCAACAAGAAGCACCGAGTTTTGGTTTCCAGAAAGACTAGAAAGCGTTCCATTAGCAGTAGCTATGTGTGTTGCGCCACCTCCAGTGTAACCATTATCACCACCATTAGGGTTTCCAGAGCCACCGCCATTAAATGAAGTTAAATTCGCGGATTGGAAGCCTTGCTGACCTACAGCCACATAAATGGTTTGACCGGCATTCAAGACAATATTTCCTTTGGAATACCCTCCTTTACCACCAACACCGTAGCAATTTACGCCACCGCCTCCTTTTGCTCCCCAAACTTCTAAGGTATAGGTACCCGAAACAGGTGCAGTAAATGATTGAACAGCACCCGTGTAGTTAAATGTTTGAGAACCACCTTGTGGTGTTGATGACTGCACGTAATATGTAGTTGTCGTATTCAATATTGGCGTAGTAAATGAAGCACTGTTTCCTAATAATCCCGTTCCATTTGCATTGGACCACCATGAATACCCACTTGGGCTTCCTGAAGCCGTAAGGGTTGTTGTTGCATTGTTGTTGCCACAGAAATTAATGTTTCCTGACACAGTAGGTGCAGCCAATCCATTTACTGTTACAGTAACTGGTGTATTTTGAGCGGCACAAACACCCGTAGCAGTACTAACATAGTAAGTTGTTGTTGCAGATAGGGCAGGGGTTGTAAATGAACCACCAGTAGCAACTTGCGTAGTCCCCGAAGCATTTGAGTACCAATATAAGGTTCCGTTTCCGGTAGCTGTTAACGTAGCAGTTTGTCCACATCCAACAGTTGCACCAGTTGCAGTTGGTAATGAAATAGGATTCACAGTAACTGTAACAGGAACTAGGTTAGAGGCACAAGAAGGCGTCATAGGAGTAATCACTACTGATCCGTGACCAGCATTGATTCCTTGTGTATTTAATTGGTTAGTTCCGTTATTATAAGAACCACCGCCACCGCCTTCAAAATTTGCTCCGTGGTTTGCTGCGGAACCTCCTGAATAACCACCACCAGCACCACCACCTGTATTATTCTCGTGAGTTCCAGCACCACCACCAAAGCCTCCTTCACGTGCACCAGATCCTGATTGTCCACCAATAGCAGCGCCAGATAAGAATCCAAAGCCTCTTTGGTAACCCCAAGAACCTGCTGAGGCTCCATCCGTTAAGAATCCACCAGCACCACCAGCCCCGCTTCCACAACCTGAGGCATCAGCCCCTCCATTACCACCGGTTCCTCCGGGTTGACAACCTTCACCTTGGCCACCATTCGTTGTTATTAACCCTGGGTTCCCAACTTGTGGACTTTGTCCACCACCGCCCCCAGCAATAATTAATGGCGTTGATGTAGTGTATGTAGCATTACCCGTAGTAACAAATGAACCACCGCCACCTCCGCAAGCACCTGCACCTACAGGACCATTACCTTGCTGTCCAACTGCGATAAACAATTTTTGTCCAGCAGTTAAATTAAATTCACCTTGCATACGTGCACCAAGTCCGCCATTTCCACCGCCTTGAGCTCCATTGACTTGAATTTGGTATGTACCTGCTTGAGGAACTACCCATTCTTGAATCCCTTGAGTATTAATGGTTACGTTATTTGCTAAGTTAGTTGCAGTATAGGCAGAATTCACTTGAGCTTGAGTTGGACCATTCGGTCCTGTAGAACCTGCATTGGTAAACGTATAAACAGACCCAGGAGCAGCACCCGTAGTAGATGCGACATAATAGGTTGTAGTTATTCCTAACGAAGGAGTCGTGTAGTTCGCTCCTGTAGCCAAAGCTGTTGCACCGGTTGAATCAGAATACCATGTGTATCCAGTTCCCGAACCACCCGTAGCAGTTAAGGCCGCTGTTTGTCCACATGCGATAGACGCACCAGAGGCTGTAGGCTGAGTAATGTTACTGTTCACGGTAACAAGTACTGGAACAAGGGCAGATTGACAACTTGCATTGATTGGTGTAATTACAACTGTTCCATTCGCTTGAGATGCCGCTCCGCCACCAACAGTGCTTGTAATATTTGAGGCCGTTGCAATTGCGAAATTGCTACCGCCGCCGCCGCCGCCGCCGCCACAGCTTGCACAACCTGGAGTAGATGTTCCACCACCACCACCAGTGTAGCCGCCGCCGCCGCCGCCGCCACCTGAAAGACGTTCTTGCGTGCCGCCACAACCACCAGTACCACCTGAACCACCGCCACCAAATCCACCAGCACCAGAATTACCTCCACAAGAACCGTATTGAGATGCCGCCGCGGTTATACCGTAACCGCCACCACCACCACCAGTTCCGAAGTCATTTGGTGTTGCACCACCAATTCCTCCACCAGTTGCATTGCCTGCTATGCCTGGGATACTTCCTGTTCCGCCTGCACCTCCAGCTGGAGTTGCACCATTAGTTCCGGCAGCACCTCCAAGTCCACAAGAACCTTGAGTTCCTGCCGCAGCACCACCATTTCCACCATTTCCAACTTGTGGACAGCCTTCGTTACCTGCTGCACCACCGCCACCACCGGCTGAAACCAAGTGATTATTGGCGGCATCTAGAACACCAGAAAAGCCTCCACCACCACTACCACTTCGATTGTATTGACTGTTGCCTCCGGCACCACCAACTACCACCGTTAATGTTTGTCCCGGAGTTACAGGAATCGTAGCAATCATTTTACCACCTGCTCCTGCAGTTCCGACACCACCTGGATAAACACCACCGCCGGCGCCATTCGCATCAACAGTAATTGATGTTACACCAGCAGGAACTGTATATGTCTGGGAGTTTCCGGTGTAAGCAAAACTCACCGGCTGTGAATTTGAAACAATTCCCGATGCTACATAATAGGTTGTAGACATACTTAAGGAAGGCGTAGTGTATGATGCACCGGTTCCTACCTGATTGGTTCCAATAGCATTTGAATACCATACATAGTTGTTTAGTCCACCGCCTGAGGCTGTTAACGCCGCAGTTTGACCGCAAGTGATCGTAGCACCATTTGCTGTTGGTGCAGCAGGTAGGTTTACCGTTACAACTACCGGTACATTTTGACCCGCGCAAACACCCGAGGCAAGACTTGCATAATACGTAGTATTTGTTGAGAGTTGAGGCGTAGTAAATGAATTTCCTGTACCAACTTGTGTTGTTCCTTGTGCATTAGAATACCAATAAATTGTACCATTACCAGAAGCAGTTAGTGTTGCGGTTTGTCCACATGTTACGGTAACATTTGATGCATTTGGTAAACCAACTGAATTGACAGTAACCGTAACAGGTACAGTGGCCGACGCACACATCGGAGCCATCGATGTAATAATTACACTTCCATGACCAGCATTAATCCCTTGTGTATTCACTTGATTGGTTCCACTGTTGAATGAACCGCCGCCGCCGCCTTCATAATTTGAACCGTGATACGCTGCAGAACCACCGGAGTAACCACCACCAGCTCCACCACCTGTATTATTTTGATGTGTTCCAGCGCCACCGCCAAATCCACCTTCACGAGAACCTGAACTTGAACTTCCACCTACAGCTGCTCCAGAAATAAAGCCAAAGCCTCGTTGTGATCCCCAAGAACCACCAGATGCGCCATCGCTTAAAAATCCACCAGCACCACCAGCACCGCTTCCGCATCCAGATGCATCCGCTCCACCGTTACCTCCTGTACCTCCGGGTTGACAATTTTCACCTTGCCCTCCATTGTTCGTAGTTAATCCTGGATTACCGACTTGAGGACTTTGTCCGCCCCCGCCACCAGCTACAATAAGTGCAGTAGAAGTTGTGTATGAACCTGCTCCTGTTGTAACAAAGGAGCCTCCACCACCGCCACATGCATTTGCATCTACTGGACCATTTCCTTGTTGACCAACAACAATAAATAATTTTTGTCCTTGGGTTAAACTGAATTCTCCCTGCATACGAGCACCAAGTCCACCATTACCACCACCTTGGGCTCCATTGGCTTGGATTTGGTATGTTCCAGACATAGGGACAACCCATTCCTGAATTCCTTGCGTGTTGATAGTGACATTATTAGCTAAGCTTGATCCTGAATAAGCAGCAGTTATTTGAGCTTGTGTCGGACCATTCGGGCCAGTTGCACTTGCATTGGAGAAACTAAAGGTTGAACCTGCACCTTGACCACTTGTTGAAGCTACATAATATGTTGTTGTTACTCCTAATGATGGCGTAGTGAATGTGGAACCTGATCCTAGCACTTGCGTTCCTGCTGGATCCGAATACCAAGTATAAGAACCACCACTTCCGCCTAAAGCTGTTAAATTAGCAGTTTGACCACAATTTATTGTTGCAGGTGCTGCAGTAGGGGGTGTGATGTTTGAATTCACGGTTACCGTTACAGGTACGAGTGGAGAGAAGCAAGCATTCGCTGCAATGCTATTGTGCGTACCTGACAAGTATCCAATACTTTCATCAGAACCCCCCCATTGGCTTCCGCCTTCATGGTGATAATACCATCTACTATTCCAAGGCGAATATGTGATGTTTGCCATATCACTAAGGCTTACAAATGATTGAACAACGGTAACAGCACCCGTTGCCATATTCATTCTACTAATGGTTGTGCTATTCTGAACATAGACAACTGAATAATTTACACCGTCAAATTCTGCAACACCCCATCTAGACCAGTTTTCAGTGTAAGTAGCAGTTAAAGTATATGTACCCATTTGGGTTACTGTACCGGAAGGCAAATCAATACGATAGAATGTATTCGCAGGACTACCACCGCTTCCGGTATATACCACAACAAATCCAACTCCATTGAAGATCGCCATGTCGTTACAAGAACCCATAGCTATAGTTTGAGAAAGAGGAATAATTGTATTTCCTAAAGAGCAGTCATTATTTAATGTACGCATAGCATTCAACGTGAATGCAGTGCAAGTTCCTATCGGATCAGTATTGCTTGAATTATTCCAAAGTGTATAGAGTGTTCCTGAGCCAGCCATATCACTTACGATTCCGTCTCTTCTGGTATACGAAACAGGATTTGTTAAATTCGGCATGTCATATCTTGCAGTATTCTGATCACCGGTAACATAACAGTATTGTTGCGTTACAGCAATCCCACCGCGATCATCCCCAGTGTAGGTATTGTGCTCGTAAAACGTGGCTCCTGCAGAAGATAAAGAAGTTATGTTAAAAACATTGGCCGCAGATCCCGTCATATTCTGCAAATAATATGTCGTAGTATTCGATAATGAAGGGGTTGTGAAAGCAGCCCCGGTCGCGACCTGATTTGTGCCCGCGGCATTCGAGTACCAGGTGTAATTAGTTCCGCCTGATGCAGAAAGTGAGGCTGTTTGCCCGCAGGTAATCACGGCATTGTTTGCTGTTGGAGTAGGCGCCACACATTGCGCGTAAACAATTGAATTTTGGGAAATTATAAGAGACACCAAAAGACAAAACACTCCAAATTTGAAGTATAAATTTTTCATAGGTTAGGGTTAGAATTTTGTTAAATTTAAAAGAACAATTCAGGGAAAGCAAAATTTTCAAGGAATAGTTATTAACAAATTTTAATATTCCGCTGCCGATTAATCTTTTGATTAGAGCCTGAGTTTAGGTATTAAAGAACTCTTCGTAATGACGTGCTATGGATGAAAAGCATTTTCTTTTTCTGTCTTTATTTGAGTACACTCGAATACTCCAGAAACGAAAAAAGCACAATCTTGCGATAGTGCTTTTTTCAGAGTGGGAGTTGAGGGATTACAGAACCCATCGTCACGACGTGCAGTGGATGAAAGCACTTCTTCGCTTCACTCATTCGGCGCCTTTTCAGTTTCTGTCCTTATTTGAGTAAACTCAAAACGTCCAGAAACCAAAAAAGCACAATCTTGCGATAGTGCTTTTTTCAGAGTGGGAGTTGAGGGATTCGAACCCCCGACCCTCTGCTTGTAAGGCAGATGCTCTAAACCAACTGAGCTAAACTCCCATAATTGGAGTGCAAATATATAAAGAAAAATTAAAACAACAAGTTTAATTATTTTTTAACTCTTCTATTTTAAGAAGCACGTCGTCTAAACCTTCTTTAAACTTCTCAAAATCTTCTTTGTACAAAAAGATTTTATGTTTTTGATAGTTGTCCGCACCATCCTCACCAAAGGATTTTTTACTTTCTGTTAACGTAATATATAAGTCATTTCCTTTGGTCGCTTTGATGTCAAAGAAATAGGTTCTTTTACCGGCTCTTACAACTTTTGAATAAATTTCATTCTGATCGCTCATAAGTTCAATATTGAAAGGGTTAAATTTTGCATATTTTTTTCTAATCTCAAAGTTTAATTCGCTAAATTTTTTTTACTCACCACATTATTAGATATTTGTCATGTATGAACTATCATTTTTACATGTTCATTTTTGTTGTAGGTTTCCTTTTTGGTTGTAGGAATGTCCCTAAAGCAAATAGCAAGAATCCAGGGAACCGGATTTCACCAAAAGACACCATTCTTTTTTTAGCGGTGAGAGATTCATCGTTCGTTAAAGTGACCGAGAAGGACACAGTCGGCTACGCCATTGATTTTCTTAATCGATTTTCAGAAGAAGCTGGTGTGCCTTACAGGCTGATTCTATGTTCAAACGAAAAGGAAATTACTGATAAGTTTGAGCGAGGTTTGGGTAACCTCTATCTTTCCAAATCCTTGCATGATTCTTTGGTAATTACAGACGGCAAATTACAATCCTATGCTATCGTACAACGCAATGTAGCTGTGAACTCAAAAGAATTGGTGTCCGTGCTTTGTGAATCCCATTCGCATGTTAATAAGATGCCAGCTGTTTTTCTAAATGAATTTAAATCAAAGATCAATAACTTACCTGATAATCGAATGATTGTTCAGTCAAAATTCAGGGTTCATTCAACGGACAGTTTATTCTTAACTAAATTAGATCTATATATTCGAAGTGTTGAATATCGTGCAGATATTGCTTTTTTAAAAAACTTTTATTTTGGCGTTAGTCTTCCTATTAACATGAAAAGGTATTTAGTACCACGTTTTAAAAATGGTGTTTTGTCCCCTTTTGATAATTTATTTAAAGCCGCTGCAGAAAAATACGGCTGGGACTGGAAATTACTTGCAGCGATATCTTTCAAAGAATCTAGATTTAACCCAAGCGCATTAGGTGGCGGAGGTGCATTTGGATTAATGCAGTTCATGCCAACTGTAGGTCGTAAATACGGTGTTTCAATTACTTCTACCCCTCAACAGCAGATAAATGCTGGAATGAAGCTTTTATACAACGCGTATATGTCATGGTCTAGTATCCCGAGTAACGAACAACGAATTAAGTTTACACTAGCCTCTTACAATGCAGGAAAAGCCCATATTGATGATGCGCAACGCTTGGCTAAAAAGCATGGATTAAACCCACTAGTGTGGGATGGCAATGTTCAGTTGATGGTAAATAATCTCTCTCTCGCTAAGTATTACAATGACGAAGTGGTTCGTTTTGGCGCCTATCATGGCAAGGCGGATCGGTATGCAAATTTGGTATATCAAATCTACTTAAGCTGGAAAGTTCAGTAGTTCAATATGATTTATCTCATTCAAGGACCGACAGCATCTGGTAAAACAAGTTTAGCAATTCAAGTCGCTAAGCACTTTAATACGGAGATTATTTCCGCGGATTCAAGACAATTTTATAAAGGAATGAATATTGGTTCTGCTAAACCACGTGAAGAAGAATTAGCTCAAGTTCCACATCATTTCATTGATAATCGAACCCTTGAACATCCAATGAATGTGGCTGAGTTTGAAACCGAAGCACGAGTGATATTAAATCAATTAATTAGGCAAAACGGAACTGCAGTGATTACGGGTGGATCCGCACAATTTATCGACGCGTTGCTTTATGGTATAGACCCAATTCCTGTTTTTCCTGAAATTCAAGAAACGCTCAATTTTGAACTAGAAACTCAGGGAATTGGATTTCTTCAAACCAAATTAAAAGCACTTGATTTCAATGCATACAACGTAATTGATACACAAAATTCAAGACGAGTAATTAGGGCACTTGAAGTTATGATTGGAACCGGGAATTCCATCTTGTTTTATCAACAAAAAAAACGCATTCCTCGCTATCCATTTCTCCGTTTCTATGTTCAATGGGAAAGAGCAGACCTATACACAAGAATTAATATGCGAGTGGACCAAATGATTCTAGAAGGACTGGAGTCGGAGGTTACTGCGTTACGTGATTCAAAATACCAAACGGTTTTAAATACTGTTGGATATAAAGAATGGGAAATGTTTTTCAATGGGATGGAATCTAAAGAAGCTGTGATAGAAAAAATCAAGCAAAATTCACGCAATTACGCAAAACGCCAGTTGACATGGATGAATCAATACGAGGATTTGACCGCGTTAAATCCATACTCCGAATGTTCCCTCTTAAATCAATTGTTAACATTTGTGAACACAAGCAACGGGAACAGATAAAGACGTGTAGGTGACTTGGCGAGGTTAAAAAAATGTTAATGAACCCCGCTATTAAAAATTTTAATCGATTTTTACGCTTATAAAACTCACGCATTATGAATATGAAACGTATCTTAACACTAACTGTATCGCTTGTTTTATTAGCTCAAGTTACTTTTTCTCAAAAGATTAGAATTAAAGTTGCCGGTCAGAAAGATACTACCGTTCATCTCATTAAGTATTTCGGTAAAGGACTCTATTATGCGGATACCGCGCAACTAAAAAATGGTGAAGTTATTTTTAACGGATCAAAACAAAAACCCGGTATTCTAGGCTTACTCTTGCCAGGTCAACAATATTTTGAGTTTATCTACAATAACGAAGAGCTGTGGTTAGAAACTGCAGGGTCAAATGGGGCGGAATTCACAAAAAATCTAGTTGTTAAGAAATCCGAAGAGAACAAGGTGTTCATTCCTTATGTTAATTATATCACCGAGAAGAAAACCGCCGCTGGAAAAATGGGTGAGGAACGTGCACAATATAAATCTGGTGATAAAGAATTCAAGGAGCTTGGCGATAAAATTGATGCAATAAACAAAGAGGTTTTGGCTTACCAAAAGAATTTAATGACCTCAAATCCGAATTTATTGGTTTCTAAAATTATCAAAATGTCTATTGATGTAGAAATCCCGGATGCACCTAAAGATGATAAAGGTAGAATTACGGACTCAAACTTTCAATTCAATTACTTTAGAGCGCACTATTGGGATAATGTCGATTTACTGGATGAACGCTTAGTAAATAACCCAATCTTTCACAATAAATTAGAATACTTCTTTAGTAAGAATATGATGATCCAGCATTGGGATACCGTTATTTATCATGCATTTCAGTTTTGCGATCGCTTAAATCCTAAATCAAGAACCTTCGAATATTGCGTAGGATGGATCACGCAAACTTTTGGAAAAAGCCAGCAAATGGGTATGGATAAAGTATATTACCACATGCTCGATCGATATTACTGTTCAAAAAATGCCGAAGGTAAACACCCATCGTTCTGGGTTGATGAGTCCAAGTATGAGGAATTATGCAAAGATCTCGATGTTAAAATGGGGATTTGCATAGGTGAAATCGCTCCCAAGTTGATTTTGAAAGATACTTCGGATACAAAATGGGTGAATCTACATGAATTAAAAGCTGAATATACGATTCTTTATTTTTGGGATCCCGAATGCGGGCATTGTAAAACCATTACTCCGAAACTAGCAAAACTCTACAAAGAGAAAATGAAGGCGAGAAACGTTGAGGTATATTCTGTCGGTAAAGCCATCGGAAAAGATTTTGAATCTTGGAAGAAATTTATTCGGGACAATAAATTGGATTTCATCAATGTAGCTGTTACAGAAAATCTTTACAAAATAGCAAAAGAGAAACCGGAATCCTTGGTTCCTATTTATCCTGGCGAACAAGGAAAGCCAACAACACTTGAGTCTTTGAATTATCAGGCAACATATGATATTTATTCGACGCCAAAGGTGTTTATCCTTGATAAAGACAAAAAAATCATTGCGAAATCGCTTTCTATGTCGCAAATTGAAGACCTTTTGGATAACCTTCAAAACAAGAAGGATGCACCGAAAATCATGGAGCAAGATGCTAAGGAGGACGCTCAAATGCAGAAAAAGGAGTAATTTTAGCAGATGTTAAATGAACTGAATCAGTTAAAAGCACTTTTAGGCTCTCCCAATCGATTTATTGTACTTGCACATAAATCTCCGGATGGTGATGCGGTTGGAAGTGCTGCTGGATTCTATAAATTTCTTTTGAATTTATCCTTTAAGGCTCGCGTAGTTTTACCTGATTTGCCTTCTGATACGCTTTTGCCTTTTATGGCGGATACGGATTGTGTTTATTATAGCGAACATCCGGATGAAGTAAGGGCACTTTTTGAAGAATCTACCGTGCTGATTTGCTTAGACTTTAACGCACCAAGTAGGGTAGGTGACTTGCATGCTTTGATTGAAGGGTTTTCAGGCGTTAAGGTAATGATAGACCATCATCCAGAGCCGGAACCGTTTGCTGATCTCATGATTTCTGATGTCACTAATTCTTCAACCTGTCAGTTGATATATGAGTGCATAGAACACATGGGCTTAACCCATGCTATTGATCAACACGTGGCTCGTGCATTATACTTGGGTATTATGACGGATACGGGGTCCTTTCGTTTTCCATCGGTTAACGCCAAAACCCATCACATACTTGCCGAATTAATTGGTACAGGAATAGCGCATTGGCAGATTCATCAAGACGTTTATGATAACAATCGAATAGATCAATTGCAGTTACGTGGTTATGCGATCAGTGAGAAATTGGTTTTGCTAAACAAAGATAAAAACCCAATACCCGCAGGATATATATCCCTCACCAAGGAGGAACTTTCACGGTTCAATTATAAGACAGGAGACACCGAGGGCTTAGTTAATGTCATTCTTTCGTTAGAAGGGATTAAAGTTGGGGTTTTAATACAGGAAAAAACTGACGGTATCAAAATGTCTTTTCGTTCAAAAGATGGGGTTTTCGTGAATGAACTCGCTAAGCAACATTTTAATGGGGGAGGACACAAATATGCCGCAGGTGGAATTAGTTATGATTCAATGGAAGTAACTCTTTCCAGGCTATTAAGTTTAATGGAATTACAATTCAAAACAACATGAAACTAATTGCCTTTTTTTCTGTTCTTGCCCTAGTAGCGTGTAATCAAACTAAAAAACAAGCCACTAAAAATCCAGCAGATTGGTCAAAAGACCATTCGGTTTCTTACCATAAAGAAATCAATGAACGGGAACAGATTACCATTGGCCTTTATTTAGATCATCACAAAGAGTTGAAAGTTCAAACCACTTCAACAGGCTTGAGGTATGCGATTATTAAAGAGAATCCTAAAGGAGAACAAGGGGGAGTTGGAAAAACTGCGTCGGTTATTCTGAAGATTTCTTTGTTAGATGGCACTCCGTGTTACACAACAGATGATGACGTATATGACGAGATTCCAATAGATCGGAATGATAAAGAATCCGGGTTAAACGAAGCGCTGAAGTTGATGCGGGAAGGGGAATCTGCAAAATTGATTTTACCGAATCACTTAGCGCATGGTCTTGTTGGAGATTTGGGACAAATACCGCCCTTGGCGATCTTATTGGTTGATGTTGAATTAGTCGAATTACAATGAATAAAATATTACTCTTAGTCCTTAGTGTTTTTTTGGCGGTGTCGTGTAACTCAAACCAGAGGAAGCCACTTGATGCAAGCGATAAAAAACCTAAAACAGTCAATACTCCGAAACAAAGAAATACGAAAATACCATCGGATAATTCTTTGAAGGATTTTGATAAAGGCAGCATCACTAAAACCAAGATCTTTGAGGATGGTGTTACGGTGAAGTGGTTCTTCGAATCGTTCAAACAGAACCCAACATTAACTGATGGTGAGGTTTGTTTAATTAATTACAGAATTTCCTTACCGGACGGAAAGATTTTTGACGGAAATAATCGCCTCGATTTGCCTTTTATTCCATTTATGGTTGGTTATAATATGCAATTCAAGGGTTGGGATCTCGCGTTAAAACATTTAAAAGTGGGGGATTTTGCTAAAATAGAGATTCCTTCAGAATTGGCTTATGGCTCGAAAGGGTTCAGCAATATTGTTCCCGCTAACAGTCCGATTTGGCTTTATGTTAAAGTGGTGGCAAAGGTTTCGCCTGAATATAACCAAGGGGGCATTAAAACGTGGACGTTTGATAAAGGTATCGCAGGAAAGCTTGATAATTCTGAAGATAAAGAGGTGTATTATCATGCCATTGCGAGCTCCAAAAATAAATCAGAAGTTCAGAATTCATACAAACGAAACCTCCCTCTTCGGTATGCAATCGGACAAAAAAATGTGGTTCCAGGCTTAAGAAAGGTGCTAAAAAATGCTAAAAAAGGCCAGAAAATATTTGTCCTTTTGAATTCGGAACAAGCCTACGGCAAAAGGGGTTACGGTAAATTGGTTCAGCCGAATGAATCCCTGTTTTACAACCTAAGCATTACCGAAATCAAGGAATTTTAGTCATTTTCCTTATATTTGTAAGGAATGCAGAAATTAAGCATAAAAATATTTCTTGGGCTAATCAGTTTATTGAGTTCAATTTCAATCATTGCCCAACCTTCTATCGATACGTTGGATACTCCACAAGGAAAATTAGTCCTTCATCAAGATCAAACATGGAGTATTGCTTCAGACCCAAACTTTGATGGTGTATTAAACAAACGAATTCATTCAATTGTCTCCTCTTACAATACCCCCTTAAAGCAAGCATGGATTAATGATGTGGTTTACACCGGTAAAGGCAATAATTTGTCTTTAATGCAAGATACGATTTGGCTCTGTTTGAACGAAGCGGCAACAGATGGCACTATGGATTTTTGTTTCCCGATGAGAAAAATTACCGTGAATTCACGGTATGGTCCTCGAAGTGGAAGATATCACAATGGGATTGACTTGGCTCTAAAAGTAGGGGATACCATATTCTCTATGTTCTCGGGGAAGGTTCGCTATGCAAAATATAACGACGGAGGATTTGGCAATTTGGTAATTATGAGGCATTACAATGGACTTGAGACGTTTTATGCCCATCTCAGTAAATTTCTAGTTGCGCCAAATCAAGAGGTTAAAGTAGGGGACCCGATAGCCTTAGGAGGGAATACCGGCAGGTCCACCGGACCGCACCTGCACATGGAAGTGCGTTTTTACGATGGGGCAATTAACCCAGAAGAAATCATTGATTTTGATAAAAAAACGCTCAAAAAAGAAAACTTGTTTCTTCATCGAGCCTTGTTTCGTCCCGGAGCTAAACCTTCAGAACAAATTGAAGTGCTTTCATCGGAACAATTGGCGCTTCAGAATAACACCCCTGCAAATTCGACGGTGGTTGAACAGGTTGCTGTTGTTGCAGCTCCAATAGTTAAACCTGTTGTAAAAACCGCTCAAAAGAAATATTATCAGATAAAATCTGGCGATACATTAACTCGAATCGCTGCGAAATATAGTACCACTGTATCTAACTTGTGTAAACTTAATGGCATCAGTCCGAGCAGCACCTTGGTGATTGGTAAAAATTTAAGGGTAAAATAATATGAAAGTCTTTTATGCTGTTTTGATTTCGCTAGCCATGTTAAGTTGTTCGGCGTATAATGACGTGTTAAAAGGGGATGACTTCCCAACGAAGTTTAAACTTGCAAACGAACTTCATGAAGAGGGTGATTACGATAAATGCATTGTTTTGTATGAACAAGTGTATCAACATGCCCCTAAATCAGCGGAAGGCGAATTTTCGTATTTCAATATGGCGAAAAGTTATTATGAGGATAAAGATTATTACATGGCGGGTTATTTCTTCGGGTCATTTGTGCAACGATACCCATACAGCTTAAGAAGTGAGGAGTCGTTCTTTCTTACTGCAATGTGCAGCGTTCAGAATTCTCCAAAGTGGTCTCTTGATCAAACTGAAACCTATGCGGCATTAAATGCAGTTCAAGCGTTTATTGATAAATACCCAAATTCGCCATTAGTGGATTCATGCAATAGCATCGTTGATGTATTATCCTATAAATTAGAGTTTAAAGACTTTAATAAAGTTCTCCAATATAGTAAAACGGAAAATTTCAAAGCAGCACTCGCTTTTGCAGATATCTTCAACGGGAAATACCCTTTATCCATCCATGATGAAGAAGTTCAATTTCTTGCCGTGAAAAATGGATATTATTTAACGATTAATAGCATTGAGAGTAAAAAAAAGGAACGAGTTGAGGAAACTATAACAAGATATCGTAACTTTGTATCTGAATACCCAAATTCTGAGTATTTAAACGAGTTAAAGGTTTTGCTCAAGCCTTGGCAAAATGATTATGAATTTTAATTAATATCCATGCAATACAAAAACGTCAACGCAGAAAAAACA
>Ga0315903_10003485_pt1 | contig 21798 bp, 17 predicted proteins | sample LakEriMetagenome_7_FD_203524 | JGI IMG/M metagenome (GOLD analysis project Ga0315903, IMG submission 203524) | Freshwater fungal communities from buoy surface, Lake Erie, Ohio, United States - Buoy 2 MA119 | ecosystem: Environmental > Aquatic > Freshwater > Lake | place: USA: Lake Erie, Ohio... | reverse complement strand
TCGCCGGTCGCCGCTGGCGGACAGGGGCGGAGTTCGTGTCGGTCGAGCACGCGGCCGTCGGTGGAAACGGTCAGCCGGACCAGCGGCACGCCGAGGGAGTGGGGGACGAGCTCGTAGCCCGGCGGCGGCTCCACGCCGCTGCCGCTCGCCCAGCGGACCTCCCCGCGGTCGCTGGTGCGCGACGTCATCGTGACGTCGTCCACGGTGTGCTCCAGCGTGGCGTTGCCCGCCTCGTCAACTGCCACGACCGTCCACGTCTTCGTCGAGTCGGTCATCGTCTCGACCGTCTGCGTGACGCCGTTCATGGTGGTCTCCGTCAGCGCCCGGTGCTCGACCCGCGTCGGCAGCGATTCGCCTGTCACGAACCGGTATCGCAGCAGCACCGTTTCGGGGGCGTCGTCGGCGTGAGCGGCCACCGCCACGAGGACCGCCATCCCCGCGAGCACGAGCCGCCATGGAGCGTCGGTCACGCATCACCTCGTGACGTCGCCTCGGCGGCCCGGAGGCCGCCTCCCCAGGCGAGCTTTTCCCGGAGCGTGCGGTAGTAGCCGTGCCTTCCGGTCTCCACGAGCGTGAATCGAGGCAGTGCCCGCCTGATTCGGATCCGGTCTCCCGGGGTGACGGCGGCGACGACGCGGCCATCGACCACGCAGGCCGATCCCGGGTTCGGGCTGGGCACCACGATCTCATAGGCGCGGGCCGCCGAATCGACCACGGGCCGATTCGTCAGCGTGTGGGGATTGAGGGGTGTGAACACGAACGCGTCGAGGTCTTTGCGGACGATCGGGCCACCGGCCGAGAGGTTGTAGGCCGTCGAGCCGACCGGTGTCGAGACGATCAGGCCGTCGGCCCGATAGGTGGTCGCAGGCTCGCCATCGATGTCGAGCCGGATCTCGATCATCGAGAATGGGGGGCCCGCGAGGAGCGACGTCTCGTTGAGACCGAGTTCGCGGTGCACCACGGCGTCGCCCCGCAGGACCTCCGTCTCGAACATCAGGTGATCCACCAGCCGGAAGCGGCCGGCGACGATCTCCGCGAGCGCGTCCGCCGCCACCTCCTGCGGCACGTCGGCGAGGAACCCGAGGCGGCCGAGGTTCACGCCGAGGGCCGGCACCTGTTCGTAGCCCATCCAGCGGGCGGCTCGCAGGATCGACCCGTCGCCGCCGAGCACCACCACCAGATCGGCACCGTCGGGACGCCCCGCGGGCTCTGCGTCGGCGGCCAACAGCGACCGGACGTCGTGCCCGGACCGCGTCAGCAGCGCAGCGAGGCGGTCGGCCTCGGCGACCACGTGCGGCAGGCCGCCCGAGCCCACGATCACCACCCGCAGCCGCCGTGCGGCGACGCCGGGCTTGAGTCCCGACCCTGACGTCATGAGGAGCTCCGCAAGGTCAACGGTCCGCCGAGGCGTGCCCCACCACGGCGGTCGAGAGCGGGGCGCGTCCGGCGAGCCTGCGGCAGGTGGCCGCGATGCCCGCGGCGTCCAGCCCGAGTTCGGCGAGCAACTCGGCCCGTTCGCCGTGCTCGACGAAGCGGTCGGGCAGGCCGAGGCGGACGAGCGGCCCGTGGTGGATGCCGGCGTCGTTCACCGCCTCGAGGACGCCACTGCCGAAGCCGGTCTGCAGGGCGTTCTCCTCGACGGTCACCGTCCACGGCGCCGCCTCGATCCGCTCCACGATGGCGGGGTCGAGTGGCTTCACGAACCGGGCGTTGACGACGGCGATCTCGAGGCCCTCGCGCCGCAGTTCGGCGGCCGCCTTGAGCGCCTCGCCGAGGAGCGTGCCGCAGGCGACCACGAGCCCGTCGGCACCCTCCGCCAGCGTCTCGGAGCGGCCCAGTTCGATCGCCGCGCGGGTGCCGTCGTGCCGCTCCACCACGGCCTTCGGGTAGCGGATCGCCGTGGGACCGTCGTGGACCAGCGCCCACTCGACCATCGCCTCGAGGTCGTGCTCGTCGCCGGGGGCCATCACCGCGATGCCGGGAAACAGCCGCATGTAGCCGAGGTCGAAGGCGCCGTGGTGCGTGGGACCGTCGGGCCCGGTGAGCCCGGCCCGGTCCATCATGAACACCACCGGCAGGTTCTGGAGGCAGACCTCCTGGAAGACCTGGTCGAACGACCGCTGCAGGAAGGTGCTGTAGATGTCGACGATCGGCCGGCAGCCGGCCTTGGCCTGGCCGGCTGCGAAGGCCACGGCGTGCGACTCGCAGATGCCGACGTCGAAGAACCTGTCTGGAAAGGCCTCCCGCACGGGCTCGAGCTTGTTGCCCTGGCACATCGCCGCGGTCATCACCGTGACCCGCGGGTCGCGGCGGAGCGCGGCGGCGATCGAGGCCGAGGCCACGTCGGTGTAGGCGCGAGACGACGACTTCTTGATCGAGACGATGCAGTCGTCGTCGTCACACTCGAATGGAGCGGGAGTGTGGAAGAAGACCGGATCGGCCTCGGCCGGCTTGAACCCGTGGCCCTTCTCGGTGAGGACGTGGAGCAGGATCGGCCCCTCCTCGTCCTTGACGAGTTCGAGATAGCGGACGAGGTTCGGGAGCGAGTGTCCTTCGACGGGGCCGAAGTACCGGACGCCGAGAGCCTCGAACAGCGCGCCGCCGTGGAGCGTGGTCTTGATCGAGTCCTTGACGTTCACCAGCATGCGCTCGACCGACTCGCCCACCATGGGCATGCCCTTGATGAACTCCCCGGTGTGGTGCTTGATGCCGCGGTACCACGGGTTGGTGCGGATCGTGTCGAGATACTCAGCCAGCGCGCCCACCCGCGGGCAGATCGACATCCGGTTGTCGTTGAGGATGATCAGGAGCCGCTTTTTGAGGAACCCGGCGTTGTTGAGGGCCTCGAAGACGATCCCCGACGGAAGGGCGCCGTCGCCGATCACGGCCACCGAGTGCCGGTCGGCGGCGCCGCGAAGGTCGTCGCCGCTGGCGAGCCCGAGCGCCGTGGACACGCTGCAGCCGGCATGGCCGGTCATGAACAGGTCGTACGGACTCTCGTCGGGGTTCGGATAGCCCATCAGGCCGCCCCGCGTGCGGATCGTGCCGAAGCGGGCGAAGCGGCCCGTGATCAGCTTGTGGGGATAAATCTGATGCCCCGTGTCCCAGATCAGCCGATCACGGCTGAAGTCGAACACGCGATGCAGGGCGAGGCAGAGTTCGACCACTCCCAGGTTGGAGGCGAAGTGTGCGGTGCGGGTGGCCGCCACCTCGCACAGTGCCCGACGCATCTCGACGGCCAGCTGCTCGAGCTGCGGCATCGAAAGCCCCTGCAGGTCGCGGGGCGAGAGAATGCTGGGGAGAAGTGCTGACATGATGTCGGGGGCTCCGTGCGAACCGGTGGATCCGGAATGTCAATGATCGCGGGCGACGATCCAGTGGGCGAGGGCGGCGAGTTGGGAGGCCGCCTCGCCGAGGGGCTCGACGGCGGAAGCCGCCTCGACGGCCAGGCGGTGCGCCCGTTCGCGGGCGGCGGACAGCCCGGCGACGGTCGGGTAGGTGAGCTTGCCGCGTGCGGCATCCTTGCCCACGCGCTTGCCCATGGCGGCCTCGTCTCCCTCAGCGTCGAGCAGGTCGTCGGCGATCTGGAATGCCAGCCCGAAGGCGCGTCCGAAGGAGGCGAGCGCCTCGAGGCGGCGGTCGTCGGCGCCGACGGCGAGGCCACCGAGTTCGAGGGATGCCAGGAACAGGGCCCCGGTCTTGCGGCGGTTGATGCGGTCCATCCACGCCACCTGCTCGGCGGCCGACTGTGGTGGCTCGCCGAGCCAGCCGCGCTCGGCGGCCAGATCGTCCACCTGGCCGCCGACGAGCGCGGCGGAGCCGGCCGCCGCGGCGAGCACCGCGCACGCCCTGGCGGCCGCGTCCGACGGCATGTCACGGGCGAGGATCTGAAAGGCGAGCGGCTGGAGGGCATCGCCGCAGAGGATGGCCGTGGCTTCGTCGAAGGCCCGATGGCACGTGGGCCTGCCGCGGCGGAGGTCGTCGTCGTCCATGGCCGGGAGGTCGTCGTGCACGAGCGAGTAGGCATGGATCAGTTCGACGGCCACCGCCGCCGGGACCGCGGCCTCCCAGCGCTGCCGGAGGTCGAGATGGGCCGGGCCAGTGGCCTGCGCCGCCCAGATGGCAAGTGCGGGCCGGAGCCGCTTGCCGGGGGCGAGCACGGCATACCGCATGGCCTCCGCAAGCCGCACCGGCGTCTCGCCGTCGAGCCGGAGCGACGCGTCAAGATGTGGCTCGACGAACGCACGGACCGCGTCGAGCGATTGGTGGACCGCTTGGGGCGCGATGGTCGCGGTCGGGGAGTCGCTGGCGGTCACCGGGCAGCTCGCCATGCCTGGCCTGCGGGTGGTGAGGGGGCTGAACGGACGGCCCGATGCCACTCGCAATGTGCCTTTCACCCGGGAAAAGTCTAGCCGCCCCCACCCCCATCGTCCATTCCCGGCAGCGTCCGCGTCCGCTGCCGGCGGCCGGCCGATCGCGGCGTCGCGGGCTGGGAACCCTCGTCGGGTGGCGGGCTCTCGGCGGGGGCGAGCACGGGCCGCCCCTGCTCGTCGACGCGGACGAGCGTGCTCACCGTGGCCTCGGCAACGGCGAGTTCCTCGTGAAGCCGGCGGAGCAGGGCCACGCCACGCTCGTAGGCGGCGATCGATTCCGACAGGCCGAGGCTGCCCGACTCCAGCCGCGACACGAGGTCGCCGAGTTCCGCGAGCGCGACTTCAAAGGAGGGGGGCTGCGGCGAGTTTGCGGCGTCACTGTCCGATGGCATCGTTCGACATCCTTTCCACGCGTTCCACGCGGCTCCACAGCCGCCCGTCTGCAAGTTGCGTCACCAGCGAGTCTCCAGGTTCGACGCCCGCGATGCCGTGAAGCGCCGTCGCCCCGCCCGCCAGCGAGGTTAGCGACCAGCCCCGTGCGAGCAGACGCAAGGGACTCCCAGCCTCCAGCCGCGCCACCGCCGCCGCGACTCGTTCGCCGGCTCGGCGGACGGCAGACTCCGTGAGCCGGCGGAGACGGAGTGCGTGGCGGTCGATCGCGTCACGCCGGTCGCGGACGAGGATTCCCGGATCGCGAAACACGCGGGATCGGCCGGTGGCGGTGAGCCGCTCCCTGGCGGCGTCGAGCCGTCGCTGCAGGCCCGTCTGCAGCCGCTGGCCGAGGCCTGCCACCGCTGCCGCCACCTGGCGGGCGTCGGGCACGACCTTCACCGCCGCGTCGGTGGGCGTGAGGGCGCGGACATCCGCCGCCAGATCGCAGAGCGTGACGTCGATCTCATGGCCGACGCCGGATACGACGGGAATCGGCGAGGCCGCCACGGCGCGGACGAGCACCTCCTCGTTGAACGACCAGAGGTCCTCGAGGCTGCCACCGCCCCGCACCAACGCGATCACGTCGACGGCGGGCCTGATCCGCGCCGCGACCGCAAGCGCCGCGGCCACCTCCTCGGCGGCGCCCGCCCCCTGCACGCGGGACGGGATCAGGATGACCTCGCTGGCCCGCCAGCGGGCCAGCAGCGTCTCGAGGAAGTCGGCGACCGCGGCGCCGGTCGGGCTGGTCACCAGGGCGATCCGCCGCGGAAACGCCGGCAGCGGCCGCTTCCGCGCCGCGGCGAAGGCGCCCTCGGCCTCGAGTGCCGCATGGAGCCGCCGCAGCTGCGCCTCGAGGGTCCCGGTGCCGACCGCATGAAGGCGGTCGATCGTGAGCTGGTAGGTGCCGCGTGGCGGGTACACCTCGAGCCGTCCGTGGCAGACCACGGCGAGCCCGTCGGTGGGCTCGATCGCCAGCGACTGCATGGTGCCCCGCCAGATCACGGCCCGGAGCACGGCCGACTCGTCCTTCAGCGAGAGGTAGGCGTGTCCGCTCGCCGCCCGGGTGAGATTGCTCACCTCGCCCGCCACCCAGACGTCGGCGAACCGCGTCTCGAGCTGCTCCTTGACGCGTGCCGTCAGCTCCGACACGCTCTGGGCGTCGTCCGGAGGGCTACGGCTGTCGGCGGCGGCGCGGGTGGCCATGGGCCGCAGTGTAGCAATCGAGCCCTGCGGCTTCTGCCGCGGGTCGGAGGTCGAGCATGTCTTCAACGTCGGTGCCGTCGGTCGCGAGCTCCGCCCCGGGCGCGTCCGCGCCACGAGGGGCGCTGCTCGTCGTGTTCCTGACGGTGTTCATCGACCTGCTGGGTTTCGGGATCGTCCTTCCCGTGATGCCCCGGCAGGCCGAACCCTACCTCCGGGCCCTGGGCTGCTCGCCGATCGCCACCGGCGCCGTGATCGGCGTGCTGTTCTCACTGTTCTCGCTGATGCAGTTTCTGTTCAGCCCGGTGTGGGGCCGGCTCTCCGACCGGGTCGGCCGTCGCCCGCTGCTGATCCTCAGCCTCTTCGGCTCGGTCGTCTGCTATGCGCTCTATGGCTTCGCGGTGACGGTGCCGACCGATCCGGTGCCGTCCCGCGAGGCCGCGGCGCTGGCGATCGGATTGATGCTGCTGTCGAGGATCGGGGCGGGGATCGCGGGTGCCAGTGTCGGCACCGCCGCCGCGGTGATCGCCGACTGCACCACGCCCGAGAATCGCGCCCGCGGCATGGCCCTGATCGGCATCGCCTTCGGCGGTGGCTTCACGCTGGGCCCGCTGATCGCCTACTTCGGGCTGGCGATCTTTCGGCGGCAGCCGTGGGGCGTCGGGGCGATCGCCTCGGTGCTGTCGCTGGTGGCGCTGCTGATCGCGGTGTTCGTCTTCAAGGAGACGCGGCCCGCGGGCCGCGTGCCGCCACGAACGCGGTCGGGCCTGGGGCGGATGGCGGCCGTGCTCCGGATGCCCGCGATCGGCCCCCTGGTGCTCATCTACTTCCTGTCGATCGTGGCGTTTGCGAACTTCGAGGCGACGCTGGCACGGCTCACCGAGGCCGCCTTCGGCATGAGCGACGACGACAACTTTCTGGTGTTCGCCTTCATCGGGCTGATGCTGCTGCTGGCGGGCGGCGCCTATCGACCGCTGGCGAAGCGGCTGCCCGAAACCAGGCTGCTCACCGCCGGCGTCGCGCTGATGGCGCTGGGGCTGGCCGCCGTCGGCGGGGTGGCCTGGCTGGTGTACCGCGATCCGGCTGCGGGCGGGACCGGAGCGGCGAAGAGCGTCTTCTACGCCGCGTCGGCGCTCGCCGTGGCGGGATTCGCCTGCGTCAACCCGTCGGTGTCGGCGCTCATTTCACGGCAGGCCGATCCCAGCCGGCAGGGCGAGGTGCTGGGCGTCAACCAGTCGTTCGCGTCGCTGGCGCGAATCGTGGGACCGTTTCTCGGATCGTTCCTCTACGGGCTCCATCCCTCCCATGCGCTGCCCTTCGCGGCCGCCGTGGGGTTGCTCGCGGCCGTGACCGCGGTGGCGCCGCGGCTTGGACCGGCCGGGGAGCAGCCGTGATGACGAGCATCGCGCCGGACGGCGTGGGCGTGCTGGTGGTGGGCCACGGCACGGCCGACCCCGTGGGTGCCGGCGAGTGCCGGCAGGTGGCGGCCGCCGTGGCGGGGCTGCTCCCGGGAGTCGCCGTGGAACTGGGATTCTTGGAGGTGATCGCGCCGACGATCGACGACGCGATGACGAGACTTGTCGCCCGCGGTTGCCACGGCGTGGTGGCTGCGCCGCTCCTGCTGTTTGCGGCCGGGCACGCCCTGCACGACGTGCCGGAGGCGGTGGCCGTGGCGGCGGCAGCCCGCGGCGTGGAAGTCTGGCAGTCGGCCCCGTTCGGCACGATCGACGAGATCGTGCAGGCCGCGGTGCGCCGGCGGCAGGAGGCCGTCGCCGGGCGAGGTCCGGTGTCACCGGACGAGACGGTGGTCGTGGTCGTGGGCCGCGGATCGAGCGATCCGACGGCGCTCGACCAGCTTCGTGGACTCACCGAGGCGATTCGCCGGCAGGAAGTGTCGGCGTCGGCCGGCAGGATCGAATACGGCTTCGTGGCCGCCGCCCGGCCGCGGCTCGACGACGCGCTCGCGACCGCCTGCGACCCGCCGGCCGGGTCGGTCCGTAGGATCATTGTGCATCCGCACCTGCTGTTCCGCGGGCACGTGGAGGATCAGGTGACCGACGCGGTGGAGGCGGCACGGAGCCGGCGGCCCGACATCGACTGGGTGCTGGTTCCCCGGCTCGGGGCCGATCCGCTCGTGGCCCGGGCGCTGGTGCGTCGCGTCACGGAGGTGATGGACGGGTCGAGTCCGGCTCGCCAAGGTGGTGCAAAATCGTCACAATGACGGGGCTTCGGCTGGTGCGTGGGCGGATGGCCGCCACGGCCTGCAGCCATCGACACGGAGGAGATCGCGCGTGAACGGACTGAAATGGATCGGTGGGCTCGTGGCGGGGATCCTGTTCGCGCGGGCCGCCGAGGCGCAGGTTCTTCCCCCGGTTCCGCAGCCCCCGCCGGCGATCATCGCGCCGGCCGAGGCCCCGGCCGCGGCGCGATCGCCGGCGGCGACCCAGCCAGCCGCACCCCCTGCCGGCACCGCACCCGGGACGAACGATCGCTACATCGCCGTCGCGGTCCGCAAGCAGCTCGAGAAGGAGCATTACCTCAAGCAGCCGATCAACGACGAGATCGCCCGCCGGTGGTTCACCTCCTTCCTCGAGTCGCTCGATCCGTGGAAGCTGTACTTCCTGCAGAGCGACGTCGATGCCTTCGCCCAGAGGCGGGAGTCGCTCGACGACCTCGTCAAGCGGGGCGACGTGCAGTTCGCCTACGAGGTGCTCGATCGTTTTCTGCAGCGGGTCGATCAGCGGTTGCCGCTGATCGAGCGGCTGGTCAAGGAGCCGCACGACTTCACCGCCCCCGAAACGATCGTCACCGACCGTGACGAGACGAAGTGGGCCAAGACCGAGGCCGAGGCCGAGGACCTGTGGCGGCGGCGGATCAAATACGACCTGCTCGTGCAGAAGATGGAGAAGACGCCGTCGGAAGAGGCGCAGGAGAAGCTCCTCCGCCGCTACCGCAGCCTCGCGAAGCGGTGGCACCAGATGACGGCCGACGAGCTGCTCGAGACGTATCTCACGACGCTGACGAGCAGTTTCGACCCGCACACGAGCTACATGTCGCCCGGCACCCAGGAGAACTTCGAGATCCAGATGAAGCTGCAGCTCGACGGAATCGGGGCGCAGCTGAAGAGCGAAGACGGCTACACGACGATCGTGGAGCTGACGCCCGGCGGCGCGGCGGACCGTGACGGCCGGCTGAAGGCGAAGGATCGCGTGGTCGGCGTGGGGCAGGGGCAGGGGCAGGACGGTGAGATCGTCGACGTCGTCGACATGAACCTCAACGAAGTCGTGAAGATGATCCGTGGCAAGCGGGGCACCGTCGTCCGGCTCAAGGTGATTCCGGTCGGCGAGACGGCTCCGAAGGTGTACGACATCACGCGGGCCAAGATCGAGCTCAAGGACGCGGAGGCCCGCGGCGAGGTGATCGAGCACGGCACGAAGCCCGACGGCAAGCCGTATCGGATCGGCGTGATCAACCTGCCGAGCTTCTACCTCGACATGGCCGGCGCCCAGCAGGGGCAGGCGGAGTTCAAGAGCAGCACCCGCGACTGCCGGCGGCTGCTCGACGACTTCCGCGGCCAGGGCGTCGACTGCGTGGTGCTCGACCTGAGGAGCAACGGCGGCGGCTCGCTTCCCGAGGCGATCAAGCTCACGGGGCTGTTCATCGACCGTGGTCCCGTGGTGCAGATCAAGGACGCCGGCCATCAGGTCAGGCCCTACGACGATCCCGAGACGGGCGTGGCGTGGGATGGCCCGCTGGTGGTGCTCACCAGCAAGTACAGCGCCAGTGCCAGCGAGATTCTCGCCGGTGCGATCCAGGACTACCGCCGCGGCCTGATCGTGGGCGACAAGTCGACCCATGGAAAGGGAACCGTCCAGACGCTGCTTGACGTCGGGCAGACCCTCTTCAACTACGGCAACAGCCCGAAGCTCGGGGCGATCAAGGTGACCATTCAGCAGTTCTACCGCCCCTCGGGAGGCAGCACCCAGCTGGAGGGCGTGAAGAGCGACGTGGAGCTGCCCAGCATCACCACCCATCTGCCGATCGGCGAAGGCGACCTCGATCACGCCATCACGTTCGACAAGGTGCCGGCGGCCGAGTTCACCTCGACGGGACGAGTGACCGACGGGCTCGTGAGCAGGCTCCGCGAGGAGTCGGCACGACGGGTCGCCGACCAGAAGGACTTCGTGAAGGTGGCCGAGGACATCGCCCGATACGAACGGCGCAAGGGGGAGAAGACGATTTCGCTCGTGGAGAGTGAGTTCGCCACGCAGTGGAACGAGGGCAAGGCCGCCGAGGACGAGGAGGAGAAGCGTCTCGAGGAGATGGAGGGCCAGAAGAAGGAGGTCGTCCGCCGCGATTTCTACTTCGACGAGGCGATGAACGTGACCATCGACTACCTGCGGGCGTTGGCCGGCGCCACCGGGCTTGCGGACACCGCGAAGGTGATCGGGGCGTCGCCGGCCGCGACGCCCCGCACGCCCGCCGCGGTGGAACAGGCTCCGTAGGCGGATCGATCAGACCAGGCCGCCGAGGGCGGCGATCGCGTTCGGATAGGCTGCGGTGAAGCCGAGGTCGCGAACGATCAGGCCCGGGTCGACCCGCTTGTCGCCCCCGCGTGGTCGTGGAGCGGCCGGATCCCACCGCGGCTCGGGGCTTCCGCTGGCGGCAGCGAGGGAGCCATACCAATCACGGCGGCGGATGGGGTGGCCGTCGGAGACCACGTAGAGCGGGCGCGGCCCGAGGGCGTCGGCCACGAGGCAGACGGCGGTGGCGGCGTCGTCCACGTGCACGAGGTTCAGCCACGTCTCGGGGTCGGCGGCGATGGGTCGGCCGGCCCGCAGGTCGGCGATTCGCGGGAGCCGGGCCGGACCATAGAGGCCGGCGAATCGCAGCGTCGTGCCCGGTCCCGCCGGGTGCGCGGTCAGCATCCGCTCCGCCTCGACCAGGACGGCACCCGCATCCCGCGTCGGACTCGGGGGCGTCGTCTCGTCGACCACGTCGGCCTCGGCGTCTCCCCAGACGCCGGTCGAACTCGAGAGGATCATTCGCGGACCGGCGCCCGCGCCGGACACGGCGGCGACCGCGTCGAGCAGCCGCCGCAGCCCGTCCACGTGCACGTCGCGGTGGGTGGTCCCGGAGGTGCGGTCGAAGCCGACGGCCCAGAACACCGTCGCGGGCACGCCATGCGTCGCGAAGATCGCGTTCCAGCAGGCCGCCGGATCGGTCACATCGACGATCACCGGGTGGGCGCCGAGCTGCCGGAGGGGCTCGACCCGGTCCTGGCGGCGCGTGGTGGCGAGCACATGCGAACCCGACTCCGCCCAGCGGCGGGCGACCCGGCCGCCGAGGTAGCCGCAGCCGATGATCAGGCGGAGCGGTTGGGAGGAGGCGGCTGACGTCATGATGGGTTTCCGATGATGGCAGGCCGTGAATGGAATCCGGCGATGCGCCTAGCCGTCGAGAGCCCGCGGCCGCTCGCCCCGCGTCTGGGACTCGAGCCATGATTGGAGCACGACCTGCGCCGCGACCGCGTCGGCCCGCGCCTTCTTGCGGCCCCGCGTCATGCCGACGCCCGCGAGCATGCCGGCCGCCTCGCGGGAGCTGTACCGTTCGTCCTGGAACGCGACCGGCAGCCCGGTGCAGCGGCCCAGCCAGTCGCCGAAGCGTTCCACCTCGACCGACATCGCGCTGTCGGTACCGTCGGCATGCACCGGCAGTCCGACCACGAAGCCGGCGATCGATTCGGCGGCGACGAGCCCGCGGAAGAACGCCGCATCGGCGTCTCGGTCACCGACGGTCTGGTGCACGCAGAGCGGGCTGCAGATGATTCGCTCGGCGTCACAGATCGCCACGCCGATCCTCCGGCGGCCGTAGTCGATGCCGGCGAGCCGGCCGGCGGGCAGCGTGGCGGTCATCGGGCGGCCTCGCCATCGCGATGCACGAAGCGTCCCGAGCGGAGGAATGCGGCGGTGGCCTCCTTGACGCGGCGGTCACGGAGCAGGGCCGCATGATCCACGGGGACGAGCAGGAAGTCATCCGCGCCTTCGAGCCGCGTCTCGTCCACCCGCACGATGGCGTCGTCGTCGCCGTCGAGCAGGTGGCTGAAGCCGATGCCGTCGCCGCGGCCGCCGGCGACGATGCCGAACTCGCAGGCCGGCACGGCGAGGGTGGGCTCAACCCTCGGCCAGTGGATCACGAGGTCGCGGGCGGCTCCCTCGGCGAGCGTCGCCAGCATTCCTGCGCCGGCGATCTGCCGGGCGAGGTCCGAACCGCGGTTCGGCGGGCCGAGCATCACCATCCGATCGACCCGCGCGAGGTCGTCGTCGTCGGCGAGGGTCATCCAGCGACGCACCACGAGGTTGCCGAGGCTGTGGCCCACGAAGCTGATGCGGCCCGTGCGGGGCAGGCTGGCCACCACCTCGCCGAGGCCCTGTCCGTGGGCGGCGAGGTCGGCGGAGGTGCTCGCGTAGCCGACGAGCATCACGGTGGCCTCGAGCGTCGCGCGGAGGTGGTCGGCGAGCGGCCGCATCGAGTCGCGGCCCTCGCCGAGGCCGTGGAGAAGGATCACCGCCGGGCCGCCGACGGCGGGGATCGTTCCATCGGCCTCGAGGGCTGCGAAGGCGAGACGGCACTCCTGCTCGTGCCCCTCGCGGATCACCGTATCGCGCGGATCGATGACCCGGAAGCGGCCGTCTTGGGGGCGTTCCTGGAGCCGCCAGTCGTGGCGGACGACGCGGTCGCTCCACTCGAGAGCCTCCCGCGACTTCCGCAGGCCTGCGAGCCAGTCGCTCTCCCGGCCCGGTGCCTCGCCTGCCGGCGCAGGGCACGCCAGCGCCAGGCCGAGGACCGCCGCGATCAGAGATACCCGTTCCATCCACGCTTCTCGAGTTCGGCCACGACCTTGCGAACGGCCTCCTCGTGGGCCCGATCGGCCACGAGCGTCGCATCCGGCGTGTGCACCACAAGAGTATCCTTCAGCCCGAGCGTGACGACGAGGTGCCGGTCGTCGGTGTGCACGATCGTGCCGGCGGAGTCGATGCCGAGGTGGCGGCCGATACAGGTGTTTCCCGCGGGGTCGGCCCCCCGTTGCCGAGCTACGGCGGACCACCCACCCAGGTCGTCCCAGCCGAACGGCGCCTCGATCACGGCCACGTCGGGGGCGTGCTCGAGCACCGCGTAGTCGATCGAGATCCCCTTGATCGCGGCGAACTCGTCGGCGAACACGCGATCCCGGTCGGGACGATCCCACGCGGCCGCGATGCGCCTCAGGTGCGCCATCGTCTCGGGCTGCCGCTCGTCGAGCGCGGCCACGATCGTGGCCGCGCTCCAGACGAAGATCCCGGCGTTCCAGAGGTAGTTCCCGGCGGCAAGGTACTCGGCGGCCACGCTCGCCGGCGGCTTTTCCTTGAAGGTCGCCACCGCGAAGGTCGGGGCTGCGCCCGCGGGGGTGTCGAGCCGCTCTCCCTGCTGGATGTAGCCGAAGCTCTCCGCAGGGTAGGTGGGCCGCACGCCGAAGGTGACGAGCCTCCGCGGCGCGGCATCGACCATCGCAGCCGCTTGAAGGATGGCCCTGCGGAACTCGGCGGCGGGTTGGATCACGTGGTCGGAGGGCATCACCGCCATCACCGCCGCCGGATCGTCGCGGGCGACGAGCAGCGCCGCCAGCCCGATGCACGGCGCCGTGTCGCGCTTGCAGGGTTCGCCCACGAGCGCCGCCGTCGGGAGCGCGGGCACCTGGTGATGCACGGCGTCGAGGAGCCGGGCCGAGGTCACGATCATCGTCCGTTCCGGGGGCACCAGCCCGTCGAGCCGTGCCACGGTGTCCTGGAGGAGCGTGGTGGCGCCGGCCAGCGGCAGCAGCTGCTTCGGGAGGGCGGCCCGACTCGCCGGCCAGAACCTGGTTCCCGATCCGCCGGCCATCACGATCGCATGCAGCATCGCAGTCGTTCTCCCAGGCGCGTCGGCCGGTCGCGGGTCACCGCGCCCGGACCCACGTCCAGAACAGGTAAGAGAGGATCGGGAACCCGGCGAAGATCACGCCGTAGGTGAAGAGGGTGGTCCAGACGTGGTGCGGCCAGCGTGCCATGGAGATCTCACTTCGCCGCCTGGACCGCCACGTCGACCGGGATCTCGAGATCCTCGTCGGCGGGCTCGGACAACCGGCACTCGACGCGCACGCCCCAGGGGAGCACCTCGGCCGCCGCCACGACCGCCTCCACGCCGTCGTACTCGGTGCTCACCGCCACGGTCGGGGTGCCGGCGAATGCAGGGCAGAATCCGACGTGGGCATGCGTGGCCCGGCTTCCCGCGGCGATCGCCAGGCATACGCGGCCGCGGAGGCAGTCGCGGCCGTCGGGAGCTTCGTAGCGTTCGAGTCGCTGGACCAGCCTGCCCGGCACGTCGGGGGGCCGTGGGCCGCGGGGGCGGATCTCGGCCTCGACGCCGCGACGTGGTGCCTGCCTCGGAGCCGGGGAGGGCCTGGTCATGCGGCCTGCCGATCCGCGAGGCACCGGCAGGCCGGCGACGATACCCGAAGCAACCAGCGCGGTCAGGGCCGTCCAGTCGCCGGACCGCGGCGGCAGGGTGACCGCCGCCACGCCGAGCAGCATGCCCAGCCTGGCAGCCACCGGGCCCGCCAGCCCGGCGCCCCGCCGGGCGGCGGCGTCGGCGGCCGCCACCAGCATGATCCCGCTGGCGGCGACGATCCATGCGAGGCCCACGTCTGCGGGGCCGAAGCCGCCGCCGATCCGCCGCAGGGCCAGCACGCATCCCGCCGCGGCGGACGCCGCGCCGGCCACGACGGCGGCGGTGCCGATCGCCCTCTCGAGCGGATCGAACACCCCCGTCGCCACATTCTCAAGCCGGCCGCGTGTCGCCGCGTGTCGCATCGCCGGGACGTGCGGCCGTGCCATCTGTCGGCTCAGCCCACCGCAGCGCCGGACCGGGCGGCCTCTGCCAGCTTCTTCGCCGAGTCGGTCTTCTCCCATGAGAAGCCCTCGCGTCCGAAGTGCCCGCCGGCGGCCGTCCTGCGGAAGATCGGCTTGCGGAGGTCGAGGTAGTCGATGATGCCGCGGGGCGTGAGCGGGAAGAACTCCCGCACGACGTCGCACAGCCGCTCGTCCTCGACCTTGCCGGTCCCCTCGGTGTCGACGTTCACGCTGACCGGCTCGCTCACGCCGATCGCATAGGCGAGTTGCACCTCGCAGCGATCGGCGAGGCCGGCCGCCACGATGTTTTTCGCGACGTGGCGGGCCATGTAGGCGGCGCTCCGGTCGACTTTCGTGGGGTCCTTGCCGGAGAAGGCGCCGCCACCGTGACGGCCCCAGCCGCCGTAGGTGTCGACGATGATCTTGCGGCCCGTCAGACCGCAGTCACCGTGCGGGCCGCCGACCACGAACCGGCCGGTGGGGTTGATGTGGTAGGTGATGTTCGCCGTGTCGAGGTCTTTGGGAAGCAGCGGCTTCACGACCTTCTCGACGATGAACCTGCGGATCTCCTCGTTCGACACGTGCGGGGCGTGCTGCGTGGAGACGACGATCGTGTCGATGCGAACCGGCTTGTTGTCCTCGTACTCGACCGTCACCTGGCTCTTGGAATCGGGGCGAAGCCAGTCCACCTCACCCTTCTGGCGGGCCTCGGTGAGGCGGTTGAGGATCCGGTGCGACAGGGCGATCGGCAGCGGCATCAGTTCGGGGGTCTCGTTGCAGGCGTAGCCGAACATCAGGCCCTGGTCGCCGGCACCGATGTCCTTGCCCTTGGACTCGTCCTCGTTGACGCCCATCGCGATGTCACCCGACTGCTTGCCCACCGCCACGAGGACGGAGCATGTGTCGGCGCAGATGCCCATCTCGTCGTCGGTGTAGCCGACCTCGCGGATGACGTCGCGGACCACCTTCTGGTAGTCGACGGTGCCCTTGGAGGTGATCTCGCCCGCGATCACGGCGAGGCCCGTCGTGACCATCGTCTCGCAGGCCACGCGGCTTTTCGGATCCTGCGCGAGGTAGGCGTCGAGCACGCCGTCGGAAATCTGGTCGGCCAACTTGTCCGGATGACCCATGCTGACCGATTCGCTGGTGAACAGGTACTTGCCTCGTGCCACGGCGGAAGCCTCGTGCTGAAGGATGATGACGGACGACGATGCCCGACAGACGCAGACGGGCAGAGTTACCACGCATTATCGGGAATGCCGGCCGCTCGGCAACCCGCGGGCCGTGTCATCCGGACCACACTCGAATCCTGGGCTATCCGGAAGCCGCCCGCGCGTGAGCGGTTCAGGCCTGCGGGCCGCCTGGTGAGGCTCGGGGCTGCCCGTGCCCCGTCGCCGGACGTTCGCGACGGGCATCCTGCCCGTCGCTCACTCGGATGCCGCCTTTGCTTCGCCATCGTGGCTTCGCTTGGCGGCATACGCCGGCTCCCGGGTCACGGGCAGCCCGAGCTGCGTTCAGGCCTCTGGATGCAGCACTCGTCTGAGCGATGTGGGTAGGGCCGCGAGGATCAACTGGGCCGTGGCGGCGACGGCACCCCGCTGGGAGGCGACGAGCCGCGCCGCCGTGCCGCCGATCGCGGCCGCCCAGGCCGGGTCGTCGAGGCAGCGCGAGACGAACGCCGTGAGGCCGGCGCCGTCGGCGACGACTTCCGCCGCATCCGCGCCGAGCAGTCGGGCGACCTCGTCGCGGAAGTTGCGGGTATGGGGCCCGAAGCACACCGCGGCGCCGTAGGCCGCGGGTTCGAGCATGTTCTGCCCGCCGCGTTTGCCGTCGAGGCTGCCACCCACGAACGCGATCGTCGCGGTGCCCCACCAGCGGCCGAGCTCGCCGGTGGTGTCGCCGAGCAGCACGTGTCCGCCGGGCAGCGGTGCGTCGTCGGACAGCCGGCTCCGCGGAGTCCAGCGGAGGCCGAGCCCGTCGAGCAGGGCGCCGATCTCCGCCGCCCGCTCCACGTGCCGGGGCACGATCACGAGCCGCAGCCTCGGGTGTCGGTCGCGCAGCGCGAGAAACGTCTCCGCGGCGAGCCGTTCCTCGGGGTCTTGCGTACTGCCGGCGAGGAACACGACGTCGTCGGCGGCGAAGGCCGCGAGCCGACGGAGCCGCGCGATCTCGGGATCGCCCCGGTCACCCTTCACGCCATCGAACTTCAGCGAGCCCGTCACGGTCACGTGCGGCGCGCCGAGGGCCGCAAACCGCTCGGCATCGGCCGGCGAGCGGGCCCCGACGAGCGACACCGCGCCGAGCATTTTCCGCACGAGCGGCCGGATCCGGGCGTAGCCTGCCGCGCTCCGCTCGCTCATGCGGCCATTGGCCACCACGATCGGGATCCCGCGGCGGCGCACGCGGGCCAGGAGGGTTGGCCAGAGCTCGAGCTCACCGAGCACGAGCAGGTCGGGCCGCACGCGGTCGAGCACGCTATCGACCGCCCAGGTGAAGTCGAGCGGGCAGGGAAAGGCACGGTCGGCGCCGAATCGCGTGGCTGCGACTTCCAGGCCGGTCGTCGTCGAACTCGAGATCACGCAGTCGAGCGGCCGGCCCATCACCTCAGCCTGCCGCCGCAGCTCGCCGGCGAGCACTCCGAGGAGCTGCACCTCGCCGACGCTCACGCCGTGCAGCCAGATCCGGGCCGTGCCGACGGGCGTGTCGGTGACCGTGACGCGGCCGGTGAATCGCGTCCAGGGCGCCGCCACCGGCCGGCCCCCCGAAAGCCGCCGCCAGGCCACCCAGGGCAGGGCGAGCACCGCGGCCAGAAGATAGACGACGTTCAGCAGCACGCGGCGAGGATAAAGGATCGTCGCCGACGGCGCCTTCAGGGCCCGCATCGCTCACACGAGTGCGGCTTCCCGAGGCCTGAGCCAACCACGCGGCCCGCTCCCCGCATCACGCACGCGAGCGGGGCTCTCGGACGGCGTCAGCCCGTCGCCACGCCGCTCGACTTGCCGCAGCAGTTCTTGAACTTCTTGCCGCTGCCGCAGGGGCAGGGATCGTTGCGACCGACCTTCTGGCCCATGTTGCGGATCGGCTCCGCCGGCCCTGCTTCGGCCCGCTGGTCGGGAGGGCCGCCTGCCGGCTCGGCTTGTCCGGGAGCCGCCAGCGTGGCCGGCGCCGCCTCCGCGTGGATCGCCGCCGTCTCGTGCCACGTGCTTCGCAGGGCATCTTCCTCAACCTGCTCGATCCGGTAGACGATGTCCACCACCCGCTCGTCGATGCCCTTCCACATGAGGTCGAACGTCCGCATGCCCTCGCGCTTGTACTCGACCTTCGGGTCCACCTGGGCGTAGCCGCGGAGTCCGACGCTGCTCCGCAGGTGATCCATCGCCAGCAGGTGGTCCTTCCAGGCGTTGTCGAGAATCTGAAGGAGCACCGCCCGCTCCATCCGGCTCATCTCTTCCCGCGGCGCGTCGCCGCGCGACTGCCGCCTGCGGCTCGCCTCGACGAGATGCGATCGCATGTCGTCGAGGTCCGAAGCGGCCACAGCGTCTTCGGGCAGCGCAGGATCGAACCGCTCCCGTGCCCAGGCGAGCAGCCGCTCCCGGTCGAGTCGCCGCGATCCATCCGGCTGACGGCCCGAGAAGTGCGCCAGGCCCACCAGCACCGGATACTCGACTTCCCGGCGGGCGTAGACGTCGCGGGCGAGGCGGCTCACCCGCGCCTTGAAGGCCGCCGTGTCGTGCCCACCACGCTCGAGGGCCGCGATCTCCTCGTCGGGAAGAGCGGCGCCGAACCGCCACTCCGTCCAGCCCACCGCGCTTCGCAGTCCGAAATCGGGGGCCAGGAACTTGGCACCGTCGGAAAGGTCGATTCGGTGGATCGCCTCGCGAGCCTTCTCCTGCAGCCACTCGCAGACGCCGTCGCGGCCGACGCGCTTGAGATCACGGTCGTTGACCGAGAGCTTCCAGCGGGCATTGGCAAACGAGGCCAGCGCTCCCCAGTTCCACTCGCTCTCCTCCTCGCCGGCCGGCAGATTCTCCTCGACCGCCTCGTAGATCAGCCCCTCCGCGTGGCGGGTCGCCTCCTGGACGGCCACCCGCTCGGCCTCCTCGGGCGTCATGCCGCGGTAGTCGGCGGAGTCGAGCTCGCAGGCCAGCTGGCCGCCCGCCCAGGTCGCGTAGGTCTGGCAGCCGTAGTCCTTGTCGAGGAATGTGCCGATGTTCTGGTCGACCTGGCGGTCCACCATCTCCATGATCATGTCGCGGCAGGCCTCCTCCCCGGCCTCCGGGTCGAGAATCCTTTGCCGGAAGCCGTAGACCCGCTTCCGCTGCTCGTCCATCACCTCGTCGTACTCGAGCAGGTTCTTGCGGACCTCGAAGTTCCGTTCCTCGACCTTCTTCTGGGCGGCCTCGACGCGGCGGGTGACCATCCGGCTCTCGATCGCCTCGCCATCCTGCATGCCCAGCCTCGTGAGCACGTTCTTCACCCACTCGCCGGCGAAGATCCGCATCAGGTCGTCTTCCAGCGACAGGAAGAACCGGCTCGAGCCGGGGTCGCCCTGCCGGCCGCAGCGGCCGCGGAGCTGCAGGTCGATGCGGCGGGCCTCGTGCCGCTCGGTGCCGATGATCTGCAGGCCGCCCATCGAGCGGACGAGCTCGCCCTCGGCCTTCATGTTCTCGCGGGTGGAGATCTCGGCCACGAGCGCGTCCCACTCCTGGCGGGGCACGTCGAGCCGCGTGGGGTAGGTGTCCTGGAGCTTGGCCCACGCGAGCGTGTCGGGATTGCCGCCGAGGATGATGTCGGTGCCGCGGCCGGCCATGTTGGTGGCGATGGTCACGGCGCCGAGCCGACCTGCCTGGGCCACGATCTCGGCCTCTCGCTTGTGGTGCTTGGCGTTGAGCACCTGGTGGTCCACGCCCCGCTTCTCCAGGAGGTCCGAGAGCCGCTCGCTCTTCTCGATCGACACCGTCCCCACGAGCACCGGCAGGCCCTTTCGCTGGATCTCCTTGATCTTCGCCGTCTGCAACCGTTCGCTCGTCCGCTCGCCCTTGGGTTCGAACTCGATCTCCCCCTCGAGTTCCCGCGTGATCCGGCCGACCTTCCACGTCCCGTCGGCGAGGGCCACGGTGTCCCAGCGGTTGATCCGCTCCACCTCGTCGGCCACGGCGACCCACTTCTCCCGCTCGGTGCGGTAGATGACGTCCGGGTGGTTGATCCGCTTCATGCCGCGGTTGGGCGGGATCGCGATCACGTCGAGCTTGTAGATCTTCCAGAACTCGGTCGCCTCGGTCATGGCGGTGCCCGTCATGCCGCCGACCTTGCGGTAGAGCTTGAAGAAGTTCTGGAGCGTGACGGTGGCGAGGGTCTGCGACTCCTCCTTGATTCGCACCCCCTCCTTGGCCTCGACGGCCTGGTGGAGCCCGTCGGACCACTGCCTGCCGGGCATCAGGCGGCCGGTGAACTCGTCGACGATCACCACCTCCCCCTGCTGCACCACGTAGTTCACGTCGCGCTTGTAGAGATGGTGGGCCTTGAGCGAGTTATCGATGAGATGCGGCCACTCCATGTTGCCGGCCGTGTAGAAGCTCTCCACGCCGGCGAGCTTCTCGGCAAGCCGCACGCCCTGCTCGGTGAGGGCGACGGTGTGCTCCTTCTCCTTGACCTCGAAGTGCTCCTCGGCCTGGAGCTGCCGGGCGATCTGGTCGGCCCGGGCATACTTCGAGACGTCGTCATGGGCCGGGCCCGAGATGATCAGCGGAGTGCGGGCCTCGTCGACGAGGATGTTGTCGACCTCGTCGACGATCGCGAAGTTGAGCGGCCCCTGGGCCTGCTGCATGTGCTTGGGGAAGCGATCGTCATCCCGCGCCGCCATCCGCATGTTGTCGCGGAGGTAGTCGAACCCGAACTCGTTGTTGGTGCCGTACGTGATGTCGCAGGCGTAGGACTTCTGCCGCTCGCCGGATTCCATCCCCGACTGGATGGCGCCCACCGTGAGACCGAGGCCGATGTAGAGCGGGCCCATCCACTCCATGTCGCGGCGGGCGAGGTAGTCGTTGACCGTCACCACGTGCACGCCCTTGCCTTCGAGGGCGTTGAGGTAGGCGGGGAGCGTGGCCACGAGCGTCTTGCCCTCGCCGGTGATCATCTCGGCGATGGCCCCGGAGTGCAGCACCATTCCGCCGATCAGTTGCACGTCGTAGTGCCGCATCCCCAGGAACCGCTTGCCGCCCTCGCGGCAGACGGCGAAGGCCTCCACGAGGATGTCGTCGAGCGTCTCGCCGGCGGCGAGACGGCGGCGGAAATCGGTCGTCTGGCCGCGGAGTTCCGCGTCGCTCATCGCCTCGTAGGTGGGCTCGAGGGAGTTGATCGCCTCGATCTTGGGCTCGAGTCGGCGGATGTACCGGGCGTTGGACGAGCCGAACAGGCCCGTCAGGAAGCGTTCCAGCCGCGTGCCGGCCGCGGCAGCGCCGTTGGAGACCGAATCCCAGATGCGTTCGAGGGTTTCCATCGCGACGGCGTCTTGTGGGCCGGAGGGATATCCGGCCGTGGAGGGGCGGGAACCCGGCGGTTGGATACCGTCGGGGGAGAGCACAATGAACGCAAGCCCATGATTCTCACGGGGAAGCCCCGTAAGGGTCAAGGCTCGTCGGCCGGCCCACCCTCGGCGGGCGACGCCCGAGTCCGCACATCGGGGGGGCCGACTCTGGCAGGCTCGGGCCTTCGGCGCCCGAGGTGATTATGCAAAGCCGAGTTCCCGCATCTTCGCCGCAAATGCCTCGGCGGAGAGGATGCCGAGATCTCGCTGCTTTTCGAGTCGGCGCACGTCTTCGAAGCAATCCACCCTGCGGCGGGCGAAGGCGAGCATGGCCACGTAC
>Ga0315903_10003481_pt1 | contig 21829 bp, 17 predicted proteins | sample LakEriMetagenome_7_FD_203524 | JGI IMG/M metagenome (GOLD analysis project Ga0315903, IMG submission 203524) | Freshwater fungal communities from buoy surface, Lake Erie, Ohio, United States - Buoy 2 MA119 | ecosystem: Environmental > Aquatic > Freshwater > Lake | place: USA: Lake Erie, Ohio... | reverse complement strand
CCATCGCCTCTTTCGCTGTGCGGCGGATATTGCGCATTGAGATCTTTGAATCTTCAGCCTTTGTCTTTGCAACCTTGATGTAATCCTTACGGCGTTCCTCCGTCAATTGCGGGAAGTTAACGCGAATGACGGCGCCATCAGATGCTGGATTTACACCGAGATCTGACTCGCGGATCGCCTTTTCAATAGAGGTCATTGCGCCCTTATCGAAGGGAGAGACAATCGCCATACGTGATTCTGGAACTTGAATGGAGGCAAGCTGAGAGAGTGCAGTAAATGTGCCGTAGTAATCGACCATAATCTTGTTAAACATCGCTGGATGAGCACGGCCTGTGCGGATTGCACCGAAGTCATCTTTAGCAACTTCGACAGCCTTATTCATCTTATCTGTTGCCTCTTGAAGTGTTGTTGCTACATCTGCCATGGTCGTTGCTCCTTAGGAACCTAAGTAATCTCTCGTTTAAGAAACGAGAGTTCCAATCTTTTCACCGCGAACTGCGCGGCCGATATTTCCATTTGCCATCAAGTCAAAGACAACGATTGGCAACTTGTTCTCGCGGCAGAGGCTAAAGGCAGCTGCATCTGCAACAGCGAGTGACTTCTGGAGAACTTCATCGTAAGAAATTGTGTCGAACTTCGTTGCGTTTGAATCCTTGCGAGGATCTGCGTTATAGACGCCATCGACTCCAGACTTTGCAAGCAAGAGCGCTCCGGCACCAATTTCAAGTGCGCGCTGCGCTGCAACTGTGTCAGTTGTAAAGAATGGCATTCCGGCGCCTGCACCGAAGATAACTACGCGACCCTTTTCAAGGTGGCGAATTGCGCGACGTGGAACATATGGCTCAGCAACTTGTCCCATGGTGATTGCTGTTTGGACGCGAGTATCAACGCCCTCTTTTTCGAGAAAATCTTGAAGTGCTAGACAGTTCATGACTGTTCCGAGCATTCCCATGTAGTCAGCGCGTGAACGTTCCATGCCGCGCTCTGAGAGTTCTGCTCCGCGGAAGAAGTTACCGCCACCGACAACGATTGCAATCTGTACGCCGCTACGAACAACATCGGCGATTTGTTTAGCTACATCTGCAAGAACATCGGGATCAACACCGATGCCTTTCTTGCCACCAAAAACTTCTCCAGAAAGCTTAAGGAGCACTCTGCCGTAATTACCTCTACTACCTGGCATGAGTGCTCCCCTCGCTCTACTTAGTTATAAACCCTTGGAGAATTAGTTTACTGACCCACGCGGAAACGGTGGAATGCCTTGACGGCGGTTCCTGCCTCATCGAGGATCTGCTTAACGGTCTTCTTCGCATCCTTAGCGAAAGCCTGCTCGATAAGTGAAACTTCCTTCACAAATCCAGTTACGCGGCCTTCGATAATCTTTGAAAGAGATGCTTCTGGCTTACCTTCGGCGCGAGCTGTCTCCTCCGCTAAACGACGCTCTGTCTCGATTAGGTCTGCTGGAACATCTTCGCGATTCACGAAACGTGGAGCAAATGCTGCGATGTGCTGTGCAACATCCTTACCAACTTCTGCAGCTTCCTTAGCAAGTGCAACCAAGACGCCAACCTGTGGTGGCAAATCTGGGCTTGTCTTGTGTAGGTAGAGTCCAACTGGACCTTCGATAACTGCAACGTTACGAATCTCAATCTTCTCGCCGAGTGTTGCATTTCCTTCATCGACAACAACTTGAACGGTCTTGCCGTTAGCCATTGTTGAAGCTAGGAATGCAGCAACATCTGCGGACTTTGAAGTGAGAAGGTGATCAACGAGCTCATCGCCAAGTGCGATAAAACGCTCGCCCTTTGCAACGAAGTCTGTCTCGCAGTTGAGCTCAAGCATGACACCGAGCTCGCCTGAAACCTTTGCAACTACCAAACCATTTGAAGTTAAACGACCTTCGCGCTTTGTAACGCCCTTTTGTCCTTTAACGCGAATGATTTCAATAGCCTTGTCGTAATCGCCATCTGCTTCATCAAGTGCCTTCTTGCAATCGAGCATTCCTGCTGCAGTTGCTTCGCGAAGACGCTTTACATCATCTGCTGAATAGTTAGCCAATTTCTTATGCCTCCACAGTTGTTGCAGGTGCATCGGTAGCTGGCGCAGCAGCTGAAAGGATTTCCTTCTCGAGCGCTTCTGCTGCAGCAGCTTCTGCTGTAGCTACTGGTGCAGGTGCTGCTGCAGAGCGAGCCTTGAGGCCTTCTGCAATTGCATCTGTGATCACGCGAGTTAGAAGATCGATTGAGCGAATTGCATCATCGTTACCTGGAATCTTGAAATCAACTTCATCTGGATCGCAGTTTGTATCAAGGATTGCAATAACTGGAATACCAAGCTTCTTAGCTTCCGCTACAGCGAGGTGCTCCTTCTTAGTGTCAACAACCCAGATTGCTGAAGGCAACTTGGTCATGTGACGGATACCGTCGAGGTTCTTAAATAGCTTCTCGCGCTCACGGCGAAGAACTAGAAGTTCCTTCTTTGTAAGCAAGAGATCGTTTGCAGTCTCAAGAGCCTCAAGCTCCTTGAGGCGCTGAATACGCTTGTAGACAGTTGGGAAGTTTGTAAGCATTCCACCTAACCAGCGCTCTGTAACTGTTGGCATTCCAACGCGAGCTGCTTGATCAATGATTGGCTTGTGAGCCTGCTTCTTTGTTCCCACGAAAAGTACGTGGCCACCCTTAGCAACTGTCTCCTTAACGAAAGCGTAAGCTGAATCGATAAGTGCAAGTGATTGCTGGATGTCGATGATGTAGATGCCATTGCGTTCTGTGAAGATAAAACGCTTCATCTTTGGATTCCAACGACGAGTCTGGTGTCCGAAGTGGACTCCGCTGTCGAGGAGTTCGCGCATTGTTACAACTGCCATGACGGCACGCTCCTTCTTAGGTTTTTGTGCACAGCACAAAGACCCTGCTCGGTTAATGTCTTAACAATTTGCTAAGACCGTCGCACCTACAACGCCGACCATTGCAATAAAGAATGGACCGAAGTGGCTTGTATTCCCTGTTGCAAATCCTTGGTATTGCAACCGAAGGAAATGCGCAGTTCATACATAAGTGCTGAGATGTCACCAGATTTCTCTGGTGCAGGGGAAATCTTACCTGCCAGCCAGGGGTGCAAAATCCACTCCTTTAGGCGCGAGGATGTGCCTGTTTAAAGGCTTTCTGCAATCTTTCCGTTGATACGTGGGTGTAGATCTGGGTGGTAGCCAAGGATGCATGGCCCAGAATTTCTTGAACGGTACGTAGATCGGCCCCACCCTCAAGTAAATGAGTAGCCGCCGAATGGCGAAGGGCGTGCGGTCCTAAACGATGAGCCCCTTCTAGAGCTTGTAGCGCTTCATAGACAACTGTGCGAACAGTGCGCTGATCAATTCTTTTTCCGCGGATACCAAGAAATACAGCTTCACCCGATGTGCCGGTAACTATCTCTGACCGCGCATTCTTAATCCAATTGTTCAGCGCATTCATCGCAGGATTTCCCAGCGGAATTGTGCGCTCTTTATTTCCTTTACCGAGAACAAGAATCGTATTTCGCTGATAATCAATATCATCTAGATCAAGACCGCAGAGTTCAGAGACACGTGCACCTGATGCATAGAGAACTTCGAGGATTGCACAGTCACGAATCGATGTTGCACTCTCTTCCTCAGCAACGCGAGTTGCAAGTGAATCCATTGCAACTGTGGCATCTGCGATTGATAAAACTTCGGGAAGTGTTCGGTGACCCTTAGGAGTTGCCAAGGTAAGTCCAACATCCTTTGCCAGAAAGCCCTTCTTTGTTGCCCACTTGGTAAACAATCTGATTGAAACTGCTCTGCGAGATAACGTTGTTCTGGCACCACCTTTTACCTGCTGCGTTGCAAGCCAAGAGCGAATATGGGCGATGGTGATTGCAGAGACATCATCAATCTTTTGAATTTCAAGGTTGTCGAAGAAGCTGGTGAGATCACCGAGATATGCACGAGTTGTATGTTCAGAGAGTGAGCGCTCTTTGGTCAGATGGTGGGTGTACTCCCCCAGCACTTTCTCAAAGTTCGGCATAGGTCAAAGAATATATGCCGAGTCTGTCATTACTCGGGTTTGCGACCTTGGCGCAGAAGTCCGAAGGTAAGTGCATCTTCAAGGGCCATCGCAGATGCGGCAATAACGTTCTCGTGAACGCCAACTGTGTTCCACTCACCTTTGCCATCTGATGTTTCAACCAATACACGAGTGACTGCACCGGTACCAAGGCGTCCTTCGAGGATACGAACCTTGTAATCGGTGAGTTCAAGTGCGGCAAGTTCTGGATATAACTGATTGAGTCCATCACGTAGCGCATTATCGAATGCATTAACGGGGCCATTTCCAGAGCCGCTACATGTGATCTCTTTGCCTTGCGCAGTAACAGTTACCTCTGCCTTGGTGATAATTACATTGCTTACTTCACGTTCTGTAGTAGTGAGCCAGTGATCGATTGTGAAAAATGATGGGCGCTTGCCAGTGGCTTCTTCGCGAAGCAAGAGTTCGAATGATGCATCGGCTGCTTCAAAGGTGAAGCCACGAGATTCCATTTCTTTTACTCTCTCAACGACGCGACCAATGAGTTCACGATCGCCCTTGAGGTCAACGCCGAGCTCCATTGATTTAAGTTCGATAGATGCACGCCCTGCCATATCTGAGACAAGCATGCGCATATCGTTTCCAACAGATTCAGGATCTTCATGTTGATAGAGAGATGGATCAACCTTGATTGCCGATGCATGCAGGCCTGCCTTGTGAGCAAATGCAGATACGCCGGTATATGGCTGGCGTGGTGACGGAGAAATATTTGTAACCTCTGCAACGGCGTGTGAAATTCTGAAAGATTCGCGGAGTGCGTTCTGAGGTAGAACTTCCTTCTTCTTCTTCAGCTCTAGGTTGGCGATAATTGTTACGAGATCGGCGTTACCTGTGCGCTCACCGTATCCATTGAGAGTTCCTTGGATATGTGTGGCACCTGCAGCATGCGCCGCCATTGAGTTTGCTACTGCGCAACCTGTGTCGTTGTGACAGTGAATTCCAAGGCGAGCAGATGTTGCACCCAATACATCATGAACTACATCTGCGATTTCATCAGGCAACATTCCACCATTTGTATCGCAGAGCGCAGCCACATCAGCGCCCGCCTCCATTGCTACACGGATAACTTCAAGGGCGTATGCGCGGTTAGCGCGGTAGCCATCAAAGAAGTGTTCTGCATCGAGAAATACGCGTTGACCTTCTTGACGAAGGTGCGTGACTGAATCTCGAATCATTTCAAGGTTCTCATCGAGCGTTGTCTTAAGAGCAAGATCGACGTGGCGATCGTATGCCTTTGCAACAAGTGTTACAGCCGGTGCACCTGAATCACGAAGTGCGCCAAGAAGTACATCATCTGCCGCCTTTACATTGGGGCGACGTGTTGCACCAAAAGCTACAAATGTTGCGTTCTTAAGCTTGAGCTCCTTCGCAGCAAGTGCGAAGAATTCAGTGTCCTTTGGATTAGCGCCAGGCCAACCACCTTCAATAAAGCCAACACCTAAATCGTCGAGATGACGAGCAATTGTTAATTTGTCATGGACAGAGAGATTGAGGCCTTCTTGCTGTGCACCATCACGCAAGGTGGTGTCATAGATGTGTAAGGCCTCTTTATCGAATGTCACAGCGCGACCTTCTTCATCCAGCCATGCTTATCTTCGATTGTTCCGTGTTGAATTCCAAGTAAGTGATTACGAATCTGCATTGTGATTGTGCCAGGTTGCCCATCGCCTGTGACCCAAGTGCCCATCGCAGATTTTGCTTGGCCGACAGGTGAAACAACAGCTGCAGTTCCGCAGGCAAAGATTTCAGTGATCGCGCCGGATGTCACGCCATCGCGCCAATCATCTACCGAGAGCATTACCTCTTCTGTTTTATATCCAAGATCTTTTGCAACAGAGAGAATTGAGTCGCGAGTGATTCCAGGCAGCAGTGTTCCGGTGAGCTTTGGAGTAATCACAGTTGCATCAGCGCCCTTGCCCTTTACGAAGTAAAGGTTCATGCCGCCCATCTCTTCAACCCACTTGCGCTCTTTTGCATCAATCCAAACAACCTGATCGCATCCTTCTTTCGCTGCAGCTTTCTGTGCGACGAGAGATGCCGCGTAATTTCCGCCGCACTTAGCTTCACCTGTTCCGCCTTGAGCTGCGCGTACATACTCAGTTGAGATCCATACTGATACCGCCTTTGATGGATCAAAGTAAGCTCCCGCTGGTGTTGCGATAAGAATGTAAGTCGCCTTATTTGTTGGGCGAACTCCCAAACCAACTTCTGTTGCAATCATAAATGGGCGGATATAGAGCGCTTCTCCTATTTTTCCTGGAGTCCAACCAGCATCTTGGCTAACAAGAGCGTGAACCGTTTCTAGGAATAACTCTTCAGGCATTTCAGGGAGAGCTAAACGGTTTGCTGACTTTGCAAAACGTCGCGCATTTGCTTCAGGGCGAAAGAGAGCGATTCCACCATCGGGTTGGCGATATGCCTTCATTCCTTCGAAGATCTCTTGGCCGTAATGAAAAACTGCCGTTGCAGGATCGAGAGTCAGTGGACCATAAGGCTTTAACTCTGGCTCCTGCCAACCACCAGATTCAGTCCATTCGCAGACGACCATATGGTCGGTGTAATACTTTCCAAAACCACAGTTAGCGACTTTTTCCTCGCGCTCTGCTGCTGGAACTGCTTGTGGATTGAGTGAGATCTTCATTTACTTAACCAATTCTGCTAACGCTGAACCGATTTCTGTTGTGCCGCGCTTTGAATCTCCACGTGAAGCAAGATCTGCAGCAACTGCCTTTTCGACATCGCGTGCAGCATCGCTTAGCCCCAAGTGATCGAGCATCATTGCAACTGACATAACAGTGGCAGTTGGATCAGCTAAATTCTTTCCAGCGATATCTGGCGCACTTCCATGAACAGGTTCGAACATAGATGGGTATGCGCCAGTTGGATTGATATTTCCGGAGGCAGCAAGCCCGATTCCACCGCAGATAGCTGCAGCGATATCAGTCAAGATATCTCCGAAGAGGTTATCTGTAACCACTACGTCAAAACGCTCTGGGTTTGTAACAAAGAACATTGAAGCTGCGTCGACGTGTAAGTAATCGGTAGTCACTGTTGGGAACTCTTTAGCAACCTGGTTAAAGGTACGAGTCCAGAGGCTTCCGGCACGTGTTAATACATTGTTCTTATGAACAAGGGTTAACTTCTTACGATCACGGGCTGCAGCACGTGTAAATGCATCGCGAATCACTCGCTCCGCACCGCGGCGTGTATTAAGAGATTCCTCTGTTGCAATCTCGTGATCTGTGCCTTCTGCAAGAACTCCGCCAGCACCAACGTATGGACCTTCGGTGCCTTCGCGAACAACAACAAAATCGATTGGCGCCTTAGTTGCAAGTGGACCTGTAACACCTGGCATCAACTTCGCAGGACGAAGGTTGATGTAGTGATCGAATGCGAAACGAATTTTGAGCAGCAAACCGCGCTCTAGAACGCCACTTGGAACAGTTGGGTCTCCGACTGCGCCGAGCAAGATGACATCGGCCTTTGCAAGTTCTGCAAGAACTGAATCTGGAAGGACTTCGCCGGTGCGATGCCAGTAACCAGCACCAAGGTCGTAATTGGTCTTATTAAATGTCACACCGTATTTAGCTGCAACGACATCTAGGACCTTAAGACCTTCGGCGACGACTTCTGTTCCGATTCCATCTCCGGGAATAACAGCGAGATTGATTGTACGTGCCATTAATTCACCAAAGTTACAGAGCGAACGAGTTCTGCGCCGGTCTCTTTCTTAACAGTTTCAGCAACTGCATCAGAGACAGGTGAATCAACAGTAAGAGCCATAAGTGCGCTTCCACCAGCTGATTCACGGGCGACCTGCATACCTGCGATATTGATCTTTGCGTTACCGAGAGCATTACCTACTGCTCCAACTACGCCAGGCTTATCTGCATAGCGAAGGAAGAGAAGGTTCTCTGTTGGCGGTAGATCGAGATCGAAGCCATCGATAGCAATAATCTTCTCAACTTTGCGGATACCCATAAGAGTTCCATCAACTTTGATTGACTTTCCATTGCTGAGAGCTGCATGGAGAGAGATCATGCTGCGGTATTCAGGGCTATCAGGTGTCGTAGTCACATTTGATGTAACTCCGCGATCTGCAGCAAGTCCTGGTGCATTTACATAGGTCACATCTTCACAACCTGATGCGACAAGAGTTCCCTTAAGTGCACTGATTGCAAGAATTGAAGAATCGTGTCCAGAGATATCGCCCTTAACTGAAATCTCAATTGAGACTGGAGTCTCTCCTGCGATTGCAGTTGCAAGCTGCGCCATCTTCTCAACTAATGGAAGAGATGGACGGATCTCGTCGTGGATTGCTCCACCCTTGACGTTAACTGCATCAGGAACAAGTTCGCCAGCAAGTGCTTTACGCACTGAAACTGCAACTGCAATTCCTGCACGCTCTTGCGCTTCATCAGTTGATGCGCCCAAGTGTGGGGTTGCAACAACTTGATCCAGCTGGAATAAAGGTGAATCTGTGCAAGGTTCGGTGACATAAACATCGAGACCCGCACCTGCAACGCGACCTTCAACAATTGCGTCATAGAGAGCAGCCTCATCGAGGACACCTCCACGAGCAGCATTGATAATGCGAACTTCCTTCTTAACCTTCTTAAGAGCTTCAACCCCAATGAGGTTTGCAGTCTCTTTAGTCTTTGGAAGGTGAATTGTGATGAAATCGCTTCGCTTCAAGAGCTCATCAAGTTCAACAAGTTCAACGCCTAACTGCGCAGCCTTTGCAGGCTGTAAATATGGATCGTATGCAACAACGTTCATACCGAAAGCTTGCATGCGGTGTGCAACAAGCTGACCGATACGACCAAAACCAACAATGCCAAGTGTCTTCTCGAAAAGTTCAGCGCCTGTGTACTTAGAGCGCGCCCACTTTCCGTTACGAAGAGCAGCATGTGCTGGTGAGATAAAGCGCGCTGAAGCGAGCAACAATGAGATTGCAAGCTCAGCCGCAGAGACGATATTTGATGTAGGTGCATTAACAACCATGACACCAGCAGCAGTTGCTGCAGGAATATCAACATTATCGAGACCAACACCTGCACGCGCAATCACCTTAAGGCCCTTGGCAGCAGCAATCGCTTCTGCATCCATCTTTGTCGCTGAGCGGATCAGAACTGCATCTACACCCTTGCCAAGTTCAGCGAGAAGTTCTGCGCGGTTTGCACCGTCGCAATTGCGAACCTCAAAATCTGGACCTAGTGCATCAAGAGTTGCAGAGCTGAGCTCTTCAGCAATTAAAACGATGGGTTTAGCCACGCGCAGCACTTCCCTCTTTGTAGCCATCGGTATTAGTTTGTTTCATCCAGCTAAACATCTTGCGAAGTTCGCGTCCAACACCTTCGATGATGTGAACCTCACCCTTTGCGCGAAGCGCCTTAAACTCTGGTGCTCCTGCTTCTTGGTCATCGATGAAGCGCTTAGCAAATGCACCTGATTGAACATCAGCAAGAACTGCCTTCATGTTCTCCTTGACGCGTGCATCGATAACGCGTGGACCTGAGACGTAATCTCCGAACTCAGCTGTGTCAGAGACTGACCAACGCTGCTTCGCGATTCCACCTTCGTACATAAGGTCAACGATCAACTTAAGTTCGTGTAAGCACTCGAAGTAAGCAACTTCTGGCTGGTAACCAGCTTCAACGAGAGTTTCAAATCCGTACATGACGAGCTGTGAAGCTCCACCACAGAGAACTGCTTGCTCTCCAAATAGATCTGTCTCTGTCTCTTCTGTAAATGTTGTAAGGATTCCGCCTGCGCGAAGTCCGCCAATTGCCTTTGCATATGAAAGTGTCAGTGGCCATGCGCTACCTGTTGAATCCTGCTCAACTGCAACGATGACAGGAACTCCGCGGCCCGCTGCGTATTCACGACGAACGAGGTGTCCTGGTCCCTTTGGCGCAACCATGCAGACATCGATATCTGCAGTTGGCTTGATGTAACCGAAACGAATATTGAAACCGTGGCCGAAGAAGAGTGCATCACCCTTCTTAAGGTTAGGCAAGATTGATTCTGTGTAGATATGGCGCTGTACGTGATCTGGTGCGAGCAACATGATGACAGTTGCTTCTTGTACTGCCTCTGCAACAGTGACAACGCGAAGACCTTCAGCTTCTGCCTTTGCGCGTGAAGCTGAACCTTCCTTTAGACCAACGCGAACATCGACACCTGAATCGCGAAGATTCAGTGCATGTGCGTGGCCCTGTGAGCCGTAACCGATGATCGCGACCTTGCGACCCTGGATGATGGATAGATCTGCATCCTCTTCGTGATACATCGTTGCTGCCACGGTACTTCTCCTTTTGTCGTTTCTTAACTTAGTTTTGGTAGTCGGTCTAGTTTTGGTAGTCGGGCTGGGTGTCGTGAACTGCTTCTGCTTTCGGTGTCACATCTTTAATAGAGATGACGCTGATGAGCTTGTCTAGCTGAGCAATTACTTGCTCGAGTGAGTGGCCTTCGACAGCTACCCCAATAATCATCTTTGAGATTGATGAATCTTCAGTTGGACCCACATTGAGGGTCTCAATATTGAATGCGCGACGTGAAAAGAGTCCAGCGACGCGAGCAAGTACGCCAGGTTCGTTTTCAACGAGAACTTCGAGAGTATGTTGACGGCGGCTAGTAGTCATTAGAGTTCCTGTGAATCCCAGTCAGGCGCCGTAGCGCGGGCAATCATGATTTCGTCATTTGAAGTTCCGGCAGCGACCATCGGCCAGACCATCGCATCGCGATGTACGCGGAAATCAACGACCACTGGTTGATCATTAATTGACATAGCCCTTTCGATTGTCTTATCGAGGTCTTCTGGTCGTTCGCAAGAAAGTCCAACGCAGCCCATAGATTCTGCAAGCATTGGGAAGTTAGGAACGCGTTTTGAATCAAGTGATGTATTTGAGTAACGGCTGTCATAGAACAAGGTCTGCCACTGGCGAACCATGCCTAGAGATTCGTTATTGATAATCGCAACCTTGATAGGAATATTGTTCAGTGCACATGTAACAAGTTCTTGATTTGTCATCTGGAAACAACCATCGCCATCAATTGCCCAGACAGTGGCATCAGGTGCACCAACTTTTGCGCCCATTGCAGCAGGAACTCCGTAACCCATAGTGCCCGCACCGCCTGAGTTAAGCCATGTGCGTGGATGTTCGTAAGAGATAAATTGTGAAGCCCACATCTGATGTTGGCCAACACCTGCAGTGAAGATTGTATCTGTGCCAGAGATTTGTCCTAGGCGTTGAATAACAAGCTGAGGAGAAAGTGATCCATCATCAGGAGTATCAAACCCTAAGGGATACGTTGATTTCAGTGAATTCATCTGGCGTAACCATGCAGTGAGATCCGGCTTGTTCTTTGCAAGAGCTGCCTTCAGCGCAGGAATAAGAGCTGTAATGGTTTCTTTTACATCACCAACAACTGCTACATCTGCATGGCGATTCTTGCCAATTTCAGCTGGGTCGATATCTGCGTGAAGAATCTTTGCATTTGGCGCAAAGGTAGAGAGCTTGCCTGTTACACGGTCATCAAAACGAGCACCTAAAGTAATGAGCAGGTCTGCCTTTTGAAGTGCTGTAACTGCAGCAACTGTTCCGTGCATTCCAGGCATTCCCATATGTAATGGATGTGAATCTGGGAAGGCACCGCGTGCCATAAGAGTTGTAACAACAGGTCCACCAAGAAGTTCTACCAACTGGCGAAGTTCTTTATGCGCATTGGCCTTGATAACACCACCACCAACATAGAAGACAGGCTTTGATGATTGTGCGATAAGAGCTGCAGCATCTGAAATTGCCTGTGAATCTGGAGTTGTCTGTGGCTTATATCCAGCTAAGTTGATTGATGTTGGCCAGTTATAAGTGGTCATCTTCTGCAGTGCATCTTTTGCAACGTCGACAAGAACTGGACCTGGGCGACCAGTCGTAGCAATGTGAAATGCTTCTGCGATAACGCCTGGAATTTGCGCAGGATCAGTGACCAAATAGTTGTGCTTAGTAAATGGCATTGTGATTCCACGAATATCAGCTTCCTGGAATGCATCGGTACCGATTGCGGCAGAAGGAACCTGGCCAGTGATTGCAACAAGTGGAACCGAGTCCATAGCTGCATCCATGAGAGGTGTTACGAGGTTTGTTGCACCTGGGCCAGATGTTGCAATACAAACACCAGCACGACCTGTTACTTGCGCATAACCAGTTGCAGCGTGACCGGCGCCTTGTTCGTGGCGAACCAAGATGTGGCGAATCGTTGAGTCGTAGATCGGATCGTACGCAGGAAGAATCGCACCACCAGGAAGTCCGAACATCACTTCTACGCCAGCTGCTTCAAGGCTCTTCACCAATGAAGTAGCTCCTGTCATTTCTGTGCCGTTCGCTGTTGGAACATGTTTCGCCATCTTCGTACTCCCTTCTCTCTCGATCTTCTTAGTTACTAACTTCTATCTTTTCTCTAGCTTTTCCAAATGAAAAAACCCTCAGATATCTGAGGGCGCGCGTGACATGAAGGCACGCGCTATCGAATCACCACCACTGAAACTACTGAAGAACGTGTTGATTGCATGGCCCTATTCTCCATCGGAGCGGGGCTGTGCGTCAAGAGATGAGATGAACGTCTCAAAAAGTGGAACGGTTAGTCGCAGACCGCACCTTTTGAGGCTGAGCCCACGAGCTTTGAATACTTAGATAGAACACCCCGGGTGTATTTGTGAGGAAGTGGCTTCCATCCAGACTTTCGGGCTTCGAGTTCTGCTGGGTCTACTAGTAGATCAAGTGTGCGATTTGGAATATCGATACGTACGAGATCGCCATCTTTGATAAATGCAATTGGTCCACCGTCCACAGCTTCAGGTGCAACATGGCCCACGCAAAGTCCAGTCGATCCCCCAGAGAAACGACCGTCGGTGAGAAGTAGCGTTTTCTTTCCGAGACCTGCGCCTTTAATTGCGCCAGTGATCATCAACATCTCGCGCATTCCTGGTCCACCCTTTGGACCTTCGTAACGAATAACAACTACATCGCCCTCTTTAATCGTTCCATTTTCGAGAGCATCCATTGCTGCTTGTTCGCGTTCGAAGACTCGAGCAGGACCTTCAAAAGTTTCAATTCCAATTCCAGCTGTTTTGCAGACTGCGCCTTCAGTTGCAAGTGAGCCACCAAGGATTGTGATTCCAACATCTGTTGACATTGGTTTGTCGACTGGGAAGAGAACACTTCCATCTGCAAAGGGAGGATTGATATCAGCTAAGTTCTCAGCCATTGTCTTGCCTGTGACGGTAAGTGTGTCTCCATGGAGATAGCCCGCATCAAGCAAGATACGAAGCACAACAGGAATTCCACCAACGCGGTCAACATCTGTCATGACATATTTTCCGAAAGGTTTGAGATCACCAAGCAGCGGAACCTTTGAACCAATACGGTGGAAATCATCGAGCGTAAGGTCAACTTCTGCCTCGTGAGCAATAGCGAGAAGGTGGAGTACAGCGTTTGTTGAACCACCTAGTGCCATAAGAATCGTGATGGCATTCTCAAATGCCTTCTTCGTCAGAATATCTCGGGTTGTAATTCCTTTACGGATTAACTCAACAACTGCAGCACCTGACTTAATTGCAAAGTCATCTCTACGACGATCTACAGCAGGAGGGGCCGCAGATCCAGGCAATGAAAGCCCAATAGCTTCACCAATACTTGCCATTGTGTTCGCTGTATACATACCGCCACAAGCACCTTCACCTGGGCAGATTGCCTTTTCAATTTGATCTACACGATCTTGTGTAATTAATCCTCGCGCACATGCACCGACGGCTTCAAAGGCATCAATGATGGTTACATCTTTGCCGTCTACTGAACCTGGAAGAGTTGAACCTGCGTATACAAATACCGATGCAACATCGATACGTGCTGCAGCCATCATCATGCCAGGAAGCGACTTATCACAACCTGCAAATGTGACCATTCCATCCAGGCGTTCTGCCTGCATAACTGTCTCAACTGAATCTGCAATTACTTCACGAGATACGAGAGAGAAGTGCATTCCTTCGTGGCCCATTGAAATTCCATCAGAGACGGAAATAGTTCCGAATTGCATTGGGAAACCACCGGCTTCAATTACGCCTTTCTTAGAAGCCTTTGCAAGTCGATCAAGTGAGAGATTGCAAGGAGTAATTTCATTCCATGAAGATGCAATACCGATTTGTGGCTTTACCCAATCGTCATCGCCCATTCCAACTGCGCGGAGCATTCCACGCGCAGGTGCGCGCTCTAATCCATCAGTAACGAGTCCAGAGCGAGGTTTCATCTTCGACATGAGAGAATTCTACCTTCAGTCGCGCTATTTGCGATAAATCAGTTTCTACGTAAAAGGAGACACCTCTGTGTCAAAGCAAGCCCAAGATCAGACCCTAGACCCAACTCGTTGGCGCACCCTCTTTGTTGTTGCCATCGCTCAATTGATGATTGTTCTGGACAGTTCAATCATGAATATCGCGATTCCGAGCGCCAAGATTGAATTAGGAATCACTGATGCCAATCAGCAGTGGGTTATCACTGCCTACACCCTGGCCTTTGGTTCACTCCTTCTATTGGGTGGCCGAATCGGTGACTACATGGGCCGTAAGAAGATCTTCCTTATTGGACTCGCTGGTTTTGCATTCGCGTCCGCACTTGGTGGAATCGCATCGACTCAAGGACTTCTCTTCGCATCTCGCGCACTTCAGGGTGTCTTCGCAGCACTTCTCGCACCTGCTGCCCTTGCAATCATCTCTGTAACTTTTACAGTTCCACAAGAACGCGCAAAGGCATTTGGCGTTATCGGCGCAATCTCTGGCGGCGGCGCAGCAATCGGATTGATTCTCGGCGGAACACTCACTGAATATGCATCATGGCGTTGGTGCCTCGGAGTAAATACACCAATCGCAATTATGGCGGGAATACTTGCCCTTAAATTTGTACATGAGTCAAAGGCTGCAGGCGATAACACATACGACATTCCTGGCGTTATCACTGCAACAGCTGGTCTCTTCTCTTTAACTTACGGATTCAATGAAGCGGCAACTAAGGGCTGGTCTTCTTCCGTAACGATTTCATTCTTTGTTGCAGCTGCAATTCTTCTCTTCATCTTTATCAATATCGAAAAGCGCGTTGCTAATCCTTTGATGCCGCTACGCGTGATCACAGAACGTAACCGCGGTGGTTCATACCTCGGATCTCTCGTTGTTGGTGCTGGCCTATTCTCAATGTTCCTATTTCTTGGTCTCTACCTTCAGGTAATTCTTGGTTTTAGCCCCTTGAAATCTGGTTTCGCATTCTTGCCATTTACAGCTGGAATCATCATCTTCGCTGGAGTTGCATCACAGTTACTTCCAAAGGTTGGACCTAAGCGACTTATGGTTCCGGGTTTGATTTTTGCAGGTATCGGATTGCTTCTACTTACCCGCATCACACCAGAGACTGCATATTTCACCCATGTGGTTCCATCTCTTCTCATCATGTCTAGCGGTATGGCTCTTGTGTTTATTCCGCTGACTTCAACTTCTCTACACGGCGTCTCTAATCACGACACGGGTGTAGCGAGTGCAATGCTCAATACTTCGCAGCAGATCGGTGGATCTCTTGGAACCGCTCTTCTCAATACTGTTTCAGCCACAGCTGCAGCAACCTATGCAACGACACACACTGAACTTGGAAAGATGGTTCAGCCATTCGCCATGACACATGGATTTACCGTTGCATTTAAATTCAGCGCCGTACTTCTCTTTACGGGTGCAATTCTTCTCTTCTTCTTTATCAATATTGGAAAAGAGTCACTCGTTGAGACAGAAGGCGCCGGCCTGCATTAATTAATTAGAAGCTTGACCTAAGTGGCCAAGTAGAAGCTCACGTACGCGTGCAGCATCTGCTTGGCCCTTTGTCTCTTTCATCACTGCACCAATAAGTGCGCCAGCTGCAGGTAGGTGTCCCCCGCGAACTTTCTCTGCCGTATCTGCCTGTTCTGCGCAAACCTTTTCAATGGCAGCCATTAGCGCACCATCATCATTCACAACTTTGATTCCGCGCTTTGCAACAACTTCAGATGGCTTGCCTTCACCGGCAATGACGCCTTCGACAACTTGGCGGGCAAGTTTGTCGGTGAGTTCACCCTTGGCTACAAGTGCAACGAGTTCGGCAACATCTGCCGGAGTTATTGCAAGGTCAGCAACTGCAATGTTCTGATCATTTGCAATACGCGAAATCTCACCAAGCCACCATGTGCGTGCCTTCGTTGGATCTGCACCAAGATTTACTGTTGCCTCGACGATATCCAAGACATCAGCGTTAATCATCGCTTCCATCTCTTTATCCGGAACGCTCCACTCTTCCTTGATGCGTTTGCGGCGCACTGATGGACGTTCTGGCAGAGTTGCACGAAGTTCCTCAATCCACGTAGCTGCAGGTGTTACTGGAACCAAATCTGGATCTGGGAAGTAGCGGTAATCCTCTGCCTGCTCTTTAGAGCGGCCTGAGCGAGTAAGGCCAGTGTCTTCCTGGAAGTGACGAGTCTCTTGCTTAACTTTCTTTCCCTCGTTGAGAAGCTCTGCATGACGAATCATCTCGCCGCGAATTGCGCGCTCAACTGAACGAAGCGAGTTAACGTTCTTTGTCTCAGAACGAGTACCGAGTACATCAGAACCAATTGGCTTAAGGGAGACGTTTGCATCGCAGCGCAAAGAGCCTTGCTCCATCTTCACATCAGAGACTTTAAGGCCGCGCAAAATATCGCGAAGTTCTGCAACATATGCCTTTGCAACTTCTGGCGCATATTTGCCTGTACCAGGAACAATCTTGGTCACGATTTCAACAAGTGGAATACCAGCACGGTTGTAATCAAGGAGCGAGTAATCAGCACCGTGAATACGTCCAGTTGCTCCACCTACGTGAAGAGACTTTCCGGTGTCTTCTTCCATATGGACGCGCTCGATCTCAATACGGAATTGCTTTGGGCCCTCTTCAGTATCAATTTCAACATCAACATAGCCATCGAAACAGATTGGCTCGTCGTACTGCGAAATCTGGAAGTTCTTAGGCATATCTGGATAGAAGTAATTCTTGCGAGCAAAGCGGCTATATGGCGCGATCTTGCAGTTAAGTGCAAGGCCGATCAGAATCGTTGATTCAATCGCTTTCTCATTCACAACTGGAAGCGCGCCAGGAAGAGCTAAGCAGACAGGACATGTTTGAGTATTTGGTTCTGCACCGAACTCTGTTGCACATGAGCAGAACATCTTGCTATGTGTATTGAGTTCAACGTGAACTTCTAGACCCAGTACTGGATCCCACTTTGCAATTACTTCGTCATATGTTGGAAGTGCCATTAGCGCGCTTCTCCTAATACTGGTGCTTTGCTCAAGATTGGTGCGCCCCACTTAGAAAGCAGAGCTGCCTCAAGAGCTGCACCCGCCTGGTAGAGACGCTGATCCTGCATTGCAGGTGCCATGATTTGGAATCCAACTGGCAAGTTATCTTCTTCAGCCAAACCTGCAGGAAGTGACATTCCGCAGATACCGGCAAGGTTAACTGGAATCGTTGCAACATCACCTAGGTACATAGCCATCGGGTCATCGACCTTCTCGCCAATCTTGTAAGCAGTAGTTGGCGCAGTTGGTGAGACCAGAACATCGGCCTTAGCAAATGCCTTTGCATAATCTTCTATGATCAGCGTGCGAATCTTCTGCGCAGATCCGTAATACGCATCGTAATAACCAGATGAGAGCGCATATGTTCCAAGGATGATGCGGCGCTTTACTTCGCGGCCGAATCCTGCATCACGAGTGGCGCTCATAACTGCTTCTGCAGATGCGCCATCGACATCACCTGTACGAAGTCCGTAGCGCATTGCATCGAAACGTGCGAGGTTTGATGAACACTCAGATGGTGCGATTAAGTAGTACGCAGCAAGTGCATACTCAAAGCTAGGGCAATCAACTTCTACGATTTCAGCGCCAAGGGATGCAAGAACTTGTAGTGATTCATCAAAGCGCGCTTGCACGCCCTTCTGATATCCCTCTCCTTGCAACTGTTTGATAACACCAATCTTCATTCCCTTTACATCGCCACTTTTCGCCGCTTGTACTACTGCAGGAACTGGTGCATTAATACTTGTCGCATCTTTTGGATCATGTCCTGCGATGACTTCGTGCAGGAGAGCTGTATCTAAAACTGTGCGACCAAAGGGACCTGCTTGATCGAGGCTCGATGAGTATGCAATCAATCCGTAACGAGAGACAGCGCCATAGGTTGGACGAACTCCAACGATTCCGGTTAGCGCTGCAGGCTGGCGAATTGATCCACCAGTATCTGAACCGATGGCAAGTGGTGCTTCAAGCGCTGAGACTGCTGCAGCTGATCCGCCTGAAGAACCACCTGGCGTGCGAGTTAAATCCCACGGATTAAATGTTGGACCGTAACCGGAGTTCTCTGTCGATGAACCCATCGCGAACTCATCCATATTGGTCTTGCCCATGATGACAACACCAGCATCTTTTAGTTTCGAGACAACAGTTGAGTCATACGGTGGGCGCCATCCCTGCAGAATCTTTGAACCTGCAGTTGTTGGAACGCCTTTCTGTGCAAGGACATCTTTAAGTGCAAGTGGAATACCTGCGATAGGAGAAAGTTTCTCTCCCTTTGCACGGCGTGCATCTACATCTTTTGCCTGTGCGAGTGCGCCTTCTGTATCAACGTGCAGAAAAGCTTTTACTTGACCATCAACTTCAGCAACGCGATCTAAATGCGCCTGGGTAAGTTCGACAGATGTTGTTTCGCCTTTTGCAAGTGCTTCTGCCATCTGTGCGGCAGTCTTATTGATCATTCTGCTTCACCCAAGATTTGTGGAACACGGAAACGAGATTCTTCCTTCGCTGGTGCGCCAGATAGAGCATCTTCTGGAGAGAGACTTGGTAGAACTACATCTGGACGCGCTACATTTTCGAGTGGCTGCGGATGAGATGTTGCCTTAACGCCAGATAAATCCATCTCTTGAACGCGTGCTACAGCATCGAGAATCATGCCAAATTGTGAAGAGAGTTCAACGAGTTCTGACTCTGTCATTTCGATACGGGCTAAGCCTGCAAGCTTTGCGACTTCATCGCGGGAGAGGCTGCTCATGTGGTGAGTCTATAAAGTTTCGGTCAAATATCCGAATCAGATGCGAATTTGGCCGTTGCCGGTAACAATCCAGGTAGTTGTAGTCATCGCCTCTAACCCCATAGGACCACGGGCATGCAACTTCTGATTTGAGATTCCGATCTCTGCGCCAAATCCCATCTGCTCTCCATCGGTAAATCGTGTTGATGTATTGACCATAACGGCGGCGCAATCAGAGAGTGCGATAAATCGAGAAGCGTTCTCTTTATTCTCAGTCACGATTGCCTCTGTGTGCTTTGTGCCAAAACGAGCGATGTGATCTATTGCTGCATCGAGCGAATCAACGACTCCAACATTCATCTCTAGTACGCCGTACTCGGTAGACCAGTTCTCTTCAGTTGCCACAGTTGATTGAATATTGAATTTCTCGGCAACCTTCTGCGCTGTTGCATCTGCATGAAGAATGACACCAGCTTCAGAGAGCGCCTTAAGTGCCATCGGTAGGAATGTTGGAGCAATCGCCTTATGCACAAGAAGCGTCTCTGCTGCATTACAGACACTTGGTCGGTGGGTCTTTGAGTTAATAAGAATTGGAAGAGCTTTCTCAATGTCAGCAAATTCATCGACATACACGTGGCACACACCTGCACCAGTTTCAATTGTTGGAACCGTGGCTTCATCGACAACCATGCGAATGAGTGCGGCACTGCCGCGGGGAATCACTAAATCCACTTTGCCTCGCGCCGTCAGGAGCGCCTTTGTTGTTGCTCTATCTTCTGAAGGAACAAGCTGGATTACATCGGGTGAAATCTTCGTTGAAGCTAGTGCATCTCTCATGACGTTAACGAGAATCTCATTGCTATTGCGAGCGGTAGATGAACCGCGCAACATCGCCGCATTTCCAGACATCACGAGAATTACTGCGGCATCCACTGTGACATTTGGGCGAGCTTCATAAACCATTCCGATAACGCCAAAAGGAACTGAAATTTGCTTTAGCTCCAAACCGTTAGGCAGTGTGGATTCACGCAAAGTTATGCCAAGTGGGTCAGGCAGAGCAGCAACTTGTCGCGCTCCCCCGGCAATCGATGCAATGCGCTCTGGCGTTAGAAGTAAACGATCCTGCATCTGTGGATGCATCTGATCTTTACGAGCGTTGGCCATATCGAGTTCGTTAGCTGCAATGATCTCAGCGCTTCTAGATTCGATTGCTTGAGCGATTAACTCAAGAGCTGCCTTACGTTCTGCACCAGTGGCTACCGAAAGTGTGCGCGAAGCAGCTCGAGCTTTATCTGCTAGCGCTGAAACAATCTCTACCGCTGTCATAGGAGTACTAAATCATCTCTATGAACCAGCTCGCGCTCATATTCGGCGCCGAGGGATGCTGCAAGTTCTTTAGTAGATCGACCGAGCATCTGAGGAATCTCGGTTGAATCAAAGGCGACAAGACCACGTGCGATTACTTTTCCTGCCTTAGAGGAAAGCTCTACGGTATCGCCTGAAATAAATGTTCCTTCAACTGCTGTAACTCCTGCAGGAAGAAGTGAAGTTCCGCGTTCGAGAATTGCGGTAACCGCGCCATCGTCGAGAATCAAACGCCCTTGTGGAGTTGATGCGTGCGCGAGCCACAGCAAACGTGAATTTGCTTTAGAACTCTGCGCCTCAAAGAAAGTGCCGAAATCTGCACCGTTAATTGCTTCTTGAGATTCCGTGAGAGATGTAAGGAGCATAGGAATTCCAGCACTTGTTGCGATACGCGCAGCCTCTACTTTAGTAACCATTCCCCCACTGCCAACGCCAGAAGAGCCTGCACCGCCGAGAACAATTGATTCGATTTCAGACATTGAAGCTACATTGCGAATTGGATTTGCACCAGCCTGTGTTGGTGGTGCGTCATAGAGCGCATCGATATCAGACACTAGGACAAGTAAATCTGCATTTACAAGAAGTGCTACGAGGGCCGCTAAGCGATCATTATCTCCGAAGCGAATCTCTTGTGTTCCGACAGTGTCATTTTCATTAATGATTGGAACGACGCCGAGTGAGAGAAGCTTCGTCAAGGTCTGCTGAGCATTCTGATAGTGAGAGCGGCGGACAATATCTTGAGTGGTAAGTAAGACTTGAGAAGAAATAACGCTATGAGCTGAGAACTTCTCGTTATAGCGAGCAATCAATAAGCCTTGTCCAACTGATGCGGCAGCTTGTTGTGTAGCTAAATCCTTAGGACGAGTTGTGAGCCCTAGTGGCGATAGGCCTGCTGCAATTGCACCTGATGAAACGAGGATTACTTCAGAACCGCGCTCTTTAAGTTGGCAAGCGAGGCTAACAATCTTCTCTACTGCTTGAGGATCTAGCTGGGAACCTGCAGAACCTGTGAGCGAAGATGAACCAATCTTGATAACTATGCGCTTGGCGCTCTGTAATGCGGTGCGGCTCATTTCTTATTGCTTTCTTCTTCACTCTCTGCGAGCTCATCGAGAGATAATTTAATTTCAGGGTTAGTTGGCTCTGCCACGTTGTACTCCCACTGACGTGCAATTTCCTCATCAGAGAGTTTGTCTTCCTCGCGTTCGACTGCCTGCCATGCGCCTTCAAGGC
>Ga0315903_10003479_pt1 | contig 21839 bp, 4 predicted proteins | sample LakEriMetagenome_7_FD_203524 | JGI IMG/M metagenome (GOLD analysis project Ga0315903, IMG submission 203524) | Freshwater fungal communities from buoy surface, Lake Erie, Ohio, United States - Buoy 2 MA119 | ecosystem: Environmental > Aquatic > Freshwater > Lake | place: USA: Lake Erie, Ohio... | reverse complement strand
TTGAGAATAAGATATTTTGTTGACTGCCATATATTGTACTTTTATTGATATCTACTTTAGTAGTAAATCTACGATAATTTTTATTTGGCTCAGAAACTAACTCATCTTCTTCGTCCAAAAAAGTATTCGTTGGCTTGAATAAATCAACGGTTTCATTGATTTTCATCCATATATCTGCGTGTGACGTATTGTATTGGGTCGGTAATGTTACCCCCCATTTTGTATAAATATAATTTGGAAAATTTACTGTGATAGTTTCTTGGCATTCGTACGGATGCAATGGATCAATAATTCTATTTACTTTTGATAGATCAGTATTTGGTGAAGGATGGTTTTGTATTCTATTTCCTGAGCCCAGTATTTGATCTACTTCTTGAATAGAAAATCCTCCATGGCTTTTAATAACAGGACTACTTTGTGTTGATAAATTTGGAGTATAGAGTATGTTCGAACCATTGGTGAAAGTTAGCGTACCATTACAATTATATCTATATCCGTCAACATAACTTAATGGAAAACATTTGCAGGCTTGGTTGAGCGGAAATGTTTTACATCCAGCATTCTTTTCGTCTCGTAATTTACAAATTTCTAAATTATATAACTTAATACCAACGTCTTTTGTTTTAAAAGACACAGAGTAATTACCGCTCTCAGAACCATATGTTGAAACAAAGACTACATTATCTGATCCAAAAATATTGCTATCATAATATAAGCCACCTTGTTTATTGAAACCAATTCTATCGACATTTGAGTTACAATAATTTGCTGGATATCTTCTGTCTAAAATTACAGACTTATCTTCGAATTCTCCTGATGGCTTATTGTATATTTTTGATAGTCTACTATCACAAAGTTCGCTATCCTCACACAATGAGTCTCCTAGTTTTTTATAGGCTAGGTCATATGATGGTACTCTTAAATATTTTTGATAAAATCTAGTACATCCACTACCGTAATAGCTTTCCTTAATTAAGTTATTATTAAAATAAGCACTAATAATATTTGCTGTTTTATCTATAGTAAAATTACCACTCGTACATGCATAGCTCTTGTATCGCTTATCTACATCTGTTTTAAAAACAAAATTACCAACTTTTATTTCTTGGTTATAGGCGAAAGTTTTCGAAACAACTGTTTCTCCACATTCTGGTGGTTTTGATTTGCACTCTGTTGTAAAACGAGTATCACTATCTTTAACGACTGGTTCAAAGTCCAGATCTAAATAGGCATGAGGTTGACATGACTTCAATAATTCTAGTTTTTTTTCTGTATTTGGTGGAAACCATATATAAGCACCGTATTTATTAGCTAAAGTATTTACTAAATCTCCAGATGTTTTTACAATATTTAGTTTATTTAACTTATACTGTGGTTTTGACAACATCGCCTTATTGAAGCTTATTATCTGTTTGAATGGATCTCTTTCATAATCTTTAGTGGCGTCATCTAGGTCTTGTACAGTTTTTAATAGATCGACGGTTACTTCGTGATAATTTGGTCCAGTTGCCAATAGTGCAGCTAGCTCCAATTTTTTCAGAGGTTTTAATTTGCTTGAATTATCAATATCTAATGATACCTCAAGATCTTCTATTTTATTAAGGATACTATAAAATTTACCATAAATATTTTCTGATATATACAAGAATTCAGAATTATTAGGGAGTATTCCTGTTACTCTAGAATTTTTAACTAATTTTAGTCCTGACGGACATTGATGTATTTCATTGTTTGATGGATTATTTTCATTATACGACGATGAGCTATTTTCTGGTCCATCGTTTGTGGCATAGAAAACATCTCCGTCTGATATATAGAGGTCAACACCTCTAATCAGCCTATCGTCTACAGTCGCATCGACATCAAAATATCTATACCAGCATAACACACCGGAGCTATAATTCCATTTCCAATGGGAACCCACTTTTTCTGTTTTTACAAAAATATTATAGTGATCTTGGTTTTTGAACCCATACGGTTTTGTAAAATTTTTAACAGATGGTAAGAGTTTAGAGTAATTGCCAGTTGTTTGTATATCTCCAATAATACCACTAAATAATGGATAATACGGATTGTTTCCTGACTCCGAACTCAATTTTGTCAAAATAAAATTACCACATGTTTTACTTGTTATCAGCGATCTCTTGTATGATTTTTCATGGGTGTCTATATCTTTGTGATATGAGTCTATATCATTTGGTGGTATTTCGGACAATCTTTCTTTTATTTTCCAATCTACAACAATTTCTGGTCCCTCAGCTTTAAATGAATCGTATGATGTAGAATAGGCAAATTTTTCTTTACCCAATCCCAGATTTGAACATGCTGGAAATTGTTTTTTATATTTAAGGTCATATGGTTGTTTGAGATAACTAGAATTCATGGATGGCAACTTGGCTAGATAATCATCTTTAGAAATTCTAACATCACATGCTCCGTCACAACAAGTAGCCGCACCAACACTAACGTTTTTCCCACTTAGTTTATCAGTTAGTTTCCATGTACCAATAGAATAAGAATTATTAATATCTGTTGAACAATATGAACAATATGTTTGGTCATTTTCCGGATCGTCTACCGTATTCTCAGATATACTACAATTACAAGGATCAAATAATCCTTGTTCAGATTCTGCTCGCGTAAAAATATCTGTATATTCTATATTAGAATTACTTGGTTTAATAATTATAGGTAACCATAATCCACTGGTTCTTGCCTCAAATGATGGGATAAGATTCTTTAGCCACGAAGTTTCTATATTAAAAGTTTCTATTTTTGCGTCTAAAAATAAAGATTTTTTATATATACTACATGAGCATCCCATTAGCAGGCTCCAGCATTATATGCGTACACAACCCAAGCACCATCAATAAAATTGAATAAAGCTACATCATTAATTGATACATCAAATTTTAATGGATTTTTAAATGTTGTATTATATACTTCTAGTTTTGGATCTTCGGAAAGTCTTATATTTGGATTATTTGGTTTTGTATATATCTTATATATGTCTACTGTATTAGATGATGTTATGGTTCCAGATGTTGTGAAGGGTCTGTGTCCTATTGGTTCATAAAAACCATTATTAGAATTATATTTACAATAAACAGCCGCACCTCTTGGAGCAGAGTAAATGCCTATACTATCTTTTACAAAAACCAATCTTCTAAGATCATCTGGTAGTGGAGAATTATCAAAAGCACTGTCTATTATTTGACCTCTAACAGGATTTGTACCAACCATATCTTCTTCAATAACAATATGTAAATCTTTATAGTTGGATCCAACAGTCCATAATCCAGCACCTTCATCCCATCTAAAATCTATCGGTCCAACGGGCCACGTTCCTGGTTGTTGAGCCCAGCCATTGTAAAATGTATTTTCTTTATATGGTTTTGTCCAAGTTCCATCAGATTTCTGTTTTTGATTTTTGCCAACAATATTGTTTTGATCATCCCTAGTAATAGCGCCATTACGTATTAGTGGTTCGCCAGAAGAATTTGGTACCGGATATCCTTCTAAATCATATCCCCAAGCATGAAGCATTACTGGCCCTCTTAATCCAAAAAATCTGGTATTAGATTGTATTTGATCTGGCACTGGAGGAATATTAACTCCGGCAGCGCGAGCAGCATCAGCATACTCTTTTAAATTAAGATCATAATCAATATAAGATTTTCCAATACTAATAGAGTTACCAGGTCTTAGATCATCAAATCCGTATGGAATAGCACTTCCATTAGAAACAAGATCGATACAATGTCCTGTACTATCTTTGATTTGCTTATTTTGAAAATTACTAAATTCACCAATAGATAATACTATAGGATTTAAAGTAGTATAATTTATGACAGGATTACCGCTTAGTCCTGTGGCTGGTAATTTTGATATTATTTTTAGATCATCTCCACTTGCAATAATATAAGGTGGAGTAACTTCGGCTGGTGAAGAACTTTTATATACTTTATCATTTTTTACAGACTGTGTTTCGCAGAATGGACACGGTATAGTTTTTTCTTGTCTACTATTCGATAGAGATGTAGCATTAGTCGTTCTGAGATTAGTAACAATGTTATCTGGATAGACAACATAATTATATATTTTTGTACCATAACAAAATGGACAATTTTCTGTTGTATATTTTGTAATACTAAATGTTGTTGTGTATGGAGTTGGATAAAAAGATATCGGAGAGAATAATCCATCTAGACTCATCATAGATTTCAGCTGAAACCTATCCATAGTCTCTCGTTTTAGCATATTATTTGTTTCTAAAAATACAGACGACTGCATTCTAGGATAATTTGAAACATCATATTTAATATTAGACTGTAAAGAATATGGTCTTTCGCACCACGCAGGAGAAAAATCTAAGACGCTCTGTAGTTGTGTTCCATAATTCCTAAAATTTTGAAAATTCATTCCAACTAAAACATTTGGTAAAAAATTATAACGATTTTGAGTTCCCATAATTCATCTTTCTTAATATATATTTATATAATCCTAAATGATCCGGGAGATATCCCCATCCTAGATGCCAATTTTAATAATTTATTATTAATTTCTCTGTTTCTCTTGAGCGATTCCTGATTGAGTGCTTTAACTCTATCGGCATTTTCTTTATTAAAAAATCCAATTTTACGAATATATGTTCTAAAGTTATATGTAGAAGATACCCCATTCTCACCTATCTGAACATTAATACTGGTTAATACTGGACCATTAAATTGACTACCATAAAATTGTATAGCATCACCCAAATTAAAGTTTGCAAAACCAGGTATTTGTACACTACCATTCTCTAGAACCTGTTGATAATTTACATCGTCTGCAATTTTACTCATTACAGCATCATCAAGCGGACCCATTCCTCCATAATTCCATGGGGTCAAAGTTGGATCAACGATTACTTTTACTCCTCCTACAAGATTTTCTACATCTAATAATGAATTATTACTGTCTGGAAAAATATTATCTTTAATTAATCCTGGATGATTAATCCATGGACCATAAACAGCATCATTCATTTCGAGTGGAATTGCACAGAATAATGGAAATGCTGCTCTTGGTAAAATAGTATTCGGCTCATAGGCATCTTCGCTAGAAACACCCATCCTATTTCTTTGTGCATCAAATTTTACGGGTGCTCTGTAATTAGAATTTTTAATTTCATTTTCGTATCCAAAACTCATCATATGAGTAAATTCTAAATCTCGAATCATATAGTCCAATAAAGCTACACCCCCAAATCCTCCTACTCCAGCCTCTTTTCCCAAAAAGTAACTTGTATATCCATACTTTGGACTAAAACCCTTTTGTCCTTTTTCTGGATCTCTAGTATTTTCTCCAACTGGAACAACAACCAGTATCATACTTCTTTGAGCAGCATCTTCATAAGCAGGATTCAATCCCAATCCTCCCCAAATGGTGGTGGATCCCGGAGCAAATCCTGTTCCGCCAAGAGTTGATCCAAGAGTAAGTAGCCCCTGCACTACTAGTGGCACACTAGCTCCAAATCTTAATCTTGCTAGAGCATCTTGTACCATCACCGCATTTAATTCATCATCTGTCCCGTTTCTTCCGACTCCCACCAAAACCGGAGATGGGACACTAACTATAGCTCTGGGTTGTGCAGAATTAGCTGCTAGAAATACAAGATCGCTCTCTGTTGTTCCTTTTGCATACATTTTATATCTTTTATCAAAAGGCACTGGTTGTCTATACATACCCATATTATGAGCCATGGGCACATTAACTTCTGGATGATTATATGGCAAAATCATAGATTCTTCTATCTGATAGCTAAGCGGGATATACCAATGAGTATTATCTTGAAGTAATGGGTCTTCGTAGTTTAATTTCATTACATGGCTCCAGTCAAACACGGTATATGGAGCACCCGCATATGGTCTGTATCTTATAGCTTGACTTAAAAATTGTTGTCTAGCCCATAGTCTTCCAGTATCTTTTTCCATAGAAGCATTATATCCGACGATTGGTCCAATTTTTCCGGTTTCATCTGTAAAAAATGAAGCTTTTATTCCTCCTACTGCTATTGTATCATCTATCATATTTCCGGGCTCTTCCCAAGCACCATCCGATGAGACAGAATAATTGGTAAAAACAGTATTTGTTCCTTCCAATGCGTAAATTGGATTACCACTTTCATCATTGCCTAGTACAATAGCATTATTATTATTATCCGTCGCTACTGAAATATCTTGATACCATGCTAATTCAGGCATTCGTATCATATATTTTTTACCATAATATTCGCTAGCAATACCCTGAAAAAAACCATGAACTTTCTCTAAGTCAGCATGTAATTCTCTAAAATATGGAGCCACAGACGACAGGTTGATAGAATCTAATACTCTATTATCTATTCCTATAGTTTGTCTGCCCATAGATTTTAATATGCCATCCATGCCAGCAAGCCATAAATTTTTAGCTGGTTTTCCTCCCAAACCTAAATGATTTTTAAAAGCCTTATATAGTATCTCAGAAATATCCGTTGAAAAAATGTTACTGAAACAGTACGTCATCCATTGCATAAATCCTCCGCCAGCTGCTCTTATTTCGTTTTCCAATACCAAGAAAACTGGCGCTGCAAATATACTAAGTTTGTCTGGATATGGTCCCTGTATACTAGAAAGAGGATAAGATATTAGTCCATCTAAATCGGACATTTGAAAGATAATTTGCATTTGTCCCATATTCTTATCAAAATAAACCGGTCTCGCCAATCCATTTGACCCTATTCCAAAATATGGACAGATAGCGTCGGTATAAATTGGTAAATTTCGTGTAGAAGCTGCTGCTTCTGAGCCCGTCAATACCTTTGACATATACTCAAATTTTTCAAAACCTAGACCTCCTCCAAGAGTAGCCGTATCAGTATAGTTTCCTCTTGCAAAATTTGTAGTCTTTCCGAATACCTGTGAGTCATTGAACCCATAAGAATCGCTAGCCACAGCAGCGCCACCAGAGCTCTTAAAAGAGTACCTTCTGGTAGATAATAAATTTGGTTGTCTAACAAGATTAGTTCCGTAAGCTATGCTTGAAGCAACACTTGTTCCAGCAGTAGCATTTGTGCCACCCCCTATTGGATTATAGTCTATAAATACTCCAAGCTGTCCGACCCATGGATCCCATATTAAAGTATTTTGAGTAAAAGCAAATCTTTCTGTTCTACATTGTAGTAATCTTTTTTGTTTTCCTCCAATATACATTGATCTAGTATTAACATCTGTAAATTCTTTTCCTTTGTTATAAGACGTTACTCCATTATTAGTTACTAGATAATTGATTAAGGCTTGTATCTGATCTTTTTTAGGTTGTTGACGCCTGGATACGGTTCTAATTTTTATAATTCCGGATATATTATGAGCTATTTGTTGAGAATCAGGTGGAATAAAATCAACAAAAAAATCAAATCCGGATCCATCACAAATGTCAGAAATGAACTGCATTAAACTTATAACTTCTCCTTGTGTTCTCAACCATCTGGGTGGTCTTGGTACTTCTGAAAGATCAAGTTTCAATCTTGATCTACGATGTCCGTCTACAGCTATAGAATTTGGACATATTCCCATATGAGTTAAATTAAGATTATTATAAGTTTCTGAAAAAGGATCCACTTCGCTAGACGTATAATTATTTCTTATGGATCTCGATATAATGGCGCCGTATGGTGAGAATGGAGAAATATGATCGATATTATTGTGACTATTCAGACCCAATAAAGCTTCTAAGCTGTCGTATATATCTTGCGATCTCATCCCTTCTTGGTTCAATCCTGCTCCGCCATATACTTTATTTTTATATCCAAGATATGTTAAATGTCCATATATATTTATAACATTAGGAATATTTCCTTGAGCAATATCTGCGGTATAATCAAAGAAAGAAAAAACTGGTGGAGAATTTTCATAAAAATCAACACCATAAGGCATGGGCATCGCTATATTTTTCCCTGTTGGATTATTGCTGGTATTCGGAACAATACCACAAATTCCTCCACCGTAACCTCCTATAATTAATTGAACCCCATTCAATAAACTCGCAAAACTTTTAATTTCTACATCGAAACTTCTTAATCCTCCTTGAGATCCTGCTTGTTTCCATGAAGAAACTATTCCTCCGAAACTAAAATCATTAAATTTGAATCTTACTGGCACACCTAATATATCATAGCCATTACTATTAAATTTATTGCCTGGGGCTCCGATAAAGTAAGGATCTGGCTCTGTCCAGTAGCCCCTATTTCCATTTATATCATATACAACCTTACCATAGTCTTTATTATCATAGGATAGAGTTGCATTTTCCTGATCTCTAGCATTCTCTTTATCTTTTTCACTAAAAGCTATGGTTTTATGTACTGTTTTAGCAGGATCATTTGTATTAAAAACATCTCCATTTTTTGTAAATGCTGTACTATTTGTGTTTTCTGGCTGTTGTGTTATGCTATCCAATTGTAAATCCATAGAGCCATAAAAGATAGACTGTGGATGATAACAATTATCCTCTACTAAATTAACCTGTAATGTGCTTTGTTCTGCGCCCCATGCAAGATTGCATGTAAAATTGGATACGCTACATCCTAAAAATAGTGTTTGATTATATGGTCCAGTTAATCTTTCTGGCAAATTACAATAACTCAAAATAAACTCCTATTAATTTATATGTTTGAATTTTGTGTTATGTCTTGATAACAATGTTGCCATACCCAAGTTTTCTGTTTAGTAAATCTACCGTCTGTTACACTCCAATTCTCTGTATTATTTTTAACAAATGATTTGCAAACACTTGATCCTAATAAAAACATCGGATTCATACTTTCTACTAGTCCCGTAATTTGTATATATGCTGTTTTAGGAAATCTTATACCGGCCAATCCTGTGGGCCTTGGCATAACAACATCGAATGTAACATCTCTAGATGCTGTAGTATAAGTTCCTAAATTTTGCATAACCGGCCCCAATCTCCTGCCCAATACGAAAAGTTCAGCAATAACCTGTGTTGGAAAACTATCATTAATTGTTAGTGTTTCAGAAATAGATCCTGAAATTAAGTTCAATGGTCTATTATTATAGACCCAACTATAGGTTACGGAACCTTCGGTTGGATTAAATCCTTCTGTTACACTTAGGGGTAAAGGATTAACTGTATTTTCATCTCTTCCAAAGAATCTTCTAAATATTCCAGTAGGATTATTCTGTTTTTCTACAAAAGATTGTACTCTCATAAACATACTATTTTTTATACTATCATAACCACTTAATGCTTTATCAAATTTACTAGTTGAGCCGTCGCTCCTTACTAGTTGTGCCATTGGGGATATACTTCCTCCAAGGCCAGTACCTATTATAGATTTATCATAAATTTTTCCACTATCAAATGGTTCTAATCCTTTTATTGTTCCATTTATCGTAACTGTTCTAAGATAACTACTATCTAATGAACTGTCAATATTAAAAGATTCGATATATAGCCCAGAGGTGGAGTATCCTGTTGGAACTCCTATCCAATTATCTGTTAATCTATAAGAGCCGCCGGGATCATCTATTGAAACTGATCTTACAAAATTATACAGAACTATTCCGCTAAGCATTCCTGTAAGAGACGATTCTGGAGCTGTATTTAGTCTGCATGTGACCCACTTTTTAGCACCAGCTATTGCACTAATTCCGAGATTATTTCCCGTTGGAATGAATTTACCAACAGCCCCTATTGTTCTACTGATACGATATATTGGATATTTTGATCCTAATGGAAAATTAAGGGCTTGTCTGAGAACATTTGCACCGACCGGAGAATTTACATAGCTATATTCATCTATAATTTCCATGTTCCATTCATCTTGACAACTTGTTATATGATATATTCCGGTTGATGTACATTCTTGAGAAATTGTTGGGACACCTGGGACACCTGGGACATCTTCTACTATTAGGTCTACATTATATCCTATTGTTGATACCCAACGATTTTCTGTTTTGTCAATTGATAATCTATTAACTTTAGCATTACCACTATAGCTTGGAGCGTTTTCATTATTGCCGCAACCAAATTTTATAAATGTATCCTTACTAAATGCATCTCTTAAGTTTTTTTCTCTTGTTAAAAAAGTTTGAAAATCTAGATCATGAATATTATTATATATTACTCCTTCTAGCGACACAATAGTTCGTCCGCCTATGAGTCTTCCGGCTTGATCTCTATCAAATTCTTTAGAAATAGATACCTGTGGTACAGGAAAACCAAATCCTGGATCAAATTTGAATGCTCCATATGTCATAAAGACGCCAGTCGCCATATATTATCCTTTTTCCTTTGATAAAATTAAATAAATCTATCCTTTATAGTATTGTAGAAGTAAACGCTGAATCAATTGGCCAATGTGTTTGATTAATATTAATCGTAGCAGACCATAACATGGTATATAATGCATTACCAGAAGCAGTAAATTCTAGTGTCTGTTTACTCCCCCCAATATCATTCTTAACTTCAGGTTTTATATTGTGAGCAACTTGTGAGTTAGATGTCCAACTATCAAGAGTATATCCAAGATCAACCAAAGCATTAGTATTCAGAGAAAATCTGCCAACTGCACCGTTTATTACATATCCAGCTCCGCCCATTGTGGCGTTACCACTCCACATAACATTTACATATGCTGTATATGTCCATACTCCATAGGCATTATCAGGAAAGACTATAGTATTAGTAACTGTTCTAGAAATTGTACTATCAGAAAGTGTATTAAAATTCATCAATAGTGGTCTTACAACATTTCCACTAGTTCTTGTTCTCAAGAAATACTGAGCAAACTGAGTTGTTCCTCTCCTGGTATTAGTATTATTGCTAGAGGAATATGCCCCAAGAGAATTAAAGCCACCACCAGCAAAAACGTTTGCATAATGTGCTTGAGCACCTATGCTATTGGTTGTCAAACCATCTGAATTAAATAATGATCCATCATACCCTAATAATAAACCTCGTTTATTACTTACATCATATATATTCAAACCACTAGCTATTGCCCAATCGACACCATTAAAAGCTACTGTACGACCGATATCTGTAGAATCAAGCTCCGCAACACCATCGTTGTCTGTTTTTGATAAAGCAAATTCAATATTCGAATTGCCAGCATACGAAACAACATCTATCGGATGTGTTCCAACGAAAGTTGAATCGAAAGTAGCACCACTAGCAACAACTTCGCCATTACTCGATACTCTCAAATAATCACCCACTTGACTAAATGCTGTAACTCTTAGAGAGTCAGTAATTGTTTTTCCTCCAACACATAAGGCAGCGTCTCCTACTGTGTAGTTATCATTTTCATTTAGTTTAGTTATTGTTGTATTAATGCCAACTTTACCTGTTCTAGATAACATATGAAAACCACTACCAGCATTAACAGCATTCTCTCCAGATTTTATAATTGAAAAATTTGTTCCTAATCCAAAACTGTTGAATCTGGTGTCTTGTGCATTATTTGTGCTAAGAACTATTCCATAAGTAGTAGGATTGAAACTATTATTATTAACTCCCGATCCACCAATTGCTAATACTCGATCATCATTAAACCACCTAAAGTTTTTGGTTCCGGTAGCTGTACTATTTATATCAGAATATAATATTGAATGAGGATCGAAAGTTTTTCCAATTAGTGTTCTATTATCACCACTAATAGAAAGAATTGTACCCGTTGTTGATGATGGCAACATAACATATGTATCAACATTCAATTGATCTAATTTACCACTAACAGAAGATAAATTATACATTTTAACTAAATTATTATTATTTGGATCTATTTCAATAGTTGGAGCAGACCACTCTGGTCCACCAGATCCCCAAACAATAAATTTAGCAGCAGTTATAGAATTTCCTTTATTTGTATTTAGAATAACACCAGTTTTATGTATAACAAAATTACCATAAAAATCTATGGAGTGTGTATCAGCATTACCGAAATCCTTTTGAATATTCAATGAAATATCTGTGCTGCTAATCGCTAACTTATTGTTAGAATTTGGATAATTGAATAGTAATCCACTAGATGCTCCAGATATCCTAACCGGCAATGTCCATGAACCAAATCCATCAACATCTGAAGTTAATACATAACCACTTCCGGCAGATAGTCCCATTCTTAATTGTTGTGATGTTATTACTCCACTAACGTCAAGATCTGATCTTGGAGATGATGTATTAATGCCTAATCTTTTGTTGGATAAGTCACCATATTGAGTTATTGTACCATCTGTGGCTCTAACAATGATTGATTGCTGAGCTGTTCCTGTGTTAAAAATTACACTAGAATCAGATATAACTACCTTATTAGAATTTGATGTACCAATGCTCAATGTATTATTTGTTAAACCAGTAATATTATTACCAATAATAACATTATTAATACCAGAAGAGGTGCTGTTATTACCGACAACAATACTATTATTTAGAGCAACACTATTATTATTGCCAAGAATCATATTATTAGAGCCATAATATATCTGATTTGTACCCCTAGAATATAGCATGATAATACCACTGCCAATCGTTGACGGGGTATTATTTTCATCAAAACTATTATTTACTGATAAATATCTATTAGACCATTCTGGAATATCACTTAATGTTATGGTAGTTGTTCCGTTATTTCTATTTATGGTAGGATCAGCAGTTACAGTAGATACTAATATTCCATTTTTAGAAATAGGATTTTTGATATGTAATAAAAGGCGGTCATTGAGCTCATAAGGAGCCGATGTTGTATAAAGCGTTATTGTATTAGATCCGCTAGTAAATGTAAAGAAATCTCCACCAACACCTTGAGTATTGTTTATTCCATAAATCAATCCTGATATACCAGCAGTATTATCATATCCAACTATAACATTTCCACTACTTACATAAGGGTTATTTCCAATAGATATAATTCCACTACCATAAATATTAGAATTATTTTTGTTACTAATAACAATAGAATCATTTCCTATTACCAAAGAATTTGATCCGATTACACAAAGATTATTTCCTTCAACAGAATTTGAATTACCGAGAACATACGCTTTACTTGTATTTCTTATATCATTAAATGATCCCAAATTATTAATATACAAACCAGATGTAATATTTTTATTGCCAATTACAGCATTAGATAAATTCAGATACGATTGATTATGTACTCCAACTATTACAGAATTTATATTATTACTGGATATTGATCCGGGGGTTCCATCAATGCCTCCGTCTGAATCTACATAAACTCCCGTTTGATTAGTTAATAATCCTAAGCATATATTGTTGTAACTATTATTTCTTAACGCATTACCACTACCTAAAACAATATTATTTTTTAGATCGCCACTAGCTAAATTATTATTTCCAATGAGTACAGAGTTTACCATATCTTGTGTTTTATTATTTTGTCCAATCAAGATTATATCTGATAAGGCTCCAGCATCCAAAGTATTATTACCGCCGAGAACAATACTATTATTTAGGCTTTCATCTGTGCGATTATTAAAACCTAAATATAAAAGATTAGAAGTATTAGATAAATCAATATTATTTCCAATTAATATACCATTTGTTATTCCGGTGATGCTTTGACTAGACCCTATAGAAATAATGCTGTTTCCGCTCACTAAAACTAAATTGCCAAATATAGTATTAAGATTGCCTTCTGATGATATGTTTGAACCAATAGCAGTTACTCTACTACCATACAAAACATTATTATTACCAAAATTAATATTAAGATTACCACTACTAATAGTATCAGATCCTAATATTATACCAGAGTTGCCGAGTACTGTACCATTTCTTACTATACCAACCATTCCATTAGAATTAATAGAGCTATTATCCAATAACACTAAATTGTATGATCCATTAACTTGACCATCTATTCCGCAAATGAAACCACTATTTCCAACAACAGCATTATCTAGTCCGGCAACAAATAATCTTGTGCCAGTTATACTACTGTCATTAGATAAAGAAAAAATTTGTGGGCCACGATAAATATTATTGTCACCTAACAAAAATGAATCATCTAATTGTAATCCAGAATTATTATTGCCTATTAATAGATAAGATATTCCACTACTATAATTAGATTGACCTATAACAGTATAATTTGCTGATCCAGAAGGATTATTGTTTAGTCCTCCCAAAACTAATTTTGATAAATTAACAGCAAATACTTCTTCAAGGGAGCCTTTATCATCAACAGAGAATATAAGTTCTCCGCTAGTTTTTAAAGATTCTGAATCTAAAATTTTTGATTTAATTTGAGCATACTTTGTTACAGTTGCACCGGTATTCCTTCCTGCTAAATTAATAACAGCAGGATAATCACCACCAGTTGGAGAAATACCTTTATTATGCAATAATAATAATTGAACGCCCGTTGGACAATTGGTAATACTTTCTAAAATTAGGCCATCTTGAGCACACGGCGCTCTAACATGAAGCATAGCGTCTGGGGCGCCAGTAATTCCAACTCCTAAACGACCTGTTGAAGCATCATAGTATAATGAAGAGCTAGTTCCTGTGCTTTTTATTTGAAAATCAATATCTCTATTGTTATTATTCAATACAGTAGCTATTCCACCACTAACGGAAATTAAGTGGTCAAATACGGTACCTGTGGCTAGTATTAATGAATCATCGATAATATTTTGAGACATAATTTATAACCTTTTTTAAACTTGAATGGCGCCTTCTGTAGCGTCGTTTAGTCTTTGGAATGCTGCCGCTATTTCTGACTTGATTTGATTGCTCATTGGTCCTTCTAGTGCTTTTGCAAGTGCTTCTCCTCCGGTTATATTCAATGTAATTGGCGCAACTTGTAAATTAATTACTGGTGGCAAGTTTAGACCCTTTAGTTGGTTAATAAATTCATCAAATTTAGCAACAAATCCACCCATGCCATCCAGATTTGGCGCTGTGCCTTTATTATTAGATACACCCCTTGGCTCAGCCGAACCGGTAATTTGTCTATTTATCTGCGATATAACAGTATTGATACTACTACCAAAAGTTTGTAGTAGTTGATTAATAGCTTGTAAATTATTACTAAATTGGCCCATGTTCTGATCAACATTATTTATATTGTTTCGTGATTGACCAATATTTTGTTGTTGATTGCTGCCCATTAATATATTTCTTCGTGTTTGCTGATCCAAAAGATTTCCTTGAGAATCTCTAAATCTATTTACGTTATTTTTGTTTTGGTATGCTCTGCGTCTTTCTGCTTGCATTCTTTCGTATTCTTCTTTTCTTGCTTGTCTAGCATCATAATATTCTTGTTGACGAGGATTTAGTCCTTTAGCAGCATATACTACTCCGCCATTAGCATATGTGTTACTATTTATAGCTTTAAGTAGTGGTAAATTACGTTGTGTAGCGGCTCTATTTATTACAAACTCACCTGGAGTTAGCATTGCGGGGACGGTGTCTGTTCCCTTTGGCTGATAAGGTATGAGCATACCATCATCAGCGTAAACCACACCACCTTTATTAAATTGAGCAGCTCTTACTATTGGTTTTGTGGTAACAACATGATTTGAAAAATTGCCTCCGCTAAAATTAGAAACTGTGACGCCCGCAAATGCATCGCTAGATAAAATACCAGCACCAGATTGGAATTCAGGACTATTAATAATATCGCTGACATAAGCATCAGCAGCATAGTTCTTAAGACCATCAATAATTTCTTCTAGTTTTGCTCTTTCATCTTTTTGAGCTTTTGTTTGCGTTGTTAATATTTCTATCGGATCAGTGCCTTTAAAAATAGGATATTTTGCATTAAGTGCTCGTATATCATGAGTAACTAAATCTTTATCACTCATCATCAAAGCCATAGCCTGCAAAGCATTTTTATTTTTAACATTAATATCACTATTTCTATTGACATATTTACCATACTCTTGTGCTACTTTCATTCCATTTCTATTTTTTCTAGCATCATTATCCTTCCATAAGATAATTTCTTCCGCTATAGATTGTATGTGATTATTAACATCGTCAGGGTCTTCATAAGCTTGATCGTTTAAAACTTCAAATTCATTAGGCATAACATTCATTTGATAAGCTAGTTCAGAGATAACTTTATTACCTATTGTTTGTTTCTGGTATTCTCTCCTAGCTCTATCCAAAGCCTGACCTGCTGTAATAGCTTTTTTAATTCTCTTGGGATCTTTTTTATCTTTGATATTTAATCTATCATTAACATGTTTCAATGCCTTTGCCTGTGAGCTAGCTCTTTTACTGTATATTGTTGCTCCCAGATCAAGTGTTGTTAATGGTTCATTAACATCAGTATAGGTAAGATCTTTTTTCAACAAGCTCAGAGCAGTAAATCCTGAAGCAACTAATTCTTTATCTATCATCATAGGAGATGGATTGAGAAATACCCATAAAGTACCAGTATCATCAGGTTTTGCAGCAATTTTTTGGAGTTTATTTCTCTGTGTTGCTCCAACTGCCATTTTTCTTTTGAAACCATTTCTTCCATTAGCGGCAGCAAGATCTTTTTCGTCGGCGACTCCGCCATCGTCAAGATATACTACTCCTCCACTACTCTTGTAATTACCTTCATTGATAGATTTTAATAATGGTAGATTTTTAGCTGTAGCCTGTGCATTAACAACAAACTCGCCAGGAGTCAGCATTGCTGGCACAGTATCCGTACCTATCGGCTTGTATGAAACCAACTTACCAGTACTGGCGTATAAAGATTTTATTATTCCTCCACTAGATAAAGCAGGAGTTTCTAATCCGTTATATTGTTGTTTCTCTATATTTGAACCAGAACCCTCGAATACTTTTTGTAGTTGAGCATAAACAATCTTTGGATCCCTAAGAGCAGCAATTCTATTATCATCGTATACTGAAGAGATAATATCGCTTAAGAAAGACAGTCCTTTTGGATCCAATCTATCAAAATTTTGTAAAAGTTGAGTCGCAAATTCTTCATACCCATATTCTTTCGTCCAATCCAAAGCAGATCTTGTTTCAATAATATTAAGATCGCTTAATATATCCATCATTCTAGCATTATGATCTCCTGCATGTGCAAGGTATGCTGGATCGACACCTCGACCGCTTTTGATTACTGATTCAATATATTTAATTGCATTTTTAATACCACCATAGTGATTTTCTACAGATTCTATGGCTGCAATATGTGAAACTCTCAACATTGTTCCTGGAACCACATCATCAAATATATCAGGAGAAGATAATCTACCGGGATCTTCAGTACTTAATTTTTGTAAGTAAGCTTGTTTTTGAGCCATGGCATATTTGATATCATCATCACTTGCCGTCTCTACTACGTATTTTAAAAAGGACCATTGTGGCATATCTTGAAGAGCTTTTCCTACATAATATGCTCCATCTCCAATATCTGTTATACCATAACTACGAAATAGATCTGGTCGTTCAGTTATATATCCCAAAACAGATTTTTGATTATTTTGCATTAATTTGATAAATCTTTCATATCCATTTTTACCCATTCTAGTAAGCATGGAATGCATGATCTCATGCCAAATAATACTATTATTTATTTTATTATCATTATTTAATGCTAATATTGCGCCCGGATCAATATCGCCCGGTTCCCTACTAAAAGTTCTAGCAACAAGTCCGGTGCTCTCATCAACTTTAATAGCATCACGACTGGCAAAATCACTATAATATCCACCGGCATCTTTGATAGTTTTTCTAACCGCTCTCATATCTTCTGCTATAAGATATTTAGGTTCTACTCCGAGCATTTTAGCTATCATTCCGACACTAACGGCAACTCCTTTGGATGATTTAACTTCTCCTCGTAAGTGTTCTCTAATCTCATCAAAATTTACTGCTCCTCTTTCTTTGAAATATTTAAGTGCTTGATCATGTACTGCTACGGGAGATCTATTAAATAACATATCTATTTTATTAGATATTGCTTTTTTATATGAAGAAAGAATGGATCCTAAAGTACTCGGTAGCGGAGGTGACTGTTGTGACAATTTAATAGAAGATGCTGTCGGCTGTTCTGATGCTCTGGATCTAGTGGTACTAATTGATCTGCTCGGTCCGCTAAGCTTAATGCCTAATGAAGCCAAAATAGCATCTTGAGCACTATAGCTGATGGGTTCGCCAGTTGCAAAAGCTGCTGATATTGTACCAATAGCGTCTCCAGCAACTTCCGAAGATATTTCTTTTCCGGCTTGTTTTATACCTATAGCCCCAAGATTAGTATAAGCATTTTTAGCTAATGAAGAAACTCCCATAACAGCAGGGGCCAAATCTGTCACCGTAGATTGACCAGGAAATGCTTGTCGTAAAAGATCCATTCTTTCCTTATATTGTTCGCCTAGAAAATCTTTATATGCACTTACAGAAACTATATATCCCGCTGTTCCCAATGCTGCTGATGTTACTGGACTAGCAACTCCGCCGCCTGCTACAGCACCGGCCGATCCGGCAACTGTTGCTCCTGTTATTCCAACACCAGTTTCAGCAAGCTGTTTACTTAAAAGTTCTGCTCTAGCAATCCATGCTCCGACGTCATTATCAACACCAAGTAAATTAAAAGTTAATTTTCTTTGTAGCGAGCTTTTTTCATCATTTAATATATTCGATGGATTACTTATACCTAATAATCTATCTAAGGCAGCACCTCTCTGATTTTTGTATTTAGATAATCCTTCATTAACTAAGGCGAGAGAATATTGTATTCTATCTCTTTGTTCTTTTTCTCTTTCGAATCTAGCTCTTGCTTGTTCAAAGGACTGTCTGAGTCTTTCTAATTCAATTTCTTTGTCAGATAATGTTTGACTTGATTGTATATTATTTGTTGATGCTCCGCTTACTGTTGTTGTAAAGTCTCCTGTTCCTGGAACTTTCATTCCATCATCAGCATATATTATCCCACCTTGACTATATCCATTATTAATATTCTTTAATAGGTTCAAGTTCTTGCTAGTAGCAGCTTTATTTACTACAAACTCTCCCGGAGTTAGCATAGCAGGAACTGTATCTGTTCCCTTTGGAGAATAAGGAACAAGAGTTCCTTCGCTAGCATATATTATGCCGCCCATGCTGCGATTTATTACCCTAGGAGGCATCTCCATGCTAGGACCGGAAAGCATTTGCCAGAAAGTATTGATCTTATCTGTTAAAGATCCGGTGTTTCTGGCTATATCATTAATTTTTGAATTAGTAAAGTCTGTTTTGGTATTAATTTGAGATAATACCTTTTTGTTATTTTTACTATCTATAAGCAATTCATTTAATTTATTGTTTTGTGAGTTTTCATTCTGTAATACTGTATTTAAGTTTTTATTACTAGTACTAATAGCAGAGTCTATATTATTAAATCTTGGTGTTAGTTTATCTCTTGGATTTAGAGTAACCCCTTGTACGACCTTTGGTCTTCCTAACAGTCCACCATCTGCCATATATGTATTGCTATTAATTTCTTGTAATGCTGGCAAATTCTTTTGTGTTGCTGCTTTATTAACTACAAACTCTCCTGGCGTTAGCATCGCCGGAACAGTATCTGTGCCTCTTGGTTGAAAATTAATCAATGAGCCATTTGATGCATAAACTATGCCTCCTTTAGCTCTTCTAAGTGGCTCGCCCGGTCTATTCAATAAATTGGAGGATGTTTCTTCATTGGTATCTTCTAAAGGAGAAAAAGGAATAGCTTCAGGAAAATCAGAAGATTCGGGTAAAGGTGACGACGAAGGTTTTTCCTTTTTAGATTTTTTCCATCCGGATTTTCTAGCTTTTTCTTCTTGTGCTGCTGCTTGAGCATTATTTCTGGCTTCATTTGGGAATGAAGGACCAACACCATTTCGTCCACCGTTTGCTCCTGGTTGTGCCGCGGCCGCACCCATAGCGCCTTCTCTTGCCGGATTAGGAGAGGTAATCTCTGGCATCATTCCACCGCCTTCACCTCCTCCAATAAATTCTCCGCCCAATCCCTCTCCTTCTTCTAAAAGAGGGGCAGAAGGTTGCTTAGTAGCCTCGTAGACTCCGGCCGCACCCAAACCAAAAATAGGAATAGGAATAATCCACGGCCATCTTCTTTTCTTCTTTTTGTTTTTTGATTTTGTTTTAGATTTTTTTGGACCAATACGACCAGCGATCATATCGTTATCCGGAGTATTTTTAGTTTTTGGCTTTTGAGGTCTTGGTGGTTTTGGAACCCTTGTTGCTGCTTTTGGCCTACTAAGCCTAGCAGATATTGCGGTTTTTATTCTTTGGAAAATTGTTGGTTTATCAAGTTCAGCATAAAAATTATCAAATAATCCTCTGTCTCTTGCTATGCCAGAGTTATGAAATATGGCCTCTAATGTTGTGTCCAGTGCTTGTCTCATCTGTTTGTCAAGTTGTCCAGCGTTCTGAACAACTACTGTTAAGAATTCTTCTAATCCATTATTTTGCATAGTCTCAAGGTACTGTGATCCTCTCTTGGATCTCAATACATCTGTTACTTCTTCATCTATGCTCGCCCAACTGGCTCTACCGGCATCTTTATGTTTTGTAGCTCTACTAACTAATCTTCTTAGATCTTTGTCTCCAGGATGTTGACCTAATATTTTTTGTAAATCTCTTAGCTTATAACTAGCACCATATAAAACATCTTCACTTCTATAACTTCCTCCAATAGCATCAAAAGCATTTGCAAGATTATTCCAACTTCTGTGATCAGTAAACATGTCTCGAACACGTTCCTGATAGAATTCCCATGCTTTAGGATGACGTGTTCTAATTCCATTTAAAAATTGATGAACTAACTCATGATACAAAGTATTTACTTCTGCATATGGTTGTACAGAAGCGAGTCCTCTTCCTGTTGATGCTGCTCCGGATACACCTTGAGTACTCAATCTGGCGAGATTAGAATCAAATCTACCTCTGATGCCAGGTTCAAGATGTTTGATATCTATAGCAACTGGAACACCAAGCAATGCTTCGTTGTCTGGTAGTCCAATAAATCTAGTAAAATCGGAAACTTGTTGAAAAATACCTTTTGAAGAAACTGTTTGCCAGAAAGACTTTTTAAAATCCTTAACATTAGTCGGAACAGAACGGAAAAACATTTGTAGTGCTTTGTCATCAAATGATATTCTTTCTCCTCCTCTGGGTATCTTTGTGGGACTAGGAGACAGCGATTGTGCTGTTTTAGAGTCTAGTAAATCTGCTAATCCCAAATCTTTAATAGGAATTTCATCTATTCCATTTTCAACTTGTCTAAATGCAATTTTATCTAGTGAACTTAATGCTGATTTACCTTTCTGCATAGCTATTGTTATAGCCTTTTTAAGTCCTGTATTTTTGCCTAACCACGATAAACCTTTTCCTATAAGAGCCTGACCAGCACCTCCACTAAGGGGTTCAGGCATTATATTCTGTAGATCTAGAGCAAAGCTTAGTCCAACACTAGCCCAGGTGCTTTCGTAATCTTTCATTCCTAATAAATATTTGGCTAATAAATCAGGGAATCCATTTTCCTTGGCTCCAACAGCATCTTTCATTGCTGCAATTTTTTGACCATGTGATCTAATATCTGCATTTAAATAGTTAATAGTTGGCAAACCTTGGAAATCTAGCATCTTTCTATCAAAAACACTATGATCAAAGTTTGTTCCATTTGGATAATATTCTTCTGTTTGTCTTTGAAATAGCGGTATTCTTCTTTCGGTTTCAGCAATAGATAATTCTGTATATTCTTTTTTATTTAATTTTAATTTATTTGCTTGTTGTCTTTTAGATCTTGTGCTATTATCATCATAAAAAATTGGAGT
>Ga0315903_10003477_pt1 | contig 21849 bp, 15 predicted proteins | sample LakEriMetagenome_7_FD_203524 | JGI IMG/M metagenome (GOLD analysis project Ga0315903, IMG submission 203524) | Freshwater fungal communities from buoy surface, Lake Erie, Ohio, United States - Buoy 2 MA119 | ecosystem: Environmental > Aquatic > Freshwater > Lake | place: USA: Lake Erie, Ohio... | reverse complement strand
GATGGTGCGCACCGGATCGCGATCGTGGCGAGGACGAAGGACGGAAAGCCCGCCACGTTGACGGTGGGTGTGATGGTCGGTGAGTGGGAGTCGGCCGGCGGTGTCGCGGTGTGGTTGATCGTGCTGCCCATCGTTCTCGCCGTGCTGGGTGCGCTGGTGCTGCCGGCCACCCGACGCAGGCGCAACCCGCGCAACGCGTAACCCGCCGCCCACTACCGTTGGGGCGATGAACGGCACCCCCGCATCCGCGGGATTCCGCATGCCGCCCGAGTGGGAGCCGCACGTCGCCACGTGGATGCAGTTCCCCACGGGCAACTTCACGTTCGGCCCGTCGGGGTCCGAGTCCCTCGACAGGTACCAGCGCGCGTGGGCGGCCGTGGCGAACGCAGTGGCCCGGTTCGAGCCGGTGCTGGTGGCCGTGAACCCCGACGACGTGGACGCCGCCCGCGACCACCTGGGGGAGGGTGCCGAGATCTACGTGACCGCCATCGACGACGCATGGTGCCGCGACAGCGGGCCCACGTTCCTCACCGACCGCAACGGCGGGCTGGGTGCGGTGCACTGGAGGTTCAACGCGTGGGGCAACGGCCAGTACCTCTCCCACGATCACGACGCCAGGGTGGGTGCCGTGATCGCGGCGGCGAGCGGGGCGCGCATCTTCGAGTCGACGATGGTGAACGAGGGCGGGGGCATCCACGTGGACGGCGCCGGCACGGTGATCATCACCGAGACCGTGCAACTGGACCCCGACAGGAACCCGGGCTGGACGCCTGCGCAGGTGGAGGCCGAACTTGCCGCAACGATCGGTGCGGAGAGGGTGATCTGGTTGCCGCGCGGTCTCGCCAAGGACTACGACGAGTTCGGCACGAGCGGGCACGTCGACATCCTCGCCACGTTCACGCCCGCGGGGACAGTTCTCGTCCACCGCCAGAACGACCCCGCCCACCCCGACCATGCCGTCTCCGACGAGATCATCGAGGTGCTCCGTTCATCTCGCGACGCATCGGGTCGGCCCCTACGTGTGGAGGAGATGGCGGCACCCGCAACGGGATGGGCCGACGACCAGCCCGTCGACTGGAGCTACATCAACCACTACGTGTGCAACGGTGCGGTCATCATGTGCGCGTTCGACGACCCGAACGACGACGCGGCGGCCGCGGTGCTGGCGAGGTCGTACCCGGGCCGCGAGATAGTGCGCGTGGACGCACGCGCCATCTTCGAGTGCGGCGGCGGTGTCCACTGCATCACGCAGCAGGTTCCCGCCGCGCAGCGTTGAGCGCGCCCTGTCAGTCCTTGAAGGCGGGGCAGACCTTGGTGGTCTTGAAGTGGCACCAGTCGCACAGGGGGCCGGTGCTGCACGGGAAATCGCCCTGCGCCGCGAAGTTGTCGATGGACTCGCGCGTCTCGACGATGGTCCCCTTGGCGATGGAGAGCTTCTCGGTGGTCACGTCGAGACGGCGCACGACGGGCTCGGCCAGGTAGACGATTTCCACGCGCGAGGTGGTCTCCTGGTCGGCCTCCTGCAGCATGAGCGCGTAGGCGAGCAGCTGGAAGAACTCGTCGTCCTCGGGCTTGAACCGGGGGTTCGGCACCTTGCCGGTCTTGTAGTCGGAGATGGTGATGGTGCCGTCCTCGTTGAACGAGAAGCGGTCGATGATGCCCTTCAGCTGCACGCCCTCGACGGACGCCGCGACGTTGTGCTCCATGCCGTCGAACTCGGTGTCGGCGGGGTTCTCCAGGACGAACAGGTTCTTCATGCAGTCGAACGCCTGGGTCTTGAACTTGGCGATGGGGCCGAGCTTGCGGGCCTCCTCGAGCGACTCGACCTTCTCCTGCCAGCCGCCGGCGGCCCAGCGCTCCGCCGCCAGAGACCTGACGCCCTCGACGGTGCGCACATCGGGCGACTGCTGGTACATGTGCTCGAGCACGTCGTGCACGAACGTGCCGAGGTGGGTGTGCCACGTGGGCGGTTCGCTGAGCTTGTCGATGCGGGACAGCTTGAACTTCTGCGGGCACTGGCGGAACGTGCCGATGGCGGAGGGGGAGAGATAGGGCGGCGGCGTGAGCACGTCAGGGAGTATTCCAGAACGGTGTCGCGCCGGGTGTCTTTTCCTTCTCCGGCGCGGTCCGTCAGCCGAGGAGCATGTCCGCGTACCTGGACAGCATGGGTGCCGGGCCTCCCACGAGGAAGGTGGTGATGCAGGTCTCACGCCACTTCGCCGCCTCGTCGCGGATCTTGTCGATCGGTCCCACGAGCGCAACGTCCTCCACCATCCGCAGCGGGATGATGGACGCCGCTTCCGCCTTCTTGCCGGCGAGGTACAGGTCCTGCACCTTCAGTGCCACGTCCTCGTAGCCCATGCGGGCGAACACCTCGAAGTGGAAGTTCGCACCGCGCGCGCCCATACCGCCGGCGTACAGCGCGAGGTTCGGGCGCACCGCGTCGGCGCACTTCTCCACGTCGTCACCGGGCACGACGGTGAGCGGGATGGCCACCTCGAACCGGTCCTCCTTGCCCTCCTCGCCGCTCGCGGCGAAACCCTCCCGCAGCCGTTCGCGGTACCACGCGTCCTCCTTCGGCGAGAAGTAGAGCGGCAGCCAGCCGTCGCAGATCTCCGCGGCGAGCGCCACGTTCTTCGGGCCCTCGGCGCCGAGGAAGATGGGGATCTCCTTGCGGTGCGGGTGGATGGTGCTCTTCAGCGGCTTGCCGAGGTTGGCACCGCCCTTGTAGGGCATGTCGTAGAACTCGCCGTGGTGCTCGACGGGTCCGTCGCGCCTGATGATCTCGCGGATGATGCCCACGTACTCGCGCGTGCGGGCGAGCGGCTTCGGGTACGGCTGGCCGTACCATCCCTCGACCACCTGCGGACCCGACGCGCCGAGACCGAGGATGAAGCGGCCACCAGAGAGATGGTCCATGGTCATCGCGGCCATCGCCGTGGCGGCGGGGGTGCGGGCGCTCATCTGGATGATCGAGGTGCCGAGCCGGATCCGTTCTGTGTGCGATCCCCACCACGCGAGGGGCGTGAGTGCGTCGCTGCCGTACGCCTCCGCTGTCCACGCACTGTCGAAGCCAAGCTTGTCCGCCTCCTTGATGGCCTCCAGCGCACCAGCGGGCGGACCGCTGCCCCAGTATCCGGCGATGTACCCGAGCGAGACGTTCTTCTTCGACATGGACCAACAGTAGGTCATGTGCGCCGGCACCTCGTCTAGCCTCCGTGTGATGTCCGGGAAGCCTTTCGGTGTGATCGAGGGGTTCTACGGCGACCCGTGGAGCGAGGATGAGCGTCTCCGGTGCATCGAGGTGCTCGCGGAGAACGGCGCCGACACCTACGTCTGGGCACCGAAGAGCGAGCCGCGGCACCGTGACAGGTGGGACGAGCCGTTCACCGGTGCCGAGGTCGCCTCGTTCGCGCGCATGATCTCCCACCGCCCCTCCGTGAACGTGTCGATCGGGCTCACCCCGGGGCCGGATGCCGATTCCGCGGCCGTCGCGGCGAAGCTTCGCCCGGTGGTGGATGCCGGCTGCCGCAAGGTGACCATGTGCTTCGACGACCTGCCCGTGCTCCATGCCGGGGAACGGCACCGCACCATCGCGAACGACGTGCGCGGGATGCTCGGCACCGACGTGTGGGTGGTGCCCACGCACTACGCGGGGACAGCGGGTTCGCCGTACCTCGACGAACTCACCGATGGTCTCCATCCGGATGTGCTCGTCATGTGGACCGGCCGCACGGTGGTCACCGACACCGTTGACGCCGCCGAGACGCGGGCACGTGCCGACGTCACCGGCGGGCGCCCGCCCCTTCTGTGGGACAACGTGCCGGTGAACGACGCGATGATGTCGGGGCTGCTCCATCTCGGCCCGTACCACGGGCGTGACCGCGGCGTCATCGACGCGTGCGGCGGCATCCTGCTGAACCCGATGATCTCCATGACGGCGTCGCTGCCGATGATCGAGTCGGCATGCGCGTGGTGGAGGGGTGCGGACCACACCGCCGCATGGGAGGCGTCGGCGGACCGGCTGGCACTGCGCACACTGGCCTCGGCCACCAGTTACCCGGGCGACCCGCACTGGCCGGGTGACCGCCCGGGGAGGGAGTGGTTCGAGAAGGTCGCCTCGATGCCCGGCACCGACGACGCCGACCTCGAACCGTGGGTCGACGCTGCAAAGGCCGGTGCGGCAGTCTGTCTCGCCGCGCTTGACGTGATCGATGCGGTGGCGGGCGGCACCGACCCGTCCGCGGTCACCCGCACCGCACTGCCGTTGCTCGGACTCTCCGCGTGGATGCGCCGGCCGGTGCGCACGCTGGGCAGCGGCCCGCGCAACAGGCCGCTCTTCGGCCAGGACGGAACCGGGAGGTTCGTGGTCACCGCAGGCGCGGTGCAGTTCACGGAGTCGCTGCCCGAGTCGCACGTGCGTGCGGCGATGGAGGCACTGCGCGCCAGGGACTGGGCGTGATGCGCCGCCCCGCCGCCGTCCTGTGGGACATGGACGGCACCATCGTGGACACCGAGCCGTACTGGATCGCCGCCGAGCACGAGGTGGTGGAGATGCACGGCGGCACGTGGTCGCTGGAGCACGGCAAGGCGGTGGTGGGCAAGGACCTGCTCGACACCGGCGCGTACGTGCGCGACAACGGGCCCGTGCCTCTCACCCCGCACGAGATCGTCGAGTTGCTCCTCGACCGTGTCATCGTGTCGGTGCGGCGCGAGATCCCGTGGCGCCCCGGCGCGCGCGACCTGCTCGCGGGGTGCCGCGAGGCGGGCCTGCCCGCGGCACTGGTCACGATGTCGTGGAGACGGTTCGCCCTGGAGGTGGTCGAGGCTCTTCCGCCCGGTTCGTTCGACGAGGTGGTGGTGGGCGACGACGTCGCGCACGGCAAGCCCCACCCCGAGCCGTATCTCCTCGCGGCGCGCCGGCTGGGCGTGGACCCCGCGGACTGCATCGCAATCGAGGACTCGCCGACCGGCGTGGCGAGCGCGCATGCCGCCGGGTGCACCGTGCTCGCGGTGCCGCACATGGTGCCGGTGCCCGCGCCGGGGACCGATGCGCACCGGTTCGTCGTGCGTCCGGGGCTGGAAGGGCTCACCCATGCGGACCTCGAGGCGATGTTCGGGCACCCCGTGTAACAAGATGGGTGCATGAGCAGCGAGACAGCACGCAAGACCTGGCGCACGGCGGAACCGATCCATGCGTTCATCTATTTCCTCCCCGAGGCCGCCGCGGCGTACGAGGCACTCGGGCCCATCGGGCCGCGCACGGGGTACTTCGCCTCGCGTTCCGCACCCATGGGGGCGGTGCCGGCCGAGGTCGTGGTGTCCACCTTCTACAACTTCAACCCCGGGCTCGTGCGCGACGCGATGAACGGAGCATGGGACGTCGCGTCCCCGGCGCAGTGGTGCGCCACCCGGCTCGCATCCGTCGACGCGGGGCTCCACCGCGCGTGGGACGGTGCCGTGGACACGCCGGAGATCCGCGAGCTCGCCGTGCTCCTGCGCGCGGCGGCAGAGGTGGCGTGCGCGTCGCCGGAGGGACGGCCGCTGTTCGCCGGGCATGCGTCGCTCGCGTGGCCCGACGAGCCGCATCTCGTCCTGTGGCATGCCCAGTCCCTGCTGCGCGAGTTCCGCGGCGACGGCCACATCGCCGCTCTCGTCACGGAGAACCTCAGCGGGCTCGAGGCACTGGTCACCCACGCCGGGTCGGGGGACGTCACCGCGAAGATCCTCGCGTCGTCGCGCGCCTGGCCGGAGAGCGACTGGAACTCCGCGGTCGAGTCGCTCCGGTCGCGCGGGATCTGCGACGCCGAGGGCAATCTCACGCCCGAGGGCCGCGCGCAGCGCGACAGGATCGAGCAACGCACAGACGAACTCGCGACGGCGCCGTACGCGGCCCTGGGGGAGGAGAGGTGCGGGAAGGTGCGCGAGCTCGCCCGGCCCCTGTCGAAGAGGATCGTCGACTCGGGGATGCTCGGCTTCCGTTGATACGGTTCCCCCATGCTGTCCAGGGGGGATGCGATAGCGGCGCTCACCGCTGCGGGGGAACCGTACGAACTCGTCAACGCGAACGTCCACGGGCATGTCCGCAGGGTGTTCCGCAACGCGCCCGCATCGCTGCGCGACCAGTGGCTGGCCACCGCCGCCCACGGTGACCGTCCCTACCTCATCTACGGCGACGACGTCATCACGTATGCCGAGGCGCACCGGCAGGTGAACTCGCTCGCGTCGTGGCTGGCGGAGAACGGCGTGGGCAAGGGCGACCGAGTGGCGATCGGGATGCGCAACTACCCGGAGTTCGCGCTCGCGTTCTGGGCGGTGGAGAGCATCGGCGCCATCGTCGTCAGTCTGAACGCGTGGTGGATCACCGAGGAGATGAGGTACGCGTTCGGTGATTCCGGCGCCACCGTGGCCATCGTGGACGGCGAGCGGCTCGAGCGCCTCCCGGCGTCGATGCGCGCGGAGTGCGGCATCCGCCTGGTGGTCGTGGCCAAGGGGGACGCGGTCGACGGTGCGGTGCCGTGGTCGGACGTGGTCGCACGTGCCGACGCGCGGCTGCCCGAGGTTGACATCGCGCCCGACGACGACTCCACCATCTTCTACACGTCGGGCACCACCGGTTTCCCGAAGGGGGCCATCGGCACCCACCGCAACTACGTCACGAACACCTGGAACGCCCGCTTCAGCACCGCGCTCGCGGCCCGAATGGCGGGTTCCGACACCGTGCCCGCCGGCCCGCCGCCCGCGGTGTCGCTCTCCACGTTCCCGTTCTTCCACATCGCCGGCCTGTGCGGGATGATCAACCAGACCGCGTTCGGCGGGACGATCGTGAACCAGTTCAAGTGGGACGCCGGCGAGGCACTGCGGCTGATCGAGAAGCACCGCGTGTCGCAGATCGGCGGCGTGCCCACGGTGGTGCGCTCCCTTCTGGAGCACCCCGACCGCGACAGGCACGACATCTCGTCGCTCACATCCATCGGGCAGGGAGGCGCGCCGCCCTCGCCGGACACCATCCTGCGCATCGGCAAGGACTTCGCGGGGAAGGTCTCGCCGGGCAACGGGTACGGGCTCACCGAGACGACCGCGGGGTGCATCGCGATCGCCGGGCCGGCATACCTCGCCAGGCCGGAATCGTCCGGGCTGCCGGTGGTCGGCACCGACGTCAAGATCGCCGATGACGACGGGAACGAGCTCGCGCGCGGGCAGATCGGCGAGGTGTGGGTGTCCGGGCCGAACAACGTGCGCGGTTACTGGAACAAGCCCGAGGCCACCGCCAAGGCGTTCGTGGGTGAGTGGTTCCGCACCGGCGACGCCGGGTACATGGACGACGAAGGGTACGTCTATGTCGTCGACCGCATCAAGGACATGGTCCTGCGCGGCGGCGAGAACGTGTACTGCGTGGAGGTCGAGTCGGCCATGTTCGAGCACGACGCGGTGAAGGACTGCGCGGTCATCGGCCTGCCCCACGAGAAGCTGGGCGAGGAGGTGGCCGCGGTGGTCGTCCCCGCCGACGGGCACGGCGCCCACAGCGAGGCCGACCTGCTCGCGCACCTGAAGTCGCGGCTCGCGCCGTTCAAGGTGCCGTCCAAGGTGTTCTGGCAGGAGACCGAACTGCCGCGCAACGCCACCGGCAAGGTGCTGAAGAAGGACCTGCGCGACCAGTACGCGCAGTAGACACGGGAACAGGGAGGCAACATCATGGGCGCACGGTTCGAGGACGGATTCGCGGGTCGCGTCGCGGTGGTCACCGGCGGGGGCACCGGCATGGGCCGCGAGCTGGTGCTGAAGCTGACCGCGGGGGGATGCGACGTCGCCACGTGCGACGTCATCAAGGAGAACCTCGACGAGACGGCCCAGCTCGCGGCGGGCAACAAGGGCCAGCTGCTCACGCACATCGCCGACGTCTCCGACGAGCAGCAGGTGCTCGCCTTCCGTGACGCGGTGAGGGCGTGGCGACCGGCAGTGAACCTGCTGTTCAACAACGCGGGCATCGGCGGCGGCGGGAGCTTCCTGAACGACTCCCGCGAGTCCTGGGAGCGCACGTTCGGTGTGTGCTTCCACGGGGTGTACTACAACTGCCGCGCGTTCATGGACATGCTGGTGGCGGCGGACGTCGCCCAGGTCGTGAACACAAGCAGCGTGAACGGCTTCTGGGCCACCATCGGCCCCAACGTGTCGCACACCGCGTACAGCGCGGCGAAGTTCGCGGTGAAGGGGTTCACCGAGGCCCTCATCACCGACCTGCGGCTGAACGCACCGCACGTGCAGGCCACCGTGGTGATGCCCGGACACATCGGCACGAACATCGTCATCAACTCGGGCAAGCTGCACGGGACAGACCCCAAGGAGATGGACGGAGCGGCTCTCGACGAGGTCCGCCAGCGGATGTCGCGGAACCTGAAGATCGACCTGAGCGGCGTGAGCGACGAGGACATCCGCGTGGCGATCATCGCGCAGCAGGAGGGTTTCCGCGACAACGCGCCGACGACGGCGGCCGAGGCCGCCGACGTGATTCTCGACGCAGTGAAGGCCGGCGAGTGGCGCGTCCTCATCGGCGAGGACGCCGTGGTGCTCGACGAGGAGGTCCGCAAGAACCCCTGGATCGCGTACGAGCCCTCGTTCGTGGACAACCTGCACGCCCGGGGCCAGTTCCTCAACCTGGTCCGGCCGGCAAGCGAGTAGGGAGAAACAGGGATGGTTCAGTTGAACGGGCACGTGAAGGCCGGTTTCGAGAAGGTCGGTGAGGCGTTCCTCGCCAACTTCGACGGCGGTTTCGAGGTGGGGGCGTCCGTGTGCGTGGTGCACGAGGGCGAGACGGTGGTCGACATCTGGGCGGGCCACACCGACGAGACCCGCACTGCCGAGTGGCAGGGCGACACCATCACGAACGTGTGGTCCAGCACAAAGACGATGATGTTCCTCGTGCTGCTCGAGCTCGCCGACAAGGGGGCGCTGTCGCTCCACGACCCCGTGCACCTGCACTGGCCGGAGTTCGCCGCGAACGGCAAGGAGTCGGTCACGGTGGCGCACCTCATGGCCCACACCGCCGGCCTCCCCGGTTGGGACCGTCCGTTGCGGCCGTCCGACTTCTACGACCACGACCTGTGCGCGGGGGCTCTCGCCGAACAGGCGCCGTGGTGGGAACCCGGCACGGCGAGCGGCTACCACGCGATCTCGCAGGGCTACCTGATCGGTGAGGTCGTGCGCCGCGTGACCGGCATGTCGCTCGGCACCTACTTCCGCACGACGTTCGCGGGTCCGCTGGGCGCGGACTTCCACATCGGCACGCCGGCGGAGTGCGACCCCCGCATCTCGAACGTGATCCCGCCCGAACCGCTCGCGCTCGCGGGCGCAGACCCCGCATCCATCGCCGTGCGCACGTTCTCGAACCCGGGGATGAACGCGGCGCAGTCGTGGGAGACCGGGTGGCGCCGGTGCGAGAGTGCCGCCGCGAACGGCCACGGCAACGCGCGCTCGCTCGCGCTGGTGCAGTCGATCGTGTCGCACGGCGGAGAGGCAGCCGGGCACCGTTTCATCAGCGAGGCCGGCGTGGAGAAGCTGTTCGAGGTGCAGGCCGAGGGGACCGACCTCGTGCTCGGCATGCCGGCGAAGTTCGGCATGGGGTACGGGCTCAACACCGCGCACACACCGATCAGCCCGAACCCGCGTGCCTGCTTCTGGGGCGGATGGGGAGGCTCGCTCATCGTGAACGACCTCGACGCGCGGATGACGTTCGCCTACGTGATGAACCGCATGGGTGCGGGCACCGTCGGCGACACCCGTTCGGCGGGGCCGTTGATGGCCACCTACGCGGCTATCGGCTGAGCCGCCACGTCGCGATCGCGAACGCACCGAGCGAAACCGCGAACCGCCCGCCCGCGGCGGCGAGCGGCGGACCCACGGGATCCTCCAGCGCGTCGCACGGCACAGCGGCGGCGAACCCCGCAAGGGAGAACGTGCCGTGCGTGCGGCCGCCCGTGGTCTCCCATGCGCGCACGATGACGTCACCCGACCCGTCGTCCGCCGGCTTCAGCGCACTCACCAGCGCGCCCGGCACCTCCCACACCAGTGACGAGCGGGGCAGTGACGGTGTGCCCGCAACGATGCGAACGGGGTGGGCGAGCGACTCGGCCTCTTCCTCGAGGCGTGCGGTGTCGAGGGGCCCGTCCACCGTCCGCACCGACCACGCGAGTTTCTGGTGCCCGCGGTCCGCTTCAGGGTCGGGGAAACGCGGCGAACGCAGCAGGGTGAGCTGCACCGCACCGTTGCGCACGTCCCAGCCGCGCGGGCCGTCGGCCAGCACGGCCACACCGAAACGCGGCTCGGCCACCGCGACGAAGCGGTGCGCGCACACCTCGAACCGGGCGATGTCCCACGAGGTGTTGCCGTGGCGGGCCCGGCGCACGTGACCGAACTGCGTGCCGCACACGGCCTCGTGGGAGTGGATGGCGACGGGAAGGCACCACTGCAGCCGGGTCTCGCTCTCCTGCCAGTCGGCGTCGAGCGATACGTCCAGGCGCCCTCCGGCGAGAAGTGTCCAGCGCACCGTCCACCGCGAGTTCCGGGTGGCATGCACGCACTCCACGACGGCGCGCAGCGGCCCTGCTTCCACGACCGTCGGCGGTGCGACCGAGTGCACGGGGACGGGCGTGCGGTCTGCGTCCGACATGTCGATGTCCCAGTTGTCGTACTCGGCCGGCGTGTCCTGGCGCAGGACGAACTGCGCGGCGTCGCCCGGCGGGACGAGATCGCGCCCCCCGTTCACGAAGAATGGGACTGATCCGTCGCCCGCGATCGTGACGGACACTCCATCGCACGACATCGTCACAGCGTCACCGTCGTGCGACACGGAGACCACGGCGGATTTCTCGTCCTCTGTCCCCTCGGTCACCCCGGACCACCCGAACGCAGGCACGTCCACCCGGACGGCGGTGCCGTCCACCTCGACCACGCCGCGGAAACGCACCGAGGAAGGGTTGACCACCGACACCGCGCCGCCCGATGCACCGAGGAGGCCGGGGAGCGATTCGTTGATCTCGGACGCAATGGCGGCGTGCTCCGCCTCGGCGTCATCGTGGACCCACGCGATCGACGACCCGGGGATGATGTCGTGGAACTGCTGTGTGAGCACCCGCTGCCACCAGCCGTCGATGCCGGGCACACGCGTGCCGGCGAGGGCGGACCATGCCTCGGCCTCGTGGAGCAACTGCTCGCTTCGGCGGTTGCCCTGCTTGGTGCCGACCTGTGTGCTGTAGGTGCCGCGGTGCTTCTCGAAGTACATCTCGCCCGTCCACACCGGGGCAGTGGCGCCGTACTCCGCCTCCGCCGCCGCGAAGAAGTCGCCCACCCGTCCCATCGTCACCCGCGGGACGCCCGCGAGGTCGGCGGCGAGCCTTGCGCGGTCGACCATGGTCTGTGTGGGTCCGCCGCCGCCGTCGCCGTGCCCGTAGAGCACGAGCGACGCGGACGAACCGACGTGGTCGGAGAAGTTGCGCGACGCGAAGCGGAACTGGGACGGCGTGTTGACGGCGTTGTAGGTGTCGACGGGGGAGAAGTGGGCGAACACGCGGGTGCCGTCGAGTCCCTCCCACCAGAACGTGTGGTGGGGGAACCTGTTCGTCTCATTCCAGCTGAGCTTCTGGGTGAAGAACCAGTGCGCGCCCCCGTGGGTGACGATCTGCGGCAGCCCCGCGGGGTAGCCGAAGTCGTCCGGCAGGAACGCACCGTCGCAGCGCCTGCCGAACCAGCCCTCGAACGCACGCTGGCCCTGCACCATCTGGCGCAGGAGGCTCTCGCCGTCGGGCAGGTTGAGGTCGGTCTCCACCCACATGCCGCCCACCGGTTCCCAGCGTCCCTCTGCGACCAGTTCCGTGATGCGCGCGAACAGCGCGGGGTCATCCTCCGCAACCCATGCATAGTGCTGCGCCTGGCTGTGGCAGTACACCATGTCCGGGTTGCGGTCGAGCAGGTGCACGGCGTTCGTGAACGTGCGGAGGGCCTTGCGCCGCGTCTCGCGCAGCGGCCACAGCCATGCGGTGTCGAGGTGGGCGTGCCCGGTGGCCACGATGCGGTGCGCCGCCGGTCCGTTCCCGACGGACAGGACCTCACGCAGCGCCGCCCGTGCTGCCGGGACGGTCGCTGCGGAGTCGTTCACGTCGAGCGCGTGCGCCGCTGCATCGAGGGCGGCGAAGAGCCGTCCGTGCATCGGGTCCGCCGGGTCCGTGTCCATCGCGAGGTCGATCACCGCGTGCAGTTCCACGGAGAGCGCCTGCATCCCCGCGTCGAACGCGGCGAGCGACGCACGGCGCAGGGTGTACAGCGGCACACGTGGCGCGGTTGCAGGGTCACCGAGCGGCGTGGGTCCGTAGCCGTGCGAATGTCCCGCGATGATGGGCGTCGCCGCGGCCTCCACCCACAGCTCGATCAGCCCGCCCGCGGCGTGCGTGCCGAGGTCCACGGTGCGGCGGTCGGGCTGCACGGCGTGCACCGGCTTCCCGTCACGCCAGGCGAGTCCCTCCACCTGGAAACCGTCGCCCCTGCCGGTGAAGCCGAGGTCGATCACGGCGTGCAGGTGGCGTCCCGTGAGATGATCCGGGACCGTTGCGGTCAACCTGAACCACCGCGAGTGCCACGGCACGCCCCATTTCGAACCGATCACGAACGGGGCCCGCGGCGCGGCAATTGCTGTGCCGTGGGGAACCGGGTCGAACGTCTCCTCGGTCGCCTCCACGGCGAAGTCGATGCCGTCAACGTGCACGAGGCCGGCGACACGCTGGTCCAGCAGGCGCTGCGCACGCTGGATTGCAGGTGCCGTGATTCGGTGCGCCATTTCTCCCCCGGGCTCGCTGTGCACCCGAGACTATGCCCGCTCCTCCCGCACCGGGGAGCCGTGCGTCACGGGGCGCGATGCCCGGTCAGTCGTTGCGGCCGAGGTGCTCGCGGAGCCACTCGATGACGCCGGGGTTAGGGCGCCTGATTCCCCCGGTGTCCACGTTCTCCGCGAGGTCGTACTGGCTGGGGGTTCCCTGGCTCAGTTGCAGGTCGGTGGCCCATCTCATCAACTGGCCCTGTGCATCGTGCACGAACGTGAACTCGGCGGGCCCCGCACGGTGCCAGGCGTCGTCGTGGCCCAGGTCGAAGCGGACCACGTCGTCGCGCCAGAAGATCTCGAGCACCTTGTCCAGCCACGACCTGTGCTTGGGGTGGTTGATCGGCACCAGCACCTCCACCCGCAGGTCGAGGTTGCGGGTCATCATGTCGGCCGACCCGATGAAATACAGCGGACCGCCGTCCCCGTCGCCGTGGGCGAACCGGTAGATGCGTGAGTGCTCGAGGAACCTGCCGAGCACGGAGCGCACGCGCACGTTGCGTCCCTCCAGACCCGAGAGGCTCATGGAGCACATGCCGCGGACCAGGAGGTCGATGTGGGTGCCGGCCATTGCTGCGGCGCGAAGGGCGCGGATGATCCCCTCGTCAACGAGTGAGTTGATCTTCATCGAGATGCGGCCCTGCTCGCCGAGGGCTGCCTCCCCCGCGATGAGTTCCGTGAAGCGGGACCGCAGGTCGGTGGGGGCGGTGACCAGCCTGCGGAACTCCGGCGTGCGGGAGAACCCGGTGAGGAAGTTGAACAGGTTGGCGACGTCCTCGGTGGTCTCCGGGTCGGCAGTGAAGTAACCGATGTCCTCGTAGGTGCGCGCGGTGGTGGAGTTGTAGTTGCCGGTGCCGATGTGGGCGTAGCGGCGAAGGCCGTTCTCCTCCTCGCGCACCACCAGCAGGCACTTGGCGTGGGTCTTCAGCCCGACCATCCCGTACACCACGTGCGCACCGGCGCGTTCCAGCTCGCGCGCCCACGCCACGTTGGTCTGCTCGTCGAACCGGGCGGTCAGCTCGACCAGGGCCACCACCTGCACGCCGCGCTCGGCCGCCTCGATGAGGCTCCTCGCGATGGGACTGTTCGCCGAGGTGCGGTAGAGCGTGGCCTTGATGGCGCGCACCGTCGGGTCGGCCGCGGCCTGGCGGATGAACTCCTCGGTCGACGTTGAGAACGATTCGTACGGGTGGTGGACCATGAGGTCGCGGTGCCGCATGACGCTGAAGAACGACTCACCGCGGTCGGCGGCGGCGGCCAGACGGCCCGCGGTGACCGACGTCCACGTGCCGTCGTGGAGGGAGGGGTCGTTGATGCGGTGCAGTTCCCACAGGTCGGCGCTGTCGACGATGCGGTCGTGCAGGTACACGTCGATCGGGTCCAGCTCCAGCTCCTCGATGATGAGGGCGAGGATCCGCGGGTCGATCGACTTCTCCGCCTCCACGCGCACGGCATTGCCGAAGCGCCTGCGCCTGAGCTCCAGTTCGACGGCCGCGAGCAGGTCCTCCGCCTCCTCCGCGTCGATGCTGAGGTCGGTGTTGCGCGTGACACGGAAGACGTGCGCGGCGGACACGTCCATGCCCGGGAACAGCCGTGCGATGCGCCCGGTGATGACGTCCTCGAGAGGCACGAACGTGCGGTCGCCGAGGTCGACGAAGCGGTTGATGGTGGTGGGCACCTTGACCCTGGCGAACCTCTCCTCGCCGGAGGCCGGGTCGGTGACCATCACACCGACACTGAGGGCGAGGTTCGAGATGTAGGGGAACGGGTGCGCCGGGTCGACGGCGAGGGGCGTGAGCATCGGCAGCACCCGGGACTCGAAGTACGTGTCGAGTGCGGCGCGTTGTGCGGGGTTGAGGCCCGCGTCGCCGACGATGCGGATGCCCCTCTCTGCGAGGCCGGCAAGCACCTCGCCGAGGACGAGGTCCCGCTCGGCGCACAGTCGCACGGTGCGCGCCCTGATGCGGTCGAGCTGCTCGGTCGCGGTGAGGCCGTCGAAGCTGCGTGTCGTGACTCCCGCCTCCTGGCGGTCGTGGAGTGCCCCCACGCGCACCTGGAAGAACTCGTCCAGGTTCGACCCGAAGATCGCCACGAACTTCAGGCGCTCGAGCAGCGGGACGGACGTCTCGCGGGCCAGGTCAAGTACGCGGGCGTTGAATTCCAGCCAACTAAGTTCTCGGTTGACGTACGGCGAACCCACCAGCAAGACGGTACAAATGAATCGGCAGACCAGACAACGGAACGGGAGCCGCAGGCACCAAGTTCACCCCCGGTTGTCCCGCCGTTCACCCGGGACGGAGCCGCGTTGAGCAACCCGTCCGCCCAGGGTTCGGTCATTGCCGCGGTCGACGTGGGGACGAACAGCGTCCACATGGTGGTGGCGCGCGTGGGGGCCAACGGGTTCGACGTTCTCGCCTCCGAGAAGGAGGTCGTGCGCCTCGGCGAGGGGGTGGACGGCATGGACCACCTCAGCGAGGCGGCGATCGAGCGGGGTGTCGCCGCCCTGCGACACATGAAGCGCATCGCGGACGCGCACGGGGCGAAGCTGCGTGCGGTGGCCACAAGTGCGGTGCGCGAGGCCGACAACCAGCGCGATTTCCTGCGCGCGGTGCGCGCGGAGACCGGCATCAAGGTGGAGGTCATCAGCGGCACGGAGGAGGCGCGGCTCATCCACCTCGGGATCGGTCGGTCCGTCGATCTCACGAAGGACTCGGTGCTCACCATCGACATCGGCGGCGGTTCCACGGAGTTCTGCCTCTCCGTCCGCGGCAATCTCCGCATCGCCCAGAGTCTGAAGCTCGGCGCCGTGCGCATGACCGATGCGTACCTCCCGGGCGGCGAGGTGACGGCGCATGGAGTGAGGAAACTGCGCGCGAAGGTGCAGAGCACGCTCGCGCCGCTCGCGCACGACCTCGGCAAGATCGGGTTCACCAGGACGGTTCTCTCGTCTGGCACCAACGAGACCATCGCGCGCGTGGCCGCCGCCCGGCGCGACCGCCCCGTTCCCCAGAGCTTCAACAGCTTCGCGTTCCGCGCGGGGGAGCTCTCCGGGGTGGTGGACGCAGTTCTCGGGGCGGAGTCACCCAAGGAGCGCCTCGGCATCGACGGCATCGAGCCGAAGCGGGCCGACATCATCGCCGCCGGCGTCGTCATCCTCGACGAGGTGGTGAGGATGCTGGGCATCGACTCCATGGAGTACAGCGACTATGCGCTGCGCGAGGGCGTGCTCGTCGACACCGCGCAGCGTCTCGGCGTGATGCCCGAGGAACCGGTGGACGCCGCGCACCAGAGCGTGGTGAGACTGGCCGAGCGGTGCTCGGTGGACATGGAGCACAGCATGCACGTGGCCGAACTCTCGGCCCGCATCCTCCGCGCCGTCGGCCGCCACTACGAGGTCGACCGTCCGCTGGAGCGGATGCTGCGCGCGGCTGCGCTGCTCGCGAACGCGGGGAACGCGATCTCCTACTCGAAGCACCACCTGCACTCGTACTACATCATCCGCAATGCCGACCTGATGGGGTTCAACGACGACGAGATCGAGCTCATCGCGCTCACCGCGCGGTACCACCGCAAGTCGCCCCCGAAGGATTCGCACGCCGAGTACGGCAGGCTCGGGCGTGACGACCAACTGGCGGTGGACCTGATGGCAGGAATCCTGCGCATCGCCACCGGACTCGACCGCTCGCACGACCAGTGCGTGGCCGAGGTGTCGTCCTCGCTGCGCGACAAGACGTTCGTGCTGTCGGTCCGGCACTCGTGCCGTTCGGAGGAGCGGATCGAGCTGAACATCCACACCGCGCAGGGCAGGGTGGACATGCTGCAGGACTACCTCGGCGACGAGGTCGTCATCCGCAACGGCGGGTCCGCGCGCTAGCGCGGCGTCACGGCTCCACGATGGCGAATCCCTGGACGAAGACGTCCAGGTTGCCGAAGATGACGAGCAGCGCGGACGCATCACCCTCGAGGGTGATCGTCCCCGCCTCGATCTCCTTCACGAAGGTGGTCTCCTGGGTGATCACATCCACCAGCGTCGAGCGGTTCACCGTGACGCTGACCGCCGCCCCGTCGTCGTGGAGGCCGGGGGAGTGGTACAGCGTGCGGTTCGAGATGCCGAGGGTCCACTTCTCGCCCACGTCGGGGAAGGTCCAGTTCGTGGCGAGCGAGATGCCGCCCACGTCCTCGGACTTCAGGCGCACGGAGATGGTGTCGAAGATCTGCTCGACGGTCATCGCAATCAGCATCCCCCGGCGCTGGCCGAACGGCAGCTGCGGCGGTCCCTGGCGCAGTTCCTGTGCACCCATCAGGTAGGCGTTGCGGAACGTGGACGACTCCGCCTGGTACCCGAGCTGCTCGAACGCATCGGCCTGGAGCTCGCGTGCCGCGGTGTTGGTGGGGTCGCTGAACACCACGTGCTGGAGCATCTCGCACACCCAGCGGTAGTCACCCCGGTCGAAGTACGCGCGTGCCGTCTCGACCACCCGGTCGGCCCCGCCCATGTCGGCCACGTAGCGCTGCCCCGCCTCGGTGGGCGTGTAGCGGTGCAGGTTGGTGGGGTTGCCGTCGTAGTAGGAGAGGTACCGCTGGTACACGGCCTTCGAGTTGTGGATGAGGTCGCCGTAGTAGCCGCGGGTGTGGTCGTTCGCGAGGAACTCCTCGGGCAGGCTCAGCGCCGCGGAGATCTCGGTGGGCGTGAGACCCTGGTTCGCCAGGCGCATCGTCTGGTCGTGCATCCACTTGTACAGGTCGCGCTGGTTGCGCAGGAATCCGTTGAGGTCCTCGTTGCCCCACCGGGGCCAGTGGTGCGACGTGAACAGAACCTCGGCATCGCCACCGAACATGTTCCTCGCCTGGTTGATGTACTTGGACCAGTTCAGCGAGTTGCGCACGAGCGCACCGCGGATGGGCACCAGGTTGTGCATCGTGTGGTTGCAGTTCTCCGCCATGCAGAGCGCCTTCAGGTCGGGGAAGTAGAAGTTCATCTCCGCCGGTGCCTCGGTCTCGGGCGTCAGCTGGAACACGATCCGCACGCCGTCCACTGTCATCTCCTCGCCGGTGCGGGTGATGTCCACCGTGGGCGGGATCAGACCGGGTCCGCCCAGCGGGATCGAGTTGCCGAGTCCGCAGTCGACGTGCCCCTGGGGACCTGCCGGAAGGAGCGGGCCGAACTGATAGAGCGCGCGGCGCCCCATGGCGAACCCGGCGATCACGTTCTCGCCGACGACCTCGTGGAGGAAGTGCTCCGGCGCAATGACCGTGCACTCGCCCCTGTCGACAGCCTCCTGCGAGGTGACCCCGAGAACCCCGCCGAAGTGGTCGGTGTGGGAGTGGGTGTAGATGACCGCGGTGACGGGGAGGTCCTCGATGTGCTCGCTGACCAGTTCCAGGGCGGCTCGTGCGGTGGGCGCGGTGGTCAGCGGGTCGATCACCAGCCAGCCGCGCGTTCCGCGGATGAAGGTGATGTTGGAGATGTCGTAGCCGCGCACCTGCCAGATGCCCGGCACCACCTCGAAGAGTCCCCTGTGGTGGTTCAACTGGGCGTGGCGCCACAGGCTGGGGTGCACGCTCGGGGGCGCGGGGTTCGACCCGTCGAGGAAGTCGTACCGGTTCGCGTCCATGACCACGCGGCCGGCTTCATCCCTCACCTGCCGGTCGGGGATGTCGGCGATGAAGCCGCGCGCGACCCGCTCGAAATCGCCCGGGTCCTGGGGCACGGTGGCGGCGGAGTTGCGCTCCACCGTGTGGGGCGTGGCCGGCTTGCGGTCTGCGGACATGTGGGGCCTCCCTTGCTGGGACACCGAAATTAGTGGCATCCACACCGGGAGGCCCTGCCCACCGTAATGTTTGCGCTCGCAAGGAATTTCCCGCCCAGCCCCCGGGTTGCGCGGGACATCGCCGGGGGCGCAACCCCCTGCACACAGCACACAACGGGGCCCTGCCCCACACACAAAGGAGACAATCACATGGACATCGTCCTCATCATCGGCCGGGTCCTCTTCGCGCTGATGTTCATCACAGGGGGGATCAACCACTTCACGAAGGCCGAGGCAATGGCCGGCTACGCGCAGTTCAAGGGCGTGCCCCAGCCGAAGCTGGCGAACGCCGTGTCGGGCCTGATGCTGCTCGCCGGCGGCCTGTCCGTCGTGCTCGGCGTGTGGGCGGACCTTGGGGCACTCGTGCTCGCCGTGGTCCTGCTCGCGATGGCGCTCATGATGCACGACTTCTGGAAGGCCACCGACCCGCAGGCCAAGCAGATGGAGACCATCTCGTTCTTCAAGAACGTCTCGATGGCCGGTGCCGCCCTGGTGCTCTTCGCCGCCATCGCCGCGGCCGAGAAGGGTGTCGAGGTCGTCGGCCCGATGATCACCGACGGTCTCTTCCAGAGCTGACAGCAACGTTCCCCGCGGAGGAGCCGCCACCCTTCGGGGTGGCGGCTCTTTCCTTAGTACGGTCTCGGTCCATGCCGACCGCGTACGACACAGCCCTGGCCAACGTGAGGGGCGGTGCCTCCGCCCGCGCCGAGGCGGAGTCCCTCGTCGCGCAGATGACGACGGAGGAGAAGATCCACTGTCTCGACGGCGGCGTGCCCACGTGGGACGGGCTGCGCGACATCGGCAGCGGCGGCTACCACCACCGTCCGTTCCGTGCGTGCTTCGTCCCCCGGCTCGGCATCCCCGGCTTCCACTTCAGTGACGGCCCGCGCGGAGTGGTGGTGGGCACCGCGACCGCGTTCCCCGTGAGCATGGCGCGCGGCGCAAGCTTCGACACCGACCTCGAGGAGCGCATCGGCGACGCGATCGGCCGGGAACTGCGCGTCATCGGCGCGGACCTGTACGGCGGGGTCTGCGTGAACCTGCTTCGCCACCCCGCGTGGGGCCGGGCGCAGGAGACGTACGGCGAGGACCCGCACCATGTGGGCGAGTTCGGCGCGGCTCTCACGCGCGGTGCGCAGAGGCACGTGATGGCGACCGTGAAGCACTTCGCGCTCAACTCCATGGAGAACGCCCGCTTCACCGTGGACGTGCAGTGCGACGAGAGGACGCTCCACGAGGTGTACCTCCCGCACTTCCGCCGCATCGTCGACGAGGGCGTCGCCGCGGTGATGAGTGCGTACAACTCGGTGAACGGCGAGTGGGCCGGCGAGAGCCCGGAGCTGCTGTCGCGGATCCTCCGCGACGAGTGGGGGTTCGACGGCATGGTCATCAGCGACTGGATCTTCGGGCTGCGCGACGGTGTGAAGAGCGTCCGTGCCGGGCTCGACGTGGAGATGCCGTACCAGATGATCCGGCACGAGCCGGTCGTCCGGGCAGTGGAGAGCGGCGAGCTGGGCATCGACGAGGTCGAGCGCGCCGTGGTGAACACCCTGTCCACCATGCTGAGGTTCGGCGTCGGCGGGCTCCCGCGCAACCCGGAGTCGGTGCTGCTCGCGCCGGAGCACCTGGCCCTCGCCCGCGAGGCCGCCGGCAAGAGCATGGTGCTGCTGAGGAACGAACGGGTCGGCAGCACCCCCGTTCTCCCGCTCGCACCGGGCGCCAAGCGGATCGCGGTGGTCGGCCGGCTCGCCGACATGCGGAACCTCGGTGACGGCGGCTCGAGCGACGTGATGGCGCCGTGGGCGGTCACGCCGCTCGCCGGCCTCTCGCAGCGGTTCGACAGCGACAGCGTGGTGCACCATGACGGCAGCGACGTCGCGAAGGCGGCGGAGATCGCGTCCGCCGCTGACGTCGCGATCGTGGTCGTCGGGTACACCAAGGAGGACGAGGGCGAGTTCATCGGTGACGGCAGCGAGAACGCACACCTCCGCACATTGTTCCCCAAGGGCGACGACCCGCACCTCGTGGAGGTCTACAAGGAGTACGTCCGTGACAACCACTGGCCGGTCGACGCCGAGCACAACATGTCGGACCGCAAGAACCCGCGGCGCGCCAGGGCGAACGACAAGGGGGAGGTGTCGTTCGCGCGGGGCGGCGACCGCACGTCGCTGCGCCTCCCGGCGGCCGACGTGGAGCTCATCCACGAGGTCGCGGCGCGCCAGGAGAGGACCGTGGTCGTTGTCGTGTGCGGGAGTGCAGTGGTGATGGAGGAGTGGCGCAACGAGGTGCCCGCCGTCCTGTTCGCGTGGTACAGCGGGATGGAGGGAGGCGACGCCCTGGCCGACGTGCTCGCGGGCGAGGTGAACCCGTCGGGACGCCTCCCGTTCGCCATCCCCACCGACGAGTCGCACCTGCCCTTCTTCGACAAGGACGCAACGAGCATCGTCTACGACACGTGGCACGGGCAGTGGAAGCTCGATGCCGACGGGAACCGGGCGGCGTACCCGTTCGGCTTCGGTCTCGGGTACTCCACGTTCGAGCTCGGAGCGGCGGAAGCGGCGCCCGACGCCGGTCACGTGGATGTCCAGGTGACCAACACGGGTGCGGTCGCCGGGGAGTGCGTCGTGCAGGTGTACGGGGGCGCAGTCGACGGCCCCGCGGACACGCCCCGTCGCAAGCTGGTCGGTTTCGCGAAGGTGAGTGCCGCGCCGGGTGCCACCGTCACTGCTCGTGTCGTCGTGAACCGCACCGCTCTCGAGACCAGGGACACCTCCGCGCACAGGATGGTGCTGGTGCCCGGCGACTACCGACTGGAGGCGGCCCTCTTCGCGGGCGACCCCGCCGCCCGCGTGCTCACCGTCCGCATGGACTGACCGCCCGCCTTCGTGCCCCCGCACCGCCCGCAAGTAGGGTGCGGGACGAAGGTTCCATCCGCGGATGGGTTGCAAAGGGGGCACCATGCCGAAGCCAGGTATGCACACCGGACTCGAGTCGGGCGACGATCTCAATTTTGCGATGTCGGAGAAGGCCAAGCCCCTCTTCGACGCCGTGGTGAAGTTCATCAAGGAAGAAGTCGAGCCGATGGCGGAGAAGTTCTACGCCCTCGGTGAGAACCGCGAGAACCGCTGGGACTACGCCCCGGGCCAGCTCGACCTGCTGGAGGGCGTGAAGGCG
>Ga0315903_10003476_pt1 | contig 21869 bp, 18 predicted proteins | sample LakEriMetagenome_7_FD_203524 | JGI IMG/M metagenome (GOLD analysis project Ga0315903, IMG submission 203524) | Freshwater fungal communities from buoy surface, Lake Erie, Ohio, United States - Buoy 2 MA119 | ecosystem: Environmental > Aquatic > Freshwater > Lake | place: USA: Lake Erie, Ohio... | reverse complement strand
CTGGAAGGTGTAGAGTTACTTGGTATAGTAGATCCGATAGGAGCTACTAAAGATATTAATAGCAATCATGTTTTCTATGAACTAAATGAGCTGCTTGGAAAAAAACCAGATTATTGTGTGATAGCCGCTCCAACTGGGTTTCATAAGGATATTGCACTAGAAATCTTAAACGCTGGGGTAAATTGCTTAATAGAAAAGCCGGTAGCTATAAATCTTGAATCCGCAAATCAGATTAAAAAAGCCGCTGCAAGTAATTCTTTAGTTGTTGGTATCGGCCATATAGAACGGTATAACTCTGGTGTTAGGCAACTAAAATCCCGCTTACTAAACGGTGAATTAGGGGATATTTATCAGGTTTCTAGTAAACGCCAAGGTCCATTCCCATCTCGCATTGCTGATGTTGGTGTAGTTAGGGATTTAGGAACTCATGATATTGATTTAACCATGTGGCTTACTAATAGCACCTATGAATCTATCTCTGCCTATACAATAACTAGATCACAACGAGAATTTGAAGATATGGCTGTGGTTAATGGCAAACTTAAAAATGAAGTATTAGTAAACATGATTGTAAATTGGTTAAGTCCTTTTAAGGAAAGAAGTTTAGTAGTGACTGGCGAACGAGGAGCTTTTGTAGTCGATACATTGAGCTCAGATCTAAAATTTTACAAAAATGGAAATCATCAAGTTACTCAAAGAACATTAATGCATTTTAAGGGAGTTTCACAAGGTGATGTGATCACTTATGCCTTCGATAAGCCAGAGCCATTAGTTTTAGAACATGAAAATTTTAGAGATTTTTTAATGGGCAAGAAAGCTGAAATAGTCACTTTGGAAGAAGGAATTGAAACCGTAAAAATATCTGATGGAATTTTAGAGAGCGCAAAAATTGGAATGGATATTAAGTTTTGAGTATTACAGTAATCGGTTTAGGTAAAATTGGCCTACCACTTGCAGTGTATTTTACACAGGAAAGTAATGTAATTGGTTTAGACTCCAACCATAAGGTTGTAGAACTGGTTAATTTGGGACAAGAACCATTTCCGGGTGAAAGTAATTTACAGAAGCTACTTGAAGCAGCTATTAGATCGAACAAACTCTCTGCAACTCAAGATCAAGTGCATGCAATTTCAAATGCAGATACAATTTTAATTTGTATTCCTTTGATTACAAATAAAAATAATATGCCTGATTTTAATAACATTGATTTAGTTGTACGAGCAATTGGAAAAAACATAAAAAAAGGAACCTTAATTTCTTTTGAAACAACTCTACCAGTTGGGACAACGCGAAATAGATTTACCAAGATAATTGAACAAGAATCCGGATTCAAAGTTGGTCAGGATTTTTTTGTCGTCTTTTCTCCTGAAAGAGTGCTTACAGGCAGAATTTTTGAGGATTTATCCAAGTATCCAAAACTTGTAGGAGGAGTTACAAGTAGTTGCACAATTAAAGGAGTAGAATTTTACAATTCAGTCTTAAAATTTCCAAGCTCATCTAAGCTAAACTCAGGGCTTGGAGTATTTGCACTAGGAAATTGTGAAACAGCGGAATTTGCAAAAATAGCTGAAACTACCTATCGAGATGTAAATATTGGTCTTGCAAATGAATTTGCTATTTATGCAAAAAAATTCAATATCGATTTTCAGGAAGTTATTAAGGCGGCAAATTCACAACCTTATTCTCACATTCATACTCCAGGAATTTCGGTTGGAGGGCATTGTATTCCCGTCTATCCTCATTTCTATTTATCTGATTTTTCTAACTCAACGATTGTGAGTTCAGCAAGGATTTTAAACAAATCTATGCCTCAATATGCGGTAGGTCAAATAAAACAATCATTCCCGTCGCTAAAAAATATGTCTATAGGAATTCTTGGTTTAACTTACCGCCCAGGAGTTAAAGAAACTGCTTTCTCAGGTGCTCTTGACTTGTTAGAGTTACTAAGGAATGAATCATCTTTAGTGTATGGCTACGACCCACTTTTGGGTGAGAATGAAATTATTGAATTAGGATTTAAATTCAAAAAGAGAATATCAGATCTAGATGGAATAATTCTACACACAGAGCATCTAGAATTTAGTAATCTAGACTTTCATGAAATCTCTACATTAAAGTTTATTTACGATGGTAGAAACTTTTATCCTAATCTTAAGAAAACCAAGAATAATTTTATTTATTTGAATTTATAATTGAGTATAACCATTACGATTTAGTTTCCTAAGGTATAACACTACTAATAATACCGGTAATAAACCTTGTGGAATTAAGATGGCTTGGATAGATGCAGTAAATGGCAATAAGATCAAATAAACTAGAGCTAAATATTCAAAAGCTTGAATTTCTGGCGGTGAATTATTACCTTTACTGCTAATAAATATTCTGATAGAAATTAATAAAATAGAGACCAATAACACTAATAGCAACCCACCAAACGAAAAAGCGTCTGCATCAATAGATGCATATGCGGTAATTGAATTATTATAAGAGTTAGGAAAAGGTTTAACGTAATATTCTCTTCCAATTAAGTTTGCCGTTTTCTTAAAAGTATTTCGCTCGAAAAGGTCGAAAAGGCTCCGATTCACATTTATGCTAGTTGAAAAATAGTTATACCAATGATTGGATACTTCAGCAGGGGTGAGAAAAATACGGTAACCAACCGTACTAATTACAGGGTTTAGTCCTATTGCACTACTACTAGGACAACTTCTGCTTATATTTGCTGGAGATTTAACGATACCTGTAGAAGGTGGGCATTTATCAATATTATTCAGCATTGCGTTTCCAAAATATATTCCACTTAGAATTAAGCCTGCGAACACTACTATTATTACGTTCCCAAAAATATTTGCAAAAGATTTAAATCTTAAGGCTATAAGAATAAAGCTAATAGAAACTACTAAGAAAATAACCGGTAGTTTGGCTGTCGAATTAATCGCATATAAAAGACTCCAGGCAAGTATTACAAATGTCCAATAATATTTTTTTTGAACGAACAACCATGTCACTAAAAAAGGCATAATAATATTAATAGTCCAATTGGATAGAATTGAGAAGAAATAGGTTACGCCAAACTTTGTATATAAAGCTCGGTCCATAGACACTTCTACCCTTGAAGAATCTCTAAAAATTAAATCAAAAAGAGGTGATGTGCCTGAGATTAAAGTATGAATAACAGGAATAACTATCACTATAGTTATCAAAAATAATTGTATTTTGTGATTAAACATAATTTTTGTATCACTTTTTAAACTATATGCAGGCTTCGATTTAGTCTTGACTGAGTACCAATCACCTACTAGTAAAGCTAAGTAAACAAGTGCTATACCCAAAAATTGTGAATTAGTCCCAGTGATATCGAAGAATTTCCTACTGTATAAAAACGGAATTACCATAAATGTGCACCATGCAAGAGTTGGTATTATCTCAAGCATAGTTTTTTTAAGTGAAGCATAATAAAAAAGTGCAATCAGTAAGAGGATTAGACTTATCAATATGATATTGAACATCTTATTTTATTTTTCTAATTAAAGAACTATTAAAACCCTGACAAACTAAAACAAATTTAAAACCGTTTTTTCCGCTAGGAAAGTTAACTTCCAACCAAGAATTTAATTTATTTGAGATTTTATCCCCAATAAAGAATTTACTTAGTGTAACAATCCATAAATATGATCCAAAAAATTTTAGACTCGTTTGATCAAATTGTTGTGATAACGACTTAATCCTATTTAGGTCCGGGATTCTCACTATTGAATTAAGGGATCGCTTACCTAAAATATAATGTATAAATCTATTCACACGATAGATTAGATTGTGATTTAAACTGTCACACACAATCAGAATTCCTCGATCTTTAAGCAATCTGAAAATTTCCTTATTCATCAGCTCTGGGTCTGCATATGATAGGGAGCCGCATGAAACTATGGCATCAAATGATTTAGATTCAACGGGCAAATTACTCATATCACCACAAATTAAAGAATTTACATTTGGGTGAGTTTTTTTAAAAACTTCAAGGGACTTGCTAGAAATATCATTTGCCGTCAATAGCGCACCTGTCTTAAGTATTACCCCGGAGTGCCTGCCCATACCTGCTCCAATCTCTAGAACTGATGAATTCTTATGAATTAGAGCTTCAATTTGCTGATAGAAGTATTCAAATGGAGGTTTATGTAAATTAGACAATCCATCTGTTTCTGTTTGTTCAGTTAACTGCTCAATTGGTAATTTAGAGTATTTCAGCGCCTTATGTTCATAAAGCTGCTTGTCAAAGTCTTGCCCTTTAACTTTATCTCTCCAGGTGAATTTTCTAAATCGCATTTTTAACCGAAATAATATGATCAACTAACATTTGATAAACTAAATCATAAGAGAATTTACTTAAAAAAATTGATTTCGAATTCTTTGACATTTCATCTACAAGTTCAGGGTTCTCAAACACATTTGACAATGCAATTTCTAACGAACCATCTATTTCATTAGAGTATTCAATTCCAATTCTATTTTTAGTTACGAAGTCACCAGCTAATCCTGAAATACTAGTAATTATTGGCTTCCCATATGACATATAGTCAAAAAATTTATTAGGTATACTCATTTTAAAGTCTACAAGATTTTTTAGTGGTGCAATCATCAACTGGCTTCGCTGAGCAAGAACCTTGGCTTGGCAGTGAGTTAACCATCCAGGCATAAAAATATTTGGCATTCCCGAGGTTTGTACTTTAATTTCATTAAAATTCGGACCGTTTCCTGCTATTACAAATTGGAAATTTGACTTAGCTGCAACCTTAATAATTGGATCAAAATCGAATGCGCTGTTTAAGCTTCCAACAAAACTGATAATTGGACCACCATTTGGCTTAATCCCTTGCAAATCCAACCAAGAAGCGGCTTGTTCTATTTCATCCTTACTAAACTCAGAGTGTGGCGTAGTCAGTGGTACAACAATATCAAATATATTCTTACTACGATTAGAATTTTTCAAGCTCCATTCTAGAAATGGTTCGGATGGTGCACAAAATCCAGTAATATTCTTAAAAGTGTTTTTCATCATCATGGTATACGGAGTGAGTAGTATTTTTCCTATAAATCTAAATTTATTTGGTAGGCCTCTAACGAGAATTTCTGGCCAGGCATCCTTTACATCAAGCAAAACTGGAATATTTCTTTTTCTACACCACCGTGTCATTACCCATGCAGTTTCAATTGGGGGATACCCTATAAATACGACATCTGGGAGCGATTGATGCTTAAGTTGTTTTAATAAGTTTATTGCCATTTGTGCGTGGTCTACTAATCTAGCAAAACTAATATTTGACTTATAACCAGTACTTTGAATCAATTTGATTTCTAGACTATGAGAAATGCTAAAAGTTTGCACACTACTTGATCTATGGTTTTTAGAAAAGTGATCAAAATTCGAGGACCATATGATAACTTCGTGACCGTCTTCTACTAATTTATTTGCTAAGTTCATAGCCCGCATTGGCCGAAGACTATTTGTATCTATGTGCAACGGTTCACCAGTTTGCAGTATCCATACTTTCATAATGCTCAATTTGTTTTGTTAATCATATTGTTGAATTTTATTCAAATCTGGATGTGACTATTTTATTTGCGCCTGGTGGGGGCGTAGGCACTAAAGCATGCTTTCTAGCAGCTAAAATTAGTAGCTCGTTATTTGCGCCAATTTTTTCAAGTAAATTAACAGATTTTCTAAGCGAGCTATCGCGAGAGAGTATCGCGACAATAGTTAATAATATTATTTTTAAGTCAAGAATGAGTGATTGATGTTCGATATAAAACAATCCTAATCTACTTTTACCTGGTCTAATTAATTGGTTGTAAGCGATATCAGGATCACTCTTATTTTCTAAGATTTCACCCTCATCTGCAAAAACTATAGATGCAAAATCTGTAATCCCAGGTTTAATAGTAAGCAGCTTTTTCTCTTCGACTGTGTAGATATCAGTTTCACGCTTTACATTTGGCCTTGGACCCACCAAACTCATATCACCCTTTATAACATTAAATAACTGAGATAGCTCATCGAGTTTGTATTTACGAACAATTTTACCGACAGTAGTAATCCTTGAATCATTTGCAGAAGTAGAATCAACACCTTTCTTATCTGCACCAACTATCATTGATCTTAACTTTATTATCCTAAATGTTTTCTCATTTTTACCAACCCTTTCAGAAATATAAAAAGGTGACTTGAAATCTTGAAGCCATATAGCTAAAATAATTAAGATCAAAACTGGACTTAAAAAAATTAAGCCCGCTAAGGCCGTTACAATATCAAATATTCGCTTTATAAATCTATACATAAAACCCATTGCGGTTAATTCTGCTTATAAAAATTAGTAATTGCTTCACATATATAATCAATATCACTATTTTCAGTAAACATATTAATAGGTAACATAATGCATCTTTTAAAGAATTCTTCAGTTCTAGGTAGCTTCATATTAAATCCCAAAACTTCCCACTGATGAATTGCTTTTCCACTCCATTGTATTAAAGTTCCAATTCCATTTAACATTAAGAAATCTTTGAGTAAGTCTCGCTTATCTGCCTGTAGTTCATAATTTTGAAAGACATCAAAATGCTCCCCAGTTTCGTTAGGGGCGGGTGGAAGTTCTAGTTGCTCTAAGCCTGATAATTGCTCGTGGTATCGTCTGGCGATCTCTCTTCTTCGAGCGATAACTTTTTCATATTTAGTAAACTTCATATTTAAAATAGCTGCCTGTAGATTATCTAATCTACTATTTCTACCCCAACTTTGAACTTCACCATTTGTATCTCTGCCGTGATCATGAAGTTGATATATCTTTTCAAAAAGCTCTTTACTATTCGTGACTACTCCACCGCCATCTCCTAATGCGCCCAAAACTTTGGCAGGGAAAAAACTAAAACTCCCTGCATTCCCAAAAGTGCCTGCGCTTTTACCTTTAAACTTTGAGCCTAATGCTTGCGCTGAGTCCTCAACAACACAAAGTCCGTTAGAGTTTGCAATTTGCATGATTTTATCCATATTACAGGTCCTGCCATTAAGTTGGGTAGGTGAAATTCCCACCGTGTTTTTTGAAATAGCAGCCTGAACAGCCTCTGGATCAATTAAACCATCCTCACCTATTTCTACCGGTATAGGAGTTCCACCTGCAGTAATAATTGCGGAGGCCGTAGCGATCATAGTATGTGAGCTTATAATCACTTCATCACCCTTTTTAAGACCAATAGCAAGCCAAGCTAATTCAAGCCCATCCGTGGCATTACCAACACCAACAGCGAACTTAGATTGGGTGTAGCCGGCTAACTTATTTTCAAACTCAAGAAGATCTTTCTGTAAAATATAAGCACCACGATTTCCAATATCATTTATTACCCGTAAGAGGTCTTCACGCTCATCTAAGAAGAGCCTTGGGTAATCAAAAAATGGAACTTTTTTTATTGCCGCCATAATAAATATATCTTAGCGCCTTACTGCATTAACAGCACTTCTTACCACATCATCTGAGGTTGGGTAATAAACTTGCTCTAAATTTGCAGCAGCAGGTGCAGGGGCAAAAGGTAATGTAACTCTTTTAGGGCTAGATTTTAATAAGGACGGGTCAATACTCTCGGTAACAACAGTAATAATTTCACTGGAAAAACCAGCCGGCCCCCAACCGCCATCAATCGCGATCAATCTGCCAGTTTTTCGCACTGAATCTAAAATAACATTGGGCGATAATGGGCTTAGAACTCTTACGTCAATTACTTCAGCTGAAATATTTTGTTTTTCTAATTTTTCTGCCGCTTCTAAAGCTAGTTGGGTTGAGAAGCCAGCTGCCACCAGAGTTATCTCTGTGCCATCTTTAATTACCTTAGGTCCCTGACTCTTAAGATCCAACTCAACTATGGGTTGTAGAACTTCTTCACTTGAGTACAACCAGCGATCATCAATGTAAATAACTGGGTCACCACATAAAACAGAAGCAATCAATAAATCTCTTGCATCAGCCACTGAGTAAGGCATTACAACCCGTAATCCTGGTATGTGAACAAACCAAGAGTGCAGGGCCTGAGAGTGTTGTGCTCCTTGTTCTCCACCCCGATTAATTATTGATCTAATTGTTACACCAGCATGTGCCTGGCCAGCCATCATTGAAGACCATTTTGCCGCCTGATTAACAATCGCATCCATGGCGTATAACATAAAATCCATTCTGGGATGAACCATGATTGGTTTCATCCCGGCCAAAGCAGCGCCTATAGCTGCCCCGGTGCAGGCAGACTCTGAAACTGGGGTATCAATAACTCTTTTGATCCCAAACTCTCTATCAAGATCTGTCATCGAGTTGCCCACATACCATGGACTCCAAAGCCCCTGGCCAATAATAAAAACCTCTGGATAATTATTTAGCAAGTATGAAAATGCCTCTCGAATTGCAACGCCATAACTAGTGGTAAGTAATTTACTCATAATTTATCTTTTAAACACATCAGAGAGTAAGGATGAGGTTTCAACTGGTGAATCCTGTATGGCTAGATCCCAGTCATTATCAATTTGATTGCTAATCTGTAATTTCATTTGCTCTAATTCATCTTTATCTACCAATCTATTTGAAAGCAGTGCAGTTTCTAGCCGGTCAATTGGATCCCTTGATTTCCATAGCTTTAGATCTTCAGGTGATCGATTAACTCCCACATCAATATCCTCGCGCCAATCAACATGTCCGTAGTGTCTGTAGGTAAAAGCTTCGATAAAGACAGGTAAATTATCAGTTCGAGCAATTTTAATTAATTTTTTCGCACTTTCCTCTACAGAAACTATGTTATTACCATCGATCATCTCATATTGAATATCATTTGCGAGAGCAAATCTTGCAACTGAAGTAAGTGGTTGGCGCTGTGAGATATGCATGTGGCTTGAAAACAAATTATTTTCACACACAAAAAGTATTGGAACTTGAAGTTGCCTTGCTAAATTAAGTGATTCATGGACAACCCCCTCTTCTATCGCACCATCACCAAAGTAGGCAACGCTGATATCACCCTTATCTTGAAATTTTGAGGCTAACGCCGCTCCAACTGCAAGTGGAACAGTGCCGCCCACAATAGGTACCGAACCATAAAATCCATTTGGCCCATCCCATAGATGCATTGAGCCACCCATGCCTTTAGTTAAACCACTATGCTTACCAAGAACCTCTGCAAAAAGCCTACGAGGCTCTGTGCCAAGTGCTAACAAATGTGCGTGAGACCTATGCCCGCTAAAAACACGATCAGATTTTCTTAAATGTTTTGAGATTCCAACGGCGATAGCTTCCTGGCCTGCGCCTAAATGAACCGGGCCACCGATCATGCCCAGTTCTCGCATTTTTGCTAACTTCACTTCTACCAATCTAATCAAATATAATTGGCTAAGCATTTCAAGAAAATGATCTACCTGCCATTTATTTGCATTGATCCCAGTATTAAAATTGAGAGATTTTGCCGCGCTATAAGGCTGAATTTGTTTTTTAAAAAAATTCTTCAAATTTCACCGTCTTTCAAAGGAATGACTCTAGTGTGTACTATGTCTTTATGAGGCCCCTTTTCTATTTTTTCAGCCCCCCCGATTAATTGTTCATGCAACTTTTCACCAGCACGTAACCCACTGTACTTTATCGCTATTTTTTTACCTGACGCCTTGATCATGCGGAGAGCGACTTGATTAATACTTACTGGTTCTCCCATATCTAGTATTAGTGTTTGCCCATTTTTTCCTACTAGTAGAGATTGCAAGACCAGGTGTACAGCCTCACCTATCGTCATAAAATATCTAGTTATATCTGGGTGCGTGATCAAAATTGGCTGATCATTACTTATTTGATATCTAAATGTTGATAAAAAAGAACCATTACTGCCCACAACATTACCAAACCTAACCGAAATATATTTACCTCCCATATCACTTAAGCCTGCGATCATGCGTTCTGTTAAAAGCTTCGTTTTACCCAATTGACTTGTAGGGTCTGCTGCCTTATCAGTTGAAATATTTACAAAACATGTTACATTATTTTTAAGCGATGATTCCAGCAAATTTTTAGTTCCAAGCACATTTGTTTTATAAGCTTCATCCGGATACCTTTCAAGCATTATTAGATGTTTTAATGCTGCAGAATGAAAAATAATATCGGGTTTTATATTTTTAATAATTAAATCAATTGTTGAATGATCTCTTATATCGGCTAATATAAAGCCCGGATTTGTGAAGAGTCCAGTGCCGAATAAATCAAGCTCCAGTTGTAAAAGCGCAGTTTCATTCCTATCTAAAAAATATACGTTTTGCGGGGAGAACCTAATCACTTGCCGTGCGATCTCTGAGCCAATTGACCCACCTGCACCAGTTATAAGAATTTTTTTACCTTGTAGAAATTTTGAAATCTCTGATTCATCTGGGCGCACCGACCTTCGTCCCAATAAATCTTCCTCCGAGATATTAGTAATATTTAGTAATTCTTGATTTTTCATTAGAAGCTTAAAAGGATCTGGAATAATCTTCAAACTCACCTGTAATTTTTGGCAGCGATATTCCAAGTCAATCAATATTTCAGAACTCACTTGAGAGATTGCCACAACTAAGTATTTTACTTTCTGGGTTTGGACAACTTCTTCTAATTTATCTAATCCCCCAAATATTTTTAGTCCAAAAGATTTTATCTTATGTTTTTTTGTATCATCATCTAAAAAACCAATAGGTTTATACACATCAGATTTGAGAAGCATCTGTTCACTCAGATGATAGCCGAGAATACCGGCTCCGTAGATTAGGGTTGGATCTCCTTTGGAACGATTGAAAATATCAGACTTTTGTAGTTGATTTTGTAGTAAGCGAATTGAAAATTGTAGTACTAATGCAATCAAGCCACTTAATATTGGAACTGATCTAGGAAGACTAGGTATTCCTACTATAATTCTTAATGAGAGCATTACTAGAGTAGTTGCCGAAATAGTGAAAGTTAGGAGAATCACTTCATCTGTATCAATACGACCTTGGTATTTTACTTGCGATGTGAAAAATAAGTTGAAGATATTCCATATAACTCCGCTTACTACACCCGCTATGAGAACCTCGAAGTATTTTTCACTCACTACGATACCGTCATACCTAAGCAAGGCAGCAAGCACCGCAGCAAAAAACCAGATTAGAATCGAGATCAAGAGCCGCTTGCAAAATAATGATAAGTAGCGGACTAACTTCATCGATTCACCTCTCTCGCTCAACGATTTACTTTAGCGCAATCTTAAAGGTTTTAAGCTAAAAACTTTGCCAAGTCATTACAAAATTGTAATTTAAAAGGTTAAATTAAGGACTTGCTTGAAGTATAAGCCGATGCTATGTACTATCACCGTTGTGACTAAAAGTAACACTATAGATAAATTACTCCTAGGTACTACTGTTTTAGTAACCGTTTTAGTTAGTCCCTCACTTTTAGAACCAATAAATCTAATAAAGCTATTCTCTTTGTCTTTGGGTGTGGGAGTTGCAGGATTATTTCTTCTACAGAAATTAAATAAAACAGAATCCTTTAAGGTTGAGCGATTTGTTTTCATTATAGTCGCTTGTTTTTTAAGTCTGGCTTTTCTATCATCAATTATAAATGAACAAGATTTATATAACTCGGCAATGGGTGCGTGGGGAAGAAATAATGGTCTAATATCTTTGACTGCTTTTTTACTTATATTTTTAATATTTTCATCAGTTAAAAACCAATTTCTTCCAAAATTTTTACTCTTAAACTTGGTAGTTTTGGGTTTTTTTCTTTCAATTTATGCTTGGTTACAACATTTTAATTTAGATATAATTTCGGTCTTGTTTCCTTCTTACCAGCCTCCAGGCATAACTTTAACTTTGGGAAATTCAAATTTTGCCTCAGCTTTTTTAGGACTTACATTCACCGCATCGATAGGCTTTGCCTTGAATTCAATCAATACTAAATCTATGAGGTTAGCAGCATTATTTTCAGGATTCATTCACATTCCACTCATCCCACTACTCGATACACAAGGACGAATAATCTTTGCTGTTGGGGGCTTTATTGTTGTGGGTGTGTGGCTAAGCACTATTCCTAATCGAGTTTGGCGAAAAATAAGTTATGGATATTGGGCCTTTTCTACCTTAATTGGATTTCTTGGATTAAGTGGTTTATTTGGTTTTGGGATTTTCTCAGAAAGATTATCAGACGATGTAACAAATTTGAAAGATCGTTATTACCACTGGATATCTGCTCTCAATATGATGAAGGACAACATGTTTTTTGGTGTAGGCATCGATGCTTTTGGAGATTATTACCGAAGATATCGGACTGAGGAGTCAATTATCTTGCGGGGAACCGCCATGTCTGGAACGGATAATGCGCATAATAGTTTTCTACAGTACGGTGCAACTGGCGGGGTTCCAATGTTGATAGTTTATTTTTTATTAATTCTATTTATTTTTTGGCGTAGTCTTAAAGCTTTTAAACTGCAATCAGATAAACGATTGGTGGGCACACTTTTTGCTGTTTGGGTAGGTTATCAAGTGCAATCACTAGTATCTATTGAACAAATCGGAATCTCAATTTGGCACTGGGTACTCAGTGGGGTATTAGTCAACTTATCTTTTGAAAGTAAATCAGTCACGGATAAAGCACAAGAAAAATCAGTGAATACACAGAAAGAAATTAAAATTCTCCCAAAAATTATTATGGCATTTTTCTCAATCGGTTTAATTTTTTCATCCTTATTCTTTGTATTACCCTCGATTACCAACGATAGGCAAATTAACCGACAGTTAGAAATCTTAAATTCAGCAAATTCTAGAGAACAGATAGTAGATAGCATTAACACCTTGCTTCCACTAGTTCTCTCCTCGAAACAACCAAAGCTTCGAATGACTGTTGCTGATACTTTAGGCAGAAAAGGGTTCATAGCTGAGGCTTTTAAATTAGCTGATCAAACTACCAAGGATTTTCCAACTTTTTTATCAGGCTGGGAAATTGCCGCCACAATTTTAGAGGGTAATAACCAAAAATCTGAAGCAGTTTACTATCGGACCAAGACCGTTGAGCTAGATCCCCTCAATCAAATTTTTATCGATAAACTCCAAGATGATGAGAGGGCTAGTAGATAGGTTTAGCCACTGAAATTCATAGCCTGTGCTGCTACTGAATTCGATTTTTTCACTGGTCGGCCTGACTCATTTTCATCAAAGTGCACTCGCTTTTTACAAAATCGAGGTATTACGGTCTTAGTAATTGACCTTAATGAAGACAAGTGTAATTTTCCCCCTAACATATGATGTACTCTTCTGTGGTCAGAAGATGTTCGCTGTTTAAAAACCAGCCGTAAATAACAAATAGGGCCTTTAGCTCAGTCGGTAGAGCAACAGACTTTTAATCTGTGGGTCGTCGGTTCGATCCCGACAGGGCCCACATCACATATCTGCAAACTCATCTCATTATTTAAAATGATAACTTCTATTTTGATTTAAACCATAAAAGTTTATTGCACTTTGTGTTTTTATTGTTGCTCAAAAGCAACATTTGCAGTCATTAAATACTTTAACAAAGCAAATAAATATTGCTAAAAAGCAATCTTTTTAAATAAGTAAATGAGACCCCTTATTTACTTATTTTTTGTTAGAAGTTCATACACTCACACTATGGGGTCAAGGTATACAAGTAAGCAAACCAATGAGTGGTTGCGGGCCACCATGAAAAAATTAGAGATTAATTCACTCGATGAGTTATCAACTATGACGAAAATAGATCGAGGTAGCCTCTCGCGCTACTTCAACCAAGACCGGCGCCCTTCAATAGATGCAATTGTGCCAATTTGTTCAGCTTTGGATATAACCGCAGATGAGCTATTAATCTTTCTGGGTGCTGCAGATAACCCTGGGTAAAGCTAGCCATCAATCAGTTATTGCACTTTATTAGATTGAATTCACGCTCAAAAAACTATTGACCAGTCATATTCTCAGAAATATATTGCTTTTTAGCAACAAATAACTACTATTGAACAGTTATAACTAGACATATCAATGAGAGTCAATAACCTCTCATACGGAAGTTGGCTTGAGCACCACATATGCTGGCTTAAATGGATTATTGGATTTGCTAATTCAGCACCCAAATGCAAATGAACTACTAAAAGCTTTGGAAACAAATTTTTTATCTAAATATAAACTTTCAAATGTCATGATTTTTTCCCTGGATTCACACAATACTTCAAAAGAGATCTATTCGAATAACTCTTCGGCTGAAAGCAAAAACGGTCACGATTTCGCTTCAGTTTTAGCATCATTACCGCCAAGCTCAAATCTATCTTCACTTACCGATTCAAAAATTGGAAAAAGTGTCAAAAATGATTTTATTATCACCCCAGTTTCTAACGGTAAATCCTTAAGCGGTTTTATCTTGCTGGTCTTAGATTGTGGTGGATTATCCCCAGAAGATATATCTCAAATTGAGACTATGGGAAAAGTGTGCGCTTTTTACCTAATAAATGAGTTACCTGAGCTAAAATCCGCAATTCCAATTAATAAAATAATTACCCAAATTCAATTTTCGGCTCGGCAAATTCAAATAATCAATGGATTTGTCGAAGGAAAAACTAATCATGAACTAGCAGAGGACTTGGGTTTCTCAGTTTCAACTATAAGACATGAAACTATGGATATTTTTAGATTACTAGGTGTCTCTGATCGTAAAGAGGCGGCAAAGATCGCACAAGAAAAGCTCATAGTTTAAATTAGCTAACTACTTTTTGTAATGATCGGTCATCATTAATTATGACCAAGTATGACCAAGTATGACCATAAATCTAATCCAGAAAAGCCTCATCCTATTGCTCTGGGTTTAAGCAGCTTTAACAGCTAAACCAACCTACCTGATCGCGACATTTGATCTTGATAGGTGTCTTACCTAATGAGGGCAGAGAACTGTCATCAACCTATAGGCGTAGGAGCTGTGAGAAAAAAATGGCTAAATTTCTAAAAAGTAAGTTAGCAATTAACTTACCTGAGACCAAGGTATGGACTGTGGCTGATCTATCAGCCCTCTACCTTGAGAGCCGCTCATCTTTGGTTTCTCAAGCACGCCGGATGCTACGTAATGATCAAGATGCAAATGAAGTAGTCCAAGAGGCTTTTCTTAAATTTATTCTTGCCACCCCAGAGTTAGACACAAAAGAGCGCGCTCTTGCCTATATCCGCGCTTCAATTAACAACCTCTCACTAAATGTAATCAGAGCAAGAGGAAGTCGGCCAAATTTAGTTGCACTAGATACTGAGACCTCCCAAGAGCGTCTTTCTCAAATCGCAACTGAAAACTACATCCCAGCTGATGCCTCTATCTCAGCTGCTGAAGATGCCGCCATAATTAAATTAGCATTATCAAAACTCTCCCCAGCAGAGCGTGCAGCGCTTGTGATGTGGGAGGTTGAAGGCAGATCAACTGCTGAGATTGCTAAAGAACTTGGTATTAAAGAGTCAGCAGTTCGCCACACTGTCTCTCGCGCTAGAGCTTCCCTTCGTAAGGTTTTATCTGAACTTATTATCGATGAAGAGCGCGGCCTAACCGCATTAGATCTTCTATCTACTACCTATAAAAAGGCTGCAGAGCTTGCTGGTAAATCATCAAAGATTGCCCTGACCTTTATTTTGGTATTAACAGCTTTCCTAGGTCTTAACTCCCTAACTGGTAATGAACCTAATACCTCTATTACTACCTCATCATCACAGCTTGCAAATAACCAAGATCTGCCAGCAGTTGCAACTCCTCTAACTCCTCTAACTCCTGAGGCACCTGCTGCAAAGCAAGCAATAGCTACTACCAACATCATTACCTCAACTGAGTACGCAGATCACATGCAACTTTCATTAGCCCAACTTGAGACTGTGACTCTAATGCTGCAAGCACTAGAGCAAACAGATAGTGGTGGTCAAACACCTTAAAAACCATAGATTTCCGGCTTATTTATGACACTGCACGTGCTTGTCATAAGCAAGACGGAATTAGAGGATCGAAAGATCTTCGAGCCAAACTAGGAAACTCCTAGTTTGACTAACGAAAGGAAACAAATGTCAATTATGACAATAAGAAAACGTATTGCACTTGTTGCAGTGACGGCGCTAACAGCGGGAGTTCTCACTGTTGCGACATCACCTGTGGCAAATGCAGTTGCAGGCGGAGCTATTGGAGATATAAAAGTTACGGTTGATCAAGATTATACTGTAACTGGTGGCGCGGCTACTGGTGTATGCGCTGTTCAAAACTCTGCAGGAACTTATCAAACTCTTGATAATACGAGTCGTGATTACACCTCGACTCTTGCTGCACCATTGACAATAACCATGTCACTTGGTGGTGTTTTGAGAATGAAGGCGTACTCAGGTGCTGATGCTTCTGCTCAAATAAACTATTTCAGTTATACTGCAAATGGAACTCTAAGAGATGATACCGACGTTGCGGCCTCAAAACTACTTCACACTGCATACGGTGTTTGGTCAGGTATTGGCTCTAGATCTGTAGATGACACGATAACTATGACAGCAACTGCAGTCGGAACTAACACCGTTCGTGTTTACGCAACAGCTCCATTTTCAGCTGTTAACACAGCAAATACAGTTTTTGCGACTCCAAACGGAACTATGACAGTTGTTGTGGTAGCTACTTGTGCTGCGACTGCAGGTTCTCAGACCTATTCTGCGGCACGTGCTGATGCTATTCCGGTAGCTGCTGCTAATATCGCGGATGTAACTCTTACATACGGTGATACATTAACTTATGCCCCTGGCGCAGATGCCTACGTAACCTTAGTTGGAAAAGATGCGTATAACCAATTCTTACCATCTACCACCACTTGGATTGCTCAGGCAACAAATGATGCCAAGTTAACTCTCACTACAAGTTCTGCGACTTCTGCTTCTGTAGCAAGCGGTAGAGGAACATTGTCAGTGGTCAGCACAACTGCAGCTGGAAACAACGTATACGTTCGAGTGACTCCAAACAGTCGCTCAGCTGGTGGAACTACACTTGTTACGGTAACAGCAGGCGGAGTGTCATTATTCTCAAAGACAATCACATTCCTTCCTGAGCCAACCCAACTAGTTGTAGTAAAAAATATGGCTGGAACTGTGGGTGGCCAAGGTGCTTTCTCATATGAATTACGGACAGCAACAGGACAAGCTGTACCAGGAGATATTGAAGTTAGACCTTTAACTTTAACTCCAGCTGTTACTGCAGCAACTTCAGCAAAGGCTGCTTCAATTTTGCCTGCAACCTCTGCCGGTACAACTAACACTGTAAATAACACATCTTTCTTCAGTTCAACAACAACTCGTGGAATTATGGGTTATACCTGTGGTGTGACTGCATCTTCAACAAGTAATGTAACCTTCCGCCATACAACAGCTGTTACAGAAACTGTAATTGATACTGTTGTGCCATTACGTTGTGGATCTAGCTTGGCTACTTACACAATCTCACTAGATAAGGCTGCATACAAGATCGGTGAAGTTGCAACAATTACTATCGAGGCCAAGGACTCATTTGGCCAAGCAGTAAGTGATTTCGCAACAATTGGTGGAGCTTCAACTACTTCTATCAGTATCGGTGGTGGAACTATTACTAAAGCTCAGATTGATGGAGCTCTTGGTACCGGTGATCTGTTTGAGGGTGGAAAGAAAACCTATCAAGCTCAAATGACAACTGCTGGTACATTTAATACTGTTGTAAATCTCCCAGGTTCTACAACTAAGTCACAGACTGCCTCATATACAGTCTCTGGCGGAGATGTATCAAATGCTGAGGTTCTAAAGTCGATCGTTGCGTTAATCGCATCAATCAACAAGCAGATCGCAGCACTACAGAAGTTAATCTTAAAAAGATAAGTAACTTCTAAATAAAGTACTAACGGGCGGCTCCCTCTAAACGAGGGGGTCGCCCGTTGGGCTTTAATTAGGTGCGCAAAGTAGGCTTGCCTAGTGGTTACAAATCAAACTACCGGTGGCTTTACCTCAGCAATTCTTCTAGAGGAAGAATTAAAGTTGGCCTTGCCTTCTTTGAGTGTGGAAGGTGCAGTAGAAATTGGTGAGATTGCTAAATCATTTGGTGTGGCAAGAGCTCTACCAATAGCAGTTGAGGTTCGACTTGGTGATTGGATTGTTTATCATGCATCCCTTCCTGGTTCATCACCGGAAAATGATTGGTGGATAGGACGCAAGGCAAGGGTGGTAAAACTAAAACAGCACTCAACGCTCTTTGAAAGAGTGTTAGCAGAAGAGCGTGGTATTGATTGGCATAAGGAAAATAATCTTTTAGATGAGACCCATGCAATTCATGGTGGTGGCCTGCCTTTGATTACAAAAAGTGATGGTTTTGTTGGGGCATTGTTAATTAGTGGGTTACCGCATGTGGAGGACCACTTATTTGGTGTTAAGGTTCTAACTGAGTTTCTAGCACGTAAGGGTGAGTTACTTTGAGTAATCAGGTTTGGGTATGTGGTGAGGTATTAATAGATTTAATTCCAGATGGCACAGAGCGCAAGGCTGTGGTTGGTGGCGGGCCAGCGAACACTGCAAAGGCATTATCAAAGCTTGGGATCTCAACACAATTCATTGATGGCATATCAACTGATAAGTATGGCCAGATGGCACTTAAGCAATTACACAAAGATGGTGTCTTATTAGATTTTGTTAAGTTTTCAGATAAGCCAACCTGTTTAGCAATTGTCTCACTTAACTCACAAGGCGGTGCCTCATATGAGTTTGTAATTGAAGGCACTGCTACCTTTGATTTTTCTCACTCTTGGCTGCCTGATGCATTAGATAAAAAACCATTACTTCTACATATTGGCACGTTGGTAACAGCTATAGAACCTGCAGCATCTGTGTTATTTGAATGGGCTTCTAAGGTGGCAAAGGTGGCACCGGTGGTCTTTGATCCAAATATCAGACCAGCTGTTATGGATAATCGAATTGAGTATGTAAAGCAGATGGAAAGATGGGTTGGTATCTCAAGTGCGGTAAAGGTAAGTGATGATGATATTTACTGGCTTTATCCTGGAGAAGATCTTGATGTTGTTACTAAGAGATGGCTGGCTATGGGGCCAGAGTTAGTTGTAGTTACATTTGGTGATAAAGGATTAGCAGGGTATCGAAAAAATGAGAAGATAAGTGTTGATGCTAAAAAGGTAGTTGTGGCAGATACAGTCGGAGCTGGCGATACCGTAGGTGCGATACTGGTTGAGGCAATCATTGAAGATGGCTTAGATAAGTTAACTAATGAGCGGCTTACTTTGATGCTAGATCGAGCAGCAAGAGCTGCTGCAATTACTGTTTCAAGATCTGGCGCCCTTCCTCCTGGTAGAGATGAGATTTAAAAAAGATGCTTAATATTGATGGCGATCAAATATCAATTGCAATTGATTTAGATCAAGGAGCACGGCTTGCCTCTGTGCAATGGCGGGATATGCAGTTTGCTGTGCCTTTTAGAGGACAAGAGCTTACTTGGGGATGGTTTTCTATGGCTCCCTTTGCTGGCCGGATTAGAGATGGAATTATTAAGGATTTAAAGGGTAATAAGTATCAGCTGCCAAATAATTTTGATCCACCTCATGCCTTAATTGGTTATGGTGCCACATCCTCCTGGGAGGATCTTGGAAATGGCGCGCAGTATTTAGAGCTACCACCACCATTTACCGGAGCATCCGTTACCCAGCGTTATGAAATATTAGATAACGCACTTAGATGGTCTTTAGAATATGATGCAAATGGATCTGATCTACCAGTTACCTTAGGTTTTCACCCTTGGTTTGCTAGAGATATTGGTAAGGGGGAGACGGCGGAGATAATTTTTGAAGCTAATAAAATGTTTAAAAGAGGTGAGAATAATCTGCCAACTGGTGAGTTAATTTCACCAACTCCACCACCTTGGGATGACACATTTATTGAGGTTATTGGCACACCGCAGATTATCTGGCCTGGGGCAGCACGGATCACGATGGAGTTTGATTCACCATATTTTATGCTTTATTCACAAGATGAAGAGGGTATTTGCTTTGAACCAGTTACCGCACCCCCTGATGCCCAAAACCTTGGCATACAAGGGGACACCTATATAGAGACCTTGATTACTTTTAGTGAAGATTACTAATACTTTAACTTTTTAATCTATATAAAATATCTTTACCGCTCTCAGTAAAACCAAGTGAGTTATAAAGCTTAAGCGCTCTTGCGTTATCAAAATCAACATATAACATCGCATCGGTTAATCCCTGATACTTTAAGTAATTAAGTGCGGTAATTGTTAGCGCCCTACCTAATCCACTACCTGAATAATCTGGATCTACTGCAGTTATGTATATTTCACCGATAGCTAGGTGATCATGTGAGCCGCCATGATCATGGGTGAGTGCGCCATGGATTTTGGTCCAGGTTGCGCCAATCATTTGATTATTTAAGGATGCGATAAAGAAACCTTTTTCATCAAACCACTCCTCTCCTAATCGATGGTTTAGATCTGATAGCTGCCAATCAGATTGCTCTGGGTGATCTTTAAATACCTTGTTGTTAAGTGATAGCCAATCATTGCTATCTAGACCTGGTAGAAAGCTTCTGATAATTATCTTTGGATCTATCTCAGGCAGTTTTTCAATATCAGTTAACTGTTTTTGCATCTGTAATACGGCTCTAATCTTTTCAAAATTAAATGAGTTAGCAAGGGCTGCTGCTGCCTCATTTTCCCCATGCACCCAAAGCCGCAAATTTTGCCCACATATTTCAACTGCTTTACTTAATAACTGCTTGCCAATACCAAAGCTTCGATGATCTGGGTCTACTACTAACTCAACTGATGGGCCAGCAACTAGATCGGTTTGATCTAGGTGGGCATACCCAATTACTTTAGATTGCACTTGGTGTACTAAATGTGAATCTGATTTATCGCCGCCATGGCGAAGGTGAAGCAGAATGTGCTCGGCAATAGGTGGTGAGTTATCAAATATGGCCGATCGCTGAATTAAATCTAATACCTGCTGGCGTTGATCTGCTTGCAAAGTTGCAAGGTGTTGCACGCTCATAGCAGTGTGCCAATAAACTTTATTGGGTTTATAACCACTAACTTAGATCTGCAGTATTTTTACTACTACCGGCAGTATTTGTGGATGCAAATCTATAACCAACATTTCTAACCGTATCAATTACTGATTCAAACTCTGGTCCTAGCTTTGATCGAAGCCGTCTAATATGAACATCAACTGTTCTAGTGCCGCCAAAGTAATCATAACCCCAGATATCTTGCAGTAATTGAGATCTAGAAAAAACTCTTCCTGGATGCTGGGCAAGATATTTTAAAAGCTCAAACTCTTTAAAGGTTAGATCAAGAGTTCTCCCCTTTATTTTGGCAGTATAGGAATCCTCATCAATTACTACTTCACCACTTCTAATCTCTTTTAATGATGGATTTTTCGCTAATTGAGTAATTGCGTCTTTGCCAATCACAATTCTAATTCGAGCATCAACTTCAGCTGGTCCTGCCGTGTCCAAGATGACATCGGCAATCTGCCAATCAGAGTTTATGGCAGAGAGTCCGCCCTCAGTGGTAATAACTACAATCGGAGTGGAGACACCTGTAGTAGTAATTAACTTAGTAAATGCTTTGGTATTTGGTAGATCACGCCTTGCATCAACAAAAATACAATCCACAATTGGTGCGTCAATTAATACTGATACTTCAGCTGGCAAGATGCGAACATCATGCTGAAGCAAACCAAGGGCGGGCAGCACATCAGCACTTGCCCCCATAGAGTTTGTCAGCATTAGAAGTTTTGCCATAAGAGTGCTAAGAATACAC
>Ga0315903_10003475_pt1 | contig 21869 bp, 13 predicted proteins | sample LakEriMetagenome_7_FD_203524 | JGI IMG/M metagenome (GOLD analysis project Ga0315903, IMG submission 203524) | Freshwater fungal communities from buoy surface, Lake Erie, Ohio, United States - Buoy 2 MA119 | ecosystem: Environmental > Aquatic > Freshwater > Lake | place: USA: Lake Erie, Ohio... | reverse complement strand
CCGCGACCCGGCCCCCATCGGTCTACCGGGGCAATCCCTTCGTGATCGAGGCGGCGCTGGCCTACGGTGGCGGCGTGGCGGCCCAGAAGATCACCCGCGAGGCGCTCGGCGAGATCGCCTCCGAGAGCGACGCCCGCAGCCTGCGGCAATTCCTCACCACGACCTTCGCCGGCATGGGAGGCGAGGCGGCCGACAAGATTCTCGCCGAGGCCCAGCTCGCCCCGCGGCAGAGTCCCGCGAAACTGAAGAAGCCGCAACTCGACGCCCTCTACGCCGCGATGCAGGACGTGAGCGTGGACGAGGGGCAGAGCATGACGGTGCTGCGGTACGCCAATCGCGTGCCGCTCCAGTTCCAGCCCGCCGCCTGCGCGGTCACGCAGACGATCACCTCGACCAACTGGCGGTCCTACGGGCTGTCGCAGTCGCGGGGTGGCCTGCCGAGCGGGCCGGTCACGGCGATGGTGCACGTGGCCAGCGTGTGGGTGCCGTTCACGAGCGAGTCGAAGGAGGCGATCGCCTCCTACCCGGAGATCCAGAAGGAGATCCGCCTGGCGTTGCAGGCCGTGGGCCGCAAGCTGGGCATGTACCTGCGGCGCCGGCTGCGGGTGGCCCAGGAAGGGCAGCGGCGGAGCATCTTCCTCCGGTATCTCGGCGAGGTCGCCACCGCCGTATCGCAGATCAACGGCAACGACCGGGCGAAACTCTACGAGCAGCTGCTCGCCGTCGCCAAGAAGCGGACGGCCGAGGCCGACGTGAAACTCGACGACCGCGGCCGCCCCATCCAGGACGAGGAGGAACTCGAGCTCGGCGACAACTGCATCATCGTGCCGCAGGTTATCCCGGGGCAGACGGATGCGGACGCCTCCCAGCCGCAGCCGGCCGGGAGGCCCAAGGGCCGCAAGGCGAAGATCGCGACGGTGGAAGGCGACGCGGCTGAACCACCTGCCGACGGCGGGCAGCGGGCGAAGAAGCCGTCCCGGAAGGCCGCGAAGCAGTCGGCCCAGAAGCGGCGATGAGCCGAACCGACCCGGTGCTCCTGGGCGTGGACTTCACCTCGGCGCCCACGCCCCGGAAGCCGATCACGGTCGCCATGGGGCGGCTCGTCAGCCGCCGCAGCGGCAGCCGTTACGTGCTCGAGGCGATCCGCGGGCTCGAGAGCCTTGAGGCGTTCTCCGCACTGCTGCACGAGCCGGGCCCGTGGATCGGCGGGTTCGACCTGCCCTTCTCGCAGCCCCGAAGCCTCATCGCGCACGAGGGCTGGCCGACCGAATGGCCGGCGCTCGTGGAGTTCTACTGCCGCCAGCCCCGCGAGCGGCTGCGCCGCGTGTTCAAGCGCTGGTGTGACGGGCGGCCCGCGGGTGACAAGTTCGCCTGGCGGGCGACCGACAAGCCGGCGGGCTCGAGCCCGGCGATGCGTTGGGCCAATCCACCCGTGGCCTGGATGATGCATGCGGGCATCGGGCGGATGCTCGCCGCGGGCCTCTCGTTCCCGGCCCACGATCACCCGCGCCGCCTGCGCAGCCGCAACCGGCTCGGCGGCAGGGAGCGGATCGCCCTCGAGGCCTACCCGGGATTCACCGCCCGCCAGGTGACGCGGCTCTCCTACAAGAGCGACACGGCGGCCAAGCAGACCGCCGACCGGCGCGACCGGCGGCGGGCGATTCTCCGGGCGCTCGAGACGGGCGGAGCGGGCCTCGACGTCGCGGCGGAGATTCCGCCCACCTGGCGGCGAAGAATCGTGGCCGATGGCGCGGGCGACCTGCTCGACGCCGTGATCTGCGGCCTGCAGGCGGGCCACGCCCTGCTCGCCCCCCGGCTCGGCCTGCCGATGGATCTCGACCCACTCGAGGGCTGGATCGCCTCCGTGCCGCGACCGTGGACCGGGTGAACACCCCAAGCGGCCTGCATAGAAAGCCGCAGATGACGGTCGCGAGCGGTCATGTCGACGGCGGCTGCCGCGGTGGATGGCTCCTAGAGAAGGATTTTTTCACCGGCGGCATTCGCGCGTGGCCCGTTGGCCGGAGCGGGCCGCCCAGTCGGCTGCCTATTCGCGCGGCAGATGCTGCCAAACAATGCAGGCCTGACAGGCTGCCGCGGACCGATCCGCCGGCGGCCCTGGGGGCATTCCTCGCCAGACGTCGCGGAATCGCCCGGCCGACGCCTGCTTTCACGGGTTGGCATGCGATTTGCAATTCATTTCTGGCCGATCAGACAGCACGACGCGCACCCCCGCCATTTGCCCGCTCCGCCATGCCGCCTACGATCCCGATGGCCTCCTTGCACGGCGGGTCACACGGTCTACGGCGACCGCCGGAACGTGTGGTTCGCCGGGCTGCAGTGCGTCGACAGAAACTGATTCTCCCCGCCCAATGTTTCTCGCCTGACGTGCCGTGATTCGCCTCCCCTTCGGTTGCATGATTCGTCTGCTCCCGCCGTGGGGAATCTCAGGAGTCTTTTCATGCACCTGCTGCTGAAGTTTTTGGCTTCGTGCGTGCCCAACATCCTCGTGCTGGGGTCGCTGGCCCTCTCGGCCTTCTACGGCCACGAGACCGATTGGACGTTTCTCCCGAGTCGCTGGGGCCAGCATCATGCCCATCATGATGATGACGGCGGCGGGCATGGCGACGGAAACGAGCATGCCGAACGGCCGGCTGTGGAAGCGGCCGCTGCACGCGCTCAGCCGACGGAAGACACCGCGACGCCCCCTGCGGCGGCCAATGTTTCCCCCCCGCCCGTGACGGCAGACCGGGATCACATTCACGTCGACTCGGAAACCAAGGGCGATTCGTTCATCGAAGTCCACCCCGTGATCGAGCGGTCGATGGACGAGTATGTCGTCGCCCCGGGTGCCGTGACGTATGTCCGCAACGGCGTCGCCGCGCTGGCTGCCCGGGCGCCCGGCACGGTGTGGCGAGTCCTCAAGCGGCTGGGTGACACCGTTCGACAGGGTGAGATCCTCGTCATCCTCGACGCATCCGCGGTCGGCGATGCGAAGGCCGAGTTCCTCGAATCGCTTGTCAACGCCGAATTGAAGCAGTTGACGGTCGATCGCCTCGAGTCAGCCGGCCAGGCCGTGGCCGGGAAGCAGTTAGCCGAGGCCAGGTCGGCCCTGCGGCAGGCGCTCGTCGCCCGGTTCAACGCCCAGCAGGCGTTGATCAATCTCGGCTTCGCGATTCAGCACGATGATTTCGCCGGCCTCTCCGATGTCGAGCGGAGCCGGAAAATCCACTTCCTCGGCCTGCCGCCCGAACTGGTCGACGTCCTCGATCGGTCTTCGACATCGGCGAACCTGATTCCCGTCGTGGCGCCGTTCGACGGCGTCGTGATCAAGTGTGACGTCGTGCGGGGAGAGGTCGTCTCTCCGGAGCGTTCGGAACTGGCGATCGCCGACGTCAGCAAGATGCTGCTGCGGATCAACGTCAACAAGGAGGATGCCCTCCGCGTCGCCGTCGGTCAGCCGATCGAGTACGTCGCCGACGGAATTCCGGGCACGCTGAGCTGCAAGGTCAACTGGATCAGCACGGAGCTGGACGACAAGACCCGCACCCTACAGGCCCTCGCCGAGGTCGACAATCCGCTGGTCGATGCCGATGGCGACGGGATCAGCCATCGGCTGCTGAAGGCGAATACGTATGGGGTCGGGAGGATTCGGGTGCGGAACCAGCCCTCGGCCCTCGCCGTGCCCGCGATGGCCGTCCAATGGGACGGCGAGAAGCACTTCGTCTTCGTCGAGGAGCATGCGGGAGACGACGATGCGGAGGCGGCGATCTACAGCCAGCGGTTGGTGGTGCCGGGCACGGTGGACGACGACTTCGTCGAGATCATCAAGGGTCTCAAAATCGGCGACCGGGTCGTTGTCAACGGCAGCCACATGCTAAAATCTGAAGTGGCCACGCGGAAACTGACCGCTTCGACCCGATAGCGCGGATCGCCGCAGTCGGCGTCGCCGACGAGCGGTCTCCGGCCTGGTCGAGGTGATTCCGCGTCTTCGTTCCGCCGGCATGTCATGTTGAACGGCATCATCACGGCCTCCATGAACCACCGGCTGGCCGTCCTGGGCGGCGTTTTGCTGCTGGTTGCCGCCGGCGTGTCGGCATTGGCAACGCTGAACGTCGACGCCTTCCCCGACACGACGCCGATCCAGGTCCAGATCAACACCGTCGCGCCATCGATGGTGCCCGAGGAAGTTGAGAAGCTGATCACCTTTCCGGTCGAGCTCGCCCTGGGCGGCCTGCCGGGTCTGCAAAGCGTGCGGTCGATCTCGCAGTTCGGCCTGTCGCAGGCGGTCGTGACGTTCGAGGACGGCACGAACGTCTACTTTGCCAGGCAGCAGATCGCCGAGCGGCTTTCGGGGCTCGAAATGCCCCCCGGCGTTCCGCGGCCGGAGATGGGTCCGGTGTCGACCGGCCTGGGTGAGGTCTTCCACTTCACGATCCGGCCCAAGGACGACTCGGAGCAGGCGCTCACCGACGCCCGCACGACGCTCGACTGGCGGGTGAAGCCGGAACTCAGGCAGGTGCCCGGCACGGCCGAGATCAACAGCTGGGGTGGCCTGAAGAAACAATACCAAGTGCTGCTGAATCCGGACCGCCTTTCAAAGCACGATCTCGACTTCGACAAGGTCGTGGCCGCCCTCGAGGCCAACAACCTGAACGTCGGCGGCGGCAACATCAATCGCCGCGGCGACATGCTGCTGGTTCACGGCGTCGGTCGCACGACGAACGTCGAGCAGCTCAAGAAGATCATGGTCGCCGCCGAAGACGGCGTGCCGATCCGCCTCGAAGACATCGGTGAGGTCGTCATCGGCCACGAAATTCGCCGCGGCGCGGTGACCGCCAACGGAAAAGGGGAAGTGGCCCTGGGCCTGGGCTTCATGCGGATGGGCGAGAACAGTTACACAGTCACCCAAACCCTGGCCGAGCGGTTCGACCGCTACGTCCACGACCAGCGGGACAAGGACGGGAATGTCGTTTCCGTCGGTCAGCTGCCGGAGGGGATGACGGCCGACACGGTCTATGACCGGACGAAACTCGTCGACAAGGTGATCGCGACGGTCCGCAAGAACCTGGCCGAGGGCGCGCTGCTCGTCGTCGCCATCCTGTTCATCTTTCTGGGAAACCTCAGGGCCGGGCTGATCGTGGCGAGCGCCATCCCGCTGTCGATGCTGTTCGCCTTTCTGGGCATGTCGCGGGTGGGGATCGCCGGGAGCCTGCTCAGCCTGGGGGCGCTCGACTTCGGCCTCGTGGTCGATGGTGCGGTGGTGACGATCGAGAACGTCGTGCGGCGGCTGTCGCACAACACGTCGGGCCGCGGACGTTTCGACGTGATCCGCGACGCCTGCTGTGAGGTCGCCAAACCCGGCCTGTTCGGCGTCCTCATCATCATGATCGTCTACCTGCCGATCGTGGCCCTGGAAGGGGTCGAGGGGAAGCTCTTTCGCCCGATGGCCCTGACGGTCGTGTTCGCCCTGGCCGGGTCGCTGCTGCTGACGCTGACCGTGATCCCTGTGCTGGCCAGTGTGGTGCTGCCGAAGCAGATGAGTGAGACCGAGCCCCTGCTGGTGAAGGGGCTGTCGTTCCTGTACCGGCCGCTCCTGGCGACCGTGATGACCCGGCCGACGCTCGTGCTGGGGGCCACGGCGATCGGGCTCGTCGTCGCGCTGTCGATCGCGACGCGGCTGGGGGGCGAGTTCGTCCCGCGGCTGAACGAGGGCTCGATCGTGATCGGCATCCTCCGGCCGCCAGGAACGAGCCTGGAGCAGTCGATCAAGATCAACACCGAGATGGAAAAGATGATCCTCCGGGAGTTCCCCGGAGAGGTGCAGCGCTGCTGGTCGCGGCAGGGCGCGCCGGAAGTCGCCACCGACCCCGGCACGATCGAAAGCACCGACATCTTCATCATGCTGAAGCCGCGTGAGTCCTGGAAAAAAATTGTCGAGTTGGAGCGGGTCGTCGACGGCGTCAAGACGACCGTGAAGAAGCGGGTCGAGTCGCAGGAAGAGCTGGTCGAGGCCATGAGCAAGGAGGTGGAGAAGTTCCCCGGCCAGATCGTCTTCTTCACCCAGCCGATCGAGATGCGGATCAACGAGATGATCTCGGGCGTGCGGGCCGACGTGGCGGTGAAACTCTTCGGCAAGGATCTCGACACCCTCATCGCCAAGGGCCGCGAGATCGAGGAGGTGCTCCGTTCGATCCCTGGCGCCGCCGACCTGACGACCGAGCAGATCAAGGGCCAGCCCGTGCTGCGGGTGAAGATCGACGAGGACAAAATCGCCCGCTACGGCATCTCCCGGAAGAGCGTCCTCGACGTCGTCGAGTCGATCGGCGGCAAGGTCATCGGCGAGATCATCGAGGACGAGCTGCGATTCCCCCTGGCGATCCGCCTCCCGGAGGATCTCCGCACGTCGCCCGAGACGATCGCGAAATTGACGCTCACGACGACCGCGGGCGAACGCATTCCCCTGTCGCGGGTGGCCGCGGTCGAGGAGATCACCGGTGCCCGCGTCATTTCTCGGGAGTGGAGCGAGCGGCGGATCACCATCCAGTGCAACATCCGCGGCCGCGACATGGCCGGCTTCGTGCAGGACGCCCAGCGGGAGATCGCGAAGCGGGTGGAGCTTGGCAAGGGCTACCGGATCGTGTGGGGCGGGCAATTCGAGAACCTCCAGCGGGCTACCAAGCGGCTCCAGATCGTCGTGCCGATCGCGATGGTCCTGATCATCGTCATGCTCTACATGACCTTCGGCAACCTGTTCGACTCGATGCTCGTGTTCACGAGCGTGCCGTTCGCCTGCATCGGTGGCGTCATCACGCTCTATCTGCGGGAGATGCCGTTCTCGATCTCCGCGGCGGTCGGCTTCATCGCCTTGTCGGGAATCTCGGTGCTCAACAGCCTCGTGCTCGTCGAGTTCATTCGGCACCTCAAGGATGAAGGCAAGCCACTGCACGAGGCGATCTTCGAGGCCGCCGTGACGCGGCTCCGCCCCGTGCTCATGACGGCCACGGTCGCCAGCCTCGGATTCGTCCCGATGGCGATCTCGACGGGAATGGGGGCCGAAGTGCAGCGGCCGCTGGCGTCGGTCGTGATCGGCGGCGTCATCAGCAGCACCTTCATGACCCTGCTGGTGCTGCCAACGTTGTACGAGGTCGCCTCCCACGGCCGCTCGTGGCTGGGGAGGCGGCTCGGATACGCGGCCGCCCGGTCGGACGCCCCGGCACGCGGCCATGCCGGGCACTGACGGCTGGCGGGCCGCGGGGGTATCCTGCTACCGGTATGAACGGCTTGACCGGTGAACCGTTGCGCGACCCCGCGCTCGTCGATTTCGGCGTCGATGCCGCTGGCCGTGGTCGCCGCCTCGAGCGACTGGCGGGCATCCTCGTGGACCGGTTCCTGCCGCACGCAGAAGGCCCGCGGCGGCGGCCCGCGGCCTGGGCCGAGGCGGCCGCCATCTTCCGCGGACCCGGCGGCGACCGCGGCCGGGGAGCATGGGAGTTCACCGCCCCCCGGCCCGATCCATGGCTCGTGCATGTGCCCGTCGGCCCGGCGACGCTCGCGCTCGAGGTGCGGCCGGCGCCTTCCGGCCAGATCGGGATCTTCCTCGAGCAGGTCGAGCAGTGGGCATGGCTGGCCCGGGTCACGCCTCGCGGCGCGGTGATGCTCTCGCTGTTCGCCCATTCCGGCGCGGCGTCGCTCGCGTTGGCTGCCGCCGGCGCGGAGGTCGTGCACGTCGATGCCTCGAAGCAGGCGATCGCCCTGGCACGACGGAATGCCGCGGCCTCGGGCATGGCCGACCTGCCGATCCGCTGGGTCTGCGCCGACGCCGCCACGTTCGTCGCCCGGCAGGCCCGCCGCGGCGCACGGTTCTCCGGAGCCGTCCTCGATCCACCCTCCTGGGGTCACGGCCCCCGCGGCGAAGCCTTCGCGATCGACCGCGATCTCCCGGCCCTCGTGCACGACGTGACGGCTGTCATGACCGGCGCCGGCGGACCGCCCCCCGGCCCCCTGTTGCTCACGTGCCACTCGCCCGCCTGGCATCATCGCCGCCTGCGGGAGACACTTGTCTCCGCCTGCGCGGCGGCCGGCCTGCCGGCGGGCAGGCTGGAGAGCGGTCGACTCGGCTGCACCGACGACTTCGGCCGCACGCTCGACCTTGGTGACTTCGCCCGGCGAGTGCCCACTGCATGAGCACGTTCGAAACGATCACGAGTTCGTCCAACCCACGGGTCCGGGCCGCTGCGGCGCTGCGCGATGCCGACGCCCGCCGCGACACGGGCCTCACGCTCGTGGACGGCCGCCGCGAGTGCGCCCGGGCCGTGGCGGCCGGCGCCGAGGTCGTGGAACTGTTCGTCACGGCCGACGTGTTTACCCGGTCACGACCTGACAGTGGGGCGTTTGCCGAATGGCTCGGCGGCCTCACGGCACGGGGCACGCCGCCCACCATCGTGGCCGAGAAGCCGTTCGAGCGGCTCGCCTTCGGCGGTCGCAACGAGGGCGTGGTGGCCGTCGTCCGCTGGCGGGCCGCCGCGCTCGACGCCGTGACGCTGCCCGCCGATCGGCCCGTGCTGGTCATCGAGGGGGTCGAGAAGCCCGGCAACTTAGGCGCGATTCTCCGCTCGGCAGACGCCGCCGGACTGGCCGGTGTCGTCGTGTGTGACGGTCGCACCGATCCGGCGAATCCCGCGGTCATCCGCGCCAGCCTCGGCACCGTGTTCGCGGTCCCACTGGCCGTCGGCACGACCGCGGAGGCGATCCGGTGGTGCGCGAGCCATGGCCGGCGGGTCGTGGCCGCGACCCCCACCGGGCAGCTCCTCTGGCACGAAGCGGCCCTCGCCGGGAACACGGCGCTCCTGCTCGGCAGCGAGGCCCATGGGATCACCCCCGCCTGGCAGCAGGCGGCGACCGCCGGATCGATCGCGCTCGACACGGTTCGCCTGCCCATGCACGGCGTCGCCGACAGCCTCAACCTCTCCGTCACGGCGGCGGTGCTGGCCTACGAGGTGGTCCGGCAGATGGAGCACCGCCGATGAACCAGGATGCCACGGCGTTCCAGCGGCTCGACGAAGCCTGTGCCGCGTCGGGCCCGCAGGCGATGCTCGAGTCACTGGCTGCCTCGCTCGCCGACCGGAGCCGCTGGCATGCGGTGTTCGACGTGCGGCTCATGCAGGCGCGGCTGGCACTGGGACTGCCGGTCGCGGGTGATCTGGGTGCCGTGCCGGCCGACGTGCGTGACCGACTCGACGAGCTGTCGCTCGCCGCCTGCCGGGAGGTCGGCTGGCCGCTGCTGGAGGATGGCCAGATCGCGGCGGCCTGGATGTACCTGCGGGCCGCCGCCGAACCGGCCGAGCTTGCGGCCCGCCTGGAAAAGCTCGTGCCGCCGCTGCTCGCGGCCGATGCCGCCGACGAGGAGGCGGCGCGACGGCTGCAGGAGATCGTGGGCTTCGCGCTCTGGGAGGGAGCCGATCCCGCCCTCGGCATCGGCATCGTGCTCCGCACGCAGGGCACGTGCAATGCGATCACGGCCTACGAGCAGGCCGTCGCGCGGCTGCCGGCGGCGCGACAGCGGCCCGCCGCCCGGGTGCTCGTCGCCCATCTGCACCGGGAACTGCTCGGCGCCGTCGCGGCCGACCTGCGCAGCCGCGGCCGCGCCGCCGTGCCCGCAGAGCCCGACTCGATCGTCGCCCTGCTCGACGCTGCCGGCGGCCTGACGGACGACCCGAGCATCCACGTCGACGTCTCACACCTCCAGTCGGTGCTGCGGATCGCGCGGGTCTGCGACGACCAGCCCACGCTCGAGCGGGCCTGGGAGCTTGCCGTGTACGGCTGCCGGCTGCCGGCGGAGGTGGTCTATCCCGGCGAGCCCCCCTTCGAGCAGGTGGCCCCGGCGTCGCGACACTTCTTCGGGGCGCTGCTCGGCCATGATGTGGACGCGGCGCTCGCCTTCTTTCGCCGGGCCGCGGCCACGGCCGAACCCGAATCCGGCACGCTCCCGACCGACGTGCTCGTGCTCCTCCTCTGGCGGCTGGGCCGCCCGGCCGAGGCCCTCCAGGCGGCGGTCGATCGCCCGAGCGATCAGGGCATGCCGAGCACCGTGCAGGCGGCCGGTCTGCTGCCGTCGCTCGTCGAACTCGCTGCGGCCGCGGCCGCCTGGAAAACGCTCCGCAGCGCCTGCATCGCCCGCGGCGATGAGATCACCTACGCCGCCGCGCTCGTCGCCGAGGGGTCAGCGGCCAGACCATGACGGCCCGCAGGCCGTGCAGGGACCGGGCCGGTAGCCGACCTCGGCACCGCTCTTGAACCCCCGGCCCGGTGGCAGTTGCCAGGGCGCGAGCACCTCGGGCATCTCGCGGGCGCCGTTGCAGCCGCGCCAGCGGTTGCAGCCGTCGCACGGGTCCGGGCGGCTCGGCTCGTGTTTCTCGCCGCAATACCGCGGCCCGCAGCCGGTGTCGCCATACGGCGTCGGCATCCCACCGGCCGTGCCCCGGCAGTGTCGGCACGGCTCCGCCGCCCCGGAGACGGCACCGCACAAGGCCACGACGAGAGCGAGTGCCGCACGTGAACGGAGGGTAAGGGCGCACATGCAGGTTCTATCGGCAGTCCAGGCCGGTGAGCATCGGCGAAACCATCCCCGCGCCCCATGAGTTATTGACTCGGGCGGTTCCCCGGTTCGGGCCCGTATCGCATGGGGCCCGGGAAGGCATGCCACCCGGGGCTTTTTGTGTGTGCGGCGGCCCGCCGTCCGCGGTCAGTCCACCCGGGTCGGCGGAGCGGCGCACGTCCGCTCGAAGAGCCGCCGGTAGTCGCGGGCGCTGGAGTCCCACGACCAATCCTGTCGCATGCCGCGCCGCACCAGCCCGCGCCACAGCTCGCGATCGGCATGCGCGTCGAGCGCCCGCACGAGGGCGTGCTCCAGCGCCGGTGCGTCGAACCCCTGAAACACGAACCCGCTCGCCGTGCCGTCACGGAGCGTGTCGGGGTTGGTGTCGACGACGGTGTCCACGAGGCCGCCCGTGGCCCGCACCAGCGGAATCGAGCCGTACCGCAGCGCATAGAGTTGCGTCAGGCCGCAGGGCTCGAAGAGGCTGGGCACGAGCGTGACGTCGGCCGCCGCCTGCACGAGATGGGCGAGGCCCTCGTCGAAGCCGAGCACGAGGTCGATCGTGCCGGGAAATGCCGCCGCCACACGGCGCAGGGCGTCCTCGTAGGGGGGGCTGCCGGTGCCCAGGATCACGAAGTGCGCCCGGCCGCCGCCGGCCATGCGGCCAAGCAGTTCGATCACGAGTTCCACGCCCTTCTGGTTCACCAGCCGGCCGACGAAGGCGACCAGCGGACGGGAATCGGGCGCCGCATGGCCGAGCCGCGCGGCGAGCGCCACACGGGCGGCGTACTTGCCCTGCTCGAAATCCGACTCGCCGTACGGCCGGGGGATGTGCGGATCGCTGCCCGGGTCCCAGGCCTGCGTGTCGATGCCGTTGACGATGCCGGTGAGCACGTCGGCCCGCGAGGCGAGCAAACCCTCCAGGCCGCAGCCTCCGGGGCCCTGCTGGATCTCCCGCGCATAGGTCGGGCTCACCGTGCTCACGGCGTCGGCGAACACGATGCCCGTCTTGAGGAGATTGAGCTGGTTGTAGAACTCCATCTGCTGCCAGTTGAAGTACCGCCAGTGGAGGCCGGTGAGGAGCATGTCCCAGTGCCAGAACAATCCCTGGTAGGCCATGTTGTGGATCGTCATCACGGTGCGGGCGTTCGCCACCGCCGGCGCCTCGGCGAAGAGCAGCTTCTGGTACGCCGGCACGAGGCCCGTCTGCCAGTCGTGGCAGTGCAGGATGTCGAACCGCTCTTCCAGGCGGCAGGCGAGCTCCAGCGCGGCCCGCGAGAAGAAGATGTAGCGCTCGGCGTTGTCGGGAAAGTCTTCCGCGCCGCCGTACAGGCTGGGGCGATCGTAGTAGTCGTCGTTGGCCACCAGCAGCACCGTGGCGGGCGACTCGGGCCGCCGGCAGCGCAGGATTCGGGCCACCGACCGCCGCGTGCCGATCGGCACCTCGAACTCGATGCCCGTTGGCTCGAGGGCGAGGCCCTTGGCGAACACTTCTCGGTAGGCGGGAATCACGAGGGTGACGTCGCAGCCCAGGCGACCGAGCGCCGCCGGCAGGGCGCCGGCCACGTCGGCCAGGCCACCGGTCTTGGCGAAGGGGGTGGCCTCGCTGGCCACTTCGAGCACGCGCATCGTGGAATCGTCTCCGGGGCCGGCGGTCCGGTACCATGCCTCCAGTACCATTACTATAGATCGGAATTCAGTCACGCCTTGCCATGAGCCCCCTGGTCAATCCCGCCGCCCTGTTTCGCTTCCGGTTTCCCTGCCGGCACCGGGAAAAACTCTGGCCACCGGCAGCCGCAGACCTCGACGAGACCTGCCGGCTGCCCGCGCTGGCCGCGGTAGTCGGAGTGCCCGACGTGCTGGAACTGGCGCTGGGCTGGAACGAGACCGGTCTTGCCGTGCGGGCCGCCGTGCGCGGCGTGGGTGCGAATCGGTGGTGCCACCCGACGCGGGCGGAGGACAGCGATGGCCTCCACCTCTGGATCGCGACCCGGCCGACCGGCGACAGCCACCGCGCCGGCCGCTTCTGTCGGCGGCTCGCCCTGTTGCCCACCGGCGGCGGTCTGCGGGCCGACAAGCCGGTCGCGCTGGCCGCCGCGATCCCGCGGACGAGCGAGGTCCCGGCGGAAATCCCCGAGGGTTCGATCACGCTGGAGTCGCGGCTCGAGGCGGACGGCTGGCGGATCGACGCCCGCATCGGCGCCGCCGCCATGCCCGGCTGGGACCCGGTGGAGATTCCCCGTCTCGGCTTCTTCGCCGCGGTCGTCGATCGCCGGCTCGGCCGCATCCCCTGCTTCGCGCCGCCGGAATACCCATGGGACAGCGACCCGACCACCTGGGCGGGGCTGGATCTCACCGTGTGACCGCCCAGACGGTTCGAACCGGGAAATCGTGTGCCGTCATCCGGCATGGACGGCGGGGTGGTTTTCATGACCGAAGGCCCGCCAAGCGAACCGCGGCACGAGGCCGCGGGTTCGCGTGCAGCATGCTCCCGGGTTTCCACCCGGGGCTTCTCGGGCCACAAAAGCCCCCGGCTCGGTCAGGCGAACTCTTCCACGAACGGCTCCACCTCGACCGTCGCCGGCGGCAGGCTGTCGAGAAACACGCGGCCATAGGGCTTCGTGAGCATTCGTGGATCCAGAATCACCACGGTGCCGCTGTCCGTGGCGGTGCGAATCAGCCGCCCGAATCCCTGCTTGAGCTTGAGCACGGCTTCGGGCAACTGATATTCGGCGAAGGCGTTGCCCCCGGCCTGCTTGATGGCCTCGATCCGGGCGGCGACCAGCGGCCGGTCGGGCACGGCGAACGGCAGCTTCGTGATGATCACGTTCACCAGGCAGTCGCCGGGCAGGTCGATGCCCTGCCAGAAGCCGTCGGTGCCCAGCAGCACGCTCGCCGGTCCGGCGCGAAACTCCTCGAGCATCCGCGACCGCGGCAGGCCGTCGGCCTGGCTCACGAGCCGGTAGTCGCGGCGCACGCACCAGCCCCGCAACTCGTCGGTCGCCCGCATGAGCGCCGCGTGGCTCGTGAACAGCACCATGGCGCGGCCGGCGCTGCGGGCCACATAGCGGCGGACCATCGCCACCACGGCGCGATCGTACGCCTCCCGGTCCGCCGGATCGGGCAGCCGGTCCACCAGGATCAGCCGCGCCTGCCGTGCATAATCGAACGGGCTGCCCAGCCGACTGGCCAGCGCCCGGTCGCCGACGCCGAGCCGGCGGCGGACGTAGGCGAAGGGGTCGGAATCGGCCTCGTCCGCGGCGCGGCGGTCCGGCACCTCCACCGCGAGCGTGGCGCTGGCCAAGATCACGGTCGGCACCCGCTCGAAGAGCTCGCGGCGGAGCGTCGCGGCCACGTCGATGGGCGCGCTGGAGAGCGTGAGCCGCTCCCGGCCGCGGCGCGACCGCATCGTCTCCACCCACCACACGCTCCCCGGCTCGCGTTGGCCCAGCCACGTGTCGATCGCCCCGGCCTGGGCCGTGATCCGATCGGCGAGCGAGGTGAGATCGTGCCGCTCGGCGTCGGACGAAAGGCCATCGGCGGCGGTCCGCAGACGGCGGGCGAGCCCCAGCAGCGGCTCGCCGAGCACGTTCTCCACCAACCGCGGCGCCGCCACCCGCCAGGGCGGCGCGCCGCGCGGCTCGAGCGCGTCCTTCACGCTCGCGAAGAAGGCCTCCGCCGCCCGCCGGCAGCGGCGCACGTCGGCCTCCAGGTCGTGCATGCCGTAATGGACCAGCAGGCCGCGATGCGTGCGGTCGTTGTGGAGCTTCGAGAGCACCCGCTCCACGCCGCCGCTGGAGACGCCGATGCCGAGGTGATCCCCGGCGACACTCTCGGCCATGTGGGCCTCGTCGAAGATCACCACGTCGTGGCTCGGCAGCAGGCTCGCGCCCCCCCGCCGCAGCGCGAGGTCGGCGAAGAACAGGGCGTGGTTCACGACGAGCACCTGGGCGTGGGCCATCCGCCGCCGCGCGGCGTAGTAGAAGCACTGCTGGTGGGTGGGGCAGGCGCGGCCCATGCAGTTGCCCGAGTCGCTGGCCACCTCCTCCCAGATCGCCGGGTTGGGCGCCGCCGGCAGGTCGGCGAGCGATCCGTCGCCGCTGTGCCGGGCCCAGCGGGCGAGTTCGAGCAGCTCGGCCCGCTCCCCCTCCTCGGGGAACAGGCTCCCCGACCGCTCGACGGCGAGCGCCAGCCGGCGCAGGCTGACGTAGTTGCCGCGGCCCTTGACGAGCACCGCCGAGAACTCCCGCGGCATCACCGCCGCGACCAGCGGGATGTCCTTGGTCATGAGCTGCTCCTGCAGCGCGATGGTGTGCGTGGAGATGACGACGCGGCGCGGCCGGCCGCGACCGGCCGGCGGCGGATCGTCCTCCGCCTCATCGGGCTCGGCGGTGACCGGGGCTTCGTCCTGGTCCGCCGTCGCCGCGAGGATCGCCGGCACGAGATACGCCAGGCTCTTGCCGACGCCCGTACCCGCCTCGACGATCGCATGCCGCCGCTCGGCGATCGCCCGGGCCACGAGAGCGGCCATCTCCAGCTGCTGCGGCCGCGACTCCCAGCCGGCGAGGCGGGCCGAGAGCCGGCCGCCGGGCGCCAGGAGGTCTGCGGGAGTCGTCATGCCGGAGAGTGTAGCGGCTGCATTTTCCCCGCCCGCGGTGCGTAGTAGGATTTTCAGCCTCACCGCCCCCGAGGAGCCCGCCCTTGTCCCAGTCCGACGATCCCGCCGACTCGCAGGCCGCGCCGGCCAAGGCCTGGGGGGGCGTGTTCCGCGTGCCGACCGACAAGCGTGTGGAGGCGTTCTCGGAGAGTGTGTCGTTCGACCGCCGGCTGGCCGATGACGATATCGACGGCTCGATCGCGCACGCGCGGATGCTCGCGGCGTGCGGCCTGATGACCGTGCAGGAGGCCGACGCGATCGCCCAGGTGCTGGAGGAGATCCGCGGCGCGATCCACGCGGGCCGCTTCGAGTTCACGGCGGCCAAGGAGGATATCCACCTCCACATCGAATCGGCTCTCACCGCCCGCCTCGGCGACGCCGGCCGCAAGCTGCACACGGCGCGAAGCCGCAACGACCAGGTGGCGACCGACCTGCGGCTCTACTGCCGGCGGGCCAGCGACCGGCTCGACCAGGGGCTCGCCGACCTGCAGCGGGCCTTCGTCGGCTTCGCCGAGCGCGAGGCGGGGCTCGTAATCCCCGGCTACACCCACCTGCGGCGGGCCCAGCCGGTGCTCGCCTCCCACCAGCTGCTGGCATGGTGCGAGAAACTGCAGCGCGACCGCGACCGGCTCGCCGACTGCCGGCGGCGGACGAACGTGCTGCCGCTCGGCTCGGGTGCGTTGGCCGGCACGAGCCTGCCCATCGACCGCGAACACGTGCGGGCGGCGCTGGGGTTCGACGCCGTGGCGGCCAATAGCCTCGACGGCGCCAGCGACCGCGACTTCGTCTGCGAACTGGCCTTCGTGATCGCGTTGACCGGCGTGCATCTGTCGCAGTGGGCCGAGGAGTGGGTGCTCTACAGCACGCAGGAGTTCGGCTTCCTCGTTCTGCCGGAGGGCTTCTGCACCGGCAGCTCGATCATGCCGCAGAAGATCAATCCCGACGTCCTCGAGCTCGTCCGCGGCAAGTCGGCGCGGGCCATCGGCAACCTGCAGGCCCTGCTGGTGCTCCTCAAGGGGCTGCCCACCGCCTACAACCGCGACCTGCAGGAGGACAAGGAGGCGATCTTCGACTCCATCGACACGCTCGAGGCCGTGCTCGGCGTGGCCGCACCGCTGGTGGCCGGCACGCGGTTCGACCACGCCGCCGTGGCGGCCTCGCTCGACCGCGGGCACCTCGACGCCACGAGCCTCATGGAGGCGTTGATCGCCCAAGGCGTGCCGCAGCGGACCGGTCACGAGATCGTGGGCCGCCTCGTGCGGCTGGCGATGACCCGGGGCGTGGCCCTGGCGGACCTTTCCGACGACGAGTTCTCTGGCGAATATGCCGGCTGGAACGCCGCCCTGCGTGGCGCCCTGGGCGCCTCCCGGGCAGTTGAGCGGATGGCGAGTTTCGGCTCCACCGCCCCGGCCCGCGTTGCCGAACAGATTGCCGACTGGCGGCGGCGGCTCGGACCCGCCGGCTGACGCCAGCGCGCGGGAACTGAAGATCGTGGGATCGAGGGGGATCGGACTGCGGCCCGTACTGGCCATGGCGATGGTCTGCCTGGCGGCGATCGGCGCCGGTGCGGCGGCCGCTCCCCCGGCACCGCCGCTCGATCCCCTCCAGCAGTCCGTCGTCGATTCGCTCGCCTTTCCTGCCCGCACCACGCCGCCCGAACTGCTCGACGCCGCGATTCGCGCGGCCGACGTCGATGCCCTCGACGTGGCGCTCGGCTACATCGGCCGACTGGTCGCGGCGGTCGATGGGGCGGGGGCGGATCGGCTCCAATTGCTCGCCGAGCTTGGCGACACGTTCGACCCGGCTGACCTCGGCCGTCTGGAACGGAACCTCCGGCCGCGGGAACCCGCGATCGCCAAGGTGGTCGCCGCGATCCGCGAGGCGGCGGCCCTCCGGCGCCGCGATCCGGTGCGGCTCGCAGCGGCGGCGCAGGCGCTCGCTGCTGATTCCGCCGCCGAGCGGCAGGCGGCGGCCGCGCGGCTCGCAGCCGCCCGCGAGGACGCCCTGCCCGCGCTGGTGGAGTTGCTCCAGTCGGATGCGGCCGGCGAGCCGGCCAAGGCGCTGGCCCGCACGCTCGTCGGCGGCCTCGGGCCGGCGGCGCGGCAGCCGCTGCTGGAATGGCTCGCCGCGGACGACGTCCCCCACTGGCCCGGCATCATCGCCGCCCTCGAGGCCAGCGGTGCGGACGACATCGAGACGTTCCTGCTCGCCCCGGCGCTGGTGACCGACACGCCCCCCGCCGCCCGCGCCGCGGCGATCGCGGCACTGCAGGCTCGCGCGGCGGGCCGCGGCGGCGATCCGCCGCTGCCCGTGCCGCCGTCTCCCGACGAAGCCAGCGTCCGGCTCGCCGCGCGGCTCGACCGCACGCTCGGGCCCGCCGGCCTCCCGGAGGTCGATCACCTGCGGCTCGAACCCGTCACCGATCCGCGGCAGGCAGCCGCCGCCTTCGGTGGTGCGGTGACCGGCTCCGTGGAGCGGTTCGTGTGGAACCCCGAGGCCCGGCGGTTCGACCGCCTGAACCTGCCGCCGCGGGCGGCCCGCGTGCAGGAGGCGATGCATCTCGCCCGAGACCTGATGGCGTTGGCGCCGCAGGATCCCGCCGCCATCCGCCTGGCCCTGCTGGCGCGACTCGAGGCCACGCTCGTCTTCGCCGGCCCGCCGACCACGGCCCTCGATCGCATCGAGCCGGAAAAACTCCGCGCCGCGGTCAGCCCGCCGGAGGGCTTCTCCGTCGCGGCTACAGCCGACGTGCTCGACCTGGCCGTGACCCACGGGATGTGGGAAGCCGCGGCCGCCGCCGCGCGGGCGCTCGAGCCGTTGGACGACGCGGCGCAGCCGCTGCCGCCGGCGGCCCGCAAGGCCCTCGTGCGGGCCCTCGCCGTGCCCGACCCGGCAGTCCAGTTCGCCGCGGCGCGGGCCCTGGCGCTGGCGGCCGGTGATCCTCCCTATGCGGGCTCGAGCCGGGTGGTGGAGATCCTCGCCCACGCGGCCACGGCCCGGGGCGTGGACCGCGCCGTCGTCGCACATCACCGCGTGGACGTCGCCCAGGAACTCGCCGGCGACGTGTCGCGGTTCGGGTACGAGCCGGTCGCCGTGGCCACCGGCCGCGAGGCGATCTTCGCCGCCCGCGCGTCGGCCGACACCACGCTCGTGCTCCTCGGCGCGCGGACGATCCGGCCGACGCCGCTGGAGACGGTCCAGTTCCTGCAGCAGCAGGGCACGGGCATCGCGCCGCCGGTGCTGATCGTCGTCGATCCCCTCGATGACGACGGCCGCGGCTGCTTCCTGCAGCAGCTGATCGTCAAGTTTTGTGACGTGCATGGCATCGCGATCGTCGACCGGCTCGACAGCTTCTTCGCGGCTACCACCGACCCAGAGACCGGCGCCGTGGTCACGGCGCCGCGGTTCCCCGACGCCCTAGCCCAGGCGGGCGGACCCCGGGCCGTCGATCCGGCGAGCCGGGCGGTGGCGGCCGAAGCCCGGCTCGAGCGCGCCCGTGAGGCGATCATCCTGCTGGCGCGGCTGGGCCGCCGCGGCCAGGACGTTTCCGGGAGCCTGCGGACGGCGGGCGACGCCCTGCAGCACGCCGATCTCCGCCAGCCGGCCCTCACCCTTCTCGCCGCCATCGGCCGGGCGGAGGCCCAGCAGGCGCTGCATGACGAAGCGACGCGCAGCGACCTGCCGGAGCCGACCCGCCGGCTGACGCTCGCGGCCCTGAACACGAGCGTGGCCCGCCACGGACTGCTGTTGACCAGCCGAGAAATGCTCGCTGATTACGCGGTGTACAATCGGGCGACCGATGAAGACACCCGCAGGGCGGCGGCGGAGATCCTCGACGTGATCGAGGCGCCCAGCCGGGCCCACCGCTCCGTTTCCCGCGATGCTGCGTCAGCCCGGACAACCCGCTGAAGATCCTGCCTCCCCGCCCCTCCAGGGGCTCATCGGCGGCAGCGCGGCGATGCGAGACGTCTACGCCACCACCCGCCGGGTGGCGGTCTCCAACGCCTCGGTGCTGTTGCTCGGCGAGACCGGCACCGGCAAGGAACTGATCGCCAAGGCGATCCACCAGCTCTCGCCGCGGGGCAGCGGGCCGTTCGTCCGCGTCAACTGCGGCGCCCTCTCCGAGAGCCTGCTGGAGAGCGAGCTCTTCGGCCACGTCCGCGGTTCGTTCACCGGCGCGGTTGCCAACCGGGCCGGCCGCTTCGAAGCCGCCCACACCGGCACGATCTTCCTCGACGAAATCAACTCCACGACTCCGAAGCTCCAGGTCAAGCTCCTGCGGGTGCTCCAGGAACGGGAGTTCGAGCGGGTCGGCGACACCGAAACGATCCGCGTCGACACGCGGGTCATCGCCGCCAGCAACCGCGACCTGCTCGACGAGGTCGCCCGGGAGCGATTTCGCGAGGACCTCTATTACCGGCTCAACGTGGTGCCGATCCACCTGCCCCCGCTGCGGTCGCGGCGCGACGACATCCCGGCGCTGGTGAGCCACTTCCTCGAGCACTACAACCGCGAGAACGACCGCTACGTCGTCCACATCCAGAAGGATGCCCTCGAGGCGCTGGTGAAGTATCACTGGCCGGGCAACGTCCGCGAGCTGCAAAACGTCGTCGAGCGGTGCGTGGTCATGGCCCCCGGCGACGAGCTCACGCTCGACCTGCTGCCGCCGGTGATCCGCGGCGACCGCACGCCGGCCATCGCCATTCCCGGCCGGGGCGGCGACCTCGACAGCCTGGCCCGGGAGCTGGTCGAGCAGGGCCTGACGACGGCGGCCCCCGACGACGACGCCCTGTTCGAACGGATCGTGAGCCGCGTGGAACGGGAGCTGATCGCCCAGATGCTCGCGGCCTGCAACGGCGTGCAGCTCAAGGCCGCCGCCCGCCTCGGCATCAACCGCAACACGCTCCGCAAGAAGCTCCAGGAGCACGGCCTGGAAGAGACCGCCGACAGCTGATCGGCGGCATGGATGGCGGGATGGTTTTCGTGACCGGTGTCCCCGGGTTTCCACCCGGGGCTTCTTGTGCCGCACGCGTGACGCACCCCCAAAAAGCCCCCGGCGGAAGCCGGGGGACTCCGGGTCGCGCACCTTCCCACGTGCCATGCGAAGCGGGTGCGGACCGGGGAATCACCTGCCGTCGTGCGGCATGGATGGCGGGATGGTTTTCATGCCCGGTGTCCCCGGGTTTCCACCCGGGGCTTCTTGTGCCGCACGCGTGACGCACCCCCAAAAAGCCCCCGGCGGGAGCCGGGGGACTCCGGGTCGCGCACCTTCCCACGTGCCATGCGAAGCGGGTGCGAACCGGGGAATCACCTGCCGTCGTGCGGCATGGATGGCGGGATGGTTTTCGTGACCGGTGTCCCCGGGTTTCCACCCGGGGCTTCTTGTGCCGTTCGCGTCACGCACCCCCAAAAAGCCCCCGGCGGAAGCCGGGGGCTCCGGGTCGCACGACGCTACCGCGATCGGTGGTCGCGGGCGGCCTGACGGCGCTTGCCGGCGGCGAGCGTGTGGCCGCCACGGCGGGTCACCTTGCCGGCAAGCTTGTGCCGCGTGGTCGAGGCCTTGGCCGATCGCTGCTTCACCGCGTCGAATCGCAGCGGCTGGCCACCTCCCTTGGCGAGCACCGCCGCCGCCTTCGCGGTCGGCCGCTGCTTCTTGCCGGCCTGCTTCGGCTTCACGGCCGGCGCCGAGGCCGCCGGCGCCGCCACGGCGGGCACGACAGCCGCCACCGGCCGCGCTACAGGCTTGGCCGCGGGCCGCGGACTGCGGGTGCTGTTGATCTCCGCAGCGGCCGCGGCGAGCTTGCCCTTCACGCTCGCTCGCGTGGTGCGGTGGCCGGCCTGACGGGCGGCCTTCGTCACCGACTTCCCCGTGGCGGGCTTGGCCGGCGCGGCCCCGCGGCCGACCTCCGCCAGCCGGGCCTCGAGCCGCTCGATCGCCGCCGTGAACATGTCGGCCTTCTCGCGGCTGCGGGCGTTGGCCGCCGGACCGGCCGCCGCCGACCGCTTCGTGGTCCGTGCCTGCCCGGCGTGGAGGTCGCGCCACTTGTCACGCAGCGACCGCGCCTGGGCCAGCGTCTTCTCGAGCTGCTTCCGCGAGGCGGCCGAGAGCGTGCCGCCGGCCGTCGCCTCGAGCACGGCCCGCTCGGCCGACGTGAACAGTTCGCGAACGCGATCGAGGCCGGGCACGCTGGACGACTTCGCCATGATGTTCTTGTTCCTGATGGGGATTCCGCTGGGAAAAACGTCAGCGTACCGTGTTCACGCCCGCGCGGATACGTCATCTGCCATGTCACGGGCGTGATAGCTGGACCGCACGAGCGGGCCGGAGGCCACCTTGCGGAATCCCATCCGCCGGGCGATGCCGCCAAGCTCGTCGAACTCCTCGGGCGGCACGTATCTTTCCACGGGCAGGCTGTCGAGGGTCGGCTGGAGGTATTGGCCGAGCGTGAGGAAGTCGACGCCATGGTCGAGCAGGTCGGCGAACACGTCGAGCAGCTCGTCCCGCGTCTCGCCCAGGCCGAGCATCAGGCCGGTCTTGGTCTTCACGGCCGGCATGAGCCGCTTGGCGTCGGCCAGCAGCTGCAGCGTCCACGCATACACGCTCTTCCGCCCGCGGAC
>Ga0315903_10003474_pt1 | contig 21870 bp, 35 predicted proteins | sample LakEriMetagenome_7_FD_203524 | JGI IMG/M metagenome (GOLD analysis project Ga0315903, IMG submission 203524) | Freshwater fungal communities from buoy surface, Lake Erie, Ohio, United States - Buoy 2 MA119 | ecosystem: Environmental > Aquatic > Freshwater > Lake | place: USA: Lake Erie, Ohio... | reverse complement strand
ACATTTCTCAAAAATCTAACAATTAAAAAAACAAAAAAATGACAAAGAAGAAAACGGATTTTACCAAATTCAATTGCAGAGTTGAACAATGGAGTTTTGAAGAGTTATCAAAACTTGACCCAATCACGATTAACCGTGACACCGACCCGAGGTTGGTTAAGGTAACCAAACGATTGGAGAGAAAGTATCTTCCAACACATTCAATTATGTTTGTGGGTAAGGTAACACAAAAGTTCGGTAAACATGAAAAGGGATATTATTTCCGTTTTGACGGGAATACAAGGATGGATGTCTACAAAATCAGACCTGATTTGATTCCACAAATTCCTTTCACTGTAATCATTTTTGATGTCGATAATATCGATGACCTTAAAGACATTTATTACAGTATCGATAGTATTGATGCGGTTGAAAGTTCAAGTGATAAAATGACAGGTCTCCTTAGAGATAGGAACTACGTTCCAAAGAGCATCTTGTTTAAGAAGGGTCAGTTCAAAAGGGGATTGGATTTGGCTTGTCAATACGGTCATAATGAGAAGGGTGAATACCTTCACCTCGCACCATCAAGTGCCAAATTGGATCATTATTGGAAGGAGTTGGTGTTTTTGGATAAGTTGGGAATTGATAATAAACATACAAGATATTCTCCAAATGTGTTGGGTTGTCTGTTCATGGTGGCCAAGAAGTATGGTGTGAAGAATGAGAGATTGGAAATCCTTATTGAAAACTTCAAAAATGGTATTACTGCCGTTAACAATACAAAAGTCGTTGATGGTGTCCACTATGTATACCATAATCTCTACGAAAAGAGAAAGGACACATGGAAACTCTCAACATGGAGTTCGTCCAAAGGATTGGTCTCCCCTATGTTGTATTGTTTTGATAAGTTCATGAGAAACGAGAATATCTCAAAGACATCAAAATTTCCTTCAGATACCATCTTGGAAGAATTCTTTCAGTTCTATAACGAAAGGAACTAAAAATAAAACCCTCTCAAATGAGAGGGTTTTTTCATTATATTTATAACTATATGAAAATTTTAATCGAGGAGAAACAATTGAGACGTATTATGGAGGAACTCGATAATGAATGTGACCTTTTTAAGGATATCACAAATCGTCCAGACTATGATGATGTTTTAATGGATAGACCAGACAAATACATGAAGAACATTGTTGGTGAAATTATTGAAATGTCACCAGAAGAATATATTCAAAGATGTGCGGACATGCAAGGGACATCATTCGATGAACAAATGAAAAACATTAACCCCATTCGTAAAGAAAAGGTGATTAATGCAATGAGTAATGGAATAAAAATCGATATGCCAATGATTGACTACGTCAATAAATTCCAAGAAGGTAGACATAGGTCAATGGCAGCAAAAGAACTGGGTTGTGATAAAATTAAGGTTGCGGTGTTTACCAAATCAAATAACGTCAGTTCGGAGACCGGTGATGTCCCCACAACAATAAAATATGATGACCATAATAAAATCATATCGGTTCTCGGAAAGGATTCCATTGATGCGGTTTATGTGAAACGTTATCCGTTTATGCTTGAGTTGGAAGATGGGTCCATTTATGATCCTGCAACACGTTATCCCGAAGAATTAAAATTCGATGGATATCCAAATGAATTGGAATCCTTTCTGGTTGATAAGGTGAACAACAAAATATCTGAGTATGAAGATTTTAAGGAAAAGAACGAATTATCTGATTATGAGGATATTAATAATTTGATGTATCAGATTAGATCCATGGGAAAGGAATCAAAATATTTCAAATTATTATATCAATATCTAATTGAAATGTTTGATGGTATATTGACCAACATGTCAAGGAAATATAATGACCGTTTCACATATGAGATAATGGAACCATTTTCTATTGAATTTAAGGAAGACCATATAAAAATCAATACCCCAGAAAACTTTGACTGGGAATCTCTCTATGGTGATAAGATTGTTGATTTCGATTTTAAAACAAAAGAAGATTTTGTTGATAATGATATCCCCGTTGATTTGGTGAATGAGTATCTTAGGAAGTTCCCCTATAAAGGATAATTAATATGACAAACGAAACATTTGAAGAATTTTTTGTAAATAAGGGGTTTTCAACTTGCCATTGGGAAGGTGGGTTAATCGAATGTGATAAGGGAACCGCACATAACTACATCAACTCATTTTATGGTTCAGAATTTACATCAAAGAAGAATGAGAATATAACACTGGTTGAAATTGGTGTTTGTAAAGGAGTTTCATTGAAACTATGGACCGATTGGTTTGAAAATGCAACCATAATTGGAATTGATAGAGATAAAGAACAATGTTATGAATGGGGTCTTGGTGTGTTGGATGACATATATAACTTCGATATTATATGGAAAGACGGATACCTAACGCCAACGGTGGAACTATTTGAAGATAACTCCATTGACTACTTGATTGATGATGGTCCTCACGATATTGACACACAACTATTCGTGGTTAACAATTGGTTGCCAAAGGTGAAGGTTGGTGGCAAATTAATCATTGAAGATATAAAATCGTTGGAATATGTTGAGAGAATGACCAATGTTATTGCCGGTAACCCGAATTTCAAATACGATTTGTTTGACAATAGACTTACCCATAGTTCTCATGATGATTTACTCTTGGTGATTTCGAAATTGTAAGATTTATCCTCGTATGCCGGGACTAATTATCCGGAACCGGGAGTATTTATATACAAAGATAAAAAATGAAAATCATCGTTACAGAATCACAGTTAAAAAAGATAGTATCCAAAAACATTGAGAAACCTAAAGTAAACGAAAGTTTCTGGTCAAGTATATTCGGTGAACCCACCGTTAAAGATGCTGCCGACACACAAATTAAAAAACAAGGTTATAGTCATATAGGTAGAGACGACGAAGAAAGAAAGGGTGAAAACTATCTTCTATTTAACGGACAAAAATTCTATCCTGAACAAATCGATTATGCTGGTTATGATGATTTGGGTGACTTACCTCGTATTGAAGGTGATAAACTAATCATTGCCAACCCAGCATGGAAATTATAATATTTATATAAAAAGAAAAATCATGTATAAGAATTTCACATTAACAGAATCGGAAAAGGAACAAATCCTTAACCAACACAAAAATCATGGTTATAAAAAACCATTAATGGAAGAAAATGAAGATATGGTCCCTGCAGAAGAATTACCCAACGACGAGCCTCAACAAAATGACGGAATAACTGTCTACTTGGTTGCGGTAGAAACTGATGATGGTCAAACAGATTTATTGCGTGCAAAAGTTTTTAGAAATAATGCAGACGCAATTCAATATGCAAACGAATTGGAAAATCAATATGAACGTCAAAATAATAGGTATGATGATGAAAATTTACCATTGTACCAAAGAGGTAGGAAAAGAACACCATTTATTGAATCATTAAAACTAATGTAAAATACCAATCAATCTATTGACACATGTTGGTTTTCACAATAATAATGGGAATAATACTCGGTAGGTGTGTCGGAGAGGTCTATGTTAAAAAAATGAAATGAATCTACAAGAACAACTACATAGAATTAAAGAAGTAATGGGAATCCTCAAAGAGGATGAACAAGAATTTATTATGTTACCTATGGATTATATTAAAAGACCAAATGGTGCGGTAGGAACACAAGGATTTACTTCAGAATCATTAATTAATTTGGTAAAACATATTTCAAATGTGATGGAATTAGATTTACCTGAATACGAATCAGTTAAAGATATGATATATTCTTTGAGAGAAAATCCTAATGCTATAGAAAAAATAGTGGAGTATGTGAAAAATGACCCAGTTACTGTTAACAAATTACCTGACGACACATATCACTTAAAGGATGGTAATCACAGAGCCAATTTGTTAAATTTATTAAACGTATCTTCAGTCCCCACAATAATTAGTCAATAAAATAATCTCAAATGAATCTACAAGAACAGATATTAAAAATTAAAGGGATGATGAAGATAAACGAATCCCAAACATCAATGGCGTTAAATGCAATTAATAAGGACATGATTGAAATTGGTGAAGAACCAGTAACCGAAGATGAGATGAACGACTTATTAGGTTGTTCTGAAGAAGAACCAGAAAATCTGGATCAAGAACAAATGTCCACTTACGGAAAAATTAAATCCGCAATAAACTCATCCACAAGTAATGATTCTCTTAAAAATGCCTATAAACAAATTAAAGATTTATTAAGAGGTAGAAAAGGACAACAACAAGAACAACTTGAAACAATGATGATTATGGGTGTAACCGCACCCGTGGCGGCACTAATTGTTGTTGGGGGATTATTGTTAATCACAATATTAATCAAAATGCTTAAAAACCTTGGTGCCGGTGGAGGTGAGTATCTTCCATCTTGTAGACAAGGTATGAGGGCAGTGAGAGAAAGAAGGTCCCGTTAATTAAAATCTTAATATTTAAATGAATGTTCAGTAATGAAAACTTATGGGTTGTAGTATTTGCGGTCATTTTTAGTATGTCATTCATCATTGGTGGTTTGTATTATGTAAATAAATTATTCGCCAACGATACAAAAGAAATTCTCGTTAGATTTATCTTATTGGTTTTCACTGCACTTGTTGGTGTTTGGATTGTTGATAAGATTGTTGCATTTAAAATAAATTTACTATCCGAAGAAAACGATAAAGAACTATTCGATTTAATTAAGACATTGGTTCTTATGATATTCTCTTATTATTTTGGTACCAGAGGTAAAACCGAAAAATAGAACATATATTTATAATTGATGAAAATTTTATTATCCGAATCACAATTTGAACGTTTGATGAGTGTTGACGAAATTGGTACAATGGGAAGTACTAGATGGGAGGCTACTCCAACATCGTTATCGGATATGTTGAGACACAATCTAAATCAAAAGATATCATCAAAAGATAGAATGAATTTCTTATGGAAAAATAAATTAAATATTGATGGTTTAAAGGATTACGCCTTTGGTGATGATTATGTAATTGATATTTTTCTTCATGATGAAGAAATGATATATGGTCAAATTATATTGGAGAAATTTATGGATGGATTTGCCGTTGTGGATATACACGTAAATAAAAATTTCAGTGGAAAAGAAATTGGGGTAAAGATATACATGTCATTAATTGATATTCTTAAATCACCATTATATAGTGGTGCTTCCCAAACAGTATTCTCAAAATTTGGAATATGGAATAAATTAATGAATAGGTTTCCTGACAGAGTTGTTGGATTCCATAATGGTAGTGAACAATATTTAGATATGAGGGATGGTGAACTATATGCTGGTGATTGTCCTGTTTATGGTCACGACGAGGATTGTGGTGATGTTCGTTTAAAATTAAAACCTTAAGAATATGTTCGAATTTTTTGAAAAGATATTGTGTCATGAATATATGTTGGCAGTATACGGAGTATTACTGTGGCAGGTAGAACAATATTTTGTTTCCAAAGATCCGTTAAAACAATTCTTAAATAAATCACATAAAAATATCGGTAGATCATTAATATGGGTTGGTATTGTGGTAGTATTTGATGATGAGATATTGGCAAAATATAACCAATGGGCCGCAATGGATTATTCTGAGGCACCTCTTTACATGTACACAACCGCAGGATTCTTTATTGATATGATTAGAACAAGAATAACAAATACAATTTAATATGGCACAAGCGAAGAAGAAACCAAGACCAATGAAATCCAGAAAAAACGGATTGAAGCATCGGGACAGGATTAACAAAAACAACGAAATCTTGAAAAAATACTCATAATATATAATTCTCCAATTATTAACTATAATTGGATATTTATGAGTATATGGATAATTTTAAATATAAGTTAATTCGTTTATTTTTGAATATAATAATCGGTATGTTAATATTGGCATGCGTCGTAAATATTGCAGTGGTTATATTGGATTTTAATGGAAAAACTGAGATTATTAATAAATTTAATAATTTTTATAGAGATATTTTTAATTAGATTATAAACTATTTATTATAAAAAAATTGTATGTCTAAAATAGTCAAATTGACCGAATCAGAGTTAAGAAAGATAATTTCAAATATTATTAGTGAGCAACCATCGAATATACCGCCAGAAAATAAATATACATATAAAAGTCCTGGTTCTTCTAAAACAACAACAGATATAATCGCAACACCAATAACATTGGGTGCTGGTTTATTTTTAAATGGTGTTGATAAAATTGACACCTCCAGTACCGAATATCAAGATGGTATTAAAAAAATTCAAGAAGTTTCCAAAAAAAATAATGGTAGTTTGGACGTTACTGTTACGGGAGGCGCATCAGCTGTAGGTTCGCCCACATATGATAATGAAGGATTGGCGAAAAGAAGAGCACAAAATTTTGTAAATTCAGTTAAGGATAAATTTCCAAATATAAAATTCAATATTAAAACAACGATTGGTAAGGCTACAGTTAAAAATTCACCAGAAGCGAATGCGGAGCAATTTGTTAAGTTGAGTTTTACAGAATCTAGTTTGAAATCCACAACCACTCAAGCAATTGATAACACTGCAGCAGTTAGACAGGACTTAGTTAGAGCGGTTAAAAATGTTCCAAAACCAAAAGTAGAAGAAAAGAAAGTTAAGATATGTTTTGAGGTTCCTGAATCTAGATTAAAATTAATTAAGTGGACCGTAAGTTGGCTTGGTGGTTTAGTGAAATAATATAGTCGGTTAATCCTTTTTCTAAATTATATTCAGGTTTCCAACCTTTCATCCATTTATTACTATTACTACAAGTATAGAACTGATATCCTTTTGGAATCATATCATAATCATGATATGAATATTTTATTTCCAATATATCCATCACATCTTCAAATGTTCTTGGTTCGCCGAAACCAACATCATAGTAACTACCCTTAATGGTTTTATAATTGTTAAATGCATATAAATTGGCGGATATCACATCTTTGATGTATACAAAATCTCTTTTGGGGTCTAATGGAAATAATTTTACTTTTTGACCCTTTTTGTATTTTTCCATCATTTGATATGCGACGGATGCCATCTTCCCTTTGTGTTCTTCACCGGGTCCATAGACATTAAAATATCTTAGTGCCACCATACCATTGGATATTACATATTTTTCCGCAACATACTTACTCCATCCATAAAGATTTGATGGATATGAATCATTATCACCATAACTTGCCGCGGAAGATGAATATATTAATGGGACATTTTCCTCTTTACAAAAATCAACAATAATCTTGGTTGATTCAAAGTTTCTAGTCATCATGTAATTGACATTTTGTTCTAATGTGTCAGAACATGCACCGACATGAAAAACTACATCTGGTTTGTTGTGATATAAATGTTCATGTAATAACATTTCCCAATTATATTCATCAAAAATGTCTTCATTAATTTCAAAAACATCAAAGTTATTTTCAATTTCTTTTTTTAAGTTTTTTCCGATAAATCCTTTTGTTCCTGTAATGATTGCTTTTTTCATGGTGTTGCTACTCCTCTTTTTGAAACGACAATTGATGCCATTTGATTTGCGAAAATTATTGATTCATCAACATTTTTTGTTTCGTGGTACTTTAAAATAAATGCGGAGGTAAATGTGTCACCTGCACCACTTACATCAATTGTCTCTTTAGGTGATGGTGTTTCATATATCTTATTTTGATACATACAACCTCTCTCACCTAAAGTTGTTATTATATTTTGATTAGTTGATAAATGTTTATTATTGTCATATTCCTTTTCGTTCATTTTAACGAAAGTAAATGATTTTATAATCTCATCATCCAAAGTTTTTTTTGAATCCAAGATTGATAATTTAGAAAGTTTACCAATCTCAATTAAATCTTGATTTGATAGAAAACCTTTGTTGTAATCACTAACAATTACAACATCTGAATTTTTGATTGCATTACTTTTAGATATGTTTAAATTGAACGGTTCTGAGTAATCATTTTCATCAACTCTAATAAACATATGATTCGATTTCTTCTCAACATACCTTGTTTTGGTTATTTTAGTATTTTGATAGAATTCCACAATTTTACAAGACTCACACATTGCCTTCACATTTTCAGTTACGTTGCCTGCCATTCCTTTATTGTTAACGAATTCTATTGGGTTTAGAACAGGTACAGGAGCCTCAGGACTCAACCTTTTAGATTCACAATATATGAATGTATCAACACAATATTCACCTATTACCGTAACTGTCATGTGATAAAATCTTACTCGTTGATTTATTTTTTATTTTTTGGAAAAATTCTACTTTAGGAATAAATTCAATTCCAATTATTGTGTGGTAATCGTAATCGTCTCCTATGACCATGATATCGGGTGCATATTGTCTAATACTTTCGATTAATGAATCATTAGAGTCAAAAGACACAACACTATCCACAAAACGAATACTACGAATAAATTCAATACGTTCCTCAAGTGTATTAAACGGTCTATCCTTACCTTTTTTTTCACGAATTCTTTCATCAGTATCGAGACCAACCCTTACAGATCCAAATGAATTGGCGTATTCAAGTAGTCTAATATGACCGATATGTAAAACATCAAAACTACCGTTTACCCAGATTTTTTTCATAACTTATTTTTGTGAATCTCCTTTCCAAACTCTATAAGAATCCGAATCAAAATGTTGTGTTGATATTTCAAATATTTCTCCTCTTTGGGTACATTCAAGCTGGTGGGGTTGTCCTGGTCTTTGTCTCACGGTATCGCCAATTTTTAATTTTCTTTCATGAACTTCCGCGGTTTCAGTATCAATCCATCTATAGATAAACTTTCCCTCGTTAACAAACCATGTTTCGTCTTTTATCATATGATAATGCATAGAAAACTTGGCCCCTTCATTGAAGACCATTATCTTACCACAATATAATTCATGATTACAAATTATTATTTCCTCGCCCCAACCTTTCGGGACCTTACATTCGGGGCATTCGTATACGTTTATTATTTCGGGTTTCTCCATTGTTTAAATATAATAATTTATATTGAATTTTCAAAATGTAAATAATAGTTTTAAAACTTATATTTATATATTATGAGATTTGAAGTCCTTTTAGAAGAATTACTAAATGAGTTATCAGGTAAAGAAATTTATCAAAAATATTATAGTAAAATACCGTTTGATGACTTTTTAACCATTGTTACTGCCGATCCACAAACAATATATGAGGGTGGGGAAATAAAAAGAATGGGTAAGTATTCCAAACTACTCGTTGCGTTATATCAAAAAGGAGGAATAAGATTGGATGATGCCGATAAGGCAAAAGAATATTTGGGTTATGTCTATACACATAAAATACCCTTGGACGTTAATAAAATAAAACAATTGGGTGATTTGTATGAAGTGGTTAAAGGATACATTGTACAGGATACCAAAAGTTTAGAAGAGATATTAAAGATATTACCAAAAGACGAATATAAAGTCCTACATAATGGAGATAGATGGTATATACTCCAACCATTAACAGAAAAAGCGTCGTGTTATTTAGGTGTTAATACCGAATGGTGTACCACATGGGGTCCATATTCTTTAGATAAAAGATATAAAGATAGAGGTAATCATTTTACCAGTCATTCGACCAAAGGTCCATTGTTTATCATGATTAATAAAAGTGATACAAGTGACAAATACCAGTTTCATTTTGAAACAAATCAATTCATGGATAAAAACGATAAAAGAATTGATACTGCTAGTTTTTTACAACAAAGAGACAAACAAGAAATACTTCAATACTTTTTCCCATCATTATTTCAAGATGTGACACCGGAACAAATGAAATTGGAATTGAAAAAAATGGATGTTTTACCAAATGAATTAGGTCTTAAAATTTTTGAAAAATCAATTGGTAAAATAAATAATCCATTGGTCAACGCATTATTGAAAAAAGAAGAAGATGTTGTTGAAAGTTTAATTCAAGGTGTGTCAAATATTAACATTAGTCAAGGGACGTTATCATTCGATGTTAAGGATATACAAAATGATGTGGAACAATTGGAACAAAACATGGGATGGTATGAATATGAGACTGATCATGGTTGGGAATATGTTTATGATGATGTTAGAGATAGAGGAATGGATGACTATGAACGTGAAAAATTACAAGAATTTCTATCGGGTTATTATGAAGAAAACAAAGATGAGTTTAGAAATACGTTCAGTGTAAAGGATTTTCAAGAATTCATAAAAAACTTTTTTGATAACTTTGTATCAAATGATGATATACAGGAAGCGTTTTGGTCTGATATTGCGGACTTATCATATGCCAGTTATGAACAGGCAAATCAAGTGACTTTAGATAATATAAGAAAGGATATTGATATTAGTAGTAATTACAATAGTGGAGGTGGATATGAAATTACTTTAGGTCTTGTTAAATTCATTCAATTTTTATTAAAAAAGGACATTAGTGAGATTCCCGATGAGGATATACTTGACGATACTTTAGATGCATATGTTTCCTATTGTGGTCATGATGGTGAATATGAAAGAACATATGATTATAATCTCACGTATCCAAAATATGGTAGTAATACTTATTTATCGAGTAAAACAGATAAGTATTTTGATTCGTTATTTGATGATGTGGAGACGAGTGGTGAGTGTATTCAATTAAGAAAAAAATTTAATGATATTGTTGAGAAATACTTCAAGGGTTCTACCACATATCAAAATGAACATATTCGTGTAAAGTTAAAGTCAAATGAAATTGATTGTAACACAGGTATGGTAAAAGTGGAATACGATAATTTAGATACCGGTGAAACATTTGGTGGATGGAGGGATAAAAATGATGGTGTTAAAATTGATAATTTAGTATCATTAATGACAAATTACAAGTTATTTGAAAGTATAATTAAATTCAAAAAAAACATCATAAAATGAAATTATTAATAAATGAAAAACAAGTAAAAAAACTCATAAAGGGTTTACATAATGATTGGAAAGAAGTTGATGGTAAACTTATTAGAATTTACGATTTTCCAACTTATGATGATGTAATTGAATTTGTAAATAATGTTGCGGAAATCGCTAAAGAACAAAACCATCACCCTGAGATGGTCATTGGTTATGATACTGTTAAAGTCATAATGTTTGATCACGAAGAGGGTAAAATATCAGATAGGTGTCATAAATTTACAAAGGCAGTAGATGATATGACGAATGGTAATGAGGAGATTGATGAGAGAAGTAGAAGTTTTGCATTCACAAGAAAAAAGAGATTATTTTCTAAACCGGAAATAATGGCAAACCCAAACAGATACAAGTTAAGAGATAAGGAACTAAAGGGACTTGATGAAGATAAAAAAGAATCAGGTGAAAAATTTATAACTTGTAAAAACTGTAAAAAGAAATTTACACAAACAATACATAAAGGAAAAAAATCAGACCCAATATGTCCTACTTGTGGTACATATAACAAAGAACAATAAAAAATAATATTATGAAAATAGGTGATGTTTGTATATTCAAAACCAAATTTGAAAACGCAGATTTTTGGTTACAAAGAAAGGGATCTGAAAAAAGTGTTGGAACACCTCTAAAAGAATATCAAGAAGAAAATATTGGTGTTAAAGTTATGGAGGAATATAGAGATAGGATAGACCCAAATTATCTATATTATTATTTTATGATGTTACATCAAAAAGGTGTTTTTGCTCCAATTTCACATGGAACATTGGCATTAAAAAATATCACTATTTCAGATATAAAAAGTATTCCAATATCATTTAAATAAATAAAAAACCCATCAAATTCGATGGGTTTTTTATTTGACCTTGTGATTAGTTTATTATTAGAATTTTGTCCCACAATGTGGACAGAACTTATGTGTGTCTTTTTTTCTTTTCGAACCACACTCCGCACAATATGTTACCAATTCTTCTATCACAACCGGTTTAGTTGATTGTGGTTTAATCTTCCACCAATTTGATGCCGATGGAAAACTATTAAATGATGAATTTTCATATGTGAAAACTTGGTCAGATTCTGACCCTTTTTCTACTCTACCTGTTTCAACATGTCTTACTTCACTTGTTGCTTTTTTGGTTAGCAGTGAATTGGTCCCAATACCATTTGATGTCATATTAAAATTGTGATTCACCCCACTTGTAAATGACATGTTATTTGTTGTTGAAGTAGTTGTGAAAGAAGCATTACCTAACGTATTATGAGTCGTGTAAGTATATGGAGTATTTGTTGTCCATGTTAATGGATTGTTGATTGTTACAGTACTCGTACCATTTAAAACCATTTCATTATGGAACTTAACAACCACATCACCATTATTAGCAATGGCTTGTTGCACTTCTTCATTATTACCATTTACAACGTATGTTTCGAACAAAAACTTCTTTGCCTCATCAAGATACCTTTCGAGGAAAACACGTTCACCAGGACGAAGTATAATACCATTACCAATGGAATTACCATTCATCTCGATTTTTGCTAAAACTTTATTTTGTGTGGGATTAAAAAGTTCGATTTCGAACTCATCACCATTTTTAAGATAAACGGTGTCAATGTTCTGTTTTAATCTTTGTTTACCTTTGGTAATGAAAGATTGTGGTACAGCATAACCAATCGTGTTGATTGAAATTCTTCTGTTCATTTTCCTTATATTTTTTTGTATTTGAATCCGAATTCGTTGGTATCAATTCCAACTCAAATGTCTCAAGGACACTTCCGATTCAACCACAAGGTCTATTAATAAGTATATGGAAGAATTAATAAAGTGTAAAGTAAAACTCTTATAATCTGTAAACTGGTAAACTCATCTTACGAATAATTAAATTACCATTTCCATCATTCGTTAAATCAATATCTAAAGTATCACCAATTGTGACAACACCTTCGCCGGTATTTGATTCGGTTTCTAATGTATCCCAATCTATTGGAATTGTTACCGTCTCGGTATCTGTATTGTTTTCGTCCACATAGTATTCGACTTCAATTTCTAATGTGTCATCACCTTTTATTCCGTATAACATAATATCTTTAATTCCCCATTCCCTTGCTTCGATATCAATACCATACGATATTGTCATATCATATCTTGATACATCATTGATTTCTTTACCCTTATATGTAGAATTACCTACATATATGTTAACCTCAACCTCCCTACTATATCTGTCAGATGACCCCTCGTTTAATTGTTTTTTAATCATATTTAATTGATTTTCAGTGATTAGAATCTTTTTCATGATAAAATGTCGTCTTTATTTATAAATACGACACAAAAATAATAAATATTTTTTGGAATATTCCAAATTATTATTATATCTTTGTGGTCTAAAATAATTTTTATGAAAAAAGTATCCTTTTTACTGATTGCTTGTTGTTTTACGATGATTGTGAAATCACAAGTGTACGAAATCCAAGTTCGAAATATTCAAAATTTTGAACATCCTTTTATGTCCACAAATCAAGCAATTAGAGAGAAAAAATTCAATTACATTGATGCCGGAACCACCGATGTGAAACATGTATTTGATTTGAATAAAATGATATTATATAGAACAATAGATAAAAAAACTGTAGCATTAGATATCGTATCAAAAAAAATTGAAGATAGTTTGATATTCAATGTCATGGTTAAATTTGGTGAGAATGACTTTGGGAATTTTACTTACCAAAAAGATGACGAAAATAAAACTCTATATTGTAGATGGGTGGAAAATGAAAAAATAATCGGATGGTTCGATAGAACATTAAAATAAAAAAAGGGGGTTTAAACCCCCTTTTTTTATTATGATTATTTGTGTATGTTTATGGTTGTTGCGTATTGGCACCACCTAATTTATTTATTTGAGTTTCCGCAAGTTTAGTTAATGCAGACCAATATTGTTTCATATCGTAACCTATAGTATCTGGTCTAATAATTACTGGTAGATTGGATGCGTAATCTTTATTAATATCTTTCTCGTCCATTTTTTGTAATATTTGACCTGTTTGAGCGTAAATAGTTTTAGGAGCAATATTATATTTCGCAACTGTATGTAGAAAAGCCCATATTGATTTTAGGATGTAAGAAAAGGATCCTTGAGGTCCCTTCTCCGGATTTTGTTTCATTGAGTTCATAGATTGTTCCGCCTCACTAGTTAAATCTAATCCATGAGATTTAAGTATTTCGACCATCGATTTCCAACTCCCACCTGAACCGAAGTTTACGAAATGACTAAGATCTTCGTCACTTTTTATGTATGGTGCATTAAACTGTTCACCAGTTTGAGTGTGTTTGAAAGGTAATCTTTTTGGTTGACTTGGTTGTGTCGGTGTCACTTTTTGTTGTGCTGGTGCGGTTTGTTCTTGAATTACTTTTTCAATAATTCTTTTCATTTGTGTTTCCGTTAATTTTATAACTTTCTTTCCCATCGTGTTTTTTTATATAAATACTTCTTAAAATGGAAATATAATCCATTACGACTATATCTCTAATTAATTTATTATAATATAAATACTTCAAATTCTCAACTATATATGTAAAAATTGGTAAAAATTAAATATTTATGTGTAGACAAAAAAATTAATAAAAAATGGCACCAAAAAAATCATCAGTGGTTGAAAGCGTTGCGGGTACAATAAAACCCCCCATATCCTTTAAAGAATTCTCTAAAGATCCCGTTAAGGGACTTTTATTTATTGTGTTAATCGCAATTGGTTATCTATACGTAGATATTAAACTATCAAATAAGGAGGCGTTAGAAAAACAATACCTTGAAATTAGAGAATATAAATCAAAGGTTGACACATTACAAAATCAAGTTAACATATTGATTAGTCAAGCGGCAACGTCTCAGGCTAAAATGGATATGTTAGTATCATTAAAGAAAATACCAAAATAATAACAGTATGAGAATATTATCAATCACATATATAATATTTTTAAGTTCATGTGGTTTAATTGTTGGACAAGAACCGAATGAAAACGTGAAAAAAGAACAAGAATTTCAAGAACTATTAAAAAAATCAAAAGAAATTCAAGTAAAGAGTGAGGTTGCTATAAATGTGGCAACAGAACAATCAAATAAAACAATAACCAAAGCGGCAAACACAATCGTCACTTTGAAAGAAGAAGTTAAGGAATTAAAACAAGAATTAAATGAAACTAAGAAGAAATTGGATTCTACTAATGATGTTGGTAATGATATCAAATTTAACCTACTCCCAATATCCGGTGGTGAAGAAAATAGGTAATGATTCAGTTGTTCTATTAACATTAAAACAGGGTAACGAGATTAATAAACAATTTGAAAATAATAAAAAGTCAATGTTTTTATTATCTGACACAATAAAAACGTTGAGGATGGACATTAGTAAGTTTAAAGAAATAAATCACGATTTACAAGTACAAAATTTCAAGTTTAGGCACGTATCTGATAGTTTTCAATACATGTATATCGAAAATAAGAAATTGTACCTTGAAAGGGAAAAATTGTATGTAAGTGAAAGAAAACATTTTGCGATAACAGGAACCATATTAATATTTTTGACAATCCTAATGTCTTATTTATAGTATTGTATAATATTTATAAATAAAAAAATGTCAAAAGAAAATTTTACAGAAAAACAAATAGACGGATTCGACTCTCTTCTACAATCGATGATGACTAAAAGAATCATTATTAGTTCAATTGTTCTTTTAACCTTTCTTGGTATAATTGTAGGAATTGGAATCGCAATATCTTACAATGCGGAAATGACAGAACAATGGAAAGAAATGTTACTTCTATTGTTAGGTGCATTTATTGGTAGTTATGGTAAGATTATTGATTATTGGTTCACTGATACCGATAAAGATAAAATGTTAGTACAAAAAATGGATGAAGAAGATGGTGTTGTTTTAAGTAACACTATAAGTAATGATCCTCCACCAGTCGCTCCCGTAAGTTCTAACGTAAATTCTCAAATTACAGATGCAGTAACCACACCACAACAAAAAGTTGATGTTGAGATAGATGAGGATGGTGATGGTGTGATGGATGGAATTGATAAAGATGGTGATGGTGATATTGATGAATATTTTCCTCACCGCAGTTGTAAACATGTTTGGGGTGATGAAGACCAAGATGGTCAAGAGGAATGTTTGGTTTGTGGACTAATAAAAGAAAAATAAAAAAAATTTTATGATATTAAAAGTAGGAACTAAAAGTGACGAAGTAAAAAAACTTCAACAAAAACTAGGTTTAACCGCAGATGGTATTTTTGGACCAGGTACAGAAAAAGCGGTTAAAAAATGGCAAATAGATAATGACATGTTACCTGATGGGATATTTCATGACGATGATTGGAGTAAGATGTTTGGGTCAGTACAGCCCATTCAAACGCCATCTACAAATGGGTTAAAACTTCAAAATTTAAGGGGTCATATACCTGACGATGTAATTGCACAAATTCCCGATACTGCAGCTAAATTTAAAATTGATACTCCATTAAAGTTAGCACATTTTTTGGCACAATGTGGTCACGAATCTGGTGGATTTAAAATAAAACAAGAAAATTTAAATTACTCATCACAAGGTTTGAGAAAAATATTCCCAAAGTATTTCCCTGGAAATCTTTCGGAATCTTATGCAAAAAAACCTGAAATGATTGCATCCAAAGTTTATGGATCAAGAATGGGCAATGGTCCTGAATCAACAAAAGAGGGTTTCAAATTTCGTGGTCGTGGATTTATCCAATTGACCGGCAAAAACAATTATACCGCATTTGGTAAATCAATCAATGAGGATGTTGTAAATAACCCTGACTTGGTGGCAACCAAATATCCCCTATTATCTGCCGCATGGTTCTTCAGTAAAAATTGTTTAAGTAAATGTACTTCAAGTAGTAAAGAAACAATTACTTCAGTAACTCGTTGTGTTAATGGAGGAACAATAGGATTAGAGGACAGAATAAAACATTTTAATGAGTATTACTCATTGTTAAAATAAAAAAAGGGAGTCTATCTCCCTTTTTTTATTTCTTTTATATCAGTATATTTTTCCTTATCTAAATTTAATTGACCAGTTTCCTGTGGTCTTAACTCTTCAAGAACTTTTTTCCACATTTGTGAACTAATAAAATGTCCTTTAGCCATTTTATTCTGACTTGATGCGGGAACTACAATATAGAAAGAACTATCATCCTCAACACCATTTTTTACATATGTCTCAACAAGATATATAGTCATATCTTTATCCATGTATGGTTGTGGTATTTTACTTTTTAAAGTGTATTCATCGTTATATTTGATGTTGTTCATTTCAAGCCAATTTAAACTTTTCGTACTAAAAATACCAAATTTTTTAGTTCTATTACTCACATATGCTTTTATCTCCTCATTATCAATACTAGTTCTGGCAACTTTATATTCGTAATTGAACAGATGGTTTATAATAAACATAATTCCTTGTCTTACACCTAAATCTTGTAATCTTTTTTCAAGACTATTTTGTATTCCTGGTGTCTTTAACGCAAAAGACAAAAAGTCAAAATTATTAAATTTAGTTGTAGCATTAGCAGTATCTAAAGTTGATATGTATAGTCTTTTTATGTCAATATCCATACAACTCCAACTTCTTGGTTTTGATAAAGTCCCACCCAAGTTTACATATTCCGATTTTCTTTCCTTTGTGAGTCTACAAAAATCATTTACATTTCCTTCATTTTCGTTAACGATGTTTAATATACTAACCTCACCACCATTGCTCCCACTTTCACTATTATCATATTCTCTGTAAGATATTATATCTCGTTTCCCTTTGAGTGTTGGATATATTGATACTATTTCATCCCATGACTTTGATTTATCACCATCATTCATCATTGAGGTTAGAATAAATTGGCCGTAATTGTCAATTTGTAATGCGGATACGTAATATCTATCTGAAGTTGGTTTATTTTCATCTATAACAAAATAGAATGTCCTTCTTTGATTTTTTCGGTAATTAATATATTGGTTTGAATATTGGGTATGTAATAGTTGTCTTGTCGGTTGACCATTTTCTTCATATTCAACATATTCAGCAACCTTACTTCCTCTTCCTGTCACACACCATGGTGGATTATGTCTTATTCTATTTTCTAAGAAATCTCTCCTCGCATTATCAAGAAAAAGTTCTTGATAATAATAACCCATTCTAATTGCATCATTTTGGTCTTTTATCGTATAAACCCTGAACCCGTTTTCATTTATGGTTGCGGTGCTTTCATCGAACCACATCTTTTTAGATGCCTCGATTTTTTCTTCTGTTTTTTGTTCGGCTTTTTGTGCGAATATTCTTTTAAGTTTTTCTTCCTGATTTTCAGAATCATCAGAACCACCTAAGTCTATTGAAAAATTTCCAAATTCGGTCAAAAACTCAACTAAATGATTAACTTCAAATCTATATAAATCTCGTAAATCTTTTAATTCATATTTTTTTGTTCCCTCTGGTATTCCATCATATCTGGCTAAAAAAGTGACAACCCCAGGTTGATCCATGGTGATGTTACTTTTTATGTTGTCGTGTCTTTTTATAATTTTAACAGCGTCCTCGGCTGTCATTTCTGGGTACACTAATTTCCATTTATTTAATAGTTCCGTAAATTTTGCTTCGTTTTTTGTTACGGATTCTATAACTAAATCATATATTAAATTCTTAAATTTCATAGACAAATGAATATTAGATAAATATTCATTATTTCATTAATTATTTGGGTATTGATGTTCTGACTTAATGAAATTTTGTTTCAATGTATCCAGCTCAACTAAAATTGACTTGCACATTTTCTCAATCATCAAGATTTTCATTATGTTGTCACCATTAATTGGGTCTATTTCGGTCGTATAGTTAGATAAAATTGCCATTTTCATTAAGTTCTCACTTTCAGTTTTTGATTGTTTTTCTTTTTTTCTTTGGAAATATTTTTTAGAATTTCTCCTTGTACATTCAATACAATAGTTACTATGTCCATCTACGACTAACTTATTTTTATAAAAATTGTCAATGGTTAAATCATGTTTACACCCTGAACACTTTTTTCTAATAGTTTCCATAATTTTTTATTTTGAGTGCAAAGGTATATATATTCAAGGAAAAAACAAAATATTATAAAATACTGATATAACTAAAAAAACATTATATGTCTAGAGAATTATTATTTAAGATGGGATATTATTCAATATATGTCATAAAAACTAAGACAACTACAAAATATGAGGTGGATAGTGGAAAAACATTATACATTCCCAAATTTAAAAAAACAATTGTTAATCCATATAGAGACATCAAGGAGTTCAAAACAATAGAAAAGGCAAAGGAATATGTTGGATTGAAACTTGTAAAGAAAACACAAGATAAAAACGATAAATTAAAAAAATTACCAAAATCACTTTATCTCGTTTTAATAAAAGAGGAATCTACCGGAAAAACTTTTGTTAAGGTTGGTATCACATCGAAAAGATTTATTATGAGGAGATTTAGTAAAGCATATGGATATGATGGGTATGTTGTCGATTCAATATTAAGAAGAATCGATACACCAGGTGCAGAAAAATTAGAAGAAGAAATCAAAGAAAAACTAAATAAAAAAAGGTCTGTAAAAAAATACAGACCAATTTTAGAAAATTTTTCGGGTTATTCCGAATGTTTCGATTTTTTGTGTTTGGGTGATATTGTAAAAATATTCGATAGTTGTGTTAATAAATCATGATTAGGCAACATAGTCTGTAAATTCCAAACCGTTTTGACCATATGTAATTTCACCTTGAGATATACCCATTCCAGAAATGAATATTCTACTACTCATAGGTAAAGTAATTTCAGTTTGTGGTGTTATTATCTGACCTTTTGATATTTTAACAACTCCCTTTTCACCTTTTAAGAAAATTCCTTTTCCGCTTTCTTCGAAATTTGTTACTTGTAATTTACCTTGTTTTTTTATTTGGTCTACAAATTTAGGATCTTTATTGTTTACCATGTTATATTGCATAGTAGATAAATTACCTTTTTGAACTGTAGATCCCATCGTCTGCTCATTAATTTGGCTATCAATAATTTTTTTTATCTGACTTTCAGTAAAAATGTATTTTTTCATATTATTCGTTTATAGGTTTTCTCCTTTTTGGTTTTGGTTTTGGTTTATTTAGTTCTTTATTATCCGCCTCCAAGAATTCAACTTTAACTCGGAGTTCGGCCACTTGTGATGAAAGATTTAGAATTGTTTTTCTCATTTCATCTTTTTCACTGGAACTTTTTTCAAGTAATGTTTCTAATTTAATAATTCTCTCTCGACAATCATCTTTCATGAAATTTTCAGATTTTTGTTTGATTTGTGCTCTTTTTTCATAATACCCCCACGCCCTGGTTGAACCAAGGACTGTGATGGCAGTTATAAGTACTGTATATATAGAATTCGTATCCATTACTTGATAATAAATACATTAAGAAAAATAAAAATGTATTACGTTTTATTATAACTTTAAAATTTTGTATATTTCCTGAATGAGTACGATTATAAACTTTTTTGGTGGTCCTGGTATAGGTAAATCGACACAAGCTGCGGGTTTATTTACAGAAATGAAAAAAAATCAAATGGACGTGGAGTTAACATATGAGTTCCCAAAGGAAGTTGCGTGGGAAGGAAACGTGTCTCAACTAAAAGATCAGTTTTTTATTACCGCAAATCAACATAGAAATATTTCCAGATTATATGGTAAGGTTGATTACATCATAGTTGACTCCCCAATAATATTAGGGTCTATTTATAGAGACAAATATTGTGATGTACACGAATACCCAAGTTCATTCTACGACCATTCGTTTGATAGATTTATTTGGGGATTATTTAAAAAATATAAAAGTATTAATATTCTTTTAATTAGGAATGATGAAACATATGATGAAAATGGGAGATTACAGTCACTCGATGAATCCCAAAAAATTGATATTGAAATTAAAGAGACACTACTTGTTAATAATGTACCTTTTGTTGAATTTTCTGTTGATACTAATACTCCTGAGAGGATATTTAAGTATATAACAGAAAACATATGAGAATATTAGATTTATTAGATTTCAGAAATTTACGTAACCCTAAATCATTTAAAAGGGGTGTAGTTTGGGGTGTGTTAATTTTTATTTTTTTGTTATTCACTTGCCAAATTATTTTTGCTCAGGACACAGTTAGATTAGTTCACACAAATTACAGTTCAGTTTTCAGTAAATCAAAAAAATATCCAGTATTGGTTGAATGGTGGGTAACGAAAGCAAAGGTAGGGTGTCCGACACCACTAAAAAGAAAAGACAATTTTCAACAAGACCCGAAATTACCAAATGAAACAAATCTTTTAAATGATTATAAAGGAAGTGGTCTTGATAGAGGACATATGATGCCAGCGGCTGATAATCTTTGTCAAACACCACAAGTACAAGATGAATGTTTTTATTTTTCAAACATGTCACCACAATATCATTCATTAAATGCAGGTGATTGGAAAACATTGGAAATGTATACAAGAGAAATGTCATTAAAATTTGATTCAGTTTATGTTTGGGCAGGCAATCTGGGTGAAACAAAAAAAATTGGTAGGGTATCCGTACCGAAAGAATGTTGGAAAGTCATTTACATTAAAAAAACAAATGAGTATTTTTATTTCATGTTCAACAATAACACCGACAAACCTACAGGTTTAAAATCACATGAGGTTGATGGTTCGGTTATTGAAAGAGTAACAGGTTATAAATTTAAAGATGTTAAATAAAGAAATTATAAATTACCAAAACAAACAATATTGGATTTATCGCAAGATAAGACAATACAACGTTAAGGAAGAGTTTATAC
>Ga0315903_10003470_pt1 | contig 21873 bp, 19 predicted proteins | sample LakEriMetagenome_7_FD_203524 | JGI IMG/M metagenome (GOLD analysis project Ga0315903, IMG submission 203524) | Freshwater fungal communities from buoy surface, Lake Erie, Ohio, United States - Buoy 2 MA119 | ecosystem: Environmental > Aquatic > Freshwater > Lake | place: USA: Lake Erie, Ohio... | reverse complement strand
AGAGCGAAAGCTTATGTGGTTGAGACAGGGAAACAGAGACTTCTTCCGAATGAACAGACGCATGGAATCTCTGTTTCTATCGCTTATCAGCATTGATGACACACTGCAGAATTCGCAGTTGGTTGATGGAGCTGAGAAGCAACTGAAGGCTTATCTGGTTGCAAGGTTTGAGAAACCTGATGTTGAGATTGAACCGCTGAAGCCGAGCACTATGGAGAACAAGAGAGCGAAGGGTCAGCCTCTGATTCCAGGCATCGCAACCCGAGACCTGCTGAATGACATAAAGAAAGCGGATATGGATATCAAGGTTGTGGTTGGTGCTGGTGGCAGGAAAAAGATAAAAACTCCATGATATCCCTTGCGAGACCTGATATACTGCTTACTAGTAAAGCTATGAAGATCGTGAAGTCAATCGCTGCAGCTGCTCTGGCCCTTGTGTTCGGTGGTTGTGTTCCAACACCAACACATTCCAGGACTCTAAATCTTCAGACTGCCACAAGCGAATTGGTTGACATCCCTGAAATTCGACTTGTTGATTTGTCAGCAGGAGTGCGATCGGTAGGCGCTTCATATGTACACATGTACATCGCTGGGTGTGGGTATACCGAAACTTTTCGAGCCATCAACAAGAATGATGCATATGGATTTGATCGCTTGTTTGAACAGAGGGACTTCTCACGCCAGCTTTATTTCCATGGCACAGACTTTGGAAATGAGACAGATGGATGGCGTGTGTTTGTTTTGCGAGATGAATTCAAGCGATCAATGATCGACGCCAGGGCAGCGGGTTGCAATGTCTCTGACATGATCGTGGTGTACACTGTGCATGCCTCAGAATACACCACCTTTATTCCAGAAACAACCGACAAGTCATATGAGGTTGTTGTCAATGAACATGTGCTCTGAATAGTTCGGCGCATTGAACCCTGTTCCTATATTTATAGGAATGACACAATGGAAACAGAAAGCTGAGTGGATAAAGGAATACTCAACCTACCTGGAGAGGGTTGATGTGTTTGAGTACAAGTTCTATGATCTCTCCAGATTCTTGACAGGGATGGCAGAGCGTGAGACTGGAAGGCAATACAAACATGACCTTCCTGCTTGTGTAATCAAGAGAATCATCCTTGCTGCTGGGGGGAGGAAGAGGAACAAGATCGATGCCGCTTACTGGAATGTAAGACCTAGGTTCGAGCTTCCTCCTACTGTTCTAAAGCAAGCCAAGACCGTCTCTGTATGGGAAGCACGGAAAGACTTCCTGAACAGGTACAGGGATCCCGTAAAGCTTCAACAGGCCATGGATTTGTTCCTGCAACTCACGGGAGGCAACTCATGAGTGCAAAGAAGCAAGAGGGTCAGAGGAAGCTAAAGAATAGCTTTCCAACTCCATATGACAAGCAGAGGCAGTTTCATCAAGAGTCAAGGAAGTACAAGTGGTTCTGTGGTGGTATTGGTTCTGGGAAGACTCTTAGTGGTGTCAGGGAGGCTTTCTACCTGTCCATGGTTCGGTTCCCAGGTAAGAGAGGAATCATCTGTGCTCCATCCTTCCCTCTGTTGAGACAGGGCTTCCTGGAGAAGTTCATTCAGTTTGTTCCTGGGGAGTTGTATTCAATCAACTTCCAGAGTTGGGAGATTCGCTTTATCAATGGCTCCAAGATTCTAATGAAGAGCACAAGCAACATCGAATCCATGAGAGGCATTGATGCAGCTTGGATTGGGTTTGATGAACCTGGAAGCGAACCAGATGGCAAGGTGTTTGAAGAGTTCAAAGCAAGACTCAGAGATGATCCGAAGTCTGTGTTCTTCATGACAGGCACACCTGTTGGAAGATATCACTGGACAGCTAAAGTATTCGGTGCTGGACCTGGGAAGATCATGCATGAAGACAAAATGGTTGATATCCAGGGAGACTCTGAATACTGGTATACCGACAAGTTTGCTGTTATCAGAGCACAGACCTGGGATAACCCAAAGTTCCCTGCTGACTCTGAGTATGTCCAGGACTTGTTGAACAACCCTGAATCAACACCAGAGTTCGTGGCTCAACAGGTCAGAGCAGAGTTCACAACCTATGAAGGTATTATCTTTCCTCAGTTCGTGAACTTCAAGGAGCTAATGGGGAAGCAAAAGGAATCGGACTATCCCGAGCTGTTCCTAGGGTTTGACTTTGGGTATACCAACTACGGAGCCTTGCTGCTTATGGGATATAATCCAACAACCAAAAACTATGCATGTCTGAAAGAGATTTATCACAAGTCAATGATGGTTGATGAAGGTGGTTGGATTGGTGAGATAAGGAAGCTCAAGACCGAGTATGGATCGAAGCTGAAGTGGCTTGTTGCCGATGAAGAGAACCCTGAAAGGATTCAAGCTGTCAGGCAAGCTATTCCTTCTCTTCAGGTGTTCAGGACAACCAAGAAGGGTGATGTTCTCGGTTCGATCCGTAAGACTCAGAAGCTGTTCGGTGAGAAGAGACTGTTTGTTGACCCAGCTTGCAAACACCTTATCTCTGAGTTGAACCAGTACCAGTGGGATGTTGGTAAGGACAAGGATAAGCCTAAGAGTGGAACACCAGACCACCTTGTAGACTGTCTCAGGTACCTTGTTGATAGACATGTCATAACCAAGTCCTCTGGATGGACCTGATCCTATTCAACCCATCCTCAATCATAACCAGCTTCTTGTTGTTGAACCCCTACTGGTTACTTGGACACATTTCTAGAACACAGGGTTTGTGCTGTGCCTGTTATATCTCAAGTCTGGGGTTGGATATGGTTGTCGTGGTGATGTTGGTTGCTGTGCTTGTCCTGTACATTCCAACCCAGACATACAGTGGGGCTAGGTCATCGCTATCGGTGTCCGTGTCTGAGTCCATCCACACGACATTCTCTTCGGTTACTGGTTTTTCCTTGATACCCGTGAAGCTGAATTTGTGGAAGGTTTCCCCTGCCACGAAGTTTTGTTTTGTTATGCCATAGGGTTGTTGCTCGAAGGGGTTGTTGCCTCCATTCACGGCAACATACACTGAAGAGCTAGCACTTGCCGATATTTCTATGGTTACATTCAAGGCCATGTATTCAGACCTGCCGAAACCTGTTGATGTTGTAGGCAGATAGAAGGGTCCGAACTTCATTGCAACATCACTTCCCCAACTTAGTTGTTGATATGTCTCAGCTGTTGTGAAGTCGGTTGGTGCTGTGTATGGGCTTTGAGAGAATCCTCTGTTGTTGGCTTCGGATCCTGTCGTATAGAACAAGTCACTTATGCCGCCAACCTGTGTTGCCAGTGTCCTGTTGTTCTGTGATTGATATGTTGCTAGGTTATTCTGGAGTATCTGCAGTGTGCCTGCATCGAGTTGCCTACCTACACCCCATCTAGTAGATCCGCTGGCAGGAGTGAAAATCAGAGCTGGGTCATTTAGTTTGAAGTACATGATGTTTTGCCCCTAAATATCAGACCCAGCAACAAAGAGTTCAACCGCTCTGCATGGTGTTGGTTAGCTCATCACCAGAACATGCCATTGCTGCCCCTGGGAGCTTTATTGGAGGCGGGAAACAAGTTGGAGGTATCAGAGTGCATCGGGAACCTGTCGGGCTCTCCTGAGCCTTATATGCCCGCTAGGGCATGGTCTTCAGACCATAGAGCCTCTGAGATATCATGCCTTGCATATGGATACCGAGCTAGCATATCCAGATTCTTCATATTCATTGACCTTTTGTTCTTGTAAGTGTATACTTATAGACAGAGGCACAACAGATATGGTAGCAGAGAAGCAGACAAGAAGAACATACAAGAGACCATTCAGGGCGGTTTCATTCAAGTTTGATGAGAACCTGTACAACCAGTTTATTGCGAAGAGCAAGGAAACAGGGATGAGCAGTGTTGAAGCGCTTGAGAAGCTTATGAAGGTTGCTGTGGCTGGTATTCTGGACAAGACAGTTGTTCCAGAAGTGGGACAGACAACCGAGTTGAAGTATGAGATTGCTGGAGAAGAAGAGACCAAGAGGATGCTCGACAAGCTTCAGGAGTTCATTGACAACAAGCCCGAGTTTATTCCTCCGAAGGAAAAGATTGAGAACCTTCTCTCAAAAGAAAAGGTTCTTGCCATCAGGTTCCCAAGGTTCAGAGTTGAGATTGACAAGCGCAAGGTTGAGATTCTGGAAAACCATAAGCTCAAGGCCGTGTTTACCGATGAAGAGATGGTTGCTGGAACCTTGGCAAAGGTAAAGGACAAGGCTGTCTGAACCTGTCTTTACAGTCCAGATAAACAAAGAGGCAGGGCCATTGAGTTGGTTCCTGCCTCTTCTGTTTTGTATGTTCCAGAACCTTCCAGGAGGCTCAGCAATCGATTCAATCTAGGAGGATGGGTGTTGGTTCATCCAAAAGGTTTGCTTCCTCTCTTGCCCCCTTCCTGTGGCGGCAATAGGATGTCTGGTTCAGCTAGCTCTCCACTTCTTGTTTGGATTGACCAAGGATCCATCTACATAGCCTGTTGATGCATCGCCGATATAGGTGTATGGATATTGCAAGGTGGTTACATTGTTTGCGATTGAGTAGTGAATATCCACCATTGATCCAGAGGCTATGGCATTGGTCCAGTAGGCGCCTGGGGAAGAGGTTAGTGTTATTTTGAAGCTAGCTGGTGATGTTGAACCAACAGTGAACTCTTCCATATACCAGTTAGTGTCCGTCCTGTCTGTTAGGACAACCACATAGCCTGTTGAGAAGTAACCGATACCTCTATCGTATGCTGTGTTTGGGTATGCTGAACCAGAGGAGTAAGAGTAGTCGGACATGTCTCCTGCTGAAGTGATATAGCTTCCAGACAGGTACACATCTGCACCAGATATAGAAGCAACCCGTGCGCATGGAACAATGTTGCCTTGATCGAACTTGTAGAATGGAAACAGAATCAAGTGGAAGGTCACAGTGGCTTCGGACCAGTCAACCTCTTTACCGACAAGAGTGTAAAGCTCACCAGAACCACCGATTACACCTGATTGATTTGGTGTTATCCAGTCCGTCAAGCTGACAGTCTGACCAATTTCAGCTGTGTAAAAACTGATTGGGAGCTTGACTGTTACCATGTTTCTGATTCCAGAGAACCTTCTGAGGTACCTTTCCATCAATAGGTTGTCAAAAGTCTCGCTGTTCTCAAAGTACCTTGACTCAAAAATTGTGTTGGATATGTCGATCTCGGTTGACTTTTTGCCACCGTGATGTTTGATGGAGTAGTAGTCGGTGATGTTTTTGGCTTTGTTAGCATTCAAAAACCCATTGCTCTTGAGTGTAACCTGATTGATGAGCGCTGAGTCTTGAGTGAACTCTGGCTTCTCATCGATGTAGTCATCCCCAGTTAGCGTGATGTCAGCTACCACCGAAGACAAGTCATCAGCAAAGTTTCTGACGGTCACTGTACCACTGGCATCATATGTGAAGTAATAATCAAAGAACTTCATGTTATCCGCCAGCTCTTCACCGAGAGTTTTTGTGTTGGATGGAATATCAAACCTTCTGAACATCGGCGAGGTTGTGTCAATAGGCAGAACTGCTGCGGCACAGATAGCTTCTATGTCATCTGTGAAGAACCGTGCATATGGCTTCCAGTAACCGTGGTACAGACCAGCAACATAGTTTTTGGATTCGACAAGGGTACCATATTCCCACGGGAGACCTTCATCAAAATCAAGAACATAATCCCCCCTTGTTTCAGGCGTGTAAGATACAGCATCCATCTGAACAGGTCCATAAAGAACTGTTGTCTGCCCCTCTCTTGAATCTGTTGGGTACTTGCCCCTCAGCTTCATCCAGACATGCTGTGTATCAACATCTTCATATATCTGAGCCGCATCTGGAATCTTTGATTCCGACTTAGCGATGTTGTTGAATAGCGCTGTTTCCATGGAACCTGATTCGACCAAGTATTCCATGGTGGAGGTGTTATATGGGTTGTTGACCGAGAGATATCTTTCCTGTGTTGATGTCTCAGATTCTTTTAGGACTTGAACAGAATTGAATTTACTAGGATCAAATTCAACTAGCAATGAGTGATAGGCAACACCATTGTATGTGGCTTTTGTAGGGTCGACATCTGTTGCCTTGGAGAACTTTTCCTTGCCGAATCGATAATTCAAGACACTACCATTTGACCAATCGCTGATGGAATCCAGGGTTTTGATTTGGAAGTAAAGGTATCCAGGAGTACCACCGACACCATAACCAGCCAAAGGTGCAATACCAGCGACTTTCTTTATTGCATCGTCAGCAGCCCAGGCTCCACCATGACCCTTCAAGTGGTTGTATATCGAATTTCCAAATATTTCAACCACTTGTAGTTTGCTGATGCTGGCAATCTCATGGTAGACACTTGCCGTGTTGATCGGAATGATTGGAGCATTGAGCAGTGGGTATCGCAAAGCCCTACCATCAATTGTGTGGATATCCTGCTCCAGTTGCCACGAAATATTCGTCAGGTCAAACCCATATGACCTTGCTCCGACAGGCACAATCATGTGGATATTGGCAGAGTTGTTCTTCAGGTATGATAGTGTGTCTCTGCACACAACTTCAACCATGTTTATGTCGGTAAGCCTTGTGTTCTCAACAAAACCAGTCCACACCGTGTCTAGGCTTACCACTTCACCATTCTGCCCGATGGTCTGGAGCCATAGCTCAACACCCCTTCCTGCTTGTCCCATTTCTATTGGTGTAACATAAACAGGGTTCTGGGGTACAACCACACTCTTCTCTTGGAATGAACCAAAGCATGCTCTCTGAGAGTATGTGAAGGTGTTCCCTGTCCTAGAAGTTACCTTCCAGGTTTCTTGCCCGATCTGGACATACTGTGAGCCTGACGGGAAGGCTGCCCCTTTTGATCTGACTGTAAAGCTACCTGTTGCAACCTCTGCGGTTGGTGATGCGATGTCAGTTTCAAGCTCAGCTATTGTACCCCTTACTTGTACCACTTCAGCAATGAGAGTTTCATCACCAATAAGCCTGAATGAAGCTGGTGAGGACTCCATCTCCTGAGTTACGGGATCGATAGTGACACTATACTTGATGTTCTCTGGATCCAGTAGGGTGAGATAATCAGCAGCAAGCACACCCCTTGAACCTGTTACAGCATCGATGATTGGACCGTAGATGCTATCGGTAAGAGGAGAGACCTGGAAGTTTCTTGTTGTGTATATCTTGTTCCAACCCAGGAACTTGAGAGCGAATGCATAGTTCATGATTCCATAAATAGCGGAAGCCATTGAAAGGCTGCTAAATGAAAAGGGCACCAAGCTTCCCTGATGCCCTTCCAGTTGGGTTGTGATGGAATCAGGTCCAGCCCGATTCCGACCTTGTGAATTCAGCCGCAGGCCAAAGTGATGGGCGACCTTGATAGGTCTGTGGTGTGTGGAGTGTTCAGTTGACCGACAAGGGTTCCTTCAAGGTACATGATACCTTCTTCCTTGGTGATCTTTGGAAGCTCCTTGAACACACAGTAAGGAACATCCACAACCACGAAGCGCTTGCTTGTTCCCGAACCCTTGCTTGCTGCATATGCGAAGAACATTGGAGTCTTGGCATCGAAGCGAGTGTACTGGTCTGGATCGAATGCAAGCTTGACAGAGAGTTCAACAATCCCTCTCTTGCCATTGCGCACTGGTCCTGTCTTGCCCTGGACTCCACCAAATTCCTCAAGGAAGATGTTGGAGAACTCGGTCTTCAAGTCCATGGAAAGAAGTGAATAGTTCACTCTTGTGGTTGTTGCAACAGGCTGGAGAAGAACCATGTCATCATTGCAGAACATGGGAGCTGTGCGGCTGTTGGTACCTTCAGCAATCGAGATGCCAAGCGAACCAGAAGCCCAGTCAGCAGACTTGACCTCTGCTTCAAACATGAGGTTTTCATTCTTGCTGATCTTGATGTTACCATTCGCAATGCAGCCGAGCAAGCGGTATTGAACCGATGTGTCTTCAGCGATTGCATGTTCAAGAGAGAAGCTTCCAGAGTTGTTCTCTGTTGGGTAGAAGTTCTCCATGTTCACACAGGTTGAACCAGAAGCAGGAGCCGCTGAGAGATATGGATAGATGCTAAGGACAGAGCTGTTGATTGCTGTCACCTTGGCTGGATACAGTGCGCCTGACACTGGAGTGAGGATCCACTGACCAACAGCGAACTTCCCTGGTTCATCCACTGTTACCGTGCTTGTGGTTCCAGCAGAGATTCCAGAGCTTCCCGATGCTTGATAACCACCGAACACATTCTTCAGGACAATACTCTCACCAGAGTTGGTGTAGAGAGGGACTGTTGAAGTGCCGATAGCTGAACCCGTGGGTGTCAGGTACATCATGAGCTTAGCTTCGCCGCTCTTGTAACCAGACACTGTGTTCTTCTGGTCAAAGAGGTAGATGCTCTCGGACATGTCTTCCACTTCAGTCTGACTGATTTGAAGTGCGATATCTTCCTTGGGATATACCCTCTTGAGTGTTCCAGCAACAGTACCGAAGGTGGATTCATCACCGACTGTGGTCTGTGCCTGATTTGCATTTAGAACTTTTCGTGCCATTTTCTTTTCCTATAACCTTTCTGGTAACTAGAGCTTATTCAGGATATATCACTTGTCATGATGCAATCACAGGGCTGGATCCACTTCGGAGGCTGCATCAACAGGTGTTTCAGCCTGTGCATCAGACTCTGAGTTGCTTGAGCTGCTTGAGTCAGAGGATGGTGAATCCAAAGCTTCAAGAATCCTGTCTTTTTGCTCTTGAGATACAGAGAAGCCTTGATCAAGAATCTCTCCGAACACTGTCTTGAACAGCTCTGGTGTGATGGTTCTTCCATATGTCTTCGCTGTCTGGAGAAGAGATATCCAGTTCTGGATTTGAGCAGAGGCATCTGGAGCAACAAGGTTGATTGGGTAAGAGATAACCCACTGCTTGTCGGTTAGACCAAGAACAGCGCTTGTCATTTCCATAAGCCACACTTCCATTGACCTGATGTTCTGAAGGAAGGTCTTGGCCTTGCTCTCATAGAAGCTGTTTCTGATTTTGATGGACACTCCAGATGATGCACTGGAGTCAATCATCTCAAAAGAGTTCAGGCCCTTCATCTGGAAGGCTTTCTTGATTTCATCCTGGATCATCTGGCGAAGCTGCTCGGCAGAGTGTCCTGCAGGTTCAATCCACTGAGGAGCTCCAGCATTGGCTGGATATGCAATACCCTTAGCTGTTCCTGCCACAAGCTTTGACTCTGGAGGAATAGCGCCATTCTCTTGGTTGAATGGCAGAGCAAGAATCGGGAAGCCTGTGTTCTTTGCCACTTCATCAAGCCATGAAGACAGGTTGTATATCTTCTTGCCGATCTCTGCGGTGTCCGATACAAGAGACATTCCCATTGGATATGGCTTGGACATGTCCTTCTGGAAGTACACCACCTTGACAGGAAAGGTAACACCAGGAAGCAAAGGTATGTTCTGGACAACCTTGTCACTCTCAAGGATGTCGAAGCCATCGGCTGAAGCAACCACAGTCTTTCCGTCTGCTCTGTCCCATGACAAGGCCACGAACTTGTGGTCTTCATCTGACAGGTACACATCCTTGACTTGGATGGGATTGAGGATAAGAGGCTTTACCGCCGTGACTTTACCTGAGTTGTCTGTGACATAATCAATCACAACAAACACATGCCCGAACTCAGCTGTCTGTTCGGCAACAAACTTGACAAAGGCTGGATAGTCCAGTTCATCATAGAACTCCTTGCCTTCCTCAAACAGACCTTGCAGCTCATCATTGGTAAACACTCTGGTTACCTGCTCCAGAGGTGCTGTGTATGCAGAGATGATAGGTTCAACAAGGTTGAGATATACCGCTGTGTTCTGTCTCAGTCGGTATGCTTCGATACCTTCTTGTCTGTGAGGAATCAGATAAGACTTAGCCGTGGTTGCTGTAGTCACAGGCTTCTCATCAACAAAGGTTGTCTTTGCAATGGTCTGCACTGTGTACTCAGGATTCTTGTAGTTCTCTCCTCCAAGGAAGGAGTCTTGCAAGAAGTAGTAGTTGTTGATGTACTTGGAATAGTTTACCTTGATCATGTGGTTCCCTCGCAAGCTCAGTTACCGAGCGAGCATATCACCATAATTATAGACCCTCTCTGAGTCTTGCTCTAAAAGGGATGCTCTCTGAGCATGGACTCTGGACCATATGCCCGCTCTGGGGCATGGTCTTCAGACCATATCAACTACCTCTCTCTCGTGTTGAGTGAACACTAACTGGTTACTTGGACACATCTCCTGAAACACAGGCTTTCTTGATATGGAGCATAGCACACCCTCAACATGACAGGTCTGGGACATGGTCTTCAGACCATATCAAGTTTCATATAGGCAGAGCCACCAGGAGCCTTATTAGAGGAAGCAACTGATAAGCATGGGTGTTGGCTCATCGGGAAGGTTTACTTCCTCTACAAGCCAACCTATGCCCGCTAGGGCATGGTCTTCAGACCATGGAGCGATTGAGGGTATGTCTAAGAGTCTGTTGGTTCAGGTTCGGACAGTCTCTGCAAACATAGAACTCTATTGACTATCTCCATGTATTCAGCAGGGAATTTGTGGCGCATTGATATGAGTTCTAGGGGATAATATTCCTGCGGAACATCATATGTCACACCCAAAAGGCATCGTCCCAGTAGGTCCAGCATTATATCCTTTGAAGATTGGTCTGCCTTATATCGCTTTTCAAGTTCCAATCCTTCTTCCAAGGTGCAACCAAACTCCACCATTCTCATAAAAAGTCCTGGTTGACTGTAATAGGACTTGTATCCAAGAGCCCTGGAGAGTATGGCCTTGACGCTGATTCCAATATCAACAGGCAACTGGTGATAGCCTCCTTGTTGATCGACCAGAATCTCTTCGTCAATATCGGGTCTTTCTGTTGGTTCCCGAAGCCTTGGTCTTTCCTGGACCTGAGAGAACAGTTCATTTAGCATGGATACATACACATCCAACATGCCCAGCTGCTCTTCGGTAAAGTTCTCCTTGGATTCAACCCACTCAAGCACAGCCTCATAAGCTGGTGTTCTCTCGGGTTGCACCGACTCTGTTTCAGTGCAGTCTTCTGTTTCATTGTTCATTGGTTTTCTCCTTGTTGTTGCCGTGAAAGTTATAGATCCATGCCTATGGGCATCCACACAGGCCCATGAGCCCATCTTCTTACCTTGTAGCCTGTGTTATCCTGGATTGTCATGGTGCCATCCTCGTGATGGACCGCTGTTTGACCTTCTCTGTATTCAATAAACAGAGTGACATTGAAGAGTGGAACACACCTGATATCTCCTGTTGGAAGCAGAAAGTGAAGCATGTCGAGGTCTTGGATGGGTTGTTGACACAGAAAGACCCAGGGTTCCAACTGAGGGTCATGCAGCATGCTGTACAAGCATCCAGGCTTCAAGGCTTGAAGTTGCTGTATCTGTTCAGCCAGTGGTAGCGGTTGGTGAGAATAACACTCAAAGGTTCTCTTCATGTCTATAAGTATAGACCTGTGGAAGTGTTTCTCTATGATATGGTCTAAAGACCATGCCCCAGAGTGGGCATAAAGTCCAGCTGGAACAGGTAAAAGACCATATTGCTTGATGCTCCTATAATCCTGGGATAGAGTTGTTGTTGTGAGGGGAACAACACAACAACAAACCACAAGGACACACAAGCACATGTCTGAGAATATTACCAGTCTACTACCAGTTGAGCTTCAGAGAACACTAAAGGTGACCTATAGTCTGAACACCATAAAAGTTACTGGAAGCAGGAATGCACTGCGTAAAGTGACTCGTAACCTTGCCAGAGAACTGCTCACAAGCATTGAGGATCACTGCGCATTTGAGCTGAAGGTTGTTTGTGTTGATAACACAGAGACTTTCGTGAAGTCATGGGAGTGCTCTGGCAATCACGAGGCCAGACCAGGGTACAATCCCTACGCCAGACTATCTGTCGTGCGTCGCTGATCTAAACACCCTCTCAATCGATCGAGGTTGGCTTACAGAGGCAGGCAATCCAATCAGAGGGTTCCTGCCTCTTGCTTTTGTTGCAAGCCACAGATGAACCTCCTAAGAGGTTCTGGGTCAACCATATGACAGATGCCGTCGCTTCTGCTCATATCCATGAAGCCGTCCTTGTCTTGGTAGTGTTCCTGACTTGCAGGAACATGCAGAGCATAGTCTCTCCATACATCAACAAACAGAAAGCCTCTGGCAAGGCAACCAACATGCAACAGGTTGTTTAGTTCTTCTGTCCACTGCAACCGCTGTTGGTCTGTTCCCAAGAAAGGTATGCTGAAGCTTGATGTGTTTACTCCGTCAACCTTCCTGGGAGGGATAACTGAGTATACACCAACCTTGCACTTGCCTGACAGCTGGATATCCAGTTGATTGAGGAAGTTGTCAACCAGGAGTTGTATGTCAGCGGTTGACTTGATGTGGTTGTTGAAGTGAGCCCTGACATCTATCTCTCCCAGGGATACCACCAGCAAGGCATCTGGAGGGATTATGCGTGGAAGGTTAGCTCTGTTCTGGGCTATCTCATGGTTGAAGTTGATCCTGCCCTGGGAAGCCTTGTAGAGAGTTCTGGGACCAAGATGATAATTGCCCCATGTGACACCAGGGATGACAAGGTTCTCCCAAGCGAAGTAGGAGTGAGCTTCGCTCTGCTAAAGCAAGTGAGAGTCTCCCATGGTGTATAGCTTCACGATATCAACCTCTTGCTATGTCGATATACATGAACCAGTCCTTCTGCTTTGTCACTCCGTCTTCGGTACCGAAAGTCTGGAGTGCAGACAGGGTTGACTTGAGTTCTTCATCAAACCTTCTCAGCAGAGAGCTTCTGTATTCAAGGTATTCTGGTCCAGCGCTCTGAGCAACCTGAGCAAGAATCATGAATGAGTGTGCATTGGTAAGGTTGACTGTTCCGACAAGTGTTCCGAGTTCCTTGTTGGAGTGAACCCTTGCAACAACCATCTCCCAAGTCGCTTGCTTGAGTGCCTCAAAGTTCATTCCGATATTCAGCTTTTGCATGAACTGTCCATCAAGAGCCGAGACTGTTTCGATGGATGCATCGGTCTTCAGACCATATGGAAGAGAGTTGAATGACAGAGTTTCAATCTGTTCATCATTGTAAAAGTCATGATAGTGCACTTCAATGCGATTCCCGAGTTGAAAGGTTACTGGGTTCGGGAAAGTGAAGGTGATGGTTGGAGAAGAGAACAAGGAACCAGAAGCAAAGTCTTGAGTGAGGGGTCTGTGAAGAGTGATTTCCTTGGTTGATGGGTTTATTTTTGCAATTGAGATTAGCTGCTCATAGGTGCTGTTCTTGATTGCATACAGAGAGTTGATTCTGAGGCTTGTCAAAGAGTCAACAAAGATGGAGTTGTCTCCAGCATATGCAGCTACATTGATGCCATTGGTCAGCGACTGCTTTGTTGCCGACATTGATAGCGGCTGGTTGTTGGAATCGTAGGCAGAAGCACTGAGGATTGTCAAAGAACCCTCAATAGTGTGAGAGAAGCTCTGGCTTACCTTGTTTGAGAGGATGTTATATAGCATGATTTCCCCATAATTATACCTACAAGAACAAGGTAGACAAAACAATGACAGTATTCAACTCAAGGCTGCCAGCACTTCAAGCTATCAATCTGAAACTTGATAGAAGCGCTGCTAAACCACTATCAAAAAGCATCAGACAAAAGCAAGCGCAAGCGCAGTCACTATTCGGGTTTGATAAGTCAAACATCGTCGACTACAACTGCAAGGCGCTAGCATATTCAACTGGGTTTGATAATGCCGAAGTGCAGCGCTTCTATGTCTTCTACAAGAAGGCTTCCAGGGATCAGGTGTTGAAATTCAGTGTCAAACCATTCCAGATTATGACAAGCACAGCAGCTGCTTGGAACTATCCTCACTCCCTGTATGTTGACATCAATGAGATTGTCACATACACACTTCCTGGGGATCTTCTTTGGGCAAGCACAGCAAACAGCAGAACTGTCTGGTTCAAGAGTGATGATGCTGCTACTGGCCGTCTGGTGGATCCATCGAGTGCTAGCGAAACACCTGTCTCATATGAGGACTTTTTGAATGTGAGCAGCTGGACCACAAACAACATTTACTGTTTTGAGGTTGTAGTAAAGTGCTATGACATAACAGCGGCCAATGATTTGCCGAACATTATTGGACTAGCCCAGATTCATGTAGATGTTATGCCAGAAGAGCAAGCAAGGTATATCACGGAAACAGGGGTCGGTGAGAACACCCTGTTTGTTGGGTCTGAATTGGTTGCAACCAGAGAAGATGCCTCTCTTGATTCAGGTATTGTTCAGGTTGTCGGAGAGATTGCAAAGGTCAAGAATTCTAGCTTTGATCACACACAAGCTTTGTTTCAAGACTTGTTGGGTCCAAACATATCCACGGCAGAAGCAGGTTCTGAAACATATTTGGTACCTCAAGAGAATGCGGCTTTTGGATCACCACTAACAATCCCTCTGTTGACCTTGAATACTCCAAGATTCCAGAAGGGTTCAGCTGGAGGAAGCAAGACCTTTCAGTTCTGCATGAAGTACATCGCTCCAACAACCGAGCCAGCAAACCATATCTTTGAACTGGAATACCGAGTTAGAGAAAAAGACACTGAGACTATCGTGCAAACATGGACATCTCTCCAGATATTCAATGTGCCAGACAATGCAACCATCTTTACTGGAGACTTCTCTCTTCCAGCAACAGCAGCTGGTTACAACATGAATGCATGCATTGTTGACTTCCGAATCCTTACATCGGATACCCTGTACCCATTCACTGTTCAGACTGTATCCATCATTGAGAAGGAATACACCTGAGAGGCTCCGTGATCCATGGATCATGGTCTAAAGACCATAGGAGCTTTATCTGAGGAAGCAACCGATTAGGTTGGGTGATTGCTCGTCCAACTTGTTCTCTTCCTCTGTTGAGGCGCACAGGGGCTGCGATTGCCGCTGTGGTTTGAAATGACAAGAGCCTCCATGGTTTCCCAGGAGGCTCTCATCAAGAACTTAGCGAGGATATACGAAGACCTGTTTCCAGGTTTTCAGGTTGCTGTGGCGTCGTCGCAACCCGTCACTTTTCCGTGCCTGTTGCGGGTCTTGAGTTCAAGGGCACCCATCACAACAATGGCCACCTTGGAATCGAGCGAAGAACCATCGATGTTCTCTGGCACTGGACCCTTGAGCATCTTGATGCTTGCATCTGTCATGTCAAGGAAGTGCATGTCACCAGCTGGGAGTGCATCGACAGCAACAATGGGCGCTCCATTGAACACTGCTTGGTGTGGGAAGCGACCTAGGTCTGTTGGACCACCACCGAGAGGTGAGCTTGTGCTAAGCGAACCCGAAGCTGCAGCCGAAGCCTGGAACTTACGGATTGCTGTTGGGTGAGCGAAGATGCAGAGGTTGTTGATTCCAACACCCCTGGACTGAAGGGTTGCAAGGATCGAGTTGCACTGGCCGTAGATTGAACCAGAGATAGCAGAAGCTTCAGCGCCTGCCCATGTGGTTACAGAGCTCTGGTCAATACCAGCATAGATGCCCGTGCTGTCATTGATGGCCTGAAGACCAACATCCTGGGTTGATCCACAGAATGCTGTTTCAAGAGCCTTGAGAGCATCTTCCGAGCTCTTCACAAGCTGATTCTCCATGGTCATGTCATAAACACCACCCGCTTCGGCATTGGCCTTCATGACCGCACCAAGGCGAATAGGAACATACTTCGCAACAAGTGGAAGCGATGCAGCAGACTCTGCCTGGTAATAGAAGGTAGAGATATCTGCACCTTCAGTTACATCAGCAGCTGTCGCAGCTGTGGTATACACATTCCACTTGACTGGGAAGCCCGCAGCCTGTTCAACTTTTCCAAAAGCTTGGAAGGTTGCAATCAGCGGGGTTTGGCGGTTTACGAGGTCTCCGAAGCCAGCAAAGTTTGGCTTGAGATCCATTGAGCTAGAGGTGTTGGACCAGACTGTCATGTTCTATATTTCCTTTATTCTTTAGTGTAACTATATTCGCTTGCATTTTTTTCTACCCGATATCAGAAGTTCAGGAGATATCGGAGGTGTGAGAATCACACACCATATCTGTTGTTGAGATATGCTTCAACAGACCTAATCTCGTCTGGAGTTAGTTTCCTGTTGAAGATTATCACTTCATGGAACTGGGAATCAGCAGCATACAAGGCAGTGCTACCGTATCCGATTCCTAGTGGACCAGAGTTGGAAGTGGTTGGGTTTCGAACAGAAGCACAGGACATCTGCTTGTTGTCAATCTTTACCCAAAAGGAATCTTCGTAACCGCTTGCTGTCTTGAAGGTCGTGATGAACTTGTGATACTTGGTTGGGTCCAGCACAAGCCCATTGAGTCCGAATGCTGCCACTTCTCCAACACCGCTGCCAACAGAGATTGAAAGCTTGTTGCCTGGGTCTGAGGTTGAAGAGATTGAATAACCAATATCAGAGATTGAGGTTGCTTGTGTTCCGACAAGCCAGAGCCAGTTTGTTCCGCTTGTCTTTGCAACCACAAACACAGTGGCTCCTGTGCCATTGTGAAGGAAGTTCCATGTTCCTGTTGTTCCAGCTGTCAACCCTCCAGCTGTTGTTGCTTCAGCTGTTGAGAAGTATGGGTGGTTATTCAACCCTCCTGTTGCTGAATAGCTGGGTCTGTTACTCGGAGTGCTCTGGGTTGCATGCCTGCCATTGCCTGACTTATCGGTTAGCTGGGACACACTGCTGGAGACAAGAGTAACATCATCGGAGCGGTACCACGCAAACAAGTCACTAATAGCTGTTGGTACCCAGGCTGAATCAACACCTGTCACAACCCACTGTTGGGTTTCAAAGGGAATCTCAAGGATGAGAACATCATTTTCCTGGGATGCAGTTGTCTCTTTGATGGAAGTGATGGATATGAGTTGGTCAGAGACTGTGCCATAGTTCTCGTGATAGCAGAGACACTCCATGATATCGGTGATGTCTTCGCTGTACCTCCGAATCAAGCCATACAGAGTGTTCTCGCTAGCTTGACCGACTTGTCCCGTCATTGGGATGTAGAGATATACAGTGAAGTTTATCTTCATCAAGCGGCATGGATCCTGTTGATTGTAGGGCATGCCCTCAACAGGTGTTGGAAAACCCCACTGGATGTAGTAGTGATCTTTCTTGAGGTTTGCTGGAGGAGCTGACAGAGGGTCAAGCAAGTACCTTTGATACTTGTTCCTTGTCAGCCCGAACTTCACACTTGCTTTACCTTCAATGAGTTCGTACAGTCTATTGGTTACCAGAGTCAGATTTAGCATACCTGTAAATATGAGTCTTTGCAACAACACCATCCCATATGACAGCTCTGGGTTATGGTCTTTAGACCATATGACCAACCCTCACATGTGTTGATTGAACTCCTACTGGTTACTTGGACACATTTCTAAAACACAGGGATTGCTGAAGAGGTGGATATGGGACAGGGTTGCAAGAGTATGCTTTGCATGTTCCTGCAAGGCAGGAACAGTCACACCAGCCTGTCCATGGCATATCAAATGCGGAGAGGGGAGGAACCCTTTCGAATCCCTCCCCTCTCTCCCTTCACTTCACCTTGAAGGTCTGTCTTACTTTCTTTCCATTCAGTCTCAGGGTTGCATTCCCTGCCTTGTCTACCCTTATCTCCAGCTTCCCTTCTTCTACCTTTCCTTCTTTCAGGACTTTGACTGGAACCTCTAGAACCTCGGACCCTTTTGTTATCAGGGTGTGAACCCTCTTTGCGTGGGACTTGGAGAGGAAGATTCTGACCTTGGTTTCCATCGCTTGTCCTTCTGTGCTGCCCCCGACAAGACAAACAATAAGGGATGTTGAAGCGGGATGCAATACCCTTCATGCTCTTTTATGAAAGAATCAACCGATGGTTGTTGCAGCCACCAGGAGCCTCATTAGAGGCAGTGCACCTTTTGGATGCACAGACACTCATCGGGAACCTTCGATGCCTCTATTGAGGCTCACAGGAGCGGCAATAGGGCATTGCTGAATCACACACCATAGATGGTTGTGAGGTAGGTTTCAACCTTGGTGATTTCGTCTGTTGTGAGTTTTCTCTCAAACACAATCACTTCAGCAATCTGGCCGTAATGCGGAAGTGTCAGGTCTGACCTGTTTCCCATGTACCACTTGGTTGTGATGTTTGATGCTGCCATTGTTGTGCCAGAGTGACCTGTTTCTGTCAAGTCTGCCTTGTTGCCTCTGATAATTGGTTGAGAACCATCGGAGTTATTGTACCTTGCAGAACCTTGCTGATACTCAGTTGCCCAGGTTGTTACAGGGTTCTGTGTGGTTGTCACAGGTGTGGTAGCAACATAGACAGCGGCATTTCCTGTCGCATAAACATAAACAGAAGAACCATAGCCGTGTTCAGCAATCATGCCTCGCTGTGTGGTGTTTCCAAGCACGAAGAATACAGTGAATTCTCTTGGCATTGTGGTGTTGTTGGCTGCTTCAAGCAGTGTCTGAGCACCATTGAACAGGATTGCTGGTTTGTTATTCAGTCCTGGTTCTGAAGCAACATAAGATGGTCTTCTGAGTTCTGTGGTCTGGACAAGGTGTCTTCCTCTTCCTGACAAGTCATTGACCTGAGAGATAAGGTTTCCTGAACCTGTGATAACAGACCTTGCTGACCACCAAGCATGCATGTTTGGAAGAGAGCTTGGTGTCCAGTATCTTGTCTCAAAGTAGTCCAGAATCTGTGCTCTGGTTGCTGTGTTATGCATTCCAGAGTAGAACACAATCTCTGCAATCTTGCCTGTGAGTGGATACACGGCAGAGTTTCCAGCACCGATTCGGAGCATGCCAATACCATCAGAACCAGGGTTACCGCTGGACTGAGCAACATTGCCTGAGCTATACAGGACAGTTGAAGAGGAAGCCCATACCACTGCTGTTGCATTCTTTGTGTTGAAGCTTGCCGAAGATTCAATCTCAGCTGAACCAGCATACAGAGAGGCACTGGTTACCTTCCTCATGATTGCTCTGGTTGAGTTGGTTGAGTCAAAGAAGGTTGCGTATGTTGATCCTTGGTTCTCTGCCACGATGTAAGAAGTGAAGGGTTGAGTTAGACCGAAGGAAGATGCATCAAGGTAATCACCACCGTCAAATGACAGCACGGGCTTTTCATTGTAAGACAGGTCACTGGAGCTAAGGAAGGGCTTAGCTGCTGTTATAGACTGAGACACATGTCTTCCTCTGCCCGAAGAGTCATACCATGTTGTCACAGCACCAGAAGAGGTAACAACATTGTCTGCTCGATACCATGCGAAGATATTGGTTGTGTCTACATTGTTCGGTCCACCAATTGCAGCAACAGCACCACTGACATAGGAAGCTTCTCCAGAGTCTGCATCTGTTAGAAGAACCTCAACCTCATCCAGCGTCATGAACTTCTCATTGCCAGGGATCGAAGGCTGGAACCTGTTGTTTCTCTTGATTGAATCGGGTCTGAAGTAGACTTTGAAGTATTGATCCGTGCCATTGTAAGGCAAGGCTCCAAGGTGAAGTTTCAACAGTGTTCCTTGCGACTCTTCAATAAACCTGAGAGCTGTGTATGGTGCTGAATAGCTCAGAGCTGTTGGAGTTGTGTTCCAAGTGCTAGCATCAACAGGTCTTGCTGGAGTGCTGACCATTCCAGTTGTTTTGTAGTCTTGAGTTGCTGGGAGGAAGTCAAAAGATAGTCTGCGGCTGTGTTTGTTGTTTCCGTCATTCCAACCGATGACTCTAGAGTCTGTGGTTTCCTGGTAGATGGAGAAGCCTGGAGAGTGCTTCCAGGTTGAATCACCCTTTCTTGATCTAGACACAAACATACCGAAAACTGGATATGTGAGGGTCTGTGTTCCTACTCCAGAGAAGGTGAGAGTTGAAGAAGTGCTACCGAACAGACTCTGCACATGAGAGCTGTTGAAGACAAAGGTTGCTGAACCGATGCCTAGGTATCCGATGGTAAGCCTTCCATCAAGACCCATGGTGTATGTCCAGTTGGTTGTGGTTACATCGGCAAGTTCCTTTAGAATATGCCAAGGTGAGGTTGCCGTGCCTGTCCCTGTTCCATCATTGAATTGGAACTCATAGTACCCTGTCGGATAGGCAACCGTGATTGTCCCATTGATAGGGTCTGTGACTGTGATTGATGTCGCAGCTCCATCATTTGAGATGTAAGCTGGGATTGTCATAACTGTGTTTGCTGTTTGGGCCATGGTGTTTTTCCTAATTATCTAGAAAAGAAGAAAGGCTCCGAGGTTACCCAGGGAGCCTTGCATCATGTCTGGTTTGAGCTTGGGTCAAAGCTCATAGAGCCACTTGTTCTCTTCCATGGTTGTGGCCACATCGCAACCATATCTGGTAAGAAGAGCGATGGTTCTGATAAGGTTGAACTGAGTGCCTTGCTTGTGGATATAACCCAGAACCATTGGGTTACCATCCCAGTTGTAGCGGCGCTTTGCTGCATTGAAAGCAGCCGCTGTTGCAACCGCTGTTCTGCTTGTTGGTTCAATAGCCTGTTGGCCTAGGTTCGCTTGCTTGCCGAAGTTGCTTGCCATCCCAATCTTCAGACAGATAACATTCTGATGCATCTCTCCTGGAAGTGGAGCACCTGTTGGCTCAACTGTGGGATATACTCGGTCTGCTCTACCAAACAGGGTGTACTTCTTGGATGCCCAGTCAAACTCCTGGTTGTGAATGACTTCCTTCACGATGAACTGAGCGAAGCTAGGTTCAAAGTTCAGAACAGAAGAGATAACTGGAAAGCCGTCAGCTTCAAGCTTTAGGAGTTGCTTGTTTGCCCAGCTTCTTGTGTAGTCCAGGTCGCTTGGTCTGAAGTGTTTGGCTCTGTCTTCGAAGTATTCCTCCATGGTTGCAAGAGCCTTTGGTGTTGGAAGCTGGACTTCCTTCTTTGCCTTCTGTGTTTCTTTTGTTTCGGTCATGTTGTCCTCTCCCTATAAGTATAGGAAGAGGCGGATAATTCCAACCTGCAGCTGTGTTATAGCTGGTACTTGTGGAGCAGCTGGATTTCTGACCATGGGATTTGGTAGAAACCAGACTTGGCCCCTACCTCATCGCCAGGATGGATATATCTGTAAGCAGGTTGCAACCATTCCCTGATGGATGACACACTGAAGATCCTAAGGATACGAGTTGGCTCTTCGTACTGCATGTAGTAGACAGCCTTGTACTCCTTGTCACTATCCTTTATCTTCTGGCCCTCAGAGCGTCCACCGCCAGCTCCATGATGGCGAACCATCAAGTTGAAATATCCTGGCTTGACCTTTAGTCTGTATGCATAAGTGACATCGGTGCCATCTGGCATGGTAAGAACATAGTCAACACCACCGACTAGATCCTCTTTTGTGCCTTCAACCGACTTGATTTGGTAACCTTGGATCTTGCAGAACTCGGTAAGGATAGGTTCTGATCTGCGCTTAGCCTCTTCAAAGTTGGCTTGTAGTCGCTGTTGTTCCGTAAGTGTGTTGGAGCTGTACTTCTTCTTTAGGTCTTCGAGAGAGGCTTTGAATGCCTGGCTTGTTGGTGTGTTGGAGCTGTACTTCTTCTTTAGGTCTTCGAGAGAGGCTTTGAATGACTTGGTTGTTGATGTGTTTGTCATGCACATAAGTATTGCATTGCATACAACCTCACCATCATATTCCGAATAATTCGTCTAGGTTCCGTTGATTCGGACTACTTCTTCTTCCGCCTTTCGGACTCTATCTGCTTCTTGTTCTCTTCATTCTCTTTTGCCATCTTCTTGGTATACCAGGACTCAACCAGAGACTGCCCCAAGAGCAGGGCATTCT
>Ga0315903_10003469_pt1 | contig 21884 bp, 23 predicted proteins | sample LakEriMetagenome_7_FD_203524 | JGI IMG/M metagenome (GOLD analysis project Ga0315903, IMG submission 203524) | Freshwater fungal communities from buoy surface, Lake Erie, Ohio, United States - Buoy 2 MA119 | ecosystem: Environmental > Aquatic > Freshwater > Lake | place: USA: Lake Erie, Ohio... | reverse complement strand
ACAGTAGAATTGATGGAAGCACCTGCTGATAAGATTTCAATTCGAAGTTCATATAATTTGAGTGCCATGAGTTTTTCACCGAAGGAAATAGGGGAAGCGATTACAAAACGAATTCCTAATTTCGATCTTACCTATAAGCCCGATTTTCGGCAGCATATTGCAGATGGTTGGCCTCAAAGTATCGATGATGAACAAGCTAAATTAGATTGGCAATGGAAGCCTCAATACGATTTAGAGTCGATGACCGATGATATGTTGAAAAATTTAGCTTTAAAATCGTAAAGACAAAATACTGCATGTTAGAATGGCAAAAGAAGGCAAGAGAACATAGAAAGCTATATGCCAACTATTTAAAAAAAGTTTCGCAACGTGATTTGATTAAACAATTACCTGCCTTGCATGAAGAAGCTTTCAGCAAAATTGATTGTTTGAATTGTGCCAATTGTTGCAAAAACCATTCACCTCGATTTAAAATTCCGGATATTAAACGCATAGCAAAATATTTGGGTATGAAAGAAGGTTTATTTATTCAAACCTATTTAAAGCTCGATGAGGATAATGATTATGTATTACAACAGCAACCATGTAGTTTTTTGCAAACAGATAATACTTGTCAAATTTACGAAGCACGCCCTAGCGATTGCGCACGCTATCCATATACCGACGAAGATGTATTTGTAAAACGTCAGGCGCTTACTGTAAAGAATTCCGAGGTGTGTCCAGCTGTATTTTCGATACTAGAAAAATTATCAATTTAGCTCTACTAACTTTCATTAATTTCACAACCTTAATAAAATCAATATGCAAAAATTAATATTTATATTTTCATTATTACTTTGCACGCAATGGATATCAGCACAAGAGAAACTGAAAGAGAATGATATAAAAAAACTTTACAAGCAAATGCAAGGTTTTTACTCAAGCAATTTACAATCGCTAAATGATTCCGCTTATTATGATATACGTTTGAAAATGGTACCCATGTGGAAGCAGTACGAAGGCTATTGGTTATATGTAGAGCAAGCCATGTCAACATCTGAAGAAAAACCCTATCGACAAAGAGTATATCGACTAGTGCAACTCAACGATTCAACAATCGAGAGCAAAGTATATACTGTGAAGAATGGAGAAAAATACTATGGCGATTGGAAGAAAAGAAGACCCTTAGATGAATTAACACTTGACTCATTGGAGTTACGAAATGGCTGTTCTATTTTTTTACATAAAGATGTCAATGGCAATTACAAAGGCAGCACCCACGCATCAGATTGCGAAAGCAGTTTACGCGGCGCCACTTATGCGACTTCGGAAGTTACAATCACAGATGAAATGTTGAAGTCTTGGGATAGAGGGTTCAACAAAGAAAATAAGCAAGTATGGGGTGCCGTGAAAGGTGCCTATGAATTTATCAAAATAGAAGAATAATATTAATTTAAAAATAAAGTTGAAATATGGCAAAATCGATATATCATAAAGCCGATTCTAGAGGGAGTAGTGACTTAGGTTGGCTCAAATCAAATTTTTCATTTTCTTTCGCCCAATACTATAATCCAGAGCGTATGCATTTTGGTGTATTGCGGGTATTGAATGATGATATAGTAGCAGCAGGTATGGGTTTTGGTATGCATCCACATGACAATATGGAAATCATAACCATTCCTCTCGAAGGAGATTTAGCACATAAAGACACCATGGGAAATGCGACAATCATAAAACATGGAGATGTTCAAGTAATGAGCGCTGGCTCGGGAATTCAACATAGTGAGTTTAATCCGAATAAAGATAAACCTGTTAAATTATTGCAGATTTGGATTTATCCGAATAAAAAAAATGTGACGCCACGCTATGACCAAATTACCTTAGATGTTACTAAAAGACAGAATAAACTGCAGCAGATACTTTCGCCTCTTAAAGATGATGAAGGTGTTTGGATTTATCAGGATGCTTGGTTTCATTTAGGCAAATTTGATAAAGACTTACAAGCAGAATACGAGATTATAAAAGAAGGGAATGGTGTATATCTTTTTGTGATTGAAGGAGAGTTCGCAGTTATGGATCAAATATTATCAACTCGTGATGCATTTGGTATTTGGGAAACAAATTCTATTACATTGCAAGCAAAAACCCAAGGCGCTGAGATATTGTTGATGGAATTGCCAATGTCAGTCAACGCATAATGATTTAGCGTGCTTGATTTGAATTTAGTTTTCAAACTCAGATTTAAATTGCAATAAAATTAGTACTGTTCATTTTCATTTGGAAAATCATTAGATTTTACATCTTGAATATAATGTTTGGTTGCATCTAATATTTGATCATACATATTTAAATATCGACGCAGGAAACGTGGACTGAATTCTTTATTGATACCCAGCATATCATGCATAACCAGTACTTGTCCATCCACATCTTTTCCAGCACCAATCCCAATAATTGGAATTTTAATTTCATCTGCAACTATTTTACCTAGGCTAGCGGGTATTTTTTCAAGTACTATCGCAAAACAACCTTCAGCTTCAAGCAAGCGTGCATTTTTGATGAGTGCTTCTGCCTCGGCTTCTTCTTTGGCGCGAACTGTATAAGTGCCAAATTTGTAAATGCTTTGTGGAGTCAATCCCAGATGCCCCATAACAGGTACGCCAGCAGAAATAATTCTTTTTACTGAGTCAATTACTTCTTCACCTCCTTCTAATTTTATCGAATGTGCGCCTGCTTCTTTCATGATGCGTATCGCACTGTATAAGGCTTCTTTAGAATTACCTTGGTATGAGCCAAATGGCAAATCAACTACTACAAGACAACGTTTAATAGCACGGATCACTGATGCCGCATGATATATCATTTGATCGAGGGTAATGGGTAGGGTGGTTTCATGCCCTGCCATGACATTGCTTGCACTATCGCCAACTAATAATATATCAATGCCTGCATCATCTAAAATTGTTGCCATTGAGAAGTCGTAGGCTGTAAGCATCGAAATTTTTTCACCTCTTTGCTTCATGGCGAGTAATGCATGGGTTGTAATCTTTTTAAACTCTTTATTTTCAGCATGTACACTCATGAAGATTAGTTTTTTTATTTGAAGAACAAATGTAATATAATCAACCAATAAAGCTTTTGTTTATGAGAGCTAAGAAGGAAAAAAAATAACATTGTATTTTTCATCCGAACTATATATTTGCTAAGTATATGAAGCATACAGAGAAGGAGATTACAAAATTAAGCATGATTCAAAGAGACATAAGTTGGTTGTCTTTTAACGCACGTGTCCTGCAAGAAGCGAATGATGATAATGTGCCACTGCATACAAGATTGAAATTTCTAGGAATTTTTTCGAATAATCTAGATGAATTTTTTCGAGTTAGGGTAGCTACTTTAAATCGAATGATAGAAGCTGACAAGAATACAAAAATGGCTTTTGAGAGCAATCCGCTCGATATTCTTAAGCAAATTCAAATCAAAGTATTATCACAACAAAAAGATTTTGAAGTCATTTATGAGAATGTGCTTAAGAAACTTAAAGAAGAAAAAGTTTCGATTGTCAATGAATCACAGCTGTCCTCTGTACAGCAGAAATTTGTAGATAATTATTTCAATGATAAAGTTCGGACTCATATTTCCCCATTGATGATAGAGAGTATTCCTGAGTTAGCTCCCTTGAATGATAAGTCAATTTATCTCGCATGTGTTCTTGCAAATCAAGATAACTCTTTTATGAATAGTTATGCTTTGATCGAAGTGCCAACTAAAAGCCTACCTCGATTTATCATTTTGCCCGCGCAAAGGGGTATGAATAATATTATCTTGTTAGAGGATGTAATTCGATACTCGTTACCTAAGTTGTTTAATCAATTCGGTTTTGATTTATTTGAAGGTTATATTATTAAAGTAACGCGCGATGCCGAGTTAGATATAGATAATGATGTACAAACAAATATTATTCAGAAATTAGAAAAAGGCTTAAAGAATAGAAAACGAGGTAAGGCAATTCGTTTGGTTTATGACAAAGCAATACAAAGAAACTTGCTAGAATATTTAATCAAGTTACTCGGGTTAGGTAAGCGAAGCCATTTAGTTGCTGGTGGCAGAATTCATAATTTTAAAGACTTTATGAATTTTCCAACTGAAATTTTCGAACAGAAATTGAAACGTGGTAAACCTTTTGTGCACCCCTTACTAAAACAACCTATTCGAATACTAGATGTGCTTCAAAAGCAAGATGTGATGTTGCATTTTCCATATCATTCATTTGATTCCATCATTGATTTGTTGCGTGAAGCCGCTATTGACCCCTTAGTCGAAGTAATCAAAATTACTTGCTATCGTTTGGCTAAAGATTCTAAAATAGCTAATGCTTTAATTAATGCCGTGAGAAATGGAAAGAAGGTAACTGTTGTAATTGAGTTGCGGGCTCGTTTTGACGAGGAGGCAAACCTATATTGGAAAAAATTATTAGAAGATGAAGGTGCTGAAGTGATAGTCGGTTCACCACATTGTAAAATTCATGCGAAACTTTGTTTAATAACCAAACGTGTTAACAAGCTACTCGTACATTATGGATTTGTTAGTACAGGTAATTTAAATGAGGATACTGCCAAGGTTTATGGTGATCATTGTTTATTGACTGCTGATAAGCGAATCGTTGCAGACATTGTAAAGATGTTTCATTTCATTAAAAATCAAAATAATATAGCTCATCTCAAGGCATGCAAGTTTTTAATTTCTTCACCTTATGATACCAGAAACTTTTTTATTAGTCGAATTCATCATTTAACACGAAATAAAAAAAGTATCGAGCAATCTTCATTGATTATCAAATTGAACAGTCTTTCGGACAAACAGCTTATACATGAAATTAGTCTAGCGCGCAGGAAAGGACTCGATATTCAATTAATCGTTCGTGGAATATGTTGTTTGCCTACTGAGAGTGCATATTGGAAAAGTCCAATTACTGCCTTGAGTATTGTTGATGAATATTTAGAACATGCACGTGTCATTTCTTTTAAATATCAAGATAAACATGAGATGTATATTTCAAGTGCTGATTGGATGCTAAGAAACTTAGATTACCGCATTGAAGCAAGTGTTCCAATTTTTAGTAAAGTAATTCGGAAAGAACTAGATACAATTTTGGAAATCCAATTGCAAGAGAACCAAAAGGCTCGTATTTTGGATAATAGTCAAAAGAATGAATATGTTAAAAGGAAAGCGAAAGAAAAAATAGTTCGTTCGCAAATAGAAATTTATAATTATTTAAATGCGCAAAAATATAATCAGTCAGATTAATTTGTGCGTACCTTACAAAGAGTTATTGGAAAAATTAATTAATTTGCACGGATGCGATTAGCTGCTATCGATATTGGTTCCAATGCTGTGCGTTTGCTTATACAAGATGTCACTTATGACAAGACAGGTACACTAGTTTACACCGATGTGAATCTAATTAGGGTACCTTTACGTTTAGGATTTGATGTTTTTGAAACGGGTGAAATTTCAGATAAAAAAATATATGAGTTTACCGAAACTATGCATTCCTACAAGCATTTACTCAATGTTTACAATGTTTTTAAACTTCGAGTTTGCGCAACATCCGCAATGCGCGACGCCACAAATTCCGCGCAAGTAATTGCACATATTAAGAAGGAAACTGGACTTGAAATTGAAGTCATCAGCGGTAATGAAGAGGCACAGGTTTTATTTGAAACGCATTTAGCAGAAAGTTTAGATGCATCGAATTCCTATCTATATATCGATGTGGGAGGTGGTAGTACAGAACTTACACTCTTTAGTAAGAATAAAGTCCTGGCTAAGAAGTCGTTTAATATTGGTACTATTCGTTTACTTAAAAATAAAGTAAGCGATAGCACTTGGGATGAAATGAAATCTTTTGTCAAATACCATACTACTCAAATATCACCCTTGTTAGCGATAGGTTCGGGTGGAAATATCAATAAGATTTTTTCTATTTCAAAAAGAAAGAACGGGAAGCCACTTGCTTTAGAAATTATTAAAACTTACTATAAAGAAATGCAAGCATTAAGTATTACAGAGCGAATGCAGCAGTATGGTTTTCGACAAGACAGGGCAGATGTAATAGTTCCAGCTTTAGAAATTTATGTTAATGTGATGCGTTGGGCTAATATTGCAGAAATTTATGTACCACAAATTGGTTTAGTAGATGGTTTAATTAAATTGATGCATACTGAATTATCATTTACAAGTCTAAAAGGATTAGCTAAAAAATAATTTATTATTTGTACAAAATCACTAATTCAAAAGTTGTATTGCCTTTTTGATGAAATCGTCTTTTGTGCTTAATATTTTACTCTTGCCATCTTGTCCGAATAATTTCTGAGCAAAAAGTGCTGCAAGATCAATGCGCAGTTTTTCAAGAAGCTGGGGTGTAACTTTAAAATTAGGCAATAGTTGAAGTAAGTTTCGAATCATTTCTTTCTCAACTTGTGTCGTCACTAAGTTCTTTGTTGACAAGCTATTTATATTTTTATATTTTTTAAAATCTCCTTGATGTTGATGGTAGTATTGATGCCCAAATTGTTCAAGAATAAATGTATTTTGAAGATTATTGTAATCCCTTAGTTCACTAGTATCTAGCTTTATAAAGTAATCCGGACTTATTCCTTCATCTCCATAAACGATTCTTTTGTTAGTTGTATAATATTTAGTTTGTGTTTTGTGTGCAAAGGAGTCTTGTCCACTCATTTCACCTTTTTTATATCGTCGATATATATCATCGTAATATTCATCTTTGCCCGAAGCAAATGACTTTTGTATACATCTACCACTCGGCAAGTAATAGCGTGCAGTTGTTATTCGAAGCGCTGCTTTATTTGGTAAATCAAATTGTTCTTGCACAAGTCCCTTGCCAAATGTCCGCCTGCCAACTACAATACCTCTGTCATAATCTTGCATACATCCTGCTAATATTTCGCTCGCTGATGCAGAATTTTCGTTGACAAGAATAACAACCTTCCCATTTTCAAATAGTCCATCTTTGTTCGCAAAGTATTGTTCGGTTTCGTCTTTGCCTTTCGTTTTGACTAGAATTTTATTACCAGTTAGCAGCTCATCCGCTATACTTGCCACAGCGTCCATATAGCCTCCTGGATTATCGCGAACATCAATAATTATTTTAGTCGCACCTTGCTCTTTCAAATTGGATAAAGCTGTTTTGAATTCATCATACGTTGTTTCGTTGAACAATCTTAATTTAATATACCCAATGTCTGCATTAACTAGATGAGATGCCACCAAACTTTTAAAGGGTATTTGTGCTCTTTCAATCGTAATGATCTCGCTTTTGTTGTCGATATGCTTGACAAAGAATTTTACATTATCTTTTCGTTTGCCTCTTATTTTTTGAATAATTTTTTTTTCGCTTAGTTTTTTTCCGGCTATTGTGTCAGCATTTATAGTAAGAAGTTTATCACCTGCTTGCAAAGCTGTTTTAGCTGAAGGACCATCGGGCATGACATAAGATACATTTACTGTATCATCTAGCATAAAAAATTCGATACCTATACCTAAGAAAGAACCTTCTAATTCTTCATTTTCAATTTGTAACTCTTCTTTTGGAATATAAACTGTATGTGGATCTAAATTTTTTATAATGCCTTCAATTCCACTTTCGACGAGTTTGTCATGGTTTAAAGTGTCAGCATATTTCAATTCTATTAATTTGACGACTTCATCTAATACAGCTTCATTTTCTCGCGATTGAAAAGTATTCTTTATGGAACTTGACATTTTATAGCCTAATACCATACCTACTAAAAGTACAAAGGATAATAGTAAGGGGGATTTTATGGAAGAAAATTGATTGCTAGACAAAGTATGCTATGGTTTTTTAACAATCAACCCAAAAGTTTTATTGTACTTTGAAAGAATCAATTTGAATAGAGCCTATATCCGCAGAATTAGCGAATGTCAAATTTTCATCGCCTACGCGCAAGGCAACAACCACAGAGCCTGGCGAAGAAGGAGCCAGTTTAATATGTCTGTTAGTGCTGTCAATAAGTAATAATCCAGCACTAATCCAATAAAACCTTTTATAATTTTCAGAGCAATTCAGTATGTATACTGTATCGTTTGGATTTATTCTGTTTTTTGAAAATGTAAAGCAAGCTTTTGGTTTCGCATCTTTCTTGCAAGAAACAAATGTAAAGCTAGATATCAGCACAAATAAAATCAATAAGTAACGCATGTTAAATTATATATGGCTTAAAAGTAATGAATTTTTCAATAAATATGCTTTTCTGTTTTAAAGAATTAAATTCTGTTTGGATGGTAATTTATCGGTATCCACTTTGAAATGGTAATCTATAAACGGTACAACATTTAGATTGCTTAATAAAAAATCGGTAAATGCTAAGCGCGAATGACCACCTTTAAGCATCCAGATATAGTCTATATTTTTGGCTTCGGGCAATAAATATTTACCATCTTGACGATTGGTAATAATATAGTGTTCCAAAAGTTTCACGGGTTCTAGAAAGCTATATACATGGAAGCAAGTGCCAGGGCCTTGTATTTCATTTTCATGATCCCGTGAGAAGTTCATTTGCATGGCATCATTTAACCGGGCTATAAATTTATAGTATATCATGGGCGAAATGATTCCAATCAGACTTATGTCTTCAAAAAACTCTGAGATAAGTTCTTCGTTATCAAAGTGCTGCCTTTTTATTTTTACTCCCTGTTGTTGACTTGCCATAAATGCTGCGTGAAGTTTACAATTTGATGATCTTTAATTTCAATGCCCTCTGATTCTAATAATTCTTGCATGAGGTTAGGAGTTGCAAAATGGTGTCGTCCTGTGAGTAACCCGTTTCTATTGACGACTCGATGTGCAGGTACTTTAGGTTTTATTTGGTGCGCTGCATTCATCGCCCAGCCAACCATCCGCGCTGTCAACCTCGAACCAATGGAATCGGCAATCGCACCGTATGAAATTACCTTCCCTTTGGGAATTTTTCTTACTAAATCATAAATTTTTTGCATCCAATCATCATCACGAGACGTTTTTTTTTGTGATGGGATAATAATAAAATTATCTTTCTGCTTATTCATTTTCTGATGTCTTTCTTTGTTCCCTTCGTGATATTAAAAATTGTTTTCTTTTTTCATCTAGTACATTTTTATACTCAAATGGACAATGTAAACAGCCATTACCGCAGCAATATCCTCGTTTCAACAAAAACTCTTCTTTAAATACAACATAGCCATCCGAGTTTGTATAGGAAAGCTCGTCATCATCAAACAGAGGCTTCTTCTTCATATTTCTTTTTTTTCGGTGGTATTTCGATAGGATTTTCAGGCAACTCAAAATTCACATAGTATATAGTTCTGCCTTCTGCTAAATGCATTCCTTCATAAAATGTTTGGATATTTAATGGGAAATCAGGTTCGCCTTGCTTGTATATATCACTAATAGATTGAATGATATTACAATTGTGATATTTTATCATTTCGTGAGTAAACTCAAATAAGGGCAAAGAGTCTGTTTTGAGATGAATACTGCCATCCTTTTTCAACAATGGCTGATACATAGCGAGAAACTTGTGATGGGTCAATCTATTTTTAGCTTTCCCATCTTTTAAAAATGGATCAGGAAAGGTTATCCATATTTCTTGGATAGACTTCGGTTGAAAGTATAAGGATAATTGCTCAATACGCGTTCTTAAAAAACTTACATTTTCAATGTTTTCTGTCATTGCCTTTTTAGCCCCCACAAACATTCGATTTCCCTTAATGTCGATTCCAATAAAATGTTTATTCGGAAAGGCTTTTGCCATATTTACACTATATTCACCCTTACCGCAAGCAAGTTCTAGCACAATATTTTCTTTTGATTTTATTGACTGCCATTGTAAGTCGTCATGATTTGGCATTTCAAATACATGTTCGAATTTTTTGATTTCTGCAAAGCGAAATAACTTTTTAGCTTTCATGTTGCAAATGTATGATTCTCGTTGTTGTGTTTTATCAAGGTCATTTAGAAAATATTCAATAATTCCTTTGTTATCTATCGTTCAGGTGTCTATCAATTTTAAAATAAAATGAGTATCAATTTAATTTTGGATAAAAGTAGTCTCGTCATGATTGGCGAGATTTAGGCTAAAGTGGAAAATAATTGGGTACCTTTGTGGTTAATTATCAAAAATAGTTCAAAGCAATTTCGTTTTTCTCAGTCACTGTTCAACGCATTAAGCCAAACGCAATCTTTTCATGAGTATAAAACAAAAAACACTCGAAATGATTCGAGTGTTTTTTTGATGTTTGTTTAAAATATGATTAAGCTTCTGCTTCTTTTTTACCTTTAACTTTTGCTATTACTTCTTCAGCAATATTATTTGGCGCTGGCGCATAATGACTAAATTCCATTACATTACTTGCACGACCACTTGATAAAGAACGCAATTGAGTTACATAACCGAACATTTCAGATAATGGAACTTTCGCTTTGATAATTTGAGCGCCAGCACGGCTATCCATACCTTCTAATATTCCACGACGACGATTTAAATCGCCTGTTACATCACCCATGTATTGATCTGGCGTTGTAACTTCTACTTTCATAATAGGTTCAAGTAAAACTGGTTTCGCTTTACGACCTGCTTCACGGAAAGCTTGACGAGCACATAATTCAAAACTCATCGCATCAGAATCCACATCATGGTAGCTACCATCAAATACACGTATTTTCATGTTCACAACAGGATAAGAAGCTAACACGCCATTGCTCATCGCATTCTCGAAGCCTTTTTGAATTGCAGGTAAAAATTCTTTTGGAATTGATCCTCCAAACAAATCATTTACAAATTGGAATGATTTTCCATCATTTTCTTTTAACCATTCTTCATCAGCTGGTCCCATTTCGAATTGTATATCGGCAAACTTACCACGACCACCGGATTGCTTTTTTAAAGTTTCACGGTGTGTAACATTTGCTTGGAAAGCTTCTTTATAAGCAACCATTGGCGCACCTTGATTTACTTCTACTTTAAACTCACGACGCATACGATCTACAATGATTTCAAGGTGAAGTTCACCCATACCACTTAAAATTGTTTGACCAGTCTCTTCGTCAGTTTTAACACGTAATGTCGGATCTTCTTCCACTAATTTTGCGATAGCCATACCCATTTTGTCAACGTCAGCTTGTGTTTTAGGCTCAACTGCAATTGAGATAACGGGTTCAGGGAAAGTCATAGACTCTAATACAACTGGATGCTTTTCATCGCATAGTGTATCACCTGTTTTGATATCTTTAAAACCAACTGCTGCACCAATATCACCTGCTTCGATAAAATCAACAGGGTTTTGCTTATTAGCGTGCATTTGCATGATACGACTGATACGCTCATTTTTACCAGTTCGCGTGTTGAGTACATAAGAACCAGAATCTAAACGACCAGAATATGCACGGAAAAATGCTAAACGACCTACGAAAGGATCCGTCATAATTTTAAAAGCTAAAGCTGAGAATGGAGATTTTGGATCTGCTTCACGCTTTACAGATTCGCCAGTATCAGGATTTGTACCATCTACAGCTTCAATATCTAATGGACCTGGTAAATAGCGGCAGATAGCGTCTAAAGCTGTTTGTACACCTTTATTTTTAAATGAAGAACCACACATCATTGGGATAATTGAAATGTCAATTACCGCAGCACGAATCGCAGCATGAACTTCATCTTCTGTGATGGTGTTTGGATCATCGAAGAATTTTTCTAATAGTTTTTCATCATAATCAGCAACTGCTTCAATAAGATGTTGACGCCATTCTGCAACTTCTTCAGCCATATCATCAGGAATTGGAACTTCTTTGAATGTCATACCTAAAGTAGCATCTTCCCAAACAATCGCCTTCATCGTAATTAAATCTACTACACCTTTGAAGTTGTCTTCAGCTCCAATAGGTAATTGTAATGGAACAGCCTTCGCACCTAACATTTCTTTCACTTGTTTTACCACGTTTAAGAAATCAGCACCACTTCTGTCCATTTTATTTACAAAACCGATACGAGGTACACGGTAACGATTTGCTTGACGCCAAACTGTTTCAGATTGAGGTTCAACACCAGAAACTGCGCAGAATAAAGCCAATAAACCATCTAAAACACGCAATGAACGTTCAACTTCTACTGTAAAATCAACGTGACCTGGGGTATCAATAATATTAAATTTGAATAATTTAGTATCGGGGGTTTTTGCGCCTTGTACAGTTGGAAAATTCCAAAAACAAGTTGTAGCCGCTGAAGTAATTGTAATACCACGCTCTTGCTCTTGTGCCATCCAGTCCATGGTAGCACCACCATCATGTACCTCACCAATTTTGTGATTAACACCTGTGTAGTATAGAATACGTTCTGTAGTTGTGGTCTTGCCAGCATCAATGTGAGCCGCAATTCCGAAGTTTCGTTGGTAGCGTAAATCTGCCATTTTTATATTTTTTTTAAATGTTTAAGATTGAAATTTGCCAAGGCATTTTTCGAGGTTGCGAAGGTAACATTATTTTATGGGAAAATAAAATGCTTTGGCGGTTAAATGATTGTTGCTGAAACTTACTTTCGAGCTCAGTCATTAGAGATTGGATACCTATTTTTAGCACATGTATCCAATTCCGTTTGAACCCCTTTCTTTTAATATAAATTAAGGTGAGATATTTTATTACATAATGGCTAATTTTGGCTCAATTCATGAAAAGTATTTCGGTCGTAATACCTAATTTTAATGGCAGACATTTGTTGGAATTAAATCTGCCGAGTCTTTATAAAAGTTTGATAGGTTCAGGTATTTTGAAATATGAAGTAATTGTGAGTGATGATGCCTCAAATGATGATTCCATAAATTTTCTACAACAAAATTATCCAAATATAGTTATCGTTACCAGTCCTCAGAATACAGGTTTTGCAGGAAACGTAAACAGAGGAGTTGTTAAGTCGTCTTGTGATTTGGTTTTTATTTTAAACACTGATGTGACTTTGACTCCTAATTATTTTATGCCTTTGATGCATTGGTTTGATAGAGAAGATACATTTGGTGTTATGGGGAAAATTGTTTCTCCCGATCATAGCAGTGTTCAAGATACAGCTAAGTACCCAGCCCATTCATTTTCAAAAATTAATGCCACCTGTAATTTTCAGACCGTAAACGAATATTTTTCATATACGTTATTTTTAACAGGTGCCAATGCGCTCATTGATAGAACCAAATTATTGGAGATGAATGGATTTTGCGAACTATTTAATCCCTATTACAGTGAAGATGCTGAGTTAGGTATTAGGGCTTGGCGAAGCGGATACAAATTATACTTTGATGATAGAGCAGTTTGTTTTCATGAGAATAGTGCTACAATTAGGAAGCAGTCAGTTACTAAAGTACAGCGAATTGCTTGGCGGAATCGAATATTAATGCACTATTTGCATATTAACGGCTTGGAGTTGCTTTGGTACTTTATAAGAACAGTCGCGAATGCTTTATTTAAATTGATTTTCTCATTCAACAGCCAGCTTTTAAATGCTTTATACCTGTTTTTGCAGCATAAAAAGGAAGTCGATAGTTGGAAGAGAAAACACATTAATAAACTGCCAAAAAGCACTGCTGAAATTATGAAATTTTTAGTAGAGGATTTGAAAGGCAAGGAAGTAGAACGTTTCTGATTATGAATTCGCTCTATCGCGCAACAAATCGTAATAGTTTACGTCTTCACTTCCGACTGCAACAATGGAAAATATTCATAATATTTTGACAAGAGGACTTCTTCGTTTTTTAAAATATAAGTGATAGCAATTTCAGGATCACCCAATTTGGGATAGCGCTTACAAATACCTCTGAGCGATTTGTAAAGACCTTCTTTAAATTTGTAGCTATAAAGCCAATCACCCTCTATCATATGTCCGAAGAAGAATTTCATGCGGTCATTCATGACATGTTTGTGAGCATGAATTCGGTCATAAACGCTTTCGCAAAATGATTTTAAGCTTTCACCTGTAAAGTATCGTTCATCATTGGCTAAAAAATGATCAAAAAGAATATCTACAAAAATACCACCTGAGAGTAGGAATTGCGGTTTGAAAATGGCGACTGATGCTTTCACTAAATCATGTGCATCGGTGTATTGATCAATCTTTTGATGTAAGGTGAAACCTTCTCTCATGCTAGCCGAGTAATTACTTTTTTGATTGGGTTTTACAAAATCACCTAGCATATTTCCGATGAATATTTCATTGTGAGGGGGCGATAAAAATGCGTGTGCTAAATAATTCAAAGTCTATTTGAGAGGTTTTATATTTAAATGCAAATGTTTTTAAGAAATAGGAGAAAAAAAATTTGGAGTTTTGAAATGAATAATTACATTTGCATTCCGTTCAAAAGACGCATAGTTCTTTCAATTCTATTAGATTAAATTTTTATAAAGTTTTAAAAGTTGCCGCTTTAGCTCAGCTGGTAGAGCAGCTGATTTGTAATCAGCAGGTCGTTGGTTCGAGTCCGACAAGCGGCTCTTTTTTTTATGGGGGTAGTTGTCCGAGTGGCTAAAGGAGGCAGACTGTAAATCTGCTAGCGTACGCTTACGGTGGTTCGAATCCATCACTGCCCACTTTAATTATTATCGCGGAAGTCGTATAGTGGCTATTACCCCATCCTTCCAAGTTGGTGACGACAGTTCGATTCTGTTCTTCCGCTCTTTTTTTTTATTTTTAGCCAATTGCATTTGTCTCCTTTGGCATTTTCAGTTGGTTTTTTTTTTAACATCTCTTCTAACTACGGGTTGTTTAGAGTAAAAGGTGTTCTAGTTCTTAAAATTTTGAATTTCTTAAATTCGATATGTAAGGTGCAATATCAAACTGGTTCTCTTTTGGTATTTCTGCCTCAAAATGCGAACATTCGAATTGGATTCAATTTTGCCTTTGTGGCTCAGTGGTAGAGCACCTCCTTGGTAAGGAGGAGATCGCGGGTTCAATTCCCGCCAAAGGCTCTTAGAAAATTTGAAAGTTAAAAAGTGATTTTCCAAAATATTCTTACGACCTTGCCTCTACATTTTTAAGGTAATGCAGCTTTCAAATATCTCCATGTATGTCATTTACTTTTTTGCAATTGAATAGCGTCGAAGAGATGCTTCCTAATTTAGAATTGCTACAGTTGCTTTCGCCCAAGTTGACACCCAAACTCTACGAAGCCAATTTGATGCTTATGATCCCAAATGGGTATGCGCAAATTGTGGTTAAGGATGGAAAAAATATAGTTGCTGTATCGGGTTATTGGATTCTAGCAAAATTATATTGCGGTAAATACCTCGAAATCGACAATTTTATTGTGCATCCAACCTATCAAGGTAATGGCATCGGAGCCGATATTCTGCAATGGCTCGATTCCAAAGCGAAGCAGGAAAAATGCAAGGTGATGATGCTTGACGCTTATTTAGAGAACCATCAAGCGCATCAATTTTATAAAAAGCATGGCTTTGAGGCAAAAGGTTTTCACTTTATTAAAAAGTTAGCCTAGTGTTTTTTTGTAAATTATTTTAAGGTATAGTTTTTATGTTCTAATTTTCGGCAAATTTTTCAGCTATGGCAAACGATAATATTATGCTAGAAAGTGTTCGTTACATGTTTGTAATCGATGATGATCCGGTGCAAACAGCAATGATTAGCGATTATTTAAAGGAACGCTACATTTTCGATTTAAAAACTTTCGAGAATGGGGAAGATGCAATGTCGGATATTACATCGCTAAAACCTGAGATTGTAGTGCTTGATTATCATTTAAATTCAGCCAATCCAAGCGCAAAAAATGGTATTGAAGTACTGAAGCAAATTAAATCATTATCACCTGAAACCAAGGTGGTTATGTTTTCCGCGCAAGATAATATTGATATTGCAATGGAAAGTATGCGCAATGGTGCTTACGATTATATCATTAAAGGCGAAACCGCGTTTAATAAAATGGAAAACACAGTGAACCGTTTAGGTGAAATGCATAAGTTAGAGGCAGTTACCAAAGCGCAGCGAAGAACCATTACTTTCCTCGGTGTGGTGATAGGAATTATCATTGCTATTTGTTTGATATATGCATTTAATCCTGGGCTATTCAAAGTGTAATAGGCAGCCGGCTGAATTTCTTAATTCATATTTCAAGTGTAAAATTCCGAAATTTTATAACCTTCAATAATCGTTGATTTTCTATCTATGTGATCTGTATCGTAGCCTATATCTTATCGAAGTATATGCCGAGAAATAGGATGCTTAGTCTAATAAAATTAATTCACCTCAGACTTACTTCTTAGCGGGAGCTTGTAACAATTTTTTCGAATTTATTATATTAATTTCTTGTTGAGCCATGTTTTTATATTTATTACTTGTTCTCAGTAAAGCAAAATAAGTATTCGCTTTTTCGGTATCACCTTGCTTTGCATAAGAAAGTCCTAGATAGTAAATAATATCTTCCCGGTTTGTTACGTTCGCATTTGCTAAAGCACTCTCTAGCGCTTTTATACTTTTACGATATTTTCCATTATTGTAAAACTGAATGCCATCCTGTAAGTCGGAGTTCCCATCCTCATTGCGTTGCTCAGATTTACTTAAATTAACAGATTCAATATATTTCGCATCATGATTGTTGTTGCTATAATTATTACTACTCTCCTGTTTTGGATAACTTAATTGGTTGTTTGCATTTTGATTCACGTTGGTCGCTTTTTTCATTTTACCAGTTGGTGCTATTGCTGTAATCGCTTTTTCTCTTTCAGCAATCTTTTCGGTTTCTGCATAATTACCTGTATTGTCATTTATGTTGACATCAATATTTGTAACAGGTGCTGCTATAGGCGCTGCAACTGCCTCTTGTGCTGATTCGCTCGTTGATGGAAATATAGAATTATCCTTATCTTCTTTATTCGCTATGGCTGTTTTAGCGACTTCTGCTTTCTTCAATTTAGCTACAGGCGTTTTAGTTTCAATTTTATCTTTGTTCACAAAATTCTTAACAGGCGCAAGTGCTTCGGGCTTAACTTCTATCTTGATAATTTCTCTGTCTTGGTCACTTCCATTTTCATGAATGGCTACGTCTTGCAAACTAGATTTTGAATCAGATTTCATTGCCATTTCATGTTTCTGATTTTGAATGTAAGAGAACACCGAATACCCTCCTAAGCCAACAATGAGTAAAATACTGGCAGCTGCAATCCAATTTAATTTTCGCTTTTTGGAAACAATGAGCACAAGCGGGTTATTTCTATCATTTTCTTGCTTCGGATCATCTTTATGATAGGCTCGTAATTTGGCATCAAATTCATCTTTGAGTTGTGTTAAATCTTTTTCTACAATCGAGAGATTTGCATTGAATAAACCATCTAAAGCATCACTACAAATATCGCAATCGCTTATATGATTTTCTACAATGGAAATATCTTCTTTTTCTAAAGTTTGATTTACATAACCTAGCAACTGCTCTTTACGCAAGCAATGACTATGTTGGAATATGTTGTTCAAATTACTCATCTGTTTTTTGGGACAATTTGCCTTTTAAATTTCGTTTGCCATTTTGTATAAAGCTTTTCACTTGCATAAAGTTAAAGCCTGTTTCTTGCATTATTTCAGTATACGATTTTTTTTGTAAATAAAATAGCGCAATACATTGCCGTTGTTCTACGTTTAAAGTTGTCAAAGACGCTTCTAGATTATTCAGCATTTCTTCTTTTTCGATTACAGGATGCAAAGTTTCTTCATATTCCACAGAATTTTCGGGGAATACATCTACCGATTTCGTTAGGTGATTGTTAGCGCGCAAATGCATTAAGCAATGATTTTGAGCTACACGATACAGCCATGCTTTAAAAACAACAACTTCATGCTTATGTAAATCCGTTAATAATTTTTCAAATACCTGGGAAGTGGCATCTTTGGCAAGCTCAGTATTTTTGAGATATTTCATACTTACACCATAAACTAAAGTAGCGTATCGGTTAAATAAAATACCTAGCGCATCGGTATTTTTTTGTAACCGAAATAAGTTTACTAATTCTTCGTCCGATAAGTTTTTGAGTGTATGGGGCACAGCTAGGATGGGTGAAAGTAAAGAATTTTTTTAAAACCTAACACATATCACATCTTAAATCTAATTGGTATTTTATCTTCACGCCATGCAAAAATTTATTTGTAATACGATAGTAGGAAATGCGATGACTGAGCCTTCGCACAAAAGTGAATTACACACGCAATTATTGTTTCATGATTATGTTGAGAAAACGGGCGAAGAAAACGGCGTGTGGTCTAAAGTAAAATTGTTGTATGATGGCACCGAAGCCTGGGTATTGACGGCCATGCTTACAACAACAAATCTTAACTTTAGTAAAAAGACACATTCAGTGATTGGTGATAACATGAGTTACATCAACCATGGCGAATTTATTTTTGAGTCTGTTGGAGGCATGATCGTTCCAACGATTATGATTGACGAAGATTTCCTAGATGATGAGATAGAATTTCCTACAGAATTACTTAATCCTGTTGAATATGAGGCGGAACTAATGCATTTTAATAGAGCTCCATATATGTGGGGTGGGGTTACTCATTTAGGAATAGATTGTTCAGGCTTGGTAAAAATGTTTTTTAGGTTACAAGGCATTTTTTTGCCGCATGACGCTTCCAAGCAATTTGAACTTGGCGAAATGCTCCCTTTTATTCAAAATATTAAAATTGGCGATGTCGCTTTCTTCGAAAATAGTAACGGCGAGATTGATCATGTGGGCATCATGATGTCACATAAAGAGATTATGCATGCTTCAGAGATGAATGGAAAAGTTGTGATTGATTTTATGGATCAAGAAGGCATCATCAACAAGCGAACAACACGCAGAACGCACAAATTAAAAGCCTTAAAAAGATTTCTACTTTAGATATTTAATATTTATAGGGGCGACAAACACGCTATTCGTTTCAAGTCCTCTCCCCATTGCGAAAAACAAACTGCTCGTTCCTCGCAGTATTTTTCTGCAATAGGGCTGCGGGCTTTCCACTACTATCGTTGTCGCAATACAAATAGCGGCCGAAGCTATTATTTCAGTCTTGATAAATAGGCAGCTTATTTAAAAGCATTAAGACCTGTAACATCCATACCCGTAATAAGCAAATGAATATCATGAGTGCCTTCATAAGTGATTACACTTTCCATATTCATCATATGTCGCATGATGGAGTATTCGCCTGTAATGCCCATGCCTCCATGCATCTGACGAGCCTCGCGTGCCACACTTAAAGCAATTTCGCAGCTATTACGTTTCGCCATACTTATTTGCGCAGGTGTAGCTTTCCCTTGATTCATTAAGTTGCCTAATCGCCAAACCAGTAATTGTCCTTTGGTGATTTCAGTTATCATTTCGGCTAATTTTTTTTGCTGCAATTGGAATCCAGCGATTGGTTTACCAAATTGTTGACGTTGTAACGTATAACGCAACGCGCTATCGTAACAATCCATTGCGACACCTAGTGCGCCCCAAGCAATACCATAACGTGCTTTAGAAAGGCAACCTAATGGACCTTTGAGCCCTTGTACATTGGGTAAAATATTTTCTTTTGGCACTTTCACGTTATCAAAAACCAATTCGCCCGTGCAACTTGCGCGCAAGCTCCATTTACTATGAATTTCTGGTGTGGTAAAGCCTTCCATCCCTCTTTCTACAATTAAACCTCTTATAATACCAGCTTCATCTTTAGCCCAAACAACTGCCACATCGGCATGGGGTGAATTGCTAATCCACAATTTTGCGCCGTTTAAGATTACATGATCGCCAGCATCTTTGATATTGGTTGTCATGCTTCCAGGGTCGCTACCACTATCGGGTTCGGTAAGACCAAAACATCCTAGCCATTCGCCATTAGCCAGTTTGGGTAAATATTTTTTTCGTTGTTCCTCATTGCCATAAGCATGTATTGGGAACATAACTAGGCTACCTTGTACACTAGCTGTGCTTCGCATGCCACTATCACAACGCTCAATTTCTTGCATCATGATGCCGTAAGAGATATAATCTAAGCCACCGCCGCCATATTCTACAGGTACGGTAGGTCCGAAAACACCTAGTTCACCCATTTGGGGTACTAAATGTTTTGGGAAATGACAATTTTGTGCCCATTCTTCGATGTTAGGACTTACTTCTTTTTTAATCCAAGCTCTGACCATGTCACGAATCATTTTGTGTTCGTCAGTCAATAATTCGTCCATTAAATAATAATCAGGGTGTTGATATAAATCTTGTGCCATGTTCAGTTTAAAATTTGGTCGCAAAGATAGGTATTTTGCGCTTGGGTTAATATTGATTTAGGAATAGATTTCAATAAATTATCTATTCAGGATTGAGCACTACGATATGAAATTTTGTTGGGACAACTTGTTCAAGTTTGATTTGTTGTTGCTGCGGAAGGTAGGTGTATTGCGGCAACGATAGTAGTGGAAAGCCCGCATCCCGATTGCAGAAAAACACTGCGAGGTACGAGCGGTATGTTTTTCGCAATCGGGAGAGGACTTGTAACGGATAGCGTGTGTGCCGCCCACATAAACTTCAAGAATGTTAAGTTTTTCAATCAGTTTTTTGTTAAGATTCCTTTTTACATTAAATTTACGATTACTTACTAAAAATTATCGACATGACTTGGGAAGCAAAACTTATCATTCATAAAGGAGAATCGCGTATAGCAGTGTTTTTTCCGAAGCGACAAGATTATATAGATCGAATCAAGAAATTACAAGACGCGAGATGGAGTATTACGAAGCGTTGTTGGCATTTACCAGATACGGATTTGTATCGCGAGCAGTTTAAGATTGCACCTAGATTTATACCCAATCCTCGGCATGTAGAAAAAGTCAAGGATTTTGTGGATTGGCTTAAATCGAAGCGATACAGTGAAAATACTGTGAAGACCTATTCAGAGGCTTTGCGATCATTTTTACGTTTTTTTAATGAGAAGGAAATTGGAGATTTTGAGTCGAATGACTTGATTTATTTTAATAATGAATTTATTTTAAAGAATAGGCTTTCGAGTTCATTTCAGAATCAGATTGTGAATGCAATCAAATTGTTTTTTCGAAGTATAGAGCATCAAAAAATGAATCCAGATTTATTGCATAGGCCGAAGCGCGAGAAGGTGCTACCCAATGTACTGAGTAAGGAGGAGGTAAAGATGATTTTGGAGGCTCACCGTAATGTGAAGCATAAAATGATGTTGTCGTTTATATACAGCTGTGGCTTACGTTGTGGTGAATTGTTAGCGTTACGTCCCGAGCATATTGACAGTAGGCGAGGGGTTGTAATTATTCGTCAGGCAAAAGGCAAGAAAGATAGGATAGTGCCCTTGAGTCCGCGGATATTAGAAATGCTAAGAGTTTATTATAGAGAGTATAAGCCCAAGGTGTATTTGTTTGAAGGTCAGCTTGCTGGGAAGCCTTATGACGAGCGTAGTTTACAATTAATCATGAAGCAGGCATTAGAGAAGGCTAATATACAGAAGCCAGTTACGCTTCATTGGCTTAGGCATAGTTATGCCACACATTTGTTAGAGTCGGGTACTGATTTACGATATATACAAGAGATGTTGGGACATAAGAGTAGCAAGACGACTGAGATATATACACATGTAAGTACATTAAGAATTCAAAAAATAATTTCACCTTTTGACACTTTATAATTTTCTGATATCCTATATTTGAGAAACTTACTGTAAAAAACCTTCGGCTATCTCACTATGTGACTCAGCAAACCGAAGGTTTGTATCGGGTATAAGAGAGTTAGGCGTAAAAGGGCAACATCAGCCATAGGCAAGGATTTCATCAGTCTGCGTTTTATTTCATCAGAATAAGTTTCATCATCA
>Ga0315903_10003467_pt1 | contig 21890 bp, 18 predicted proteins | sample LakEriMetagenome_7_FD_203524 | JGI IMG/M metagenome (GOLD analysis project Ga0315903, IMG submission 203524) | Freshwater fungal communities from buoy surface, Lake Erie, Ohio, United States - Buoy 2 MA119 | ecosystem: Environmental > Aquatic > Freshwater > Lake | place: USA: Lake Erie, Ohio... | reverse complement strand
GGCGTCGATCGAGGAGAGGCGTAGCTGCTCGAGATCGGGCACAAGCTTCAGGATGCGCGCGATGAGATTGCCGAGCTTCGGCGCATTGGGCAGGTCGGCGCCCCAGGACGTCAGATCGACGCCGGTGAGGACGATCTCGTAGTGCCCGGTAGCGACAAGGCGCTTTACCTGATCGACGACTTCGCCGGCTGGAACCGAGCGCGAGTTTCCGCGGCCATAAGGGATGATGCAGAAAGTGCAGCGGTGATCGCACCCGGTCTGCACCTGCACGAAGGCGCGGGCGCGGCCATCGAGGCCATCGACAAGATGCGCCGCCGTCTCCCGCACCGACATGATGTCGTTGACCTGCACGCGGGGCGTGTCGGTGATGCCCATGCCGGCGAAGGTCTCCGCCTTCATCTTCTCGGCGTTGCCGATGACGCGCGTGACTTCCGGCATCTCAGCGAACGAAGCAGGATCGATCTGGGCGGCGCAGCCGGTGACGATGATGCTTGCGTTCGGCCGTTCGCGGCGCGCGCGCCGGATCGCCTGCCGCGCCTGGCGAACCGCCTCTGCAGTGACAGCACATGTGTTGACGATCACCGCGTCTTCGACGCCCGCAGCCTGCGCGTGACCGCGCATGACCTCGGACTCATAAGCATTCAGGCGGCATCCCAGTGTGAGGATGTCGAGGGAAGATCTCGCGATTGTGGGGGCGCTTTCGGCCATGGCGGGGACATAGGCTGACCGACTGCGGTTGTCACGCCGTCAGGACCTGGGTGGAACCGGATAGTCGAGACCGCCCAGCTTGTTCAGCAGCTGCGCCAGCTGCAGCGCCTCGGCGTCGCCGATGCGCTTCATCGCCTCGTCCATGGCGGGTGCGTAGACAGTCCACATCCGCTTGCGCATCTCATCGCCCTCAGGCGTGAGCTCCAGCAGGTGGCCGCGCTTGTCTTCCGGGCAGGAGATGCGCTTGACGAGGCCCTCTTCTTCCATCCGGTCCACCAGCCGCGAGAGCTGGTAGGGCAGGATGAACAGCGGAATGGCGAGGTCCTTGGGCCGGGTAGGTTTGCCGGCGCGCTCGAGTTCCCAGAGCACGGTGTACCAGGTGATGTCGGGAAGCTTTGCCTTCTTGAGCGCCAGCCCCACTTCTTCACGGATGGACTGCGACACGCGGCCCAAGGCGATCCAGGCCCGCTGAAGGGGATCGGAAGGAATCCTCGAAGGTCCCTTTAGCTGCGTTTGTTGCGTTCGCAACAAAACCTCCTATGTTGCACATGCAACAAATGAGTGGGGCCAACCATTTTGCCAATGGCCGAACCGGAAATCCCTAGCCCCTCAGCTGGAAAGTGACACTGACATGACCCGTACAATCGCGACAATCGTTGGCTCGCTCCGGGCGAACTCAAATTCCGAACGCATCGCCAAGGCGATTGCGGCCGAAGCACCAAAGGATCTCCGCTTCGACATTGTTGCGATTGGAGATTTGCCGCTATTCAACCCCGACATCGATGGGGAAACCCCGCCGGCCGCGTGGACGACCTTCCGCGCACGGATCAAATCTGCTGACGCCGTCCTGTTTGTAACTCCCGAGTACAATCGCTCGGTGCCCGGAGCGTTGAAGAACGCGATCGATGTCGGGTCGCGTCCCTACGGGCGGAGCGCCTTCGCCGGCAAGCCGGCTGCGGTGGTCTCGTCCTCGATCGGGCCGATCTCGGGCTTCGGCGCGAATCATCACCTGCGCCAGTCGCTGGCCTTCCTCGACATGCCGACGCTGCAGCAGCCGGAAGTCTATCTGGGCGGCGTGAATGATGGCTGGTTCGGCGCAGATGGCCGCCTGACCAAGGAAGACACGCGCGCCTTCATCGGCAAGTTCGCCCAGACATTCGCAGAGTGGATCGAACGGACCGCACCGCGCGCCTAGATTTCAGGAGCCGCCAGGAGGCGGAGGTCAGACTGCGGGGCAGGCGATGCGCCGGCCCCGCATTTTTCTCAAGACGGCGTCCCCGCCGGAGCGCGCCGCAGGACATACGCCTCCTTCAGCAGCCCGTTGTCCTTCATGAAGGCCGCCATCGATTCGTAGGTCGCGGTTACGATCGTGCCGCCCTGGTCGTCGGTCTTGATGCGGTCCTCAGCCAGGGGCGCAAGAAAGCGTTCGATCAGCGAGGTCTTCACCTTGGTGGGCCTGAAATGCTGTTTGAGGTTCGCCTTGATCTGCACCATGTCGGTCGTCTCCCACGCCGCAGCAGCAATGATGTCGAGCATGAACTCGGTGCAGTTCTGATACTTGATGTCGTGCGGGTTCGAGACCAGCGAGTAGGGCTCGACGTGCAGCGCGCCATAGGACGGGCTGTCCATGATGGCGAGGATCCTGCGCTGCATTTCCGGCGTGGGCACGATCACGGCGACATCGTCGACCGCGCTTGGCGCCACGAAGTCGATCGGGAAGTCCTGGTGCAGGTAGGACTTGTCCATCGCCAGCGTCTTTCCATCGCCATGGTAGAGATTGTAGACGGCGTAGCCATTGATCACGCGCCCATCGTCGAGGCTGATCGGCACGAAGGTCCAGAACGCGCCGTGCGTGTACGAGATGCCGTCGGGCAGCATGTCGCGCGTCTCTCCGGTGCGGAAGACGATGGCGAGCCGCGCACCCTTGTCGGCGAGGTCTCGCTCGACCTGTTTGGAGAAGGCCGCGGCCTGCTCTGCGGTGAGGTACACGGCTGGTGCGCCGCGCGCGCTGAAGCCCGCGCCCCCCGCGGGCCTCGATCCGCCGGTGCTGGCGCATGCGGCGAGGCTGAGCGCCGCAACCGCGGCGACAATGGCAATGCGCATCACTGGGCCGGCGTGTAGGGCACGAGAGGAGCAGGCTGCGCTTGTCGCTGCCTGGGCCGGCCGACGACGACCTCGTCAGCGATCGTCAGCGGAGAATTGGAAAAATCGACAACCGCTTTCGCCGCAGCGGTTGCATCGGCTGAGCCCTTGTTGAAGCCATTCGCGATCGTGTCCTGACCTGAGGCGCGCGCGGCGATGCCGACCGCACCAGAAGCGAGGGCGACGCCGCCGAGCGGAATCGAGACCACGCCGGAGCTGGCCTTCAGACCGCTCTCGCCGATTGCGCCGGCTGCGATGCTGGTCTGCTTTGATGCAGCCGAGGCGTTCTGCGAAAACTGAGCGTGGGCGGCAGGCGTGGCGGCCGTCAGAAGAACCGCAGTCAGAACCAGGCGCATTGGAATCCCTTTCGCTGATTGACAGTGTCTAGTTATCGGGGAAATCAGGCGCCAGTGGGGCGGATTACGTAGTTGTAATGGGTGTTCTCGCGCGGCCGCGCTGACGTCGTTAGGTCAACCGGTCGGAATTTTTCCGCTGGCCGTCGTCGTCGCCGTCTTCCTTGTCTTCGAGCACGTGTTCGCGGCGCGCTTCCTCAAGATGCCGCGTGCCCGGATCGGTGAATCCGAATCCGGTCAGCGCATCGCCGGCGCTGCTCTTCGATTTCACCTTGCGCCAGTAGATCCAGCCGCGCGCCTCCATCCAGAGAAAGAGACGATCAAGCGCGAACAGCGCGATGGCGGCGCCGCCAATCCAGAGTGCGATGTCGAGCATGCGGCGCCTCCCACGCGATGAGATGGGAGGCGCAAGCAGCCTTGGCTAGGCTTTCGTGCCGAGCGGCAGTTTTGCGTAGGTCTTGCCAGTCGCTGCAAGAAGCGCGTTGGCGACAGCGGGGCCGATCGGCGGCACGCCGGGCTCGCCCACGCCAGACGGCGGTTCGGTCGACGGCACGATATAGACCTCGACCTTCGGCATCTGGCTCATGCGCAGCACGTTGTAGTCGAAGAAGTTCGACTGCACCGGCGCGCCGTCCTTCAGCGTCAGCGCCTCGCCGAGGATGGACGACAGGCCATAGCCGATGCCGCCTTCCATCTGCGCGCGCACGATGTCCGGGTTGATGACGATGCCGCAGTCGACGGCGCACACGACGCGATCGACGTGGAACGCGCCGTCAGCTGCAACCGAGATTTCTGCAACTTCCGCCACATAGGACGAGAAGGAGTGGTGGACGGCGACGCCGCGGAATTTTCCGGCGGGAAGCGGCGTGTTCCATCCAGCTTTTTCCGCCGCGAGGTTCAGCACGCCGAGCAGGCGAGGATGGCTGGCGAGCAGTTCACGGCGGTACTCCACGGGATCCTTGCCCAGCTTCCTCGCGACGACGTCGAAGAAGTGCTCCTTGGCGTAGGCCGTGTGAGTGTGGCCCACAGAGCGCCACCAGAGGACGCTGGTCGGCTGTTTCACCAGATGCACATCCACCGAGATATTGGGGATGGCGTAGGGGATGTCGTGGCCGCCCTCGATTGAAGAAGTGTCGACCTGGCCGGGAACGGCAAAGGGCGTGCCTTCCATGATCGACTGGATCGCCGTGCGGTCGCCCCAGGCTTCCAGCTTGCCGCCATCGATGCGGGCGGTCATGCGGTGAACCGTCATCGGGCGATACTTGCCCGAGCGGATGTCATCCTCACGCGTCCACATCAGGCGGACGGGGGCCTTGCCGTTGACGGCCTTGGCGATCTGCGCAGCTTCGGAAACGAGGTCCGCATCAGGCGTCCCGCGGCGGCCAAACGAGCCGCCGGCAAGGTGCGTGACGATCGTCACCTGTTCCGGCGTGAGGCCGAGGACGGCGCAGGCCGCGGCCCGGTCTCCCGTCGGCATCTGCGAACCGGAATGGATCACGGCGCTTGCGCCCGGCGTGTATTCGACGACGCAGTTCAGCGGTTCCATCGGCGCGTGGACGAGGAACGGGAAGTCGAAGTCGGCGGTGATGACTTCGCCTGCACCCTGCAGGGCGGCGGCGCCTTTGCCTTCCTTGCGCGCTTCGTGGCCGGCTTTCGCGAGCGTCTTGCGATAGTCGGCGAAGATGGCTTCGGAGGACCGCGTTTCGGCGGCGCTGTCGTCCCAGGTCACTTTCAGGGCTTCGCGGCCTTTTTTCGCGGCCCAGAAATCCGTAGCGACGATGGCGACACCGTTCGAGATTTGCACGACATCAGTGACGCCCTTGATGGCCTTGGCCGCCGTGTCGTCCACGCTTGCAACCTTGCCGCCGAATTTCGGACTGCGTTGAAGCAGGGCGACCAGCGTGCCATCGGGGTGGTAGTCGAGGGCGTACTGCGCCCTGGCATGGACCTTGTCAGCGCTGTCGAGGCGGCCGAAGGATTTCGAGGGATCGCGTTCCTTGCCGATGAATTCGTAGGCCGACGCGTCCTTGTATTGCAGCGATGCGACGTCCGGCGGCGTGATCTTCGCAGCGTCCGCAGCAAGTTCGCCATAGGTCGCGGACTTGGCCCCGGCTTCCGCCTTGCCCTTCACGAGCAGGACTTCGGACGCATCGACGCCGAACTTCGCAGCGGCGGCCTGGCGCAGCATTTCGCGGGCGCTGGCGCCAGCGGCGCGCAACTGGCCCCAGGACGAGAAGATTGCGGTGGAGCCGCCGGTTCCCATCGTGCCGCCAAAAACAGGGTTGCCGTATTTGGCGTCGTCAGCCGGCGAATGCTCGAAGCGCATCTGGCTCCAGTCGGCGTCGATTTCTTCGGCGACGATCGTGGTGAGGCCCGTCGAGACGCCCTGGCCGAACTCGATGTGGCGCAGGTAGACCGTGATCGTGTTGTCCGAGCCGATGCGGACATAATCGCCAAGCGCGGTCTGCGTGGCGGGGCCTGCAGCAGCGGCGGTGTTTCCGACCGAGCAGCCAACGGCAAAGCCGGCGGCGCCAAGACCCATGACCGTCAGGACGAGACGGCGCGTCGGGGAGAAGGTTGCGGTGTCAGCCATGTCGATTACCCCATGATCTCGGAAGCGCGCGCAACAGCGCCACGGATCCGGTGATAGGTGGCGCAGCGGCAGATGTTGGAATTCATGCCGTCGGTGATCTGCTGCTCGCTGGGTTTGGGCGTTGCAGTGAGCAGCGCCGCAGCCGCCAGCATCTGGCCGGACTGGCACCAGCCGCATTGCACGACGTCCAGTTCCTGCCAGGCGGCCTGCACGGCCTTTCCGGCCGGCGTGTCAAGTCCCTCGATCGTGGTGATCTTCTTGCCGGCGAGCGAGGCGGCGGGCGTCACGCAGGCGCGTGCAGGTTCGCCGTCGACGAGCACCGTGCAGGCGCCGCAGGCGGCGACGCCGCAGCCGAACTTCGTGCCGGTGAGTTTGAGGTCCTCGCGCAGATACCAGAGCAGCGGGCGATCTTCATCGCCGGCGTATTCCTGTTCCTTGCCGTTGATCGTCAGTTTCATGGCAACCCTCCGCCGTCAGCCTGTCAGGCCGTGAATTATCGAACAGCGCCACGGCGCTGCAATGTGAGCCCAAGTGAGCATTCGCTCACATCTATGGAAGAACTTGCACGCAACTGATCACGCCTGTGCCGCGAAAGCGATATGCCCAGCCAACTACAGCGAAGACGACTAGTGGACAGGCGGTTCTGCGGCGGCCTTCTTGTCCTTCCGCTTGCGTGACACCAGGTTCAGGAATTCGACGAAGGCCGAGAACGCCATGGCCGCGTAGATGTAGCCCTTGGGCACGTGGATGCCGAAGCCGTCGGCGATCAGCACCATGCCGATCATCAGCAGGAAGCCGAGCGCCAGCATCACGACCGTCGGGTTGGCGTTGATGAAACGCGAAAGGGGGCCGGCGGCCAGCAACATCACGGTGACCGCAGAGATGACGGCGATGAACATGATGACCAGGTGATCGGTCATTCCGACGGCGGTGAGGATCGAGTCGATCGAGAACACCAGGTCGAGGATGATGATCTGGAAGATGGCGGCGCCGAAATTGAGGGCGGCGCGGCCAGCGATGGGCGCATCCGCCTTGTGGTCGGTGCCGGGGTCCATCGTGTGATGGATTTCCGACGTGGCTTTCCAGACCAGGAAGAGCCCGCCCGCGATCAGGATGAGGTCGCGCCAGGAGAAAGACGTCTCGAACGTCGGCTCGCCGTGCTCACCCGGCGGCCCGGTTATGCCAAGGTCGATCACCGGCTGCACCAGTCCGACGATCCAGGTGATCGTGAACAGCAGGAGCAGGCGCATCACCAGCGCCAGCCCGATACCGATATTGCGCGCCTTCGCCCGCTGTTCCTCGGGCAGCTTGTTGGTCAGGATCGAGATGAAGATAAGGTTGTCGATGCCGAGGACGATCTCCATGACCACCAGCGATACCAGCGCCGCCCACGCGGCCGGATCATTCAGCAGCGGCGTAAAGTCGAAATCCATGGTGATGGCAGCTCCCTCAGCCAAGGCGGCTGATGGGCTATGTAGGGGGATTGCCGCCCGGAGTTAAGCAGAAAGCGAGGGGTCGGCGCCTTTACGCAAGGCGAAGGCGCATGATGAATTCGTCATCAATCGTGTCGCCGACCTTGAACTTGTAGCCGCCGACCTTCTCGAAGCCCCGGCTTTCGTAGAGCGCGATCGCCTTGTCGTTGGATTCCCAGACGCCGAGAAACAGGTTCTTTGCGCCGCGCTGGCGCGCCCGTTCGATGGCCCAGGCGAGAAGGATGCGACCGACGCCGACGCCCTGTCCGTGCTGGTAGACATAGACCCGGTGAAGCTCGAGGGCCGGTTCAGGCCCGGTGTCGATCGGGAGCTTGCAGGGGCCGATCTTGCAATAGGCCACCATCCGCTTGCCCGAATAGGCGGTACGGACCTCGACATCGGGGTCCTTGAGGTCGACCTCCATCTTGCTGATGGAATAGGTCTCGTCGAGAAACTGGCGCAGGTCGCCCGGCGGATAGAGGTCGCCGAACGTCTCGGCGAACGTCTCGCGGCCAATCTCCGCCAGCCCTGCGGCGTCCTTCAGCTGGGCGTCGCGAAATGTCAGATCGCGGTCCACGATCACTCCACCAAAAACTCAGTTGTGAATGTCAGTTGCCCGGCTCGGCGCGGGAAGCATAGACGAATTCGCGGACGGCGTCGCCCAGCAACACCAATTTTGCCAGCGACCATCCGCCCTGCCTGTCGAATGCGCCCATGGGTTGCATGAGCCGGTCGGCGAGGGGTTTGCGGGGCGCTATCCAGGCATCGACCAGGGCGCGCGCCGATTCGCGGTCGAGGCTTTCGGCATGGGCGCCCGCTTTCCCGGCATGCCGGATTGCGGCAACGGTGAGTTCGCTCTGCTGCCGGGGCAGGTCGTCCGCGACGCGCTGGAGGGCGAGGCGATCCCAGTGGTCGCGAGGCTGGAGGTCGCGGGCCGCCGCGCGCATGCGGTCGAGGCCGAGTTGTGCGCCGACCTGGTGCTGCACGTACAGCGCGGCGGCGAGCGGCCAGCGCGTCTGCTCGGCGATATCCACGGTCTCGCGGGCCGAGGCGAGCGCGCGGATCAGGGCGACGTCATGGGCAATGTCGGCCGGCGCGCCAGCCGCGCGGTATTGCTCGGCGCGCGCCTCGACGCGGCCAAGAACGAGCGGCGAGAGCGCGGTCGGCAGCAGCGCGCGGACTTCGGCGATGGCGTCGTGCGAGCGGTCGACCGTACGGGTGATCGAGCCGGTCTGCATGAGATCGGGATCCGACAGGAATCCGCCCGCCAGCATGCGCAGGTTGGCGGAGGTCTCCACCATCATCAGCGTCTGGGCCTGGGCGGGCGCCTTTCCGTCGAGCGCGCTGATACGATCGACGAGATCATCGATGTGGAAGGCCGAGAAGGCGGCCTCGAAGGCCTGCGCGACATGGCCGGCGTCGATGCCCTCTGCGTCGCGCTTCTGGACGGCGAAGGTCGGGCCCGTGAGGTTGACGATGCGGTTCGACAGCATGGTGGCGACGATCTCGCGGCGCAGGCGGTGACGCTTGCGGGCCTCGCTGAACTTCGCAAGTTCGTCCGGGAAGTAATGAACCAGCAGCTGCTCGAATGCCGGGTCGTCCGGCGCTTTCGACGCGACGATCGATGAGAACAGGTCGAGCTTGGCGTAGGCCATGATCACGGCGAGTTCCGGCCGCGTGAGACCCAGCCCAAGCTCACGCAGCTTGCGGAAGGATTCGGTGGAGGGCAGGCCTTCGACAGCGCGGTCCAGCTTGCCCTGGCTTTCCAGCGTCTCGATCAGGCGCTCATGGCTGTCGAGATCGGCGGCGGCTGTGGCCTGCATCATGCTGAGCGCGCCGGTCTGGTCGTAGTTGTTCTGCAGGACAAGGTGGCCGACCTCGTCCGTCATGCTGGCGAGCAGGGCGTTGCGGTCCTCGGCCTTCAACGCGTGTCCGTGGATCGCCTCGGTGGTGAGGATCTTGATGTTGACCTCGTGGTCGGATGAATCAACGCCGGCGGAATTGTCGATCGCGTCCGTGTTGATCCGGCCGCCATGGCGGGCGAACTCGATACGGCCTGCCTGCGTCATGCCGAGGTTTGCGCCTTCGGCGATGACCCTGGCTTTCAGGTCCTTCGCATCCATGCGCAGCGCGTCGTTGGATTTGTCGCCGACATCAGCATGGCTCTGGGTCGATGCCTTGATGTAGGTGCCGATGCCGCCAAACCAGAGCAGGTCGACGTCAGCGCCGAGCAGCGCCTTCATCAGTGCGTCAGGCGTGACCGCGTCCTCGGCGAGGCCAGTCATGGCCTTCACTTCTGGCGACAGCGGGATCGATTTGGCCGAGCGTTCAAATACGCCGCCGCCCCCCGAGATCAGGCTCCTGTCATAGTCCGCCCATGACGAGCGCGGCAGGTCGAACATGCGCTTGCGCTCGTTCCACGTCGCTTCGAGACTCGCGGGGTTGGGATCGAGGAAGATGTGGCGGTGGTCGAAGGCGGCGCGCAGCTGGATGCATTTCGACAGCAGCATGCCATTGCCGAACACGTCGCCTGACATGTCGCCGATGCCGATCACGGAGAAGGGCTGGGTCTGCGTGTCGTGGCCCATCTCGCGGAAGTGGCGCTTGACCGCCTCCCACGCGCCGCGCGCCGTGATGCCCATCTTCTTGTGGTCGTACCCGACCGACCCGCCCGACGCGAAGGCGTCGCCCAGCCAGAAACTGTAATCAGCCGACAGCCCGTTCGCGATGTCGGAGAAGGTCGCGGTGCCCTTGTCGGCGGCGACGACGAGATAGGGATCTTCGCCATCCCACGCGACGACGCCCTGCGGGTGAACGGTCTTGCCGTCGATGATGTTGTCGGTGAGCTGGAGCAGCGCGCCTACGAACACCTTGTATGCAGCGATGCCGGCGGCCTGGATTTCCTCACGCGCGCCCTTGGCGGGAAGATTCTTCGGATAGAAGCCGCCCTTCGAGCCAACCGGCACGATGACAGCGTTCTTGACCTGCTGCGCCTTCACGAGGCCCAGCACTTCCGAGCGGAAGTCATCGCGCCGGTCCGACCAGCGCAGGCCGCCGCGCGCGACGGGCCCGAAGCGCAGGTGCACGCCTTCGACATCCGGCGACCAGACGAAGATCTCGCGGAAGGGACGCGGCGCCGGCAGCGGATCCGCCTCGCGGCTGGCGATCTTAACGGCGATATGGCGGTGCGGCTTGCCGGTCGCGTCCGTGAGATAGAAGTTCGTGCGCTGGAGTGATTTCACCAGGGCGAGCAGGCGGCGAAGCGCGCGGTCTGCATCCAGCGTCGCAACAGCTTCAAGCTGCTTGCCGATCTCGGCGATGACCGGCGCAGCCGCCATCGTGCGCGCGGCGAGATCGCCCCTGGTTGCCGGGTCGAACTTGATGGCGAACAGCTTCAGCAGGTTGTTCGCGATATCGGGGTGTTCGGCCAGCGCGCGGACCTGCACGAGTTCGGATGGGTCGAGGCCCGACTGGCTGCGATAACGGCAGAGCGTGCGGAGCAGGGCGGCGGCGCGCCAGTCCACGCCCAGCGCTACGACAAGGCTATTGAAGCGATCGTTCTCCGTGTCGCGCGCCCAGATTGCCTCGAAGGCTTTCTCGAAGCGCGCATCAAGCCGCTTCTGTCCGGCCGGGCGGTCGATCGCGAGATCGTGGACGTAGACTGCGCCGCCTGCATTGTCCTCGTGCTGGGATATGCGGATAGGATAGCCGACCTCCGCCTGCACGCGCAGGCCCATGCGCTCCAGGACCGGCACGATCTCCGCGAGGGCGAGCGGGTTGTCGCGATGGTAGATCTTCACGCGGCTGATATTGGCCTCGAAGTCCGGGCCCCACACGCGCGCGCGCAGCGCCTTGCCGGGCGGCAGCGCGGCGACGGCCAGGAGATCGGCAAGGCCTTCTTCCGGCTGGAAGGCCTCTTTGTAGGCGGCCGTGAAGTGCGCGTGGGTGGCGAGCGATTGATCGCCGCCGGTGGAGCGGGCGACGCGGGCCAGGGCGTCTTCCCACGTCTCGAACAGCTGGCGCATCTGGAGGTCGAGCGCGTCTTCGTCGGGCTCAGGGTGGCCGCGGTCGATGCCGATGATCAGGTGGACGCGCGCAAGCGGACCTTCGCCGAAGGAGGGGTAGTAAGCGGTGGTGCGGCCGCCATAGGCGTCGGCCAGCAGGCGGTGCGCGCGGGTGCGGAGCTCGGAATTGTAGCTGTCGCGCGGGGTATAGAGGAGCGCCGAGACATAGCGGTCGAAGCGGTCGCGGCGGATGAAGAGGCGCGTTCTCGGGCGCAGCAGGAGGCGAAGGACGCCCGAGGAAATGCGTTCGAGATCGGCTTCCGAAATCTGGAAGAGCTCATCGCGCGGGTAGGATTTGAGGACCGAGTCGAGCTGCTTCTGGGTGAAGCGCGAGCCCTGCGGCGCGGCGGCCTTCACATTCTCGATCTTGCGGCGGATCAGCGGCACTTCGTCGGCGGCGCGGATATAGGCCTCAGATGTGAACAGGCCGACGAAGCGGGTCTCGCCAATCACGTCCCCGCGCGCATCATAGCGCTTGACGCCGACATAGTCGGCATAGCTGCGGCGGTGGACGCGGGACACGAAACTGGCCTTGGCGACGATGATCGGCGAGGGCTCATTGATCAGCGCGCGGACCGTCGGCGTCAGCATGGTAGGCTCCGCTCCGCGCGAGAGCACGTTGCGTTCGTAATTGCGCAGGATGCCGAGGCCGGAGGCTTCGTCGACAAGGGGCTCCTCCGCGGCGAGGCGGCCGTCCTTGTCGATCGCGAACGTGTAGTCGCGCGCGCCCAGATAGGTGAAGTTCTCGTCCGCCAGCCAGGCGAGGAAAGCGCGCGCCTCGTCTATCTCGCCAGACGTGCGGCCGCCTGCGGCTTTCACGCTCGCAAGTTCCGCAGAGACGGATTCCATCTTCGCGCGCATGGCGTGGAAGTCGGCGTTGACGACAGCGACATCGGCGAAGGCGCCTTCGAGCCGCTTCTGCAGTTCTGCGCGCAGATGATCGTCGAGCAGCGGCAGGTGGATCTGGATGGCCGAGCGCTTGCCCTTGGGGCCTTCCACAACCGGATGCAGCACGGCGCGGATTTCAACCTTTGCCTCCTGGCAGGCGACGATGGCGCTGTCGACGAGGAAGGCCATGTCGGGGCCCACGATCTCGGCCACGTCGAGGCGGAGTGGGCGATCGCCAGCGCCCGTGGCATGACGCACGCGGATGGCGCGGGCGTCGTTGGTCTCGTTCTGCCGGTTGAAGTCCCACAGGCCAAGCGCGAGGACTGCGGCGTCTTCTGTCGTGAGGGCTAGTACATCCTCGACGAAGGCGTCGGCGCGATACTGGTCGAGAAACTCCACGACGGCGGGATCGTCAGCCGTCTTCTTTTTCGGCGCCATCGCGCTGATCGCGGCTAGCAGGTCATCCCGTGAGAAGGCGAGGTCGTTTGACAGAGGCAACTCTCCGGACGGAAAGCGTAAGGGCGCAGCAACAACGCGGGAATCAGACTGAGCGAGTGCTAAACCCGCCCGGCTTTGGCGTGCAAGGGCAGGATCGTGCAGGTTTCGTGTTGCAATGCGATGAACGCGCGCACTTCTACCCTGAAGTCGCGCCTTCCCCTTCGTCCTCTTCCTTCACGGCATAGTCACCCGGATTGCCATTGGCGGACAGCAGCACGGCGATCCAGCGGGCGCCTGGCACCTGGCCAAGCACGATCATCACCATGACGGTCAGCGGCGCAGACAGGAACATTCCGGCGGGTCCCCAGAGAGCGCCCCACACAGCCAGCGACAGCAGAACGACAAGCGGCGACAGGTTGAGGCTGTCCGCCTGCATGCGGGGGGCGACGAAATTCCCGATCAGGAACTGCCAGACGCTGACGCCCAGGAAGACGATCACGGCGCACAGCAGGCTGTCATTGGGCATCCAGTCCGGCCAGGCGGACAAGGGTTGCACGACGGCAAAGAGGGTCGGCAGGATGGTCGCGATGATCGAGCCGACAGTCGGGATGAAGTTCAGCACGAAGATCACGAAGGCCCAGAACAGTGCGTTGTCGAGACCGATGATGAGCAGGGTCACATAGGTCAGCAGGGTCGAGACTATCGAGAGCGCGGTCTGCACCCAGAGGTATTGCTCCATGGTGCGGCGGATTTCCTGCCCGATCAGGCGCGCCCGCGTGCGGTCCTTGGGGCGCTTGAAGATCTCGTCGAGCTGCTTGGAGAAGGCGCCGGCCGAGACGATAAGGAAGGCGACATAGATAAAGACCAGAACCATGTCGCCGACCAGGCTGGAAGCCACGTTCCCGGCGATCTGCGCGATGCTGGTCGCATTGCTGGAGAGGAGCTGCGCCACGGTCGGCGGCTGGGCGGACATGGCCGCCTCGGGATTCGGGATCGGAACGGCCGGAATGGCCTCGCCCGGCGCCGCGACCGGGCCGGCCGCCGCCGCGTCCGCCGGGGCCAGAAGATTGAGCTGGGTATAGACCTGCTCGATGATGTCGTTGATGTGCCGCTCGTAATCAGCCGACTTGGTGACGAACTCTTCCACGGCGCCGCGGATGACGCCGATGAAGATCACGATGCTCATCACGACGATAATGACCGCAAAGAGATACGCGAGCCAGCCGGGCAGGTTGGGGAAGGGCCGGCGAATGGCGCGGGCGAAACCTTCCATCACCAGCCAGACGAAAACGGCCATGGCGAAAGGCGCAAGGATGCGAGCGCCCTGGTGCAGCACCATGCCGATGGCAACCGTGGCGATCACCCAGATGCCGGCCGTAAGCCAGGTCCGATTGTTAATCCCGTCGGAATGACGCATGCGACAGACTTATTTCGCGTCGCGCGACAAGCAAAGCAGGTTTGCAAGAATCTCGCGCTTTGTGGCGAAGCGCAGCTTCCAGCGCCGCCGAGCGCGCTTGGCGTGGCGGCGCAGGGCTTCTAGTCTGGCCGCCCAGATGACCGGAAAACAATGATGACCGACTCGATCTTCCTTGGCGGCGGCGGACCCGACTACAAGAACCCCCAGAGCCTTCTGCTGGCGCGGGCCAACCGGCATGGGCTGGTCGCCGGGGCGACCGGCACTGGCAAGACGGTGACGCTGCAGGTGATGGCCGAGCAGTTCTCGGCGGCCGGGGTTCCGGTGTTCTGCGCCGACGTGAAGGGCGACCTGTCCGGTATCTGCGTGGCCGCGACGCCGACTGGAAAGGGCCTGGAGAAGATCAACGAGCGCATCGCCCAGATCGGCATGGAGCCGATAACCTACCAGGCTGCGCCCTGCGTGTTCTGGGACATCTACGGAAAGAAGGGACATCCCATCCGGGCGACCGTCTCGGAGATGGGGCCGCAACTGCTCTCGCGCCTGCTCGGCTGCAACGACACGCAGGAAGGCGTCATCACCATCGCCTTCCAGTATGCCGACGACAACGACCTGCTGCTCCTCGACTTCAAGGACCTGCGCAGCTTGCTCGCCCATATCTCGACCATCGCGCCGGATATCCAGCGGACTTACGGGAACGTTGCGCCTGCCTCGATCGGGGCGGTGCAGCGCCAGCTGTTGCTGCTTGAACGGGAGGGGGCGCCGCAATTCTTTGGCGAGCCGGCGCTGGAGCTGGCGGATTTCATGCGGTTGGACACGCAGGGCCGCGGGTATGTCAACATCCTGGACGCAACCACGCTGATCAATTCGCCCCGGCTTTATTCCACCTTCCTGCTGTGGCTGTTGGCCGAGCTGTTCGAGCAGCTGCCGGAGGTGGGCGATCCGGACAAGCCGAAGCTGGTGTTCTTCTTTGACGAGGCGCACCTGCTGTTCGATGGAGCGCCCAAGGCGCTGGTCGACAAGATCGAGCAGGTTGTTCGCCTGATCCGTTCCAAGGGCGTCGGCGTCTACTTCGTGACGCAGAATCCGCGCGACCTGCCGGAGAACGTGCTGGCCCAGCTGGGCGCACGTCTGCAGCATGCGCTGCGGGCCTATACGCCGACCGAACGCAAGGGTGTGAAGGCGGCGGCGCAGAGCTTCCGCCCGAATCCGGCGCTGGATACGGAGACTGCGATCACCGAGCTGGGAACGGGCGAGGCGCTGGTCTCATCACTCGATGTAAAGGGCGCGCCGACCGTGGTGCAGCGGACGCTCATCCGGCCGCCTGCCTCGCGACTTGGCCCCGCGACGGATGCCGAGCGGGCGGCGGTTCAGGCGCTGAGCCCGGTGGTGATGAAGTACGATGCGCCGATCGACCGCGAGTCCGCCTACGAGATCCTGACCGGCCGCGAAGCGCAGGCGGCGAAAGAAAAGGATGCGCTGAAGCGGGCCGAAGCAGCCGCGGCGGAAGCAGCAAAGGCGCGCAAGGAGGCAGCGAAAGCGGCTGCAGCAAGCAGGGCGCCTGCCCCGGCGAAGACCGCGACTGCCCGCGCGCCGGCAGCCCGCAAGTCGACGCGGCAGACGCCAGTTGAAGCCGCGGGCAGCACATTCATCCGCACCGCCGCGCGCGAGGCGACCAAGTTCATCTTCCGCGGCATGTTCGGGAACCGGAAGCGCTAGCCGGATGTGCGGGAAGTTCACCCAGATGGCGACGTGGTCGGAGGTCGTGGCCTTCTCCCGCCCGCTGACGGCCATTCCCGATGGCGAGACAGTGACCGTCTCGACGCCAATGCGGATCGCGAAGGTGATGCGGCTGGGCGAAGATGGCGGGCGCGAGCTTGCGCCGATGCGCTGGGGCTTCTCGAAGCCTGAGAACCCGTCGTTCAAGCCCGATCACTTGCACGCCCGCGCCGAGACAATCGATACGCGGCCGACATTCTCGGAGGCCTTTGCCGAACGTCGCGGGATTGTGCTGGTGGAAACGTTCAACGAGGGCGAGGCGCTGGACAACGGCAAGACCCAACAGTGGGTTATCCGCCCGAAGGACCGCAAGCCGATCGCCATCGCCGTTATCTGGGACGAATGGGTCGGGGATACGGGGTCCGAGGCGACCTTTGTGATGGTCACAGTGCAGCCGAACCCACTGATCGCGCGCATCACCGACAGGATGCCGGCCATCCTGCGCCAGAAAGACTGGGGCGTGTGGCTGGGTGAAGATGATGCGCCACTGAAGGATGTGAAAGCGCTGCTCAAGACCTTCGATGATGAGGGGAATTGGGAGATGGCTGAGCAGGTTACGGCGAAATCCGCGAAATCCGCGAAGCCGAAAGCGCAGGGCGACCTGTTCTGACATTGCAGGCGTGATCGTCACGACACGGATGATCTGCGATGAGCCACGCAAGACTTTCTGCAAAAAACTTTGCACGAAGAGTCGCGAACGCGATTCTGGAAACTTCGCGTTCAGCTTCTCACGGCAGGTTGCGGCTCATCAGATCGATCGATGACTGCCGCGAGCAGCATCGCCAACAGAGAAGCAGGAGAGCAGAATGCCTACCTCGAAAAAGACCGTCACGAAGAAACCGGTTGTGAAAGCCGCCGCCAAGCCCGTCGCAAAAGTGATCGCGATGCCGGCGCCGATGCCGTCCGCGCCGATGCCGGCTCCGGTTGCGATCGCGCCGGTGTCGAACGTGATCCCGATGCCGAAGAAGCCGGTTGCCAAGAAGCCGGTCGCGAAGAAGAAGCCGGTCGTGAAGGCTTCGGTGAAGAAGCCCGCCGCCAGGAAACCCGCTGCGAAGAAGCCGGCGCCGAAGATGAAGATGGCCGCCGCCGCCGTGAAGCCCGCCAAGAAAGTGGCGCGCAAGAAGAAGTAGGACCTACCCGACGGGTAGATATCCTCCGACAGGATGCGACGGCGCGACCTTCACAGGTCGCGTCGTTTGCGTTTGGGCTGGTGAGCCCGGCGCAGGCCTACGGCCGATAGATCAGCAAGAACCACAACCCTGCAGCTGAAACAGCGGAGATCGCAGCGCCTGTGAGGAGCCACGCCCAGCCGGTGGTCTGCTTGACGATGACGGGAGCAGGCGGGGGCGAGGCGGCGCGGTTCAAGGCCTCGTCGAGCCTGGCGAGGGTCTCGGGCAGGCGGCGGAGGCGGGCGAAGGCTTCGCGGGCCGCGTCGATGGCGAGTTTGCGGACACCCTCGGCGCCGAATTCGCGGCGGCTCCAGCGTTCGACGATGGGCTGGGCGGCCTGCCAGATATTGTGGGCCGGGTCGATCGTGCGGGCGACGCCTTCGACCTGCACCATTGTTTTCTGGAGCAGGATAAGCTCGGGGCGCAGGTGCATGCCGAACTGGCGGGTGATGTCGAACAGCTGCAGCAGGACGCGGGCCATCGACAGGTTGGACGCGTCCTTGCCGAAGATGGGCTCGCCGACGGAACGCAGCGCCTGGGCGAACTCGTCCATCGAGTGCGAGGCGGGAACGTAGCCGGCCTCGAAGTGGACGCGGGCGACGTGCTTGTAGTCGCGGTCGAGAAAGCCCTTGATGATCTGGGCGAGGAACAGCCGCTCGTTGGGGCCGATGCGGCCCACGATGCCGAAGTCGACCAGCACGAGACGCCCGTCGGGCGCGAGGATCATGTTCCCTTCATGAAGGTCGGCATGGAAGAAGCCGTGATCAAGGGCGCAGGCGAGAAAGCCGCGCGTGATGCGGTTGGCGAGATCGATGCGCTGCTCGGCCGACATCGGGCCTGGGTTGGTGAGGGAGCGGCCCTCGATCCATTCCGTGGTGAGGACGCGCTGGCTGGTGCGCTCCCAGTCGACCTGCGGGGCGTGGACATAGCCGTCGATGGCGGCGATCTCGGCGAATTCCGAGGCGGCGCCCGCTTCGAACCGCAGGTCCATCTCGCGGGTGAGGGAGGTCGCCATCGTGTCGATGAAGGCGGCCGGCTCCATGCGCTGGACTTCCGCGTTGCCGTGCTTCTGCGCTGAATAGGCAATACGCTTCATGGCGCGGAGTTCGAGTTCCATCGTGCGCTCGATATTGGGGCGAAGGATCTTTACCGCACGCGGCCCCTTGGGCGTTTCGATGCGGTGGACCTGGGCGACGGAGGCGGCGGCGATCGGGTTGCCGAGATCAGGGAACAGGTGATCTGTCCCGGCGCCGAACTCGGAGCGGAGCGTCTTCAGGGCCTGCGATTTCGGGAAGGGCGGGATCTGGTCCTTGAGGCGAGAGAGATCATTTGCGGCTTCAACGCCGATCACGTCGGGGCGCGTGGCCATGAACTGGCCAAGCTTGATCCAGGCGGGGCCGAGCTTTTCCAGCGCGCGGGCGAAGCGTTCGCCGGGGCGGCCGCGACCGCCGCCGCCGGGAAGGATGCGGAGGACGGCGCCCGCGGCTTTCGCGGCAAACGGAATCCGCGAGCGGTAGGCGTCGGGAATGATGACGTCGTTGCGAACCATGACCGCGCCGGCGCGGGCGAGGCGCAGATAGTCGCTGAGTGCAGTGAGCATCCTACACCGCCCATCCGGTGTGGAGGGCGGCGATGCCGCCGGAATAGTTCCAGTAGTTCACCTCGCCAAAGCCGGCGGCGCGGATGCGCTCGGCGAAATCGTCCTGGTTCGGAAAGCGGCGGATCGATTCGACGAGGTATTTGTAACTGTCCTTGTCGCCCGTCACGAGACCGCCGAGCGCCGGGATCACGTTGAACGAATACTGGTCGTAAGCCTGCTGCAGAACGCGGTGCGTCATGTGCGAGAATTCGAGGCAGGCGAAGCGGCCTCCGGGTTTCAGCACGCGGCGGAATTCCGACAGCGCCTTGTCGATCTCGACGACGTTGCGGATGCCGAAGGAGATCGTCACAGCGTCGGCGCAGCGATCCGGGAAGGGGAGTGCGGCTGCATCGCAGGCGAGGCGGGGCATGTTGTGGTCGTCGGGCTTGATGCCGGCGACGAGCATCGCCTCGTTGATGTCGGAAACGAAGGTCATCGTTTCGGCCGTCACATTGCGGCGGCGGGCGACATCGTTGGCGCGTTTCTGGAAGGCGCGGGCGACGTCGCCGGTTCCGCCCGCCACATCGATAAGCGTCTCGCCGGGCTGGGGGTTCAGCCAGGCGATCATGTTGGCTTTCCAGATCCTGTGGACGCCTGCCGACATGAGATCGTTCATCAGGTCGTATTTGCCAGCAACCGACGCGAACACGCCTTTGACGCGGCGGGATTTTTCATCCCGGCTGACATCCTCGAATCCGAAGGAAACCTTGTCTTCGTCCATCCGACGAACATAGGCGAACGGCCCGCCCGCGGCTATATGCACGCGATGCCAGAATTGCCTGAAGTCGAGACTGTTCGTCGTGGGCTCAGCCCCGCGATGGAAGGTAAACGCATAATCCGGGTGGAGACGCGCCGGGCGGACCTGCGTTTCCCGTTCCCGGAGAACTTTAACCAGCGCATCGAGGGCGCCCGGCTGGACCGTCTGGGACGGCGGGCGAAATACCTTGTGGGCGAGTTGTCCAATGGCGAGGCGCTGATCATGCACCTGGGCATGACAGGGCGATTCACGGTCTCCGGATCGACGCCAGGGAAATTCCACCATCAGGCAGGGGCGGACGAAAAGCACGACCATGTCGTGTTCGGCATCCAGGGCGGCGCGCGCGTGGTGTTCAACGACGCGCGGCGATTCGGCTTCATGGACCTGTGGGCGCTGGAGGATCTCGCGAACTATCCGCCGTTTGCGGGGATGGGCCCGGAGCCGATCTCGAACGAATTCTCGGGCGCTTATCTGTCGGAGGCTTTCCGCGGGAAGAAGACGCCTGTGAAGTCGGCGCTGCTGGACCAGACTGTCGTGGCGGGGCTGGGCAACATCTATGTGTGCGAGGCGCTGTTCCGGTCGGGCATTTCGCCGAAGAAGCTGGCGGGGTCCTTGAGGAAGGACCGGCTGGAGCGGCTGGCGATCGACGTGCGCAGAGTGATCGAAGAGGCGATCGTCGCTGGCGGCTCGACCATCTCGGACTTCAAGACGGCTGATGGCGAGCTTGGATACTTCCAGCACTCCTTCCAGGTCTATGACCGGGAAGGCGAGGGGTGTGTTGTGTGCGAGAAGCCAGTAAAGCGGATGGTGCAGTCGGGGCGATCGACGTTCTACTGCGCGGTTTGTCAAAGGACATGAGGGCTCGATCCCTGCCGCGGGGCGGCGGGGTTGGTGCGGTCCTTCTGATTCCGTTCACGCCGGCTCAGGCGCAAACCTCTCAGCCGTGTCCTCCGCGAAGGCGGAGGTCTGGTCAGCGCGCATTGGCGCGCTTCTGTGGGCGCCAGTCTGCGCTTCGTGCAGGACTGGACCCCGCCTTCGCGAGGGGCGCCGACTTTGTCCGCTTCCATTCGGAATGACCCAGTGAGTGGGGCTGGATTCCTGAGCGCGCGTTTCCGGCGTGAATTCAGAATCCCGGGATGTTTGGCTTTCGTGCGGCTACGGCCCGACCACGCAAGCATCCAGCTTGTCGCGTTTGACCATGGCCATCAGCGACTGGATGCGGGTGTTGCGGCGGCCGGAGGCGTACTGGCCGTCGACCTTCCAGCGGTTGGGGCTGGGCAGGACGGCTGCGAGGGCTGCGGCCTGTCTTGGCGTGAGGTCTTTCGCCGAGACGTCGAAGCGTTCCTGCGCGGCCTGTTCGACGCCGTAGATGCCATCGCCCCATTCAGCGACGTTGAGGTACGTTTCCATAATGCGCGGCTTGGACCACATCCATTCCACGTTCACGGTGAAGTACGCTTCGAGGCCTTTGCGGAACCAGCCGCCGCCATTCCACAGGAAGACGTTCTTGGCGGTCTGCTGCGAGATGGTGGAGGCGCCGCGCAGGTCGCCGCCATTCTCGGCGTCCTGCATCGCGCGCTGGATTTCCTTCAGGTCGAAGCCGTCATGGGCGCAGAAATTCTGGTCTTCGGAGGCGATGACGGCGCGGACGATGTGCGGGGACATGTCCTTGAGGTCGACCCAGGTGGAGCGGACCTCGATGCCCTTCATGGCTGTGCCGGCCATGTTGAGCGTGGGTGGCGGACCGGTCCAGCCGATGGCGAAGACGGCGAGCAGGCTGACGCCGATGAAACCAAAGCCGAGAATGCCGGTCCAGAGGAGGAAGCCGACGAGGATGCGGCGCCAGAGCGGCTTGTCGTAGGAATAGCGTTCGCCCTGCGGGACGATGGCGGCGCGCCAGCGGGTGAGCACGCCGCCGGCCTCGCCGGGAGGGCGTGCAGGTTCGGGATTGCTGTCGACACGCGGCTGGCTGGCCGCGTCACGTCCCGGCGGCTGGTCTGGCTTCTCGTCCAGCATCCCACTCCTCACACACTGCGGCATCGGACTCATCGCCCCGCCGCAGCTTGTACTGTTCGTCACTCGCGGCCGGAGACAGCTGACCCAGCGCCCACACCGATGCGCCGCGAACCAGCGGCGCTGCATCGTCGAGCATCTGGATACACAAGTCCACGAGTCGCGTCTTCCCGTTATTTTCCCCGGAATTGCCAATCGCGATCATGACATTCCGGACAAAACGGTCGCGGCCAATGCGCTTTATCGGCGACCCGGCGAAGACTTCGCGGAAGGCTGCGTCATCAAGCCTCGCAAGGTCGGACAGGAGGGGCGCCGTGAGTTCTGCACGCGGATGAAACGCGGCCTCGGATGCGGCGTGGGCGAACTTGTTCCATGGGCAGGCGGCGAGGCAGTCGTCACAGCCATAGATGCGGTTGCCGATGGCGCGCCGGAATTCGCGCGGGATCGGGCCTTTCGTTTCA